>Ga0209607_1000435_pt1 | contig 37291 bp, 48 predicted proteins | sample AD_UKC117_MetaG_FD_184413 | JGI IMG/M metagenome (GOLD analysis project Ga0209607, IMG submission 184413) | Active sludge microbial communities of municipal wastewater-treating anaerobic digesters from Hong Kong - AD_UKC117_MetaG (SPAdes)... | ecosystem: Engineered > Bioreactor > Anaerobic >... | reverse complement strand
ACATCTTCCAACCGCTGGGCATGGCTCAGACGGTGGCCTTTGTGCGGGGCAGGTCACGCGTGGCGCAGCGCGCCATCGGGTATCATCCCACGGCCAGGGGCTTTGTGCGCCGCGACCAAAGCGTGACCAGTGCCGTTTTAGGCGACGGCGGCATTTACGCCTCAACGGCGGATCTGGCCCGCTGGGACGAGGCGCTGGCGAGCGATCAACTGCTGAATCCGGCTTACCGGGCAATGGCAATGCGGCCGCAGGCGTGGGTAGAGGACGGCCGTCTGGCTTATGGCTATGGCTGGTTTATCGAGCAGGTAGACGGACGGCCGTGTCACTGGCATTTTGGTTCGACGACAGGGTTTAGAACGGCCGTGGAGCGCTACCCAACAGCGGGGCTAACCTGTATTGTCCTGCTGAACCGGGATGAGCCGGACGGCCAGGAGATGCTGGCCCATACCCTGGCGCGGCAAGCCGCCAGCCTGTATCTGGCGGATAGGGCATGAGGCGAGGGGAGGAAACGGCCGTAACCGGCGCGGCCTCAGCCGGTAAACGGCCAGACCAGGGGCACAACCACCACCACCAGCAGCAGCATCAACAGGTTCAGGCCCACACCCACCCGGGCATAATCGGAAAACTTATAGCCGCCCGCGCCAAAGATAAGCACGTTGACCTGGTGCCCGACGGGCATGAGGAACGAGGTAGAAGCGGCCAGGACCGTGGCCATGACAAACGGCCGGGCGTCTACACCCAGGCCCAGAGCCACGTCAATGGCAATCGGCACCACGAGGACGGCGGCGGCGGCGTTGGAGATCACTTCGGTTAATAAGGCCGTTAAAATAAATACGCAGCCCAAAACAACCACCGCCCCCCACTCCCCCGTCAGGTTTACCAGCAGGCCGGCTAACAGGCGCGCCGTGCCGGTTGTTTCCATGGCAATGCCCAACGGCAGCATACCGGCGATCAAAAAGATCGCTTTCCAGTCAATCGCCCGATACGCTTCGTCCATGTCGATCACCCGGAAGATGACCATCGCCATCGCCCCGGCCAGCATCAAAGGCGCAATGGGAAACACGCCCACAGCTGCGCCTACCACCACCAGCAGCAAAATGAGGACGGCGATGGGCGCTTTCTGCGTGCGGCGCAGCTCGATAACCGGCGCTTCCAGGGGCAGCAGGTCGGGGTCGTTTAGCAGCGCCGCCACACGTTTGTCCGGTCCCTGCACCAGCAGCGAATCGCCGAAGCGTAAAGGCACGTCGCCCAGTTGGGCGGCCTGGTCTTCGCCATTGTGGCGGATGGCCAGCACCGAAAGGCCATACTGCTTGCGCAGGTCGATTTGTTTGATCGTCTTGTTCTCGTAGCGCGAGTTGGGGGCCAGGGTGACTTCCGCCAGGTGGAATTCGTCAGGGTAGGTTTCGGGATGCCAGTTAACGGCCGTCCAATCTTGCACCGGCAGCAGCCGGTACTGCTGGCTGGCGTCGACGATCTCTTGCGGCGTGCCTTCCAACAACAACACGTCGCCGGCGGCCAGCCGGTAAGCGTCGGGCGGCTGCATGGCCCCCTCAGGCGGCTGGCGCACATAGAGCACGTTGAGGTTATAGTTTTCGCCAAAGTCTGTCTGGCTTAGCAGGCGGCCCACCAATGACGACCGCTCATCCAGGCGCACCTCCGTTAAGAAATCGCGCACCCGATATTGGTTAGAGAGGTCTGGGCCAGACGGCCGTTCTGGCAGCAAATACCGCCCGAGCAGCAGCATGTAGATCACCCCAACGGCTAAAGCCAGCAAACCGGTAGGCAGGAAGTCAAAAAAGCCGAAGGGGGGTACGCCATAATCGGCCATGATGCTGGCGGCCAGAATGTTAGGCGGCGTGCCGATTAACGTCATGTTGCCGCCCAACAAGGCGGCAAACGCCAGCGGGATCAGCAGCTTGGAGGCGGCAATGCGCAGCTTACGCCCCAGGCTAATGACCGCCGGCAGCAGGATAGCCACTGCGCCGATGTTGTTCATAAAGGCCGACATCAGGCCAGAGGCCAGCATAATAACCGCCAGCAGGCGCACTTCACTGCTGCCCACCAGCCGCAGCATCCAGCGGGCCATCAGATCTGCCACGCCGCTGACCGACAGCGCCCCGCTGATGATGAACACCGCCCACACGGTGACCACGGCCGGGCTGGCGAATCCGGAGAACGCCTCCTCCACGGTGATCAGGCCGGTGGCCAACAGCGCCAGCAGCACCAGCATGGCGACAACGTCTACCCGCAGCTTCTCGCTGACAAACAGGGCCACCGACCCAACCAGGATCACCAGAATGAGGATGTTTTCTATACCCATAAACGTAGCTTAGACCCGAAGGGCTTGAAACCCTGGATACTCAACTCTATTGAGGCAAAAACCCTTCGGGTCTAATTCCCAATACCTTTTGCGGCTTACTTAGTGATCAGTAAAGAGTTTGCAGAAGACCCGAAGGGTTTGAAACCCAGGATACTCAACTCTATTGAGGCAAAACCCTTCGGGTCTAAATCCCAATACCTTTTGCGGTTTACTTAGTGATCAGTAAAGAGTTTGCAGAAGACCCGAAGGGTTTGAAACCCAGGATACTCAACTCTATTGAGGCAAAAACCCTTCGGGTCTAATTCGCAATACCTTTTGCGGTTTACTTTACCGTAAGACTCAACTAAAAGCCTAATTTTAACATCGCTTCTTGTAAACTGTCGCCCCGCCCAATCAGGGTCACTTCGTCGTTCAGGTGCAGGCGGGTGTAGCCGTGGGGCAGCACCACGTGGCCGTCGCGGGTGATGTCCATGAATAAGACGTCGGTGGGCAGGCGCAAGTCGCGCAGCAGCACGCCGTCCACGTCGCGGTTGTTGATGGTGATCTGTACCATCTCTCGGCCGGAGTCCTGGTTGAGGAGAACGGCCGTTGTCTTTGGGGCACGCACCGATTGATCCAGCAGGCTCACCATCGCCGAAGCGGGATCCACCACCAGCGCCCCCAGTTCGCGGAACTGCGGCGTAAAGGCCAGGTCGTTCGGCCGTACAATCAGGCGCGCCACACCCTGCCGGTATGCCAGCTCCAACGCCTGCAAGTTCAAGGCATCGTCCGACAACATAGCCACCACCGCGTCGGTGTGGTTGGTCAGCAGGCCATTCATCGCCTGCGCGTCGATGGCCGGCAGGTAATGCTCGCTCACATCCTCCACCGCCAGCCGGTCCACATGCGACCGATCCGTGTCGGCCAACAGCACTTGCCAGTTCTGCGCCTGCAACTGCCGCGCCAGCTCCAACGACTGCGGTTCAATGCCCAAAATCAAGACGTCGCGCACCTCGTTGCGCGCCTGCTGCTCCGGTACGTTCGTTTCCCCCACACGGCGCAGCGCAAACTTAAAGAACATCGGCCCAAATATCTCATTCAGCACCACCACCGAAATAACCAGCGTGGCAAAAGCATCGCCTAAGGCGGGAAACTCCACGGCGACTTCACGCGCCAGCCCCAAAGCAATGCCCGCCTGGGTGATCAAGCCCATCCAGGCATAGCGGTTAAATTGTTTGGACTCGCCAACCATCTGCCCGGCGGCGTTGGAGCCTAAGGCCAGCGCTCCGGCCCGCACGCCAAACAAGACGGCGGCAAAGGGCAAGGTCGTCAGCAAAATATCCAGCTTCAGCCCGACGCCGGTGAGCGTAAAGAAGGCCACATACACCGCCGGCCCGACGTCGTGCAATATCTGGGCGAATTGGTCCCGGTAAGGGGTGAAATTGGTCACCATAAACCCGGCGATCATCGCCACCAGCAGCGGCTCGATGTGGATTTCAAAGGGTAAGTTGTCGTGCGAAAAGTCTATCAGCCAGTAGTTGGCTGCAAAGATGCTGTAGCCCAGCAACAGCGTCAGCCCGATCTTCCAATAGCGCCGCCAGGTAGTGGCCAAAACCATTTGCAGCAGCTTGCCCAGCAGGAAACCGGCCAGCAGCGCTGCGCCCAGGTCGACAACCAGCAAAGCCAGGAAAGCGCCGTCAAATCCCATGTTGGTTAACAAGGCGCTGGCAACAGCCACGGCCACGGCAAACAGCAGGATGATCACCACGTCCATGGTGACGGTGACGCCCAGAATCGTTTTGGTGAAACGGCCCTTGGCGCGTGTCTCTTTGATCACGGCGATGGTGGAGGCGGGTGAAAGCGCCAGCAAGATGGTTCCGCCCAAAATGGCAACAGCCAGGCGGCTGGCTACCGATAAACCCTGGGTGAAAGGAATGAGGGCCGTGAGGAAGAAGAGCGCCAACCCCATCAGCACCATCCCGGCCAGCAAAACGCCGGTGGTGACAAAACTGATGGTGCGCAGCCGGTTCCGTATCTCTTTGAGATAGAGCTCGCTGCCGGCCACGAAGGCGATAACTGCCAGGGACAATTCGTCGATAAAGCGCAGGTCGCTGCTGGTTCCGCTGGGCAAGATATTCAGGACAAACGGTCCCGCCACCATACCGGCCAGGAGGTAGCCGGTAATGTAAGGCAGGCCGTACCGAGAGAAAAGTTTGCCGATTTGCTTGGCGGCCAGGGCCACAAAGATAAAGATGCCGGTTAAGATCACAAGGTGCATAGAGGTCCTCCAGATAGAATGATGAATTGAACGGTTCTTGATGTTGAAATTGACGGGCGTGTTGGCCTACGAGGCAACCTGTATGGCGGGGAGTGGGAAACGGCCGTTTCCCCTCTTCTCTGGAAACGCTGCCCCATTCTCCGGCAACGTTTTGCCCGGTCTGCCAACTACCCGAACCCGGCACACGGCAACAAAAAAGCTGACACCGCGCACCCAAATCTGGGGCGCAGTGCCAGCCTACTCTACAAACAATCCTCTGCCCTGTTGGGCAGCCTATCGCCTGTCCCGTCTGCTGAGACGGAAACAATTTAGCATGGAGGACGGCTCATGTCAACCACCGGCGCGAAGAACTCACAAACGTCACATCTTAGGGTCACTTAAACGCCTTTTCCAAATCCCGGTCCACGGTAAGCAGGATCACCCGCTCGCCGGTGCGGCTGCTCATATCTGTGTGCAGGCTGATGAGCGCCGCGCCGGCAACCTGCTGCACCATCTCGGCCAGCAACGGCCGTGAGCTTTCAAATAAGAGGCGGCGCGTTTCCTTGATGAGGGAACGGCCGTCTTTCGTTTCCGCCAGTTTCAACTCCGCCGGCGTCAGCACCCCTTGCAGCCGAACCAGGATCATATCCTTGATAAAGTAGGTGCGCGCATCCACCGGACCGCGCCCCAGATACTCCTTTTCAAAGCGGATAATGGCCTGGGTAAATTCCGCCTCCGCCTGCCCGCGCGTCAGTTTGCTCTTGGTCATCCGGGTTATCCTCGTTGCTGTTTAGGCCAAAGTGTAAGCCCATTCCCGGCAATGTCAAGCCACGTCCCTGGGCCAACTGCTGCTATAATGGCAGCAGCGGCCCGGAGCGCCGCATCCATTTCCAAATTCAAGCCCGTGAGTTGACCCATGACCTTACCCACAGACCCGACCCTGGCCCCCTTTTTTAATCCCCAAGGCATTGTGCTGTTCGGCGCATCGTCTAACCCCACCAAGCTGGGCTTCGGCCTGGCGCGGAACCTGGTGCAAAGCGGCTATCCCGGCGCGATTCATTTCGTTAATCCGCGCGGCGGCATGCTGTTAGAACGGCCGGTGTATCAAGATTTAACGGCCGTGCCCGATCCCGTTGATCTGGCCGTCTTGCTGCTGCCCGCCGAACTGGCTCCTGAGACGTTGGCCGCCTGCGGCCAGCGCGGCATTCGCGCCGCCATAATCGCCTCTGGCGGCTTCCGCGAAACCAATGAAGCGGGCGCGCGCCTGGAGCAAGCCTGCCTGGACATTGCCCGACAGTACGGCATGCGCCTCATCGGGCCGAACTGCATCGGCCTGGTGAATACCCACCTGCCCCTGGATACAACCTTTCTGCCGCCGCCCGGCCCCACGCCCGGCGACGTCGCCTTTGTCAGCCACTCCGGCGCCATTTGCGCGGCGGTGATCGACTGGGCGCGCGGGCAGGGCTTTGGCCTGTCGCAGTTGGTCAGCCTGGGCAATCAGGCCGACGTGACCGAAACCGACGTGCTGGCCCCCATTGCCGCCGACCCGCACACGCGGGTGATTACACTGTACCTGGAGGGGATTGGCAACGGCCGTCGCTTTGTGCAGCAAGCCGCGCAGGTGTCCCGTACCAAACCGGTCATCGCCCTCAAGGTGGGGCGCTATGCCGCCGGGCGCAAAGCCGCCGCCTCCCATACCGGCGCGCTGGCCGGCAGCGAATCGGCCTTCGACGCCGCCTTCCGCCGTGCCGGGGTCATCCGCGCCGGCAGCAGCGAAGAGCAGTTCGATTGGGCGCGGGCGCTGGCCTGGTGTCCGCTGCCGGCCGGGCCAAACGTCGCCGTACTCACCAACGCCGGCGGCCCCGGCGTCACCGCCGCCGACGCCCTGGAAGCGCAAGGGCTTAAGCTGGCCTCCCTGACCGAGGCAACCATCGACCAACTACAAGCGATCCTGCCACCCTTTGCCAGCCTGCACAACCCCGTGGACATGCTGGCCAGCGCTTCGCCGGAGCAGTATGCCCACGCCCTGCGCATTCTGCTGGCCGATCCCGGCGTAGACAGCGTGCTCATCGTGCTGCCGCCGCCGCCGATGTACGCCACCGGCGGCGTGGCCCGAGCGCTCATCCCCATTATTTACGCCAGCCCTAAGCCGGTCGTCGTGGCAGTGATGGGCGAGCGGCTGATCCAGGAAGCGGTCGAACATTTCCGCGCCGCCCGGGTGCCGGAATACCGTTTTCCCGAGCGGGCGGCCAGCGCCCTGGCGGTACTGACGCGCCGGGCGACCTTCCTGGCCCAGGAAGATCGTGCGCCGATCCTGTTTGACGACGTGCAGCCAGACGTGGTCCGCGCCCTGCTGCACCGCCTGCCGCCAGAATCAGCCAGTCTGCCGGCGGAGCTGGCCGAGCAGATGCTGGCAGCCTATGGCATCCGTGTGCCGCCGCTGGTATTGGCCGAATCACAGGCAACGGCCGTGCAGGTAGCCGACGCTATGGGCTACCCGGTCGCCCTCAAAATCGCTTCGCCAGACATTTTGCACAAGTCGGACGTGGGAGGGATTTTGTTGAACGTGGCCGCGCCGGCAGACGTGGCCGCCGGATTTGTGCAACTGGTGGATAGGGCGCGGGCTGCCCGGCCAACGGCCGTTATCCAGGGCGTGCACGTGCAAAAGATGATCCCTCGCGGGCAAGAAGTGATTGTGGGGGTGGTGAGCGACCCGCAGTTTGGGCCGCTGGTCATGTTTGGCTCAGGCGGGGTGGAGGTGGAAGGGCTGGGCGACGTGGCGTTTGCCCTGGCCCCGCTAACGCCCAACGACGCCGATTACCTGCTGCAAACGACCTGGGCGGGACGCAAGTTAAGTGGATATCGGGATATTGCCGCCGGGGATGAAACGGCCGTGCGCGACGTGCTCCATCGTCTGGCCCAACTGGCTGCTGATTTCCCGGAACTGGCAGAGATCGAAATCAATCCACTGCGGGTGCTGCCGGGGGATCAAGGCGTCTATGCGCTTGACGTTCGCGCAATTTTGGGGGAAGGGACTACGGATTCACTTCGATGAATTCGGTGGCTACCCAGCCTTCGTTGCCTTCCGGCGTGCGCACGTATATCCAGACGTAATCGTCGGCCTCGGCCTGGCCGGGTAAGACAACGAGCTGCGTGCCTTCCAGCAGCCATTCCACGTCCGGGGCGGTGGTGGAGGGTTCTGAGCGCAGATACACACCAACCGGGCTGGTGACAACGGCCGTTTGCGGCTCCGGTTCCGGCGTGTTGGTGGGCGTGACCGGGGGCACAGTGGAGGTGGGGATGACGGTAACCTGTGATGTGGGGAAAGGCACCGGGGTGACGGTCGCGGTTGGACCGGGCTCAGGGGTAGAAACGGCCGTGGCTGCCGCCGGAGCCGTTTCCGTGGGCGACAGCGTCGGAGCAAAGGCTGGCTCCGGCATCCCTTCGCCCAAAGACGGGCTGATGGCAAATACTGCCAGGAAAATCAGCCCAACAAATAAAGCAATCGCCGCCCGCCCAAAATCAAGCTGCATCGACTGGCGCGCCTCTAACTGCCCAAAACCATAAGACTCCTTGCCAGACCGCGAACGAGCCGACAAAGCGCGAACCAAAAAATAGACCCCAGCCAACAGGCTGATGGCTCCCAATAACGGGAGAATAACACCCAAGACGACCTGCACAGCAACTCCTTACACGTTAGCCTAGATGCCTACTTTAGCCAAGCCCTCCTACTTTGGCAAGTATCACGCCCCATTTTTAGGCGTCTTCTTCTAATCCAGAGGCACGCAAGGTGGTTTTCACTTCCTCCCACAGAGCGTCCAGCGCCGCCAGGTCTAACTGCTTCAGGTCAATCTGGCGCGCGGCGGCCAACTGCTCCACCGCCTGAAAACGCCGGGCAAAGCGCAGGTTGGCTTCACGCAAGGCGCTTTCCGCATCCACGTCCAGCCAACGGGCCAGGTTCACCAACACAAACAAGATGTCGCCTAATTCAGCCTGCCGCTCGGCCGGGGTAACCGCCGCCCGTAGTTCCGCCAATTCCTCTTGCAATTTCTCGTAAACGCCGGCGACGTTGGGCCAATCGAAACCAACTTTGGCCACTTTGTGCTGAATCTTCTGCGAACGGGCCAGTGCGGGCAGCGCCACCGGGATATTATCCAGCAGCGAGGCCGGCTGCCCGCCCTTCTCGTCTTGTTTAATCTTTTCCCAGTTGCGCAGCACAGCGGCCGTATCCGCCGCTTCCCAATCGCCCCAGACGTGGGGATGCCGCCGCTTTAGCTTGGCCTCGATGCCGGCGATCACGTCGCTCAGGCGAAAGATTTCTTCCTCAGACGCCATCTGTGTCTGCATAACCAGGTGATAGAACATATCGCCCAGCTCTTCTTGCAGGCCCTCGTCGTCATACGTGTCTAACGCCTCCAGGACTTCGCCGGCTTCTTCGAGGAAGTCAGCGCGCATGCTTTGCGGCGTCTGTTCACGATCCCAGGGGCAGCCATCCGGGCTGCGCAGCACGGCCACGGTCTCGGCCAGGGCGGGCAGCGAGGCCTTGTATGGCAGCGCAGGCACGTAGAGGCTGGTCAGGTGGCTGATTTGTTCGCTGTGGTCGATGGCGTAGAGGGGAACCTGCTCTACGGATTGCCCGGCGAGGCCGGCAGCGTGGATGAGGTGGACGGGGTGTTCTTCAGGGTACACGGCCGTCAGCACCAGCTTCAAATCGCTGGCGACCAGGCGGCTGTAAACCTGCCCCAGCAGCAGCGGCACGTCGGGGTTCAGGGGCGGGTAGTGGAAGGCCAGCATTTCGACGGCGTCGAACAACTGCAAGCCGTCCAGGCCGTCGTAGCCAACGGCCGTTAACATCGGCTCGACAAAACTCAGGCCGGGCACAATGCGCACCGGCACGCCAGCCGCCTGGGCGGCCGTTTCCAGCGCGGTCACTGTGGATTCGCCCACGTGGGGATGACCGGGCACAGCATAAACGACCGGGCCGGCTTCCGCCAGGCGCAGCAGCTCGGCCACAATTTGGGCGTACACAGACTCGAAGTTAACGGCCGTTTCGTAAATGGCGTCAAAGCTTACCAGGGTCACACTGCCCGGCAGGTCGGCTACTGCCGGGTGGCGTTTGGTGCGTAAGTAGACTGTGCCGGCTTCGGCCAGCACCTGCCACGCTTCACGAGTCAGGAAACGGCCGTCGCCCGGCCCCAGTCCCACAACAGTTATACCCATCAATCCACCTTCCCTTCCAGCCACGGCCAAAGCAAAAAGGCGAGTTCCAGGACTCGCCTAAATGGTTACTAAATGGTTAAACAGGCAGTTCACCACAAGCTGCCAACTAGCAGCCCATCGCCAACTGCTGACGGTCTAACGTTTGGTGTAGGTCGGGGCCTTACGGGCACGCTTCAGACCTGGCTTCTTGCGTTCCTTGATGCGCGCATCGCGGGTCAGATGGCCGCCAGAGCGCAAAACGCCGCGCAGGTTCTCGTCGTACTTTACCAGCGCACGCGCCAAACCGAGGCGCACGGCGCTCGTCTGCCCGGTAATGCCGCCACCCTCGATGTGGACGGTGACGTCCATCTTGCCCAACAGGTCAGTATCAGCCAGGGGCCCGGTGAGGATTTCGTGATCGCCAAAGCGCGGGAAGTATTCCTTGACGTCCTTGTCATTCACCACAAAATCACCCGTGCTGTCGGCGCCGGGGTAAATGCGCACGCGTGCGGAAGCGCGTTTACGACGACCAATCCCTTCAAAGTATTGTCTGTCTGACATAAAACTCTCCTAAATCTCCATCGGGACGGGCTGCTGCGCTGCATGCGGGTGATCCGGCCCGGCGTACACTTTCAACTTTTTGATCATCTGCCGCCCCAGGCTGTTCTTGGGCAGCATACCTTTTACAGCGATTTCCACCGGACGGGTGGGATGGCGCTCCAACTGTTCCTTGAGCGTCATCTCGCGCAGGCCGCCAGGGTAACCGGAATGGCGATAGTATCGTTTCTGATCCATGCGCCGTCCTGTCACCTGGATTTTATCGGCGTTGATGACGATGACGAAATCGCCAGCGTCCACCGATGGGCTGTAAATGGGCTTATGCTTACCGCGCAGCACGGCGGCTACTTTGGAGGCCAGACGCCCTAGGGTCTGCCCTTCTGCATCGACCACGTACCAGCTTCTTTCTACTTCAGCCGGTTTTGTTACGTATGTTTTCATCCTGCTCTTCTCCGTAAGTTACAGATACCAGGTAAAGGCCATGCGCCGGAGCTACTGTGCCAGACCGGTGTCGGTCACAGGCGTGCAGCGCTGCCTCAAACTCAGAAATTGACCAACGGCCGTCACCCACGGCCTTCATGCTGCCTACCAGACTGCGCACCATGCGATAGAGAAAGGCGTTGGCCTCGATAAAAAAGACCATCAAATCTCCCTGACGCTGCCAGTGGGCGGTAAAAACTTCACGCACGGTGTTGTCGCCTTGCGGCGGCTGCCCGAAGGTAGCAAAGTCATGAACGCCCGGTAAACAAGCGGCCGCCTGATTCATTAGCGCCACATCGAGCGGCTGGCTGACGTGCCAGCTTCGTTGGCGGCGTAATGGACTGCGAACGGCCGTGTTGTAAATGTGATACGCATACGCCCGTCGCCGGGCATCAAAGCGTGGGTGAAACGTCGTCGTCGTTTCGTCTAATTGTAAAATGACAATGTCGGCCGGTAAATTAGCATTCAGTGCGCGCTGCAAATCTTCTGTTGAATGCCGCCACACCACGTCAAAACTAATTACCTGGCCTGTGGCATGAACGCCGCTGTCGGTTCGTCCTGCGCCGGTCACACCGATTGGCTGCTGGAAAACTCGGCTTAATGCCTGCTCGACCGCACCTTGAATCGTGGGTTGATCATCACGTTGGCGCTGAAAGCCAAAATAATCCGTCCCATCATACTCAATCCGGGCGCGATACCGGGCCAAACATGACTCCTAGTCTACTAACATCAGCACAGCCATGTCGGCATTGTCGCCAGGGCGTTTGCCAACTTTCACCATGCGCGTATACCCACCCGGACGAGCCTGATAGCGGGGCGCAATTTCCTCAAACAACTTCTTAACCACGTCCACTTCCTCGGTCACACCTTCTTCATCAGTAAAGGTGCGCGACTTCGGCAAACGAGCAGCCGCCAAACGCCGGGCATGAACAGCCGCGGCCGGGTTAGCGTCGCTTTTTTCCAGACCACGCTTGGCCAACGTGATCATCTTTTCCGCCGCCGGCCGAATGGTACGCGCTTTCGCTTCCGTAGTTAAAATTTGCTCATAGCAGATCAGATCTGCCACCAGATTTTGCCGCAGCGATTTGCGATGCGCAGAACTGCGATTTAATTTACGACCATGTACTCGATGTCGCATTGTTCTTACCTCTTACAGTCTGGAAACCGGGCTGGGCATCCAGGCCCGGTTTCCAGGCGATTTCTAAATTCAGAATGGACCGCAGAGGCCTTAAGCCCCCTGTCCTTCCTCGGTATCCGGCAAAAAGCCCTTAGCCTGAAGCTGCTGCTTCAATTCGTCTAACGATTTCTCGCCAAAATTCCGGATAGCCAGCATCGTCTCTTCGCCGCGTTCCAGCATGTCTAACATTTCACCAACCTTGGTGATGCCCGTACGCTTCAGAGAATTAAAGACGCGCACGCTCAAATCGAGTTGTTCGATGGGCGTATCATAGATCTCATTCGGGATCGCGCCTTCTTCTTCAGCTTCATCTTCAACAGGCAGGAATGTTTCCTCGCTCACGCCGGCGATGGGGCGCAAATACTGCATCAGAATTTGCGCCGACTGTGCCAGTGCTTCTTCCGGTTTGATGCTGCCGTCTGTCCAGATTTCCATCACCACGCGGTCGTAATCGGCCACCTGGCCAACGCGCATGTTATCGACTTCATACCCTACTTTGCTAATGGGGCTGAAGATGGCGTCGACGGGCAGTTCGCCAATGGGCAGTCGCCCGCGATCTTCGGCCGGGGAATACCCACGGCCTGTTTCCACCGTCATCTCGATTTCGAGAAAGGCATCATCAGAATCGACCGTAAACAGGTACAGATCGGGATTGATGATTTCCACCTCAGGCGGCACTTGCAGGTCAGCGGCCGTTACGACGCCCGCGCCATGTACTTCCAGGCGCAAACGCGCAGTGTCGGTATTGTGCAATTTAAGACGGAGCTTTTTAATGTGCAAAATGAGTTGCATCATGTCCTCACGGACGTGAGGAATGGCCGAAAACTCATGAGGCACGTCGGTTACACGGATAGACGTTATAGCGGCGCCAGGCAGCGAGGCCAACAGGACGCGGCGCAGCGAGTTGCCCACCGTCGTTCCGTACCCTCTCTCCAATGGCCCAATGACAAACCGGCCATATTCTTGCGACATGGCGGTACTTTCAATCTTAGGTAAAATCAGGTTGCTAATAGCCAACGATATACCTCCCTTCCCTAACTATTCAAAAACCCTACCGGCCTCACGAAGTTTAGCGGGAGTAGTATTCAACAATCAATTGCTCGTTCAAGGAAACGTCGATGTCTTCTCGAACTGGCAAACTCAGGATTTTACCCGAAAGATTGCCGGTATCAAGGGATAACCAGCGCGGTACCTGACGGTCATCAATGTTCTGCCGCAAATCTTTGAAGTAAGTGCGACGGCTGCTTTCAGGGCGGATAGAGACGACGTCTCCGGCCGAAACGAGAGCAGACGGGATGTTGGTTTTACGGCCGTTCAACATGATATGCCCATGCGCCACCAATTGACGCGCCTGCGCGCGCGAGGTTGCCATACCCAGGCGATAGACCACGTTGTCTAACCGGCTCTCCAATAAAATTAGCAGGTTTGAACCCGTCAAACCCGAACGCTGCTCAGCACGGTTGAAATAAATACTAAACTGATGTTCCATCAGCCCATAAATACGCCGTGCTTTTTGCTTTTCGCGCAGCTGCAACAAATAATCCGAAGCGCGTCCACGACGGAACTGTCCCTCACGCCCATGCTGCCCAGGCGGATAAGAACGACGCTCAAAAGAACATTTCGGAGTCAGACAACGCGACCCCTTCAAAAACAGCTTTTCGCCTTCACGACGACAAAGCTTGCATACTGGACCAGTATACTTTGCCAACTTATACCTCCAAAAATTAATTTCACGAGAGGTTTACAGGTGTGGCAACCTTTCATCCCTCTCAAATGAGTTCTAGAACCTGGGGCTTCCGCCAATCCGGAAAACCCAACAACCGATAAAATTACACACGCCGTTTTTTCGGCGGGCGGCAGCCATTGTGAGGCACCGGGGTAATGTCACGGATAGCCGTCACTTTGATACCCGACGTTTGCAGCGCACGAATCGCTGATTCGCGACCGGGCCCTGGGCCTTTGACAATGATTTCCATCTCTTGCATCCCATGATCCTGGGCCACTTTGGCGGCATTCTTGCTGGCCAGGCCAGCGGCATAAGGCGTGCTCTTGCGCGACCCCTTAAAACCAGAACTGCCCGCACTGGCCCAGGCCACCGTGTTGCCCTTGGTGTCGGTAATTGTGACGATGGTATTATTAAAAGTCGCATGAATATGGGCCTGGCCTTGCGGCACCATCTTCTTAATCTTCTTGCGAACCTGAGTTGTCCTTCTACGTCCCATAATTTCTCCCGTAAAATGCGCCAGACAGCAGATGAGCCGTCATCTGGCCCAGACGCACAATAAGATTACTTGCCCTTCCGGCGACCACGACCGGCAACGGTCTTCTTTGGACCTTTGCGCGTGCGTGCATTTGTTTTCGTGCGCTGCCCATGCACAGGCAGGTGGCGGCGATGACGCAAACCACGGTAACAACCAATTTCCGTCAGGCGCTTAATATTCATAGCCACTTCGCGCCGCAAGTCACCCTCGACGGTATAGTTCTCATCGATGACCTGCCGCAAACGGGCCACTTCCGCCTCAGAAAGATCTTGTACCCGTGTATCAGGATCAATATTGGCTGTCGCCAGTATGTTATGACTGGCCGACTTACCAATGCCATAAATATAGGTCAGGCTAATTTCTACCCGCTTATTGCGGGGGACATCTACACCAGCAATACGTGCCATAATTCCTCCAGCTTACCCTTGCCGCTGCTTGTGATTCGGGTCCACACAAATCACGCGCACCACACCTTTGCGCTTAATAATTTTGCATTTCGGACAACGACGTTTTACAGACGCTGATACTTTCATGATTTTTTACCTCTCATTGTGTGGCCATAAGACACACAATCGCTAACTGTTTTGTACAACCTCTAGCAATTCCTGAAAAACCTGATCGACTTCTTGTTCGCCGTTCACCTCAACCAACAGTCCTTTTGCTTCATAAAAGTCCAACAGTGGCTGGGTTTGCTCAGCATACACGCGCATACGCGTGCGGATGGTTTCTTCGTTGTCGTCAGATCTTCCTTCAATTTCTGCCCGTTTGAGCAAACGTTTGACTAGCTCATCCTGGCTTACATGGATAAAGGGAACAACCTTAATGGCGCTACCTGTTTCGGCTAATAAGCGTTCCAGGGCCTCGGCCTGTGCCGGATTACGTGGGAAGCCATCCAATATGGCGCCCTGAGCGCAATCTGGCTGTGCCAGCCGGCTTCTAACCATGGCTACTGTGACGTCATCAGGAACCAGTTCGCCTTTGTCTATATATGTTTTAGCCAGTTTCCCGAGTTCTGTTTCGTGCTTAAAATTGTAGCGAAACAGATCACCCGTTGCCACCTGTGGCAGACCTAGTTGGTTCTCCAATTTCTTGGCCTGGGTTCCTTTACCGGCCCCAGGAGCTCCCATCAAAACCAGGTAAGTCCCCATTTTTTAGATAAATCCCTCGTAGTTGCGCATGAGCAACTGGGCTTCCAATTGTCTCATGGTATCAATTACTACACCTACGATAATGATCAAGCCCGAGCCGCTGACTACCAGAACGCTTTGCTCAATGCCTGGCAAACCTAAGACGGCGCCGAGGGCCTGCATGATGCCGGGTAAAATGGCGATGATGCCCAGGAAGACCGCCCCTGCCAAAGTGATCCGGCGCACGACGGCCATGATGTAATCGGCTGTGCGTTTGCCGGGGCGAATGCCGGGGATAAACCCGCCCTGCCGCTGCAAGGTCTGGGGTATGTTCTGCTGCTGGACCATCACGTCGGTGTAGAAGAATGTAAAGCCTACAACCAACAGGAAGAAGAAGAACCAGTAGAAGAAGAACAGCCACGGGTTAAGGGTTGGATCCTGTCGAGAGCCAAAGTCGGCAATGGTTTGGGCAATCTGATCCATCACGCTGCCACTGCCGGTGACGAACAAGCCGGCAATCAGGGGGGGGAAGGTGAGGATGGATTGGGCGAAGATGATGGGAATCATGCCGGCGGTGTTGACCTTCAGGGGGATGTAGCTGCTTTGCCCCTGGTAAACTTTGCGGCCGCGCACGCGACGGCCGTATTGCACCGGAATGCGTCTTTGCCCCTCTTGCACAATCACAATGACCAGCACCGTTAATACCGTTATGACCACAAAAGCCGTGAACGTAAAGACTCGTGTCGCCACATCCGGCAAGGAGAACATACCCGCAATATTAGGCAAAATCCCCGAAACGATACCGCCAAAGATGATCAGCGAGATACCCTGGCCAATCCCATCTTCCGTGATCATTTCGCCCAGCCAGATAGCAAACATGGTACCGCCTAACATCGCCAACAGCGTCGTAAACGTCGCCAACAACTGGTCTGGCGCAAAGCCAAAATGCGGCATGATCACTTCCAGGCCACCCACAGATTGGTAGCTAAAACCCACCAGACGAATCTGACCCACGGCGTTCACCAGAGCCAGCGGCACAGTCAGATAGTAAGTATACCGGTTGATCTTGTTCCGGCCCGACTCACCTTCGGAAGCCAGTTCCTCTAGCTGCGGGATGATGGGCGTAATCAACTGAATAATAATGGAGGCGGTAATATATGGATACACCCCCATTGCCATTACTGAGAAATTGCGCACCGCTCCACCAGACAAGAAGTCCAGAAAGGAAATCACCTGATTGTTACCAAGCGGCTGGGTAGTGAACGCCAACCACGCTTCCATGTTCACCCCTGGCACGGGAATATTGGCAACCAGGCGATAAATCACCAGTAAGAATACGGTGAATAAAATGCGCCGACGCAGATCTGGCAGCATGAAGGCGGAACGTACAGAATCAATCATGGTTTTTCTCCGTGTTCAACTGTCGGGAAATTCATCCCTCTAAAGGGAGAATTTCCACCTTGCCGCCAGCTGCCTCAATTTTCTCTTTTGCAGACTGCGAAAAACGATGCGCTTTTACCGTCAAGGGCTGGGTCACATCACCTTCGCCCAGGATGACCACCGGATCTGTCTCTTTTTTGATGAGTCCGAGCAAAGCCAACACTTCAGGAGTAACATCCACCTCATCGAACTCATACTCTTCCAGGTCTTTCAAGTTTACAGCTTTGTAATAGACCTTGTTGACGTTGGTAAACCCACGTTTGTAAGGCAAACGCCGGGCCAGGGGGAGTTGACCACCCTCAAAATAGACGCCTTTTCCGCCGCCGCTGCGGGCATTCTGGCCTTTGGTACCACGCCCGGCGGTTTTGCCTTGCCCGGCGGAAATACCACGACCCACTCGCTTGCGCTTTTTCTTTGCTCCAGAATTCGGGCGCAGATCGTGTAGTTTCATTAGTTCACCTCTTCCACAGAAACCAGATGTTCGACTTTTTTGACCATTCCCCGGATGACCGGGTTGTCGTCATGTTCGACGGATTGGTTTAACTTTTGCAAGCCTAAGGCTTTGATGGTGGCCTTTTGCCGCTCGTTATAACCGATCACGCTTTTGGTATAGGTAATAATTAGCTTTGCCATCATTTACGACTCCAGAAAGGCAAGACATCGGCAACGTCTTTGCCCCGCTCGGCAGCTACCTGGTTGACATCTTTCAACTGGCGCAGCCCGTCCATCGTAGCTTGCAGGACGTTGAGCACGTTTTGGCTGCCCAGAGATTTGGACAGAATGTCTTTGTAGCCGGCCGCTTCAACGATCTGGCGCACGGCACCGCCGGCGATAACGCCGGTGCCGGGGGAAGCCGGCTTTAGCAGTACACGGGCGGAGCTGTGTGCGCCGATGACCTCATGGGGGATGGTATTCCCGACCATGGAAACTGATACCATATTTTTACGCGCAGCTTCCAACGCTTTGCGGATGGCATCTGGCACAGACCGGGCTTTGCCGACACCGACCGCCACGTTGCCTTTATTATCACCAACAACAACTGCTACCCGGAAGGCAAAACGACGACCGCCTTTGATTACTTTGGCTACGCGCGTGATGTCGACAATGCGCTCGTCGAGTTCGTTACCTTGTTCAAATTGACGTCTTTGTCCCATTGTATTCTCCTGTTTAGAACTTCAGACCGCCTTCGCGGGCGCCATCGGCGAGGGCTTTGATACGGCCGTGATAGAGGAATCCACCTCGATCAAACACGACCTGTTCAATCCCGGCTGCCTGGGCACGTTCGGCCACGGCCTTGCCGACCAATGTGGCCTGTTCAGTTTTGGTTTTGCCATCCATCTCCGCCTTGAGATTTTTGTCGATAGAAGAGGCAGAGACCAGGGTAAGGCCCGACACGTCATCAATCAGTTGGGCATAAATTTGTTCTGTACTACGGAAGACGCTCAGACGCGGCCGTTCCGCAGTACCGGAAATCTTCATCCGAATACGACGCCGACGTCGTTCGCGCGCTTGCTTAGATTTTACAGCCATGATATTACCTCTTACACCTTGCCTGTCTTACCGGCCTTGCGCCGAACGATTTCACCATCGTAGCGAATGCCTTTGCCCTTGTAGGGTTCTGGCGGCCGCTGTTTGCGGATTTGGGCAGCAATCTCGCCCACCACTTGTTTATCAATCCCCGAAACGATCACCGTTTTGTTACGGTTTTCGACCGCAAACTGAACGTTGGCCGGGGGATCGAACTGAACAGGGTGCGAGTAACCGACGTTGAGTACCAACGAGCTGCCGTTCATTTCGGCACGATAGCCAACGCCTTCGATCTGCAGGGTTTTGGAAAACCCGGCGCTGACGCCGACGACCATATTGTTGAGCAAGGCACGGGTTAGACCGTGTAAGGAACGATGGGCCTGGGTGTCAGACGGCCGTTTCACCGATAAGACGCCATCTTCCATCTCAATCTGCATTTCCGGATGAAGCGCCTGGCTCAATTTACCTTTTGGCCCTTCCACCGTCACCAGATTAACCTCTTCAACGGTAACCTTTACTTTGTCAGGTATTTGGATAGGCGCTTTGCCAATTCGAGACATGGTTAACCTCCAACTACCAGACCTTACAGATAACCTCGCCGCCTACACCCAGGCGACGGGCTTGCTGTCCAGTCATAACACCCCGGGACGTGGTCACGATGGAAATGCCCATGCCACTCAATACCCAGGGGATATTCTTTGTACCAACATACACGCGGCGTCCTGGCCGACTCACACGCTCCAGGCCTGTAATCACAGACCGGCGCTGACGACGGTCGCCTACGTATTTTAGCGTTACATTCAACACAGATTGTGGTTTCTCAGGTAATACCTGGTAATCTTCAATATACCCTTCCGCTTTCAGCACCCGGGCCACTTCTTCTTTCATCTTCGAATTGGGCATGGACACCGTAGGGTGTAACCGCATCTGCGCATTACGAATGCGTGTCAACATATCAGCAATCGGATCACTCATTGACATAATGCACCTCTTACCAGCTTGATTTCACCACGCCGGGAACATTTCCCTTCAGCGCTTCTTCGCGGAAACAAATACGGCATAACCCAAAACGGCGCATATAGCCCCGAGGGCGTCCACACAACCGGCAGCGATTGCGAACTTGTACTTTGTACTTCCGCTTGGTTTCCCGCGCGATCATTGATTTCTTCGCCATTTTTCTCCTACCTTAATTCTGCCAGAATGGCATACCCAGCATCGTCAACAGACGGCGCCCTTCTTCATCTGTCTTGGCCGTCGTGACAATGGTTACTTCCATTCCCCGGATTTTATCGATTTTGTCGTATTCGATTTCCGGAAAGATCAATTGTTCGCGCAGACCAAGCGTGTAGTTGCCACGGCCGTCAAAGGAATCCGGCGAGATCCCCTGAAAATCACGGGTTCGCGGCAGAGCCACATGAATCAGACGCGTCAGAAAACTCCACATCCGTTCACCACGCAGCGTAACTTTCACACCGATGGTGCGGCCTTCACGCAGCTTAAACCCGGCAATGGACTTCTTCGCCTTGGTCACCACAGGTTTCTGGCCGGTAATAGCCGTAACGTCATTGACCGCGAATTCAATCGCCTTGGCGTTATCCAAAGCCTCACCCAGACCCACGTTGACAACAATTTTTGTCAGGCGGGGCACCTGCATAACAGATTGATACTCAAATTCTTTCATCAGAGCAGGGACAATCTCGCCTTGATACTGCTCCTTTAACGGTGTCAACATCCTTACCTCCAGGTTAGTGGCAGGCTGGCCAACGGTTTAGGCTTTCACCTGTTGCCCAAATTTTCATGGCAACTGGGACCGTTACGAGGCGCCTGGCTCACCGTGGATTAAAAATTCTTATTTATCAAGTATTTCTTTGCCGCTCTTTTTAGAGTAGCGAACACGACGGCCGTCTTCATCTTGCCGGAGACCCACACGCGTCAACTCACCAGTATGCGGGCACACCAACATCACATTCGACACATCAATCGGCGCTTCAAACTCAATAATACCGCCCTGTGTCTGCGACCGCCCACCGGTAGACTGTTGTGGTTTCTGGTGCTTTTTAACCACGTTCACACCCGACACCACGATGCGATTTTTCTTAGGAAGCACGCGCTGCACAGAGCCACGCTGCCCCTTGTAATTTCCGGCAATTACCTCTACTTCATCACCGACCTTAATGCGCATCTCTCAACCTCATTTCCTGATAGACGATGGCCAGGCCATCATCCTACCACCTATTTTTATAGCGCCTCTGGCGCCAGTGACATGATGCGCCCAAACCCTTTGTCGCGCAGCTCTCGGGCCACAGGGCCAAAGATACGCGTCCCGACCGGGTTCGTGCCGGATGAATCCAGGATCACCGCCGCATTATCATCAAAGCGGATGTAACTGCCGTCGTCGCGCTTGTACTCTTTGTTTGTACGCACCACCACAGCCTTTACGATAGTTCCCTTTTTCACCGCCGAATTGGGCGCAGCCTTCTTCACAGTGGCTGTTACCACGTCACCAACGCCGCCATACCGGCGCACAGAACCACCCATCACCTGAATGACCAGGAGCTCGCGTGCGCCAGAATTGTCTGCCACTTTCAAACGACTTTCTTTTTGAATCATGACAGTCCCTCGTTATTTCGCACGTTCCAGGATGGAAACGACGGCAAACCGCTTGTGGCGGCTGATGGGCGCCGACTCGATGATCTGAACGCGATCCCCGATCTGGCACTCGTTTGCTTCGTCGTGCGCTTTGTATTTTTTACGCAGGCGCATTACTTTGCCATAGACTGGATGACGTTTTGTCGTGGTCACTTCCACGATGACCGTCTTATCCATCTTGTCACTGGTGACCACACCTACCAGGCGTTTACGTTGTTCTCTCATCTCTCACCTACCCTGCAACCTCGTAGCTGGTAACCAGGCGCGGCTGCGATTTTTGCTGCCGGGCGCGGCGGCCAGTGAGGCGTTTTTTGTTCAGGTCAACCAGGGCTGTTGCCAACTCCCGGCCATCATTGTCGGTAAACACCACATGCCAGGCGCTGTCTTCGTACTCAAAGGAAGCAGAGCCCTGCCATTCTTTGCCGGATAGGGCCGCGGCAATGGCTGGTTCGGCCACGGCCGTATCCACCGCCAACTGACGCATGCGCAGCACCGTCTCAATCCGGGCAATCTCCCGGCGCACAGTGCGGATCCGGGTATAGTCTTCCAGGCGCGCGCCCGCTTTCTGGAAGCGTAGGTTGAAAATTTCCTCACGGTTGTTTTCCAACATCTCTTCCAGTTTTTGATTACTCATTCCACGCAGCTCAACGATCTTAGCCATTAGAGCTTATCCTCCCGTGAAATTACCTGAGACCGAATGGGCAGTTTGTAGGCCGCCAGGCGCAGCGCTTCGCGCGCCATATCTTCCGGCACACCACCCACTTCAAACATAATACGGCCAGGCTTCACCACAGCGACCCAATGGTCCACTGAACCTTTACCTTTCCCCATGCGGGTTTCGGCCGGTTTTGCCGTGACCGGTTTATCCGGAAAAATCCGGATCCAGTATTTTCCACGGCGGCGCATATGGCGCACAACTGTACGGCGCATGGCCTCGATCTGCCGGCTGGTGATCCACCCCGGCTCCAGAGCTTGTAACCCAAACTCGCCGCTGAGCAGGTCGGTGCCGCCTTTGGCCATGCCTTGCATACGCCCTCGGAACTGTTTCCGATATTTCACACGTTTTGGCATTAACATGATTCCAACTCCGCAAAGTCAAAGATGAAAGCTAGTCGGGAAGCCCGATAGCTTCGATCTTTATCGTCATTTATTCACTGATGTAGACGTCCATAGCTGATTCAGATTTTTGCGGCAAAACTTCACCGCGATAAATCCAAACCTTGACGCCAATTTTGCCAAATGTGGTCAGTGCTTCCGCAAAGCCGTAGTTCAGGTCGGCCCGAATGGTGTTCCGGGGAACACGGCCGTCCCAAATCTTTTCCTTACGCGCCATTTCTGAACCACCCAAACGGCCGCTCACCTCAATGCGCACACCTTCAGCGCCCTGGCGCATGGCCTGCTGCACAGCACGCTTCATCGCCCGACTGTGGGAAATACGGCGTTCCATCTGGCTGGCAATATTCTCGGCAATCAACTGCGCATCGGTATCCGGTTGCGCAATCTCCTCAACTTCCAATTTCACCGCTTTATCGGTCAACTTACGCAGCTTGCCGCGCAATTCCTTTACCGACGCACCTTTACGGCCGATCACGATACCCGGTTTAGCCGTGTGAATGGTAACCTGTACCTGATTGGGAGCCGCACGTTCAATATCCAACAAAGAAATACCCGCCTGAGGCATCTCCTTGCGAATCATTTCCCGGATCTCAAAATCCTCATGCAGCAAATCCTGATACTGCTGTTTTTCAGCATACCAGCGCGTATTCCAATCACGAATTGATTTCAAACGAAAACCGACAGGATGTACTTTACGTCCCATTACCTCACCACCTTAAATGTCGTAATCGACAACTTCGCGCTCGGCTAGAACAACAGTAATGTGCGACGAACGGCGAATAATCGGCCGGAAACGACCACGCCCAGCAAAACGGCCGCCGTGCGGCGCCTTGCGATGCTGCGGTCCCTTGTCTGCATAGATACGGCTTATATAAAGCTCATCTATTTCCAGGCCAAAGTTCTGTTCTGCATTAGCCACGGCCGACTCAACCAACTTATACACCACGTTGGCCGCATTTTGCGGCATAAACCGCAGCGTAGCCAACGCATCATCGGCATCCTTACCACGGATGGCATCACATACCAGCCGTACTTTTTGCACGGAAATCGGTATGTGTCGAACACTCGCTTTTACTTCAAATGCTTCAGACATAATTACCGACGCCCCTTACCTTTTTTCTCAGATTTCGAGACGTGCCCGCGAAACATGCGCGTCGGCGCAAACTCGCCCAACTTATGCCCGACCATGTTTTCGGTAATATAAATCGGGATGTGGCGACGGCCGTCATACACAGCAATCGTATGCCCCACCATCTGCGGGAAAATCGTACTCGCCCGAGACCACGTCCGAATCACTTGGCGACCCTTCGTCGCATTCAGCTTCTCAACCTTCTTCATCAATTTCGGACTAACAAACGGCCCTTTCTTCAAAGAACGTGACATCTTCCTCTTACCTCCTACCGACGCTTCTTAGTACGACGACGGAAAATATAACGATCCGTAGCCTTATTCTTACGCGTCCGTCGCCCTTGCGCCGGCTGACCCCAAGGAGTCTTCGGACCAGGCATACCAATCGGCGAACGCCCCTCACCACCACCATGCGGGTGATCATTCGGATTCATCGCCGAGCCGCGCACCGTCGGCCGGATACCCATATGCCGTTTCCGACCAGCCTTCCCCAACTTCACGTTACCATGCTCCACATTACCCACCTGACCAATCGTCGCCAGGCACTCCTGCGGCACATAACGTTCCTCGCCAGAAGGCAAACGCAGCGTCACATACTGCGGGTGATCCTTCGCCAACAACTGCGCCGAAGTACCCGCCGCCCGCACCATCTGGGCGCCCTTGCCCACCTGCATCTCCACATTGTGAACCAGCGTACCCAACGGAATGTTGATCAAAGGCAGCGCATTACCCGGCCGAATTTCAGCCCTCGGACCACTCATAATCTGGTCCCCAACACGCAAACCAAGCGGCGCAACAATATACCGCTTCTCACCATCCGCATACACCACCATCGCAATGCGCGCCGAACGGTTCGGGTCATACTCAATCGACGCTACGCGGGCCGGCACATCAAACTTATCCCGCCGGTTAAAATCAATCTCCCGATAACGCCGCTTATGGCCGCCACCACGATGACGAATCGTGATCTTGCCACGATGATTACGCCCGCCACGCTTCCGCAAGCCACGCGTCAACGTCGCTTCCGGAATTGTGCGAGTGACTTCTTCATAAGTCTGGCTCGTCATATCACGCCGGCCAGGAGAAGTCGGTTTATACACTTTGATAGGCATCTTACCTCCAGAGACGGACTTCAGCTCGCATAAACAATGGGAACATCACCCCCATCGCCCAACAAACCTCGTCCCTGCTCAAAATCTCAATCAAATGATTAAGCTACACACCTTCAAACAAATCGATGCTGTCACCAGGAGCCAACGTCACAATCGCCTTTTTCCAGCCAGGCTTCCGCGTCGACACACGCCGCCAACGCCGGGCACGCTTCGGCGGCATATTAGCCACCCGCACCTTCTCCACCTTCACTTCCGGCCAGGCAAGTTCAATAGCTTCCTTAATTTGCACCTTATTCGCCCGCGAATGAACCGCAAACGTATACTGATTATTTAAGTCAACCTGGTAACTACTCTTTTCCGTCACCACCGGCCGACGAATAATTTCGCGCCAATGAATTTGCATCGCTTACTCCTCCTCCTCAGCGTCTTCAAAATCATCATAGTAATCCTCAAAACCCAGAAAACCATTAATGACATCAAGCGCCGCCAGAGGCATCACGATCTTGTTATAACCCAACAGATCACGAATGTTCAGATAAGTCGCCCGCAAAGTCTTCATATCCGCCAGATTCCGCGCCGACAACTCGACGTTCGTGTCACGCTCGGCCAGCAGCAGCAAAGTGCTTTCCCCGGCAACCAGCCGATTCATCACAGCTACCATCTCTTTCGTCTTGGGCACATCCATGCTTATTTCATCCAGCACAACAATGTCCCCATTACCGGCCTTCACAGAAAGCGCCGAACGCAACGCCGCCCGCCGCATCTTTCGCGGCATTTTCTTCTCATATTTACGCGGCAATGGTCCATGCGCCACACCACCACCAACAAATATCGGCGCGCGCCGGCTGCCATGCCGTGCGTTACCAGTACCCTTCTGGCGATAGATTTTGCGCGTGCTACGGTTAACTTCCGAGCGACCTTTTGCTTTATGCGTTCCCAAGCGCCGATTCGCCAACTGCCGAACCAAAGCCTGATGCATCAGATCGCGATTAATATTTGCTTCAAAAATGTCCGCCGGAAGATCGACAACGCTCACTTCCTCACCAGACATGTTATAGACAGGAACTTCCATGACAATGCCTCCGCCAGTTAGTTCTTGGCAGAGTCTCGAATAATCACGAGACTCCCCTTATGCCCAGGAATAGAACCCTTAACAGCCAGCAGATTCTTCTCTGGATCAATTTTCACAACTTGTAGATTCTGAGCCGTTAAACGGGCATCACCATAGTGGCCAGACATCCGCTTACCCTTGAACACATGAGCAGTTCCCGAGGTAGCGCCCACAGAACCCGGCGCACGCCACCGATCAGATTGACCGTGGGTCTTAGGACCACCACCAAAACCATGACGTTTAATAGTCCCCGCAAAACCACGTCCCTTGGTTTTCCCCGTCACGTCTATATGATCACCAGCAGCAAACTGCTCAACGGTCAAAACCTGACCAACTTTATAGTCGGCCGCATTTTTAGTGCGAAACTCGCTCAAATGACGCAGAGCTGGTATGCCTTTGTTTTTCTTCCGCTGGGGGTGTTTTTTATCGGTTTTTAAGAGGCCCAGGTGCCCTTTTTGGCCGCTGGTCAAACGCTTCTCAGAGACTTCCCCGAAACCTACCTGGATAGCACTATAGCCGTCCGTATTCTGCGTTTTAACCTGTGTAACATAGCATGGGCCAGCCTGAACAATCGTAACAGGGGTAACCACACCATTTTCATCAAAAACTTGGGTCATGCCAAGTTTTATGCCCAGTAATCCTTTCACTTCAACCTCCCGGGACTGTCAGCCACTAGGCGTCGGCTGCATCATCCCTTTTTTCCATGCCCGCTGATCCAACGGGATAGATTTAATTAGATCGAGATTTCAATATCTACACCAGCTGGCAAATTCAGTCGCATAAGTGTATCGATCGTCTTGGAATCAGGATTGATCACGTCAATCAAACGCTTATGGGTACGAATTTCAAAATGCTCGTGCGAGTCCTTATCAATAAACGTACTACGACGAACTGTAAAACGTTCGATTTTGGTTGGCAATGGCACGGGGCCGACAACATGGGCGCCAGTACGCTCAGCCGTTCCTACAATACGCTTTGCAGATTGATCGAGAACACGATGATCGTATGCCTTCAGACGAATGCGGATTCTTTGCTTAGCCATAATTGCCTCAATATGAAGGGCGCTGTATTACCTACCAACGCCCTTCACAATTTAATTTATTTAATGATCTGGGTAATGACGCCAGCGCCAACCGTCAGGCCACCTTCGCGAATAGCAAACTTGCTGCCTTGCTCCAGCGCCACCGGCACAATCAGTTTCACATTCAGGTTCACATTGTCGCCCGGCATCACCATCTCCACACCCTCTGGCAAGGTGATCTCGCCGGTCACATCCAACGTGCGAATGTAGAACTGCGGCCGATACCCCGGGAAGAACGCCTTGTGACGGCCGCCTTCATCTTTGCGCAGCACGTACACCTCGCCCATGAACTCGGTGTGCGGCGTGATGCTCTTGGGCGCAGCCAACACCTGCCCGCGCTCAATCTCGTCCCGCGCCACACCACGCAGCAGCAAGCCCGCATTGTCCCCCGCCTGGACCTTGTCCAGAATCTTATGGAACATCTCCATAGAGGTCACCACCACCTTGCGGCTGTCTTCCCGCAGACCGACGATTTCCACTTCGCTCATCGGCGTCAGGGTGCCGCGGTCCACACGACCGGTCACCACCGTGCCACGCCCTTTGATGGAGAACACGTCTTCAATGGACATCAGGAAGGGTTTGTCCACCGGCCGTTCCGGCTGCGGAATGTACTCGTCCACCACACGCATCAGCTCCCAAATCGGGGCGTATTCCGGCGCATCCGGGTCGGTGCTCTCGGACATCAACGCCTGCAGGGCGCTGCCGCGCACGATGGGGGTCTCGTCGCCGGGGAATTCCTGGCTGTCCAGCAACTCGCGCAGTTCCAGTTCGACCAGCTCTAACAACTCTTCGTCATCCATCATGTCGCATTTGTTCAGGAAGATGACCATAGCCGGCACTTCCACCTGACGAGCCAGCAGAACGTGCTCGCGGGTCTGGGGCATCGGGCCGTCGGGCGCAGCGACCACCAGAATCGCGCCGTCCATCTGGGCCGCGCCGGTGATCATGTTTTTGATGTAGTCACGGTGGCCCGGGCAGTCTACATGGGCGTAGTGACGGTTTTCGGTTTCGTATTCGACGTGGGCGATGGCGATGGTGATACCGCGTGCTTTTTCTTCGGGCGCATTGTCGATCTGGTCGAAGGCCCGGAAGTCAGCCCAACCTTTTAAGGACAGCGTCTTGGTGATGGCGGCTGTCAAGGTGGTCTTGCCATGGTCGATGTGACCGATGGTGCCAATATTACAGTGTGGCTTCTCGCGCACAAATTTTTCTTTGGCCATTGCTTAACCCCTCATATCATTATGATAATCTATAAAATAGTACCAGTTTGAATGTTTGCTGGCACCCATAGTAAGTAACCTTTCACAACAATACCCCGTCACCCTCTCGTTATTTTTGAGGGAACGGGGCATAAAGCCCACGATGGGATTTGAACCCATGACCTCATTCTTACCAAGAATGCGCTCTGCCGACTGAGCTACGTGGGCAATTGGCTTACGTCATAATTCAGGTGGCCGGAATATGTTACGGGACTGAATTACAGTGGGCCAGGTAGGACTCGAACCTACGAAGGCGTTGCGCCAGCGGATTTACAGTCCGCCCCCTTTGCCACTCGGGACACTGACCCTTGTCTTGGTTTGCCAAGCCGACGATGGGACTTGAACCCATAACCTATGCTTTACAAGAGCATTGCTCTGCCAATTGAGCTACGTCGGCATGTCAACGATTGTCTGTTAACTGTAAAGGTGATGCCTGATTTCAGGTACTTCGTACACCGAATGACAAGTATAGCAAGTGTGGATTTTTCGTCAAATAAAAATGAGCGAAACCCTCGCGTACCGGACAGGCTTATTTGATTTTTGTTAACTAAAGTGCTTGGGTGATTATCAACTTAGTATAATCTGGTTTTGGCGGGAGGCAAATATTGCCGCGATCGGGAGTGCTCGTTATGTTTTTGCTGTGAAGACCTGTGTGGTTCACGGATTTCGGCAGGGTTTTGAAGCAGAGATTAGACTGTCTGGAGAACATGTGGAGATTGTGGTGTTGCGTTGGCGTGAATGGTTCTGGGTAGTTCTGGGGCTTGATTTTTGACGGTCTTCTTCAGGGGATGCGATCGATTTGCAGTATAATGGGGAAACTGTTGTATCAGTTGGCTTGATTTGTTGATGGACAACGCTTCGGTGTTATGGGTCATTTTGAGGTGTTGTTGGGAATGGTTAACGTGTGATGGACGTAACGGTTAGTCATTTAAATAATCGGTTGGCGTTGCAGCTGCCGCCAGAGTTGCCTTTAGGCCTGGTTTTTGTGGTCGGCGGTGTAGAGCAGGTGGATCGGGTTAATAACGGCCGTTCCCCTCAGGTTCATTTCATCCTGGTAGAGCAAGCATACCGCGTCAACTGTGTTTTGTCGCCTCGGGCAGCCAGCGAAGTGGTCTTGCAAGCAGGGATGACCGTTCGCGCCGGAGGACACCTGGCGTTTGATCCACAGTGGGCCGGCTATTATTTGTTGGTTCGTGACGTGGAAATTGTGCAGACGCCGCCGGCAACGCAGACGGTTCCCCCACCGGAAACCGATCTGGACCCGGAGGACAGAACGGCCGTGGCCGCCATCCTGGCAGACATCAAAAAGCGCTCCGACGCCGCCAATCTGGCTCAGGCCGATTTGCCTCCCTGGGTGCAGAAAATTGCCCCGCCGGAAATCCAGGCCGAGATGGAAGAGGCGTTAGTGGCCGATCAGGAGCCGATTCCACCGCCGGCCTCGACTGCCTCCAGAAGTTCCGCTTCTGTCGAGCTAGACGCCGGGTTGTTGGCCCGGCTTTCAGCGGCGATGGATAGTGAGGAAGATGTGGAATTAACGCCCGATATGCTGGAGGATTATGCGGCTGAACTGGCTGTGCCTGCGCCGCTGCCGGATGCTCGGCCTTACGACGTGCCCCCACCCACAGATTTGCTCATCGGCACGGCCGTTTCGCGTCCGGCTGTGGGGCTTGAAGAGCCAGAAGCCGTTCCAACCGGCCGCCGCGGACCGGATTATTTCTTGTTACTGCTGATTTTTGCCTTCATTCTAGTCGCTGTTGTGCTCATCGTGGCCATCATCATGACCCTCTAATCCGCAAAGGAAACACCCACCATGCCTGATAGACCGGTAACCATTTTATGCCTGGCCAGTTATTTTAAAGGCACAAGCTTCCTGACGGCCGCCAAAGCCATTGGCTGCCGCGTTCTCCTGGTAACCCGAGAAAAATTGGCCGATGAACCGTGGCCGCGGGAAGCCATCGACGACATCTTCTTTATGCCGGACCTCGCCAAACAGCCCGATATCACCTACGCTATCGCTTATCTGATGCGCGGCACGGCCGTTGACCAGATTGTGCCCCTCGATGATTATGACGTGCTGACGGCCGCGGCGCTGCGGGAACATTTTCGCCTGCCAGGGTTAGGGGTGACGCACGGCCGTTACTTCCGCGACAAACTGGCCATGCGCACCCAGGCCCGCCACGTCGGGCTGCCGGTTCCCGAATTTACGCCGGTCTTCAACTACGACCAACTGCGCGCTTTCATGGAGCGCGTTCCGCCGCCCTGGGTGCTCAAGCCCCGAGCCGAGGCCGGGGCGATGGGCATCAAAAAAGTGTATTCCGCCGAAGAAGTCTGGCGCTGGCTGGATAAATTGGGCGACGAGCAATCTTACTTTTTGCTGGAGCAGTTTGTGCCCGGCCTGGTCTATCACGTCGATTCGATTGTGTCTGAGGGCGAGGTGGTGCTGGCTGTGCCCCACCAATACGCCCAGCCGCCGCTGAACGTCGCCCACGAGGGCGGCGTGTTTGTCACCCGCACCATGCGCCGCGATTCCGCCGAGGCCGAGGTGATTTTGGATTTGAACCGGCGCATGATCACCGGCTTTGGCATGGCCCGGGGCGTGGCCCACACAGAGTTCATTCAGGCGGAAGACGGCCGTTTCTACTTTCTGGAAACGGCGGCGCGTGTGGGTGGGGCCAATATCGAAGAACTGGTGGTCGCCGCCGCCGGAGTCAATTTGTGGGCTGAGTGGGCCAGGCTAGAGGCCGCCCACGCGCTCGGCGAAACTTATCCTATTCCCACCGATAAAGGGGCTTACGCTGGCGTGCTGATTTGCCTGGCCCGGCAGGAATGGCCGGATTTGTCTGGCTACCAGGACCCGGAAATCGTCTTCCGGCTAAACAAAAAGCACCACGCCGGGCTGATCGTCGCTTCGGCGGACAGAGACCGGGTGGAAATGTTGATTGCCGCCTACGCTCAGCGCTTCGCCTACGACTTTCTAGCCGTTGCGCCGCCGTTGGACAAACCCCCCACGTAAACAAAAAAGGGCGGCTTTTGGCCGCCCTTAGATTTGGTGTTCTTGCCGGTACTGGGTGATCAGGTCCTGGACGAGGCGGCGTTGGGCCACGGCCGTTTCCCATGGTGTGGCCAGCTGCTCCCGGAAAACCGTTTGCACCTGGGTCGATTCCGCCGCTACGGCCGTTGCCTGTTCCAGCACCTGCTCGCGGATAGGCTTGATGATCTGGCGGCTCAACCGCACGTCGTCGCCATCCTTTGCCAGCCACAAATCCAGCGGCTCGGCGACGTTGGTGGCCAGGCCGCTGATGGTATTCGGCGTCTCGCTGAGCAGGTTGGTTGCTGCCTCCATCACCGCCGCCGCCCGCTGGCCCAGGTTAAAAGGCAGCCACTTGCGCAGATCCTGGAACCACTGGGTGACCATCTCCAAAAAAGGCCCAACCTTTTCCACGGCGTCGGTTAACAACGCTTCCAGAGCGGCAAAATAAGCCTGGAGGCGGGTTTGATGACTTTCCAGCCAGCCACGGCCGTTTTCCAGCAGCGGGATGTGGCTTTCCAGTTCGGCTAAAGCCTGCTGCCCGGCGGCTACCCCTTCGGCCAGCAGCGGCGATTTGCTCACCAGGCCATCCAGCGAGGCGGTCATGGCCGTCAGGCCCTCTTCGACCAGCGCGGCAACGTCCAGGTCGTCCATTTGCTCATACAAAGCCACCAGCCCGCCCAGCACGCTGATTTGCACGTTTTTCTTGTCCAGCTCGATGGCCAGGGCTTCCGCCTGGGCGGATTGGCTGCCGCCGGCGGCTTGCATGCCTTGCAAACTGCGCTGCGCCGCGTCCAGTTCGGCTTGCAGCCGCATGTTTTCGGCCTGGGCGGCGGCCAGTTTGCGGAACAATTCGGCCAGTTCGTCAGGTGAGGAGAGGACGGCCTGGGTGGCCGGCGAGACGGTGACCGGGACGACAGGCGCTGGCGGGGTAACGGCCGTTGCCCGGCGCGTCAAAATCGTTGCCCCCACGCCCGTGGCCGCGGCGGCAATTGTGGTCATAGCCGCCGTGCGCAAAAATTCTCGTCGCTGAGTATCAAATTCCTCTTCGTGAATTGACATAACGGTCTCCCTCGGGTTGTTTGCCCGGTCGTTTTTGTGGACGCCTCTATTCGGAGGCGCTGTAGCCCAGACGGCGCAGCGCTTTTTCGTCGCGCCGCCATTTGGGCACGACTTTCACCCATAATTCGAGAAACACCTTGCTCTCAGTGAGGGTTTCGATTTCTTTACGTGCGGCGGCCCCAATTTGCTGCAACTGCTTGCCTTTTGCCCCGATCAGAATGCGTTTGTGGCTGTCGCGCTCGACCACGATGTTGGCATTGATGTAGATGACGCCGTTATCCCGTTCCTTGAATTCCTGGATGGCCACGGCCGTGCCGTAAGGCACTTCTTCACGCAGTTGCAGCATGATCTGCTCGCGGATCAGTTCGGCGGCCAGGTCGCGCACAAACAAATCGGTGACCTGATCGGCGGGGTAGTAGCGCGGTCCGGTGGGCAAGGCATCGAGGATCATTTGCCAAAGTTCCTCACGGCCGTTACCCTTCGTGGCCGAAAACAATATCCACGGCGCGTTGGGCAGCAGGGCGCGAAACGCCTCGGAGCGCGGCAGCACGTCCTCCGCGGCCAATTTGTCCGCTTTGTTCATCGCCAAAATCACCGGCGTCTGCGGTCCCAGGTCCGCCAGTTGGCGGCTGATAATCTGGTCGCCCGTGCCGGGCGCGTCGCTGGCGTCTACAACCCATACCACCACATCGGCGTCGGTCAGAGCTTCGGCGGCAACGTTCACCATGTATTCGTCTAATTTGTGGCGCGGCTTCATCAGGCCGGGCGTATCAATAAAAATGACCTGGTAGTCCGGCCGGGTGACGATGCCCAACTGCCGGATGCGCGTAGTTTGCGGGCTGGGCGTGACGATGGCCAGCTTTTGGCGCATGAAGGCGTTGAAGAGGGTGCTTTTGCCGGCATTCGGCCGGCCCACCAGACTGACAAACCCGGCCTTATGCCCTTCGGGGGCTTCTTCCCAGGTAATTTGCTCTATTTCTTGTTCGCTCATGTGTGGATTGTCCCGTTATGTTAAATTGCGCCTGGCAGTTGGCTGCCAGAGCGTGTGCCTTCATTCTACCATTCAACGCCGACTTCCATAGCATTTTAGCATAAACAGCGAGATTAGAACAAGTGAGCTATTAATCAGCGTGTCCAGGCGCACCGTTTGTATCTGCGGCAGCGGATCGCCGCGCCAGAAACTGAGCGCGGCGTAACCGGCGCTGAGCAGCCCCAAGGTGAACCAAAAGAGCTGGCCCACTCGCCAGTGGTGCGCCGTCAGCCAGGACAGAGCAAAGACGAGCAGCGCCCAGGCTGTTCCCAGCCATTGGGTGGCGTAGCGCACGGCAAAAATGCCATATTCGTCCGGGGCGGCGCGGGCCAATGGGCCGAGAGTGGTTTCCAGGCCGTAAGCGCAGCCCTGGAACCAGCAGGCCGACCAGCCGAAGGCGCTGCCCAGCGCCATGCCGGGCGCCAACAGGTCGGCGTAGGCGGCGAAGCTGCGTTGATGCCACCGGGTCCAGAGCCACAAGCCCAGCAGCCCGCCCAGCAGCGCGCCGTGGTAGGTGTAGCCGCCCTGCCAGATGCGCCAGATGGTTGACGGCCGTTCGGCAAAATAAGCCCACTGCATCACCACAAAGCCGGCCCGGCCGCCAATTAACCCGCCGGCTAACTCGGCCAGGGCCGCATCGAACCAGCCGGGCAGCGGGGCGCGGCGGGCGCGCCAGGCGGTCACGCCCAGCCCGGCCAGAATGCCCAGCCCCAGGAGCACGGTGTAGCTGTACAGAAGATTGGGACCAAAGCGGCCCAAAATCGGCGTCATGGGGCAATGGTAGATGAAGGCGGCCGTTTCGGCCAATTACCAATTGGCACGCGGCATCTCGTTTACGGCAGGCAGCGGCTCGTCTATAATGAGCGCGAGACAACCGCTGAACGACTCGATAATATTAAGATGACAGAGTGTTGCAACTGGAGAAAATCATGGAAACCCCAATGATCACCATCGAAATGGCTGCCCGTAAATCAATCGCCCTGGTAGCCCACGATAACCAGAAGGATGAATTGCTGCATTGGGTGAAGTTTAATCTGGCTTCGCTGCTGCAGCATAAATTGTATGCCACTGGCACGACGGGCTGGCTGCTGGAGCGGGAATTGAACCTGCCGATTCACCGTCTGCAAAGCGGCCCGCTAGGCGGCGACCAGCAGATCGGCGCTAAAATTTCGGAAGGCGAGATTGACTGCCTGATTTTCTTTTGGGATCCGTTGGAGTCGCAGCCCCACGATCCGGATATTAAGGCGCTGTTGCGCCTGGCGGCTGTGTGGAATATTCCGGTAGCGACCAACCGGGCGACGGCCGATTTTCTGATTTCTTCGCCGTTAATGGTGGCCGCATACGGCCGTATCGTCCCCGACTACGATGCGTACCGCCGCCGCCTGGAAGCAAAAGTCATTCCTGACGAACCGGCGGAAATATGATAAAAATTGAGAAAGAAACAGGCCGCGAACCCGCCCGAGCTATTGGGGCAATCGGCGTAATCGGCGGCACAATTCCCAGGAGATAAAATGGACCTGAAAATCACCCCACTTAATCCGGCCAACATGAAACAACCGCCTGTTGATGATTTTGGCTTTGGCAATTTGTTCAGCAACCGCATGTTTACCCAGCAATATACGGTTGGCCAGGGCTGGCACGACGCCCAGATTGGCCCGTATGAACAGCTGTCGCTGTGGCCGTCAACGGCCGTTCTCCATTACGCCCAGGAAATTTTTGAAGGCACCAAGGCGTACCGGCGGCCAGACGGCCGTGTCAACCTCTTTCGGCCGTGGGAGAACGCCCGGCGCTTCAACGAATCGGCCCGGCGCATGGTGATGCCGGTGGTGGACGAAGAAGACCACGTGGCGGCCATTGCCAAACTGGTCGAGCTGGAAGAAGAATGGGTTCCCAACGTGCCCGGCTCCTCTCTCTACATTCGGCCGGCGATGATCGCCACCGACGCGGCCCTGGGCGTACACGCCAGCAAAACCTATTTGCACTTCGTCATCTTGAGCCCGGTGGGCGCGTATTTTAAGGAAGGCTTTAACCCCGTGCCCGTTTACATTTCCGACGAATATCGCCGGGCGGTGAAGGGCGGGACCGGCGCGGCCAAAACGGGCGGTAACTATGCCGCCAGCCTCTACGTCAGCGAGGCGGTGAAGAGCAAGGGATATTCGCAGGTGTTGTGGCTGGACGCGATACACGGCCGTTACGTCGAAGAAGTCGGCGCGATGAACATCTGTTTTGTGTACGGCGGGCAGCACATCGTTACGCCCAAGCTTAGCGGCAGCATTTTGCCCGGCATCACCCGCAAATCTCTGCTCACCCTGGCTCCTGACCTTGGTTACGAGGTCAGCGAAGAAACCATCGACGTCAACGACATGTTGGCCGACCTGAAAGCCGGCAAAATCACCGAGGTTTTTGGCTGCGGCACAGCGGCGGTCATCGCTCCCGTGGGCAAATTTGGCTACAAGGATGAGGAATACATCATCAACGATTACCAGCCTGGCCCGGTGTCGCACCGCCTGTTTGACGAATTGACCGGCATTCAAACGGGCCGTTTGCCAGACCCCTACAACTGGACCTATACCCTCGGTCAGGAATAAGGTCTTGGGATTTCTTGGGGGCGGTCTGATACGTGATGCGTGATGCAGTTCTCCGGTTACGTATCACGCTTCACGCATCACTAGATGTCTGTCTCATGAACACCTGAAGCGCCGAATAATCTGCCGCGTGACTCCCTGGCTTTGATAGATTTCGGCTGCAACTTGATAGTTTCTGGCATTTTGCCGGGCTACACTTGGGGCAAGACAAATCTTTCACGTAAAACACAGCGCCTAGCCAGGCAGCCGCAGTTTTTTGCGGCAGCCGGACCGGGCGCTGGGAGGACAGTATGCAAGAAGTAGCAATTTTAGGCGTGGGGCAAACGGCCGTGCGCGAGCACTGGGACCTTTCCATCCGCCAACTGGCCGTGGACGCCGGGCGCGCGGCCATGTCGGACGCTGGCGTGGACAAAATCGACGGCCTGTTTGTGGGCAACATGACCAGCGGCCGTCTGAACAAGCAGCACCAACTCGGCGCATTGGTCGCCGACTACCTGGGACAATGGGGCGTGGAGGCTGTGAAACTAGAAGCCGCCTGCGGTTCGGCCGGTTCGGCCATGCGCCAGGGCTTTTTGGCCGTGGCCAGCGGCGAGATGGAAGCGGTGTTGGTCATTGGCGTGGAAAAGATGACCGAAACCAACTTTAAAGAGACCACGGCCGCTCTGACCGGCGCGGCGGACGCCGATTACGAAGTGGTTCAGGGCGTCACCTTTGTGGGCCTGAATGCGCTGATCATGCGCCGCTACATGCACGAATTCGGCTACACTCGCCACGATTTTGCACCGTTTGCCCTGAATGCCCACGCTAACGGGGCCAAAAACCCCAACGCCATGTTCCGCGAGCCAATCACCCAAAAGATTTATGACAAAGGCCGCATCGTGGCCGATCCCATCAGCTTGTATGACGCCTCGCCGATTGGCGATGGGGCGGCGGCGCTGCTGCTGGTGCCGGCGGCCAAAGCGCCGCAGGCGGTGCGCGTGGTTGGCTCGGCGTCTTCCACGGATACGCTGGCGATCCACGACAGGGAGGATACGTTGTGGCTGAAGGCGGCCGAGCTGTCGGCCCGGCAGGCATACCGGCAGGCCGGCGTTGGCCCGCAGGATATCGACCTGTTTGAGCTGCATGACGCGTTTAGCATTATGGCGGCGCTGTCGCTGGAGACGTGCGGGTTTGCGGAGCGCGGCGAAGGGGTGAGGCTGGCGCAGGCGGGCGAGATTTTCCCAGACGGCCGTATTCCCATTTGCACCATGGGAGGGCTGAAAGGGCGGGGCCATCCGGTGGGGGCTACCGGCCTATACCAGATTGCCGAGGCTACGCTGCAACTGCGCGGCGACGCGGGCGAAGCCCAGATTGACGGGGCGAAAACGGCCATGACCCAGAACATCGGCGGCAGCGGCGCGACGATTGCCACGCACATTTTGCAACGGCCGTTGTCTTAACATTCCCTAAACCGAATCCGGCTGAGCGAAACGGCCGTTCAATACCGGATCATTCTGGGATACAATGTATAATAGTTCGAGGGTAAAACAGTTCAAGCAAAATCAATTCCTGGGATGATCACATTGGCAGAAGATAGCCAAAAACTCACGATTCCGACTATATCCCCTAAATTGCAGGCTGTTCTGAAGCAAATTGTTGACGATGTCGTCAACCATATGGACTGTGTGGGAGCGATGGTTGCTACCCTGGAACAAGGGGCGGCCCTGGTTGTGCGCGCCTATGCCAATGCCGGGTTCGCGGATCCGTTGGAAAAATCCCCTATCTTTCAGTATTTGAGCCGGCTGGGGCCGGGAGCGGTTTTCCCA
>Ga0209607_1000432_pt1 | contig 37385 bp, 34 predicted proteins | sample AD_UKC117_MetaG_FD_184413 | JGI IMG/M metagenome (GOLD analysis project Ga0209607, IMG submission 184413) | Active sludge microbial communities of municipal wastewater-treating anaerobic digesters from Hong Kong - AD_UKC117_MetaG (SPAdes)... | ecosystem: Engineered > Bioreactor > Anaerobic >... | reverse complement strand
TGATTGCGCGACGGCCGGCCTGTCCGTCCGGGAGACCGCAGCGATCATCTATGGCAACGCGCGCGCCGAGGCTGCCTGGGCGGGACCTGGCCAGTCCATGAGGGATGAAATCCGCCGGGCCCGCGCTCGGGGGAAGGAGCTTGTTTCGGGAGGCTACAGGACCCTCCTGGCCTGACGAGCCTCTGCGTGCGTGGCAGGGATCGCCCGCCCCCGGCCCGCTTGCGCGGGGCTGTCCAGGCGGCGTGAGCCCTCCTGGTGTTGGGATTGTCTGGCTGGCCCGGCTCGTCTCCGGTCACCGGTCCGCCCCGGCCGGGCGGACCGGCGCTGCGGGGGCTCGCCGGCCGGCGGCCGCACCGCGCGCTTCCCACTGGCCTTGCGGCCAGAGGGGTCACGGGTGCGTGGCATGGGCCAGGCTTCAGGAAGCCTTGCGGGTTGCCGTCTCTGCCGGGGATTTGAGCCATTTTCCATAGACCGTCACATCCTGGCGTTCGAAACCGAGCGCTTCGTAGAATCTGGCGGCGCTGTCGTTCCCGTCGCGGACCATCAATTCGAGCTTTGGGCGCGCCCCGCGGGCGAGCCAGAGGCCGGCTTCCTCCATGAGTTCGCGGCCAAACCCGTGGCCCCGGTAATCCGGGTCGACCGCAAGATAATAGACCCAACCCCGATGACCGTCGTGGCCGGCCATGATGCTTCCAACGAGTTTGCGGTCGACCGATCCTACAAGGACCGTTGACTCCCGCGCAGCCGTCGACCTGTCGATATCGCTATTGGGATCGTTCCAGGGCCTGGTGAGGCCGCACGCGTCCCAGAGCGCGATCAGTCGCGACCGGTCGGTTTCCCGGAAATCTCTCACATGCATTGCCATGACTGGCCAGTACTGGAAGATTCGCCATGCCGAGGCCAGCCCCCGGAGCCGCTGGTGACGGTTGGCAGCTCACTCTGCTCAGTCAGGCGGCGCTGGCAAACTCCTGCCGGCATGCAATCAGCGCATCGGCGGCGGCCTGTATGACCCGCGATTCGTCTTCACCGGACATGCCAGCGATCTCGATCCGGCCCTCATGGACGGCCACGCTCAAAGCGGGGAAAGACTGCCTCAGCCGGGCTGCCGCCTCATGTGCGGCACGGCTCTGCTCGAACCCGAACGGAAACCAGACAGGCATTCTCTGTCCTCCCCACAGGACACATGCGAGATCGGCGGCAGGAATCTTCGATTCGGGTGAGACGGCAAGTCACGGGTCCTGAACCGGCTTGCTCCCCAAGGATGAGGTCTCCTCCTCACGCTTCGAATGCACCTCGCCGGCGGGTGTGGGCGGACGGCACGTCTGGCCGGGCGCGCAGCCCGCGCAAGGCGCCGGTGTTTTGTGATTCCTAGCATCTGTAGGCCTCCTACCTTTCCGCCTTGCGCGTGCCGCTTGTCCGCCCGGCCTGCCGGCCTTTTCCGCCGCCCACCCCCGCCTGCCGCGGGCAGGACGCGGCAGAGAAGGAGACCCGACATGCCCTGCGAACCCGCAACCCCTGCGCCCCTTGGAACAGCTTCCGCACTCCCATCGGAGGACCGTCCCCGCATCTATGTGGCCTGCCTTGCAGCTTACAATAATGGCTGCCTGCACGGCCGCTGGATCGAGGCGACCACGCCTGACGAAATCATGGGCCAGGTACGCGCCATGCTGGCTGCCTCGCCGCTACCCGGCGCAGAGGAATGGGCGATCCATGACTATGAAGGCTTCGAAGGCGCGAGCCTGTCCGAATACGCCTCATTCGAGACTGTGTGTGCGCTGGCGGAGTTCATTGCCGAGCACGGGCGCCTTGGCGGACAAGTCCACCGCCATTTCGGTGATGACCTTGAACAAGCCCGCGCTGCCTTCGATGACTATGCGGGCGAATACCGTTCGATCGCAGAATTTGCCGAAGAACTGACCCGCGAGTGCGGCACCGAAATCCCGGCCTCTCTCCAATACTACATCGATTGGGACGCGATGGGCCGGGACATGGAAATGAACGGCGACATCATCACCGTCGAGACCGGGATTCGATCAGGTCCACATCTTCTGGACGCGGTGATCGTCATGGCCAGATATCAGACCAGACCGCGTGAAGATGGCCGTGGCCCTATCGCTGGGCACATGTCGTGAAGACCCCGGCAGGGTTCGCGCAGGGCAGCATCTATCGGCAGGCAGGTGACGAACTTGATGACAGCGACGCGCTCAAGCTGCGTGGCATCTGCGATCAGCATGGCTTCGAGCTTCGGAGGGTGTCATGAGCTTTTCCGAACGCTTTGCCACCTTCGTCTGTCCCGGTGACACGATCACCTGTGAAGTGGACGGGTTCACCGTGATGGCACAAATCGTCCTGGACGATTGTCCCGATGCGCCGGATCAACGACAAGACGGATTCTGGCCATCCCTCTATAAGGATGCGCCCGGCTTTATAGGCCCGGGAAACGGGTTCCGCGAGCGCTTCGCCAAGGCGCAGGCCGAGGCGGAAGCGGTGATGGAGGGCTGGCGCAAGGGCGACTGGTTCTATTGCGGGATCGTCCTCTCCGTCGCGCTCGAAGGCGTCACGCTGGATGCTCACGCCGCCAGCCTCTGGGGCGTTGAAGCAAACTATCCGGGATCGGATAATGCCTACCTGACCGAGGTGGCCAATGACCTCCTACCAGAGGCGCTGGATACCGCCCGCGCCGTGCTGGCGCGCCTCTGCGCAATACCAGCAGGCGAGGGGCGCGCATGAGCCGCACCCTCACCGAAAGCGAGCGGATTCTGGGTTCGCGCCCGGAGATGACGCTGGTCGTCGAGGACGACCGAGTTGTCGAAATCTGGGTCGCGGGCCGCGCGCCGTGCATTGCGATCCGCGACTATGACTGGGGCCGGACAGACCCGGCCGCCGCCTTCGACAACGAAGGCTTTCCCTATTCAGACATTCACTGGAGCGGCCCGGCATGGGCGCTTGGCCTCTCCCTTTACCCGCCAGCAAAGGAGACCCCGATGGCACAGCCCGAACTCATCCACATTCCGCTCGATCAGCTGAGCGTTTCCAAACTCAACATGCGGCATGGCCGCAAGAAGCCGGACGTGTCCGATATCCTGCCGTCCATCCGCGAGAAAGGCATCCGCCAGACCTTGCTCGTCCGCCGCGAAGGCGAAGGTTACGGCGTCATCGCAGGCCGCCGCCGTTACTTTGCCCTGCGCGAAATCGCCGGAGAATCCGGCTCAAATCCGCTCGTACCATGTGCGGTGATGCCGGAGGAAGATTCGGCTTCGGCGATCGAAGCATCCATCATAGAAAACGTCGCCCGCCTGCCTGCGACCGAGATGGAACAGTATGTGGCATTCGGGAAGCTCGCAGACGAGGGAAAGCAACCCGCTGACATCGCCACATTTTTCGGCGTGACAGAGCTTCTGGTGCGCCGCGTGCTCGCCCTTGCAGGCCTCGCCGCGCCGATCCGCAAGCTCTATGCAGAGGATGAAATCGACCGCGAAACGATCCGCGCGCTGACGCTGGCCACGCCTGCCCAGCAATCCGAATGGCTGAAACTCTGGAACAGTGACACCGAACGCGCGCCATTCGGGCGCGCCTGCAAGGCATGGGTGACGGGCGGCTCTACGATCACCACGGACAAGGCGTTGTTTGACCTGGACCAATACACCGGCGAGGTGACTGCGGACCTGTTCGGGGAACGTGCCGTCTTTGCGGACGCCGAGGCTTTCTGGGCCGCTCAGGCAGCAGAAGTGTCAGCCCGGATCGAGCAATACCTGGCCCGAGGCTGGGCCGATGTCCTCTGCCTTGAACGAGGGACTTACTTCCAGCGCTGGGAGTACGTCGAGACCACCAAGAAGAAGGGTGGCAAGGTCTATGTCGAGCAGCGCCACGACGGCACGGTGACCTTCCATGAGGGCTGGCTCAAAGCCTCCGACGCCCGCAAGAAATCCCGTCAGGACAATGACGGCAATGCAGTCGGTGTTGCGGACACAAAGCCTGAAATGTCTGGCCCGGTGGCAGATTATGTCGGCCTCCACCGACATGGCGCCGCCGCCGCCAGCTTGCTCTCTGCACCTTCAATTGCGCTCCGTCTGATAGTGGCCCATGCGATCACCGGATCGTCGCTCTGGAACGTGCGCCCGCATGTGTGCGGTGCCCGTAAGAACGAGACGCATGAGAGCGTGGCAGGCTCCATTGCACGGGCCGAAATCGACGCCGCATCCGAACGGGTTGACGCCCTGTTCAGCGCACTCGGCGCAATGCGCCCGCGCGCGAACGGCGATGCCTATTCACTCTGTGAAACCTTCTCCGCCCTGCTGGTCATGTCGGACGAGGAAGTGATGCAGGTACTTGCGCTGACGATGGCCGAAACACTCGAAGCAGGCGGGCCTGTGGTCGAGGCCGTCCTGCACGTCTGCGGCACCGATCTTGGACGCTACTGGTCGTCGGATGAGGCCTTCTTCGACCTGCTCCGCGACAAGCGGGCCATCAATGCGATGGTCGCGGACATTGCCTCGCCGAGCGTAGCGGAGAGCGTCGCCAAGGAAAGCGGCAAGGTCCAGAAGGAACTGATCCGGAACCGGATCGAGGGTGTGGATTGCACCGCCAATCCCGGCTGGCGTCCCGGCTGGATGCAGGTACCGCCGACCCGCCTTGTCGAGGGTGCAGGCTGCGCGACGGTCGAGGCGTGGGAACGGATTGCAGGCCTGTTCGAGGGTGAGGATGAAGACACTACCCAGCCCGATATGGAGCCTTGCGAAAACGCCGCTGCCTGAGGATTGTCTCCTCGCCTCCGGCAGTTTGCGAGCCGCCCGGTGCCTGGCATCGGGCGGCTTTTCGCACAGACTACGCCGCTCTGGAGATCTGCTCCGGCTCGTAGAGGCAGCTGCAATAGACAAAGCTTTGCGTCTTTCCGGATGGCGTATGGTGCATTTCCCGGACTGAGCGAATGCGCCTGAATGGTGCCCCGAAGGTCTGATGCAATTCGTCCGCAGAATATCTCTGGACAGGCAGGCCGCTGCACGTTTCGGGGCCGTCTTCGGCGAAGGTCGCGACGATTACATGCCCATCGCGACGTACGGATTTCATGACTTGATTGATATAGGTCTGCCGGTCTTCCGAGGCTGTCAAAAAATGGAATACGGCCCGGTCATGCCACAGATCGTAGTTAGATTCAGGCAATCCGATTTTCAGAATATCGCCGGCAATCCAGCGGACCTTGTTTGCCCTCTCACCGAGGCGGCTCTTTGCAGCTTGCAAAGCGCTCGGAGAAAGATCGAGCACGGTGATGTCAGTATAACCCCTGTCCAGAAGCCCATCGACAAGCGTCGATGCACCACCTCCCACGTCGATAATTCTGGCTGACTTCGGCAGATTGGCGGCCTCGATCAGAGCGAGCGAAACTTCAGCACACTCCTGATACCAGCTGACTTCACTTTCCAGCTTCGACGAATAGATTTTCTCCCAGTGCTCATCTGACATCGGATGCTTTCCTTTCAGAGCTTTTCTCAAAGATAAGCACTCGGATCCGAACCAGCAATGACCTCGACGTTCATCAGGGTGCGCGATCGACCTTTTGTCGGCTTCGCTGCAAGTAGCGAAGTTTCCGCCCCGGACGCTTCTTCTTGTTCTCAATGCCTTCCGCCGGATACCCCCTGCTCCCGTCTCTTGCCGCATGACCTGGACGGGCTGACCCGGCCCTGAAACCGGACGGACGAAGAATTTTCCTCTGCGCTACGCGCATTCACCGCGAAGCAAAATTCCCCGCCCGTCCGGTGCTCCGCTTCGCTGCGCCCGCAAGCGGTTCAGGCCCGGCTCAGCCCGTCCTCACGGTCCGGCGTCGACGGGGACAAGGGGTCCCCGGAGACAAAGCCAAAGGAACGAAAAGGAGAACCCCAATGGCAAACGCACTCGGATATGTCAGCGAGACCAAGGCCGGCTTCGAAGGCACTCTCGCCATGATGAACTTGAGCACCGCCATCCGCATCGAAAAGAATGGCGAGAAAGCCGCAGAGGGCCAGCCGGACTTCCGCATTTTTGCCGGAGAAACCTCGACCGAAATCGGCGGTGGCTGGATGCGCAAGGCGAAGTCTTCGGGACGCGAATATGTCTCACTCACCCTCGCCGACCCTCAGATCGGTCCCCGCCGGATCTATGCGAACCTCGCGCCGGTCAAAGGCAAGAAAGGCCGCCACGTGATCCTCTGGAACCCCAGGGACTAAAGGCTCCGATCACCCGCTTCGAGCCGCTCCGGAGCAAGCTTCCGGGGCGGCTTTCCCTGCGTTGAGAATCAAATTCTGCCCGCGAAACGGGCCCGCCGCCGCGCGCAGCGGGACACCGAAAATCATGGTTACCCAGAGGGGGGGCTGGAGGCTAGCAGCGACTTCGACCCTCCACATTAACATCTCTCCTTGCTTCCATTGTCCTGTACCGGGAGCAAGCCAATGAGCGAACCGAACAAGCCACAAAGCCCATTCCTGACGACACAGGAAGCCGCCGGTTACCTGCGTATTTCCGCGCGTACGATGGAGAACTGGCGCTGGTCGAATGATGGCCCGGAATACCGCAAGCATGGCGGGACGGTCGTCTACCATATCGATGACCTCAACGACTTTTCCACGGTCTGGAACAAGTCCCGGAAGCCTCGTCATGGGGCGTGATTTCGCTCCCAGGAGGAGCATGCAGCGTGGGTTTCGGACGGCAATCTGGAGCGTATTTTCTGTCGCGGGACTGGCATTGATCGTGATCCCAGCGACAGGAATTCTCCCACCGCTCCTGCTCTACAATCCAAGCGAAAGTGCGCCACTCGGATGGTATCGGATTGAAGCGATCGACGAGATTTCGCGCGGCGATCTGGTCGCCGCAAACCTGCCCATAGACGCTTCGAACCTCGCGGCGCAGCGTGGATATTTGCCGACTGGAATCCCCGTCATCAAGACCGTCGCAGCGCTCGACGGCGACATGGTGTGTGAGGAGAGGAGCCTCCTTCAAATCAATGGACTCCCGACCGTCCGCGTTCTCCCAACCGACCAGGCTGAGCGCCCGCTTCCGTCGCCCTGGAAGGCTTGCCGGCGTCTGCAGGAAGATGAAGTCCTGCTCCTCTCTGATCGGACCCCGGACTCTTTTGACGGACGGTATTTTGGTGCGGTTCAAAGGATAGACATTGTCGGGCGGGCGGTTTGGATGGGCTTTGCAGGTCAGCCGCGATTAGAGGTGTCGAAGCGGCAATCAGGGGGTAGATGTATCCGTCCGGAGGCGACACATGATGTCAGGCCTTGACGGGATTCTCCGCTTTCCAAGCCCATGGCAGGAGTTCGCCGATCCGATTGGCCGGGTGGCCATCGGCCATACGTCTCAGGACATCGGTGAGCCAGGCATAGGGTTCGACGCCATTGAGCTTCGCCGTTTCGATCAGCGAGCAGAGGATAGCCCATCGTTCAGCACCGCCATCGCTGCCTGCAAACAGGTGGTTCTTGCGGCCGAGGGCGACTGGGCGGATCGCTCGCTCAACCGGGTTGGTGTCGAGTTCGATGCGGCCATCATCGAGGAACCGGGTGAGGCCTGTCCAACGCCCGAGCGCATAGCGGATGGCATCTGCGAGCGTGCTGCGGGCGGGCACCTGGGCCAGTTGGCTTTCGAGCCAGAGGCGGAGGTTTTCAACGCGCGAAGCGGACAGTTTCCGGCGCGCGGCAAGCCGCCAGTGCGGGGCTTTTCCGCGGACGTCCGCCTCGATGGCGTAGAGGTCGGCGATGCGCTGGAGCGCCTCTTCAGCAATGGGCGAACCGGTGGCCTTGGCGACGTCGTAGAACTTCCGCCGCGTGTGCGCCCAGCAAGCTGCGAGGGTCACGCCGGGCCGTGCGGCGACCTGTTCAAACCCGGCATATCCATCGACATGGAGCACGCCTTTGAAGTCCTGGAGATGGGTGACGGGACGTTCGGCCTTGCGGTCCGGTGCGAACAGGAAGACGGCGGCCGGCGGCTCCGGACCGCCCCATCCGCGCTCCTCGCGGGCATAGACCCAGAGCCGCCCCGTCTTTGTCCTTCCGCGACCCGGATCGAGCACCGGAACAGGTGTGTCGTCGGCGAACAGATGGTCCGAAGCGAACACGTTTGCGCAGAGCTTTTCATGCAGGGCTTCGAGCCACCAGCAGGCGCCGCCGACCCATCCGGCAAGCGTGGAACGGGACAGATCGACGCCATGCCGGGCAAAGATCTGCGACTGCCGGTAGAGCGGCGTGTGATCGCAATACTTGCTGACAAGCACCTGTGCGAGCAGCGCCGGGGTCGCAAGACCGCCTGCAATGACGCGCTCCGGCGCAGGCGCCTGCGCCACGGTTCCGCAGGTCCGGCAGGCATATTTCGGGCGAACGATCCGCACGACACGCAGCTGCGCCGGGACCCAGTCGAGCATCTCGCTGATACTCTCTCCCATGCCGTGCAGAACGCCGCCGCAGCCTGGACAGGCCGCGTGATCGGTATCGATCCGGACCTCCTCGCGAGGAAGGTGTTCGGGCAAGGGCTTACGGTGCGACGGAGGTTCGATCGCGCCCGCAGCGACAACCGGATAGCTCTCCTCGACTCGCCCGATATCAGCATCCAGATCTTCAAGTGCGAGCGCCAGCTGGCCGGGATCGAGGCGCTCGGCGCTTCGTCCAAACTGCATTCTCTGGAGCTTCTTAATGATCTGCTGGAGCCGCTCGATTTCGCCATCCCGGCGTTCGACAACCGCCGCCATGTCTCGCACCAGCTGGTGCAGGAGGGCCGTATCGGTCGGCAGGTTGCCAAGGTCGATCCGCATACGGATTCATACCACAGAATGGGCAGATGCAGGAGCGTTTTCGCGCCGTCCGGGCACATTTCTCGCGCGATTTTATCCGGCAAAGGCGGGCTTCCATACCCGTTCGGGCGCGCGCCAGTCGATGCCCTCGATCAGCATGGCGAGCTGCGCCGGCGTCAGCGTGATCGAGCCGTCATGGCCCGCCATCACCGGCCAGACAAAGCCGCCCTGGTCGATGCGTTTGGTGAACAGGCAGAGCCCGTTTCCATCCCAGAACAGGATCTTCAACATCGAGGCTTTCTTGCCCCGGAACGCGAACAAGTGGCCGCTGAACGGATCCTTCTTGAGCACGTCCTGAACCAGCATTGTAAGGCCGTCGATGCCCTTCCGCATGTCGGTGTAGCCGAGAGCGAGATGCACCTTTACCCCGGCCGGGACGATCATCATGCCTCAGGTTCCTTGCCGGACATTTCGAGCAGAACCGCTTCGGGATCGCTGCCTTCGGGGACGAAGACGCGTGCGCCATTCTCAAGCGTCATCGCCATCATTCCGGCGGGCGGTTTCACGAGGTCCATCGGCAACGGCATCCCTTCCGGAACCAGCACCGTTGCCAGTCTCGCGCGGGCGTCCTGGCCGATCCCGAACTCGACCCGCCAGCGGAACAGGAGGCCCGTAACGATACCGTGTTTGCGTGCAACAGCCGAGACTTTGGCGCCCGGCTCGTCGCTTTCCAGGGCAATGGCGAGCTTCTGTTCGTCGCTGAAGAAGCGCCGGGCCGCCCGCTTCGAAGCGCCCTTTTTCGGAGTCAAGTCGGTTTCAGATCCATTAGTGCCAGCATTAGTGCTAAGGCGCGGACGGGCGGAGGGATGAAGCTGTGCCCGCCAATCGATATCGAGCTCCCCGTCCTCCAATCGCTTACGCCATTTGCTCAGTGCAAACCGCGAGAGATTCAGCGCCATGGCATACTGGCGAAGGCTCATTCCGCTCCACGTCAACGCCTCCAGATGCATCGCCCAGAAGGCCTGAACAGCCAGGCTTTGCATGTCAGTCCGCTCTCCGAAACGCAACCCTTTTCGGCTTCGCGTGCGGCCTTTTTCGAGGCCTTTCAACGCTCTTTCCCGGCGGAGTTCAGCTTGATATTCTTCATGTTTCCGGGCCTCGTCGCGCCCCATCAGATAGATCATCCAATTCGAAAAAGTCCGCCGGTTCAGGCCATGATCGCGGCAGTATCGCGTGCGGGAAAGCCCGCTCCGGTACCAGGCTTCGACGTGCATGCTCCAATACGTCTGGCGCCCCTTGTTCTCAAAATGTCTCAAATCCATCCCAGGACTCCTCTCATGGAAGGAACCCCATATGCAGCGCTCACGCATCTCCAAATCGATGTGCAGGACTCGGACGGTTACGGGTAGATCGGAATGCAAGATAAAAGCTCATGGAGCCAATGAGGGGTCATCGCCTTGTCTGCACATCGATTTTTATGGCTCTATCCCTGACGGCATAGCTCCGTCGACTGATGGATACTCCAACAAGTGCAACAGTTCCGGATGGTTCCATTCCAGAGATCTGGCTTGTTACCCGCCGGAGCAGCCGGAATGAGCTCGCCGCCGGACAATCCGTTCACGCCGAGACCTGGCAGGATTCGCTCGGCCGGGTCAGGAGGGCGTGCGAAAACTTACCTCACGCGGATGACGAAAGCGCTGTCATCGGCCGGTGGGGTTCGTCGTTCTGTCCTGCCCGCCCGGCCGCGCCCTGCCCCGCGCAGTGGACAGAGGCGCGTCATTGTCAAGGCTCGCATCGTGCGCATGTCGGCGTCGAGCGCAGCCGCCCTTGCCGCGCATATCGGATACATCCGCCGGGACGCCGCGCTTGAGGAGAAGGATCGCGGCAAACTCTTCGACGCTCTGAGCGAGGATGCCAGCGTCTCCGATCTCACCAGATCCATTGCCGATGACCGGCATCATTTCCGATTTATCGTCTCGCCCGAAGACGGCACTGAGATGGCAGACCTCAAACCCTTCGTTCGCGACCTCGTTTCGCAGATGGAAAATGATCTCGGCACGCGGCTCGAATGGGTCGGCGCAGTCCACCATGATACGGGCCGGCCGCATGCGCATTTGGTGATCCGCGGACGCCGCGACGATGGCTCGGACCTTGTCATGCCGCGGGCATACATCTCGCACGGGATCCGCGAGCGTTCGGAGGATTTGGTCACGCTGGAACTTGGTCCGGAAACGAGGCTCGAACAGGAGCGAAAGCTGAATGCCGAAGTTGCTGCCGAACGGGTAACGCGGATCGATCATTTCATCGCACGGCAGATTAATCCTGAGGGGGAGTTCCGGCTGAAGGACAGCCCCTCGCAGTATCGTACCCTGCATGCCGCCCGTCTCAGGACACTGGAGCGGCTTGGGCTTGCCCAGAAACTCGGCGCCGGACGCTGGCAGATACGGGAGAATTTCCGGGATGTGTTGAGAGACCTGTCCGAGCGCCATGACATCATCAAGACGATGAAGCGCGCGCTGGCAGGACGCCGAGATCAGCGGCTCGATGCAGATGCAATCTTCGATAAGTCTGATCCTGACGGGCGGAGCGTGACAGGCGCGGTTTTACAGACAGGCCTCGCGGGCGAAGCGCATGACCGAGCCTACGCCATCATCGACAGTGTTGATGGTCGCGCTGTGTTTGTCGAACTCGGTGTTGCCGGCGAAGTCGAGGAGTTGAAGCGCGGCGCGATCGTCACCGTGTCTCCGCCGAACCTCGAGCCGAAACCTTCAGACATCACGATCGACCGGATCGGGCGGGCGAATGGCGGGACCTATTCGGCGAGCCTGCACCAGGCCGATGATCCGCGGTCGGGACCGGAATTTGTCGCGGCGCATGTGAGAAGGCTGGAAGCCTTGCGGCGAGCAGGTCACGTCGAGCGGACAGCCGACGCTGACTGGAAAATCCCGCCGGACTATTTGGATCACGCGAAGGACTACGAGCGGACACAAGCACGGTTCAGGTCTGCGCAACTGCTCGTGCGTGCTGAGCTTGGGCTGAAGGATCAGCAAACGGCGCTGGGCGTCACCTGGCTGGATGAGATGCCTCTTCCATCCGGTGTGCCGATTGGGTTTGGCCAAGACGTTGCTGAGGCGCAGGTGAAGCGGCGCGCGTTTCTGGCGGGCTTGGGAATGAAAGTGGAGGCAGGCGAAGGACTTTCGGCGTCACAGAAAGCTGAGCTTCTGAAGCGTGATCTTGCGCAGGCCGGCCGGGAGCTGAGCGAAGAGATCCGGAAGCCCTATTCACCAGCACCGGATCGGGGCCATGTGGACGGCACCTACCGCGAGCCGGTTTCGCGGGTGAGCGGGAAGTTTGCAGTCATCGAGCGGCAGCGGGATTTTACGATTGTGCCCTGGCGACAAGTGCTGGAACAACGACGCGGGATGGCGGTGTCCGGCGTCGTGCGTGGGGGTAGGATTTCGTGGGCTCTTGGACGCGGGATCGGGATGACGGAATAGGTCCCAAAGGCGATTGACTTCTTTATTTCCACTCGCCGACGGCAGCGCGTCTAATAGATTCTTGCATCTCTTTGCAATCAGACGAAGAATGCGCCCCGATGACTCGCTTTCGCTTTTTCCATGCAGCTGACATTCATCTAGACAGCCCGTTACGAGGCCTTTCTAGCCTGGAGGGTGGCGCTGTCGCCCGGGTACGCACTGCGACCCGCGAGGCGCTTGATACACTTGTCGGACTAGCGATTGAGGAAGCGGTCGATTTTCTCATCATCGCTGGCGACCTCTATGACGGGGACTGGCGGGATTACAAGACCGGACTGTTCTTCGCTGCGCAAATGGGGAGGCTCAAGAAGGAAGGCATTCCTGTTTACTTGCTTCACGGAAACCACGACGCCGAAAGCCAGATCACTCGGCGACTCGATTTGCCCGATAACGTTCATGTCTTCGGTCCACGCAGCGCGGAAACATTTGTACTGGACGAGCTGAAAGTCGTTCTGCACGGGCAGAGCTTCCGGCATCGCGATGTCACGGACAATCTTGTTCCCCAATACCCGCCCCCCGTTCCTGGCGCCTTCAACATTGGCGTGCTGCACACTGGGCTTGGCGGTATGGGTGGTCACGCAAACTACGCCCCGTGCGCAATCGATGATCTGACCAACAAGGGCTACGACTATTGGGCGCTCGGTCACGTGCATCAGGCAAGTGTACTGCACGAGAATCCTCACGTCGTCTTTCCTGGCAACCTTCAGGGGCGCCATGCTCGCGAGGTCGGTGCCAAGGGCGCTACCCTCGTGACCGTCGAGGACGGAGACATCGTTGAGCTGTCGATGATCCCCTGTGATGTAGTGCGCTGGGCAGTTTTGTCTGTGCCGTTAGCCGATGTGGAGCGCTTCGGCGATGTGATTGACCGCATTGATGATGCCGTGGAAGCGGCCATTCCTACAGCCAACGGGCGGCTCCTGGCTTGCCGAATTGTGCTTGAAGGAAGAACCGCAATTCATGATCAGCTTTTTGCATCTGAGGACCGGATGCTGGCTGAAGCCCGCGCCCGCGCCCTTGGTCTCGGCGACGAAGTCGCCTGGGTGGAGAAAGTGGTCATCAGCACTCAAGGTGAGGTAGATGCCGAAACGCTCGCTGAGCGTGAAGATGCCATCGGTGACCTACAGCGCCTGTTGCAGGAAGCCACAAAAGACAAGGACCTACTGGTGCAGATTGAGGACGATATTGGCAAACTCGTACGCCAGCTCCCCCACGAGGTTCGCGGCAACATCGACGATGGCGTGTTAAAGGCCGTTGTAGACGGCGATTTCACAGCACTGATCAACGAGGTCTCACCTTATTTGTCTGCGCGGCTAACGGCGCCGGAGGAATGAGCGTGCGAATTCGGTGCCTTAATCTGCTGCGCTACGGCCACTTTACAGAGAGGTCGCTTGAATTGCCCGGCGGCAAGTCGGACCTCCACATTATTTTCGGCCCGAATGAGGCCGGGAAGTCCACAGCGCTATCCGCCATTGAAGATCTTTTGTTCGGTATCCACGGGAAGACTCCGTACGGGTTTCTGCATGGATATGGAGATATGCGAATTGGCGCCGTTCTGGAAAACGGCAGCGAGGTTCTGGACGTCCTACGCAGGAAGGGCAACAAGGACACGCTGCTGGGACCCGAGGGATTGCCGGCACCTGGTGCAGAGACGGTGCTCCGCTCCTACCTTGCCGACGCTGACCGTACATTCTTTGAACGCATGTTCAGCCTTGATCACACACGCCTCGAAGCCGGCGGCCGGGCCATCCTTGAGGCTAAGGACGATGTGGGTCAGATGCTGTTCGCAGCTGGGGCTGGTATCGGGGGATTGAGGGAGCGTTTGATACAACTCTCCACTGAAGCCGAGAGCTTGTGGAGTCCGGGGCGGAGAGCAAAACACCGCAAGTTCTCGATTGCAGAGGAGAAGTTGGATGCTGCCCAGCGGGAACAACGGGAGCAGACACTCAGCGTCGCAAAATGGCGGGAGCTTAAGAAGACTTATGAAGACGCGGAAGAGGCCTACGGCAACATTGATCGCGCGATCAGTGAAGCGACAGTCAACCGAAACAGGCTGAGCCGGATTCGCCGGGTAGGTCGGGAAATTCGCAGAAAGAATGAACTTGAGCGGCTTCTGGAGGAACTCGGCCAAGTGATTGCTCTGCCGGAAGATGCGGCAAGGCTTCTCGCCGAAAACGAGCGCGAGGAAGCCGAAGCGGCCGCGCGTATCGGCACGCTTAAGGATCAGCTTCAACGTGCCGAAGAGGCACTCGAAAAGCTGACCTACGACGAGACGACCATCCAAAAGGCGGTAGAGATTCGTCAAACATGCGAACGCCGCATCGAGATTCGTGCCGAAAAAGCTGACCTGCCCAAGCGCGAGGCAGAGCTGGACGCTGCCGAACGTGAGCTCAAGCGCGATGCTGGAGAGCTTGGCTGGCAGGACGCGGACCCATCCACGCTTATCGAGCGCATTCCGCCACGGCCAAAGGTCAGTGTCGTGCGATCGTTGCTCAACCAAAGAGGTGAGCTGGAAGGCGATGTTACGGGTAAAACGCGGCTACTTGAAGAATCGCAGGAAGAACGTGCTGGATTGCAGGATGAACTGATTGAGGCCGGTGAGCCTGTTGACGTTTCTCGGATGGCCATCGCGCTGAAGAGCGTTCGCGAACAGGGTGACATCGCCGGTCGGGTGCGCACGGCAGCAGAGGGATTGAAGAGCGCCAGGAGCCGGGTAACGCGGCGGCTTGGTGTACTTAACCCCAGTGTTGACGATGAAGCGACGCTGATCGGCATGAGCGTGCCAGCACGAACCAAGGTGCAGACACAGCGTGAAAAGCAGGACGAGTGGCAGAGGCAGTTAAAAGAAACGCGGCAGCGGATTGCGTCTGTTGAGCAGGAGTTGAACGGTTCCGCTGCAGCTCTCGAGCGAGCTAAAAGCGATGAGCTGGTAGTCACGATCGAAGACCTGAAGGATGCGCGTGGTCGACGCGACGTTCTATGGCAACTGGTGAAGCTCAAGCATGTTGATGAGCAGCCGATTCCTCCGCAACAGGCCGCTCAGTACAAAGATGAGATCGAAGACCTGGCTGGCGCTTTTGAACCGGCCGCCGTGAAGGCTGATGAACTTGCAGATCGGCGTTTCGACCGTGCCGAAGTCGCCGGACGCATCGCCGAGATCCAGCGGAAGATCGAGGAGCAGAAAGTGCTTATCGGTCAGGCGCAGGAAAACGAGAAGAAACTTGTGGAGGAAGGCAAGCAGCTGAATGCCGATTGGGTCGCGTTTTGGAGCGGGGCACCGTTTGAGCCGGAAGCGCCTGAGGTCATGCTGGAATGGCTTGAAGGCCGCGACGAGGTGTTGGACGCGCTTGAAACACGGGACGACGCTGACAGTGCACTAGAGGCGGCTCAAGCCGAAGAACAGACAGCAAGAGAACTGTTGATTGGTGAGTTGGCTGCCCTGGGTGTCGAAATTGGCTCACTAAAATCGGACGCCCTGACCATAGTTGTCGAACGGGCGGCGGAAGAGCTTCGGGTTCGCGAGGCCCACGCTAACAGGAAGTCCCAACTGGAAAAAGATGCGGCTGAAGCCGGCAGGCTCGTTGGGCGCCGGCAGCGGGACCTCGAGGCGGCAAAGAAAGCGCTAGCTGAATGGCAGAAAAAATGGACTGCCGCGCTTGGTGATCTCGGTCTTCCTGTCGATACCGGCGCTGACGCTGCTGATGCACAGATTGGCATTATCGACCAAATGCGGGAGACGGCCAGTCGGATCAACTCGCTACGACACGATCGCATCGAAAAGATTCAAAGGGACGTTGCTGACTTCGAACATGTTGTCGGTCAGTTAGTGCAGGCTGTCGCGCCTGACCTTGCTGGCGAGCCGGCAGACGATGCGCTTGCGGCATTGGAGACCCGACTCAACGACGCCGAGCGAATTCAGGGACTGCGAGAGAAACGGGACGAGGACATTGATGACCTGAATGAGCAGATCAAGTCGCTTGAAGGTCAGCGTCGGGAGTTGGCGGCTTCCATCGCTCACTTAAAGCGAACAGCAAGCGTCGAAGACAACGACAAGCTGAAGGCAGCGATCGAGCGGTCCGACAATCAACGGGCAATTTTTGAGGAACAGAAAAAGATAATTGAAAAGCTACAGCAGGACGGTGACGGCAAGAGCATTGAAGAGCTGGAATCAGAGTGCGAGGGACTAGCGATTGATGAAGTGGTGGCCGAGGAAGAGTCCCTTCAGGCGAAACTTGAAGACTTGAGAAAGCAGCAGAACGAGGCCAGTGATGTCCGCTCGCAGGCGCGTCTAGCCTTCCAGGCGATCGGCGGTGATGATGCGGCCGCACAGGCTGCGGCAGCCAAAGAAGAGGCATTCACTGAAATGGGTGAAGTAGCCGAGCGGTACGCTCGGGTCAAAACGTCTGCAATCCTGCTGCAATGGGCCATCGACCGATACCGGCGAGAGAAGCAGGCGCCGCTGCTCAAGCGTGCAGGAGAGTTGTTTCAGGTCATGACCGTCGGCTCGTTCACCAGCCTGCGTGTAGACTTTGACGACCAGGACACTGCCCAGCTCATCGGGATACGGCCGGGCGAGAGCGTAGTGCCGGTGTCTGGCATGAGCACCGGCACCGCCGATCAGCTTTACCTGGCGCTCCGGGTTGCTTCAATTGAAGACTATCTTGAGCGGGCAGCGGCGCTGCCATTCGTAGCCGACGACTTGTTCATCAACTTCGATGATGACAGGGCCGCGGCTGGGTTTCGACTATTGGGAAAGTTGGCGGAGAAGACTCAGGTACTGTTTTTCACGCACCATCAGCACCTTGTGGACATCGCGAAGGCAACGCTAGGGGCCTCCACCAGCTGTGTCGCATTGAACGAACATGCAGCTCAGACGACAGCATAGTCCCACCAAATTGCTGCGCAGAAAACGAGCACCTGAGCAATGCGCATTGGATTAATGCAAATGCAGGCGATGAGGGGCGTTTCAGACCGATAACTGCGCATCCTTCGAAGCTATAGTTCAACGTCCAATTGTGTGAGAGGTTGATGAAACCCCTTTACTATGAAAGCTAAAATGGCCAGCAACTTTTTTCGATATGCCCTGATGGCCTGCCTAGCTCTCGCTTGGGGCACGTTGGTCCCCCTCGCTAGCGAAGCCCAAAGTCCAGAAGTGCAAGACGTTCAGACCTTCCTGATCGAAGAGGGATATTTGTCCGGCACCGCTGATGGGTTTATGGGGCCAAAAACGACGGCCGCTCTTGAAGCATTTCAGAGGGACCAGAACATAGATGCAAGCGGCGAAATTGATGCGGCCACGCAGGCCGCCATCGAGCAGGTTCGCAACCCGCCTCCTCCAGTACAAGTGGAAGCAGCGCCGCAACCCACTGAGCGGCAGGGCAATCAGTGGGCAACTTGGATGCTCGCGGTTGCTGCGGGGCTTCTTCTCGTTCTTCTTTTTGGAAGGAGGAAAAGCCACCCTTCCAAGACGTTGGAGCCCAAAGCGGGGAGCGCGGGACATTCAGAAGCAAATTCTGCGAGTAAGCCTTCAACCGTACAACCTCTCCGAAGTGCCGTTGACCGGAGCAGCTTGGCAAGCCCACCAACACCCCGAACACCTAACAAACCCAAGCGCCAAGCTTGGGTAGCAAGTACTGAGAACGCCGCAGTTGGTAAGCGCAATATCGGCGGCATGGTGTATGTCGGCGCGGCGCCAAAGGTTGACCGCTATGGCGAGCGGTGTCGCGCGTATATCGACCCTTCGCTTGCCGTGGGAAATAGTGGAGGAGATTTTGAAGGTACTGGCTTACCGTACTGGCCCGGCTATTCCTCCATCACAGCTCGATCACGCGCCACCTACCTGGACTGGCTCGCTACGGGACGCTCCGATCCGCGCTACAATGTCGGCTATATGTTTTTGTACTTCTACGGACTTGAACGGCGCTTCTTCGTTGACGCGCCAAGCCAATCCGAAAAGCAGGAGATTCTGGCCGAAGTCATTCGATTGAAAAATGCATACCCAGACAATTATTCTGTCCGGAATTACTTAAATCGATTTGTCGATGCAGCGAAAGTTTCCTTGTCTGAAGCCGCCGCATCCGAACCCGTCTTCGAAAATGATGATTATGATTTGCCTCTGTCCCTGCGTGCGTCGTTGGGGACTAGAATTGCGCGCGATGAACCTTTGAATGCGGATTGGCTGCTTAGTTGGTTCATGTGCCACCCCGAACGACACCTTCGAACACCCGCCACTCGCTGTTGGGAAGAATTCAAAACGCTATTTCAGATTAAGTTCGACCTTGCTTATCCGAACGGGATGAAAGTTCGAAAGCCGAAACGGGTGCTGAAGTCATCATACCGGGCAGCTTCAGGTGAATTTGAAATTGACTTGCCGATCTTGGTAGATGGGCGATCAGTGCCGGACGTTTCCAGTCTTCGCCAGCCAGTGACCGACGCGCAAAAGCTCGCCTCAGCCTCAATGGATGAACTTGATAAGTTCAGTCGCTACCTTGGGCGAAATCCGGATGGGCGAGGTTCTCTGGAAGCTCAGGCTCTGTTGCCATCGGCGCTATGGGCTTACTTCCCGTCCGCTGAATTGGATGGCCTCAAAAGTTGGGCAGAGAATGCAATTAATTCGGGAGGACTTGTGCCCGCGCTCGATCTCGTGGAGCGGCTTGAGGGTAAGCGACCGGAGAAGCTCGGGAAGAAGCACTTCACTGGATCGGCGGATGCGATGGCGCGTCTTGGGTTTGGGATCGCACCGGACCCCAGGTACGCGATAAGAAGTCCCAAGACGGAAGACCCGATCGTTGTATTTAGGTTACCCGAAGACATTTCTGCGCTTGAGGAAGTTTCCAGCGAGTATCGCTCGGCGCTCGCAGAAATCGCTCTAGGGACATATGTTGCGCAAGCTGATGGTGAAGTTGTGCCCGCTGAACAGGCCGCGCTTGAGTCGGCGGTGCAAAACGCTTCTGATCTAAGTCAGTCCGAAAGAGTGCGCTTATCTGCAAATTTGAAATGGCTTCTGGCAGTTCCTCCCGATATGGCTTTTCTCCGCCAGCGGATGAAAGAAAGCACAGAGGCAGAGCGGCAAGCATTCCGTCGAATGGCTCTATTTATGGCAAGTGCCGATTCTGTTATTCAGCCAGAAGAAGTTGGTGGCATCGAAAAAATCTACAAAGCTCTCGGGCTCGATGTTGATAGCGTATATGCCGATCTTCACGATGCTTCTATGGCCAACGGCCTTGTGCGGGTTCGAGACGCGCAAGGAACCTCTTCCGGTGAAGCAATTCCAGAAGAACCTCCCATCAGGAGCGTTAGTGGTGTGCAGCTCAATGCCGAGCGCATCAATGAAACGCAGCGACAAACGGCTGATGTATCTCGCCTACTGGGGTCAATCTTTTCCAGTGACGAGCCCGAACAAGACACAGAAACAGATGAAGAAGTCGAACCGCGCGGCAGCGATATTCTAAGTGGTCTGGACCCAAAGCATTCAGTTTTTGTTCGCGTTCTTCTGGATCGAAATCAATGGAGCGAAGCCGACTACAGCGAATTATGTCAACGTCATGCGCTAATGTCGTCTGGCGCGCTTGAGACCATAAATGAGTGGGCCATAGAACGCTTTGATGACTTCCTGATCGAGGAATACGAAGGTTACGAATTGAACCCAGACGTTGCCGAACAAATACGAGAACAAATTCAGGGAGCTTGAGAATGAGTGCGATCAAGAGACGCGAGCGCGATACAATAGTCCAGGCTCTCAGGGCTGGAGTGGTGCCGAAGCTCGGTCTTCAACACATACAGGTAGGGCGCGTCAGGGAAATTGAAGAACTTGTCAAAGACATGGAGCGATTGGCTGACGGGGGAGCTGCTATTCGCTTTATCATTGGCGAGTATGGATCGGGCAAAACCTTCTTTCTTAACCTGATACGATTGGTGGCGTTGGAGAAGGGCTTAGTCGTAATGTCGGCTGATCTAGCCCCAGACCGCCGAATTTACGCTACGGGTGGTCAAGCACGGGCACTCTACGCGGAAATGGCGCGAAACCTCTCAACTCGAACGAAGCCCGATGGCGGGGCGATGGCAAACATCGTTGAAAGGTTCGTAAGCCAGGCCCACCGGGACGCCGAACTGGAGGAAAAGCAAACCGGCGAAGTCATTCGACAACGACTTGCCCATTTCGAAGAAATGACCGGCGGATTTGAGTTTGCAACGGTTGTTAGGCGTTATTGGGAGGGGCACGAAACAGGGGATGAAGATACAAAGTCGGCTGCGCTAAGATGGCTTCGCGGGGAGTTTGCGACCCGCACCGATGCGAGAGGCGCGCTTGGTGTTCGTACCATTATCGACGACCAGAATGTCTATGATCAGTTGAAGCTGATGTCCGCCTTTGTTTGTTCTGCGGGCTACAATGGATTGTTGGTTTCACTCGATGAAATGGTGAACCTGTTTAAGCTCACCTCTTCGCAAGCTAGGAATGCGAACTACGAGCAAATCCTACGCATCCTGAATGACGTGCTACAGGGGAGCGCAGAAAACTTGGGCTTCCTCTTTGGTGGCACCCCCGAATTCCTCATGAACACGCGCCGTGGCCTTTATAGCTACGAAGCACTGCAATCTCGATTGAGTGAGAACAGCTTTGCAAGAGACGGGCGCGTTGACCTGTCTGGGCCAGTTATTCGCCTCGCCAATTTAACTCCGGAAGACTTGTTCGTCCTGCTCAGTAACATTCGTGCAGTCATGCAAGATGCTGACAGTATGTTGCCGGATGAGGCGCTCCACGCTTTCATGACGCACTGCTCGCAGCGAATTGGTGAAGCCTACTTCCGCACTCCTCGAAACACTGTGACCGCATTTGTCAACATGCTGTCTGTGCTCGAACAAAACCCTGGGACCAATTGGTTTGACTTGATTGAGGAGCTGGAAGTTCAGCCGGACGGAGGTGATGATCTCAGCGACATCACCGATGATCCAGTCGGCAGCACAGAAACGCCCAAAGCTGATGGGGATGAGCTTTCCAGCTTCAAACTTTGATGACTGCGTTTGACCAACTAGCAAGACCTGTCCAGAAATGGATCAGAAGCAAGGGCTGGCGAGAGCTACGCGATATTCAGGCTCGCTCAACCGAAATCGTTCTGGGCTCGAACAAAGACCTTATTGTCTCCGCATCTACGGCAGGCGGAAAAACGGAAGCGGCATTTCTGCCACTCATTTCGCAAGTGCTCGATGGAGATATGGAGGCTGCCCAAGGCTTTAGTATCGTCTACATCGGCCCATTGAAGGCGTTGATCAATGACCAGACCCGGCGCCTTCAAGACATCTGCACAGAAACTGAAATTCAGATAACGCCTTGGCATGGGGACATATCGTCTTCAATCAAGGCCAAAGCGGAAAAGAGCCCCAGGGGCGTTCTACTAATAACTCCGGAATCTCTTGAGGCTCTCTTCATACGCAAAGGAGCATCAATTCCGCATCTCTTCGGAGGTGCGAAGGCAATCGTCATAGATGAATTGCACACGTTCCTGGACACAGAACGCGGTGTCCATTTGAGGTCTCTAATGGCGCGTTTGGAATTGGCCATTTCTAGACCAATCCGGAGAATTGGCCTTTCAGCGACACTAGGCGATATCAATCTCGCGCGCGGCTATCTACGACCGACTGCGCCAGCAGATGTTGAAACTGTTGTCGCTGAAGGCGGTGATTCCGAACTATTATTGCAGTTGCGCGGCTATCTTGCTTCGGGGGACAATGAGGAAGATGCGGCGGACGCTTCGATAGCATTGCATTTGTTTGAGAATCTTCGTGGCTCTAACAACCTGATCTTTGCTGGCTCGCGTGGGCGCGTAGAGGAGTTTGCAGATCGTTTGCGCACTCTATGCGAGAAGTCCCATCTTCCACAGGAGTTCTATCCTCATCACGCAAGCCTTTCCAAAGAGCACCGTGAATTCGTTGAACATCGGCTCAAAGACGAAACGCTGCCTACCAGCGCTGTTTGCACATCGACCTTGGAACTCGGCATAGATATTGGCGATGTGGCGTGTGTGGCCCAAATCGGCCCGCCATTTACCGTTGCGGCGCTGCGGCAACGTCTGGGCCGATCAGGGCGCCGTGAAGGTCAACCAGCCATTCTCCGACAATACGCAATAGAAGCAGCAGTAGATGCTGATTCCCATTTTTCAGACCGCTTGAGATTAGGTCTGGTGCGCAGCATAGCGATGATTGAATTGCTGCTTCAGGGGTGGTGCGAAGCTCCTCGTCCAGAGGCCCTTCAGCTCTCCACATTGGTTCACCAGATATTGTCGATCATTGCTGAGAGAGGTGGTGCCAGCGCCAAACGTCTATACATGACCCTCTGCGAAAAAGGTCCGTTTTCGGCTGTTGATCCCAAGATATTTGTTGCGGTGCTTCGCCAACTCGGAAGTCCTGAAACTGCACTCATCGAACAAGCCGATGATGGTTTTTTACTGCTTGGTCGTACCGGGGAAAAGCTTGTTCAGCATTATAGCTTCTACGCCGTTTTCAACACGCCCGAAGAATACCGCATTATTCATGATGGCAAGCAGCTTGGAACACTTCCGGTAAATCAGATTCTGGCCCCAAAGCTGACGCTAATCTTCTCAGGTCGAAGATGGGAAATTATTGAAGTTGATGACCTGGACAAAGCGATCATGGTCAAACCGGCTCGGGCTGGACGGCCCCCAATCTTCGGTGGGGATGCAGGTAATATTGATGACCGGGTGATCGAAGAGATGCGACAGGTCTATGAGTGCGACACTGTTCCGAAATATCTCGATCAAAGTGCTATCGAACGACTGTCCGAGGCACGATCTAGCTTCAGAAATCTTGGATTTCAGACCAAGCAGATTGTCCAGCTTGGCGAAAGTCGCACAGCATTGGCGGTTTGGTGCGGCAGCGTGAAAGCCGGGACGTTAGCACTCGCATTGCGGTCCGAGGGCTTCAAGGTTGAGCAATACGACGGCTTTCTTGAGGTGGATGGCAAAGACGTAGACTTCTCTGTCTCTGATTCCTTGAGCCGAATATCCAATGGAGATGTTCGTGACCTATTTTCCGAAACAACGAATTTGATGTTTGAGAAGTTTCACCCGTATCTGAGCACAGAATTGCTTCAGCTCGACGCACTATCTTCGCGCCTCAACCTAAACGCACTACCCGAACTAGCGGGCACATTGATCGACTGAACCGCTCCCAAAAAGCGCCCTCATTCGGGGCTGGGGGTTTTTTGAACTTTGCTCTGAAGCTACATGTTATGCGCTACGGCTGCTGAATTCACGCTATTCAACTTGCCCCTAGATCACTCCATATCAAGCGAAATATCTCCGCTTGGTATCTCGCATCTTTCAAAGCATCATGCGCGCCATGAAGCGCGGGCCTTAAGCGTGCAGCGATCTTGCTGGACCGTGTATCACGCCAGGAACAACCCGTCGCCCCCATATAGAGCGCCTTGATGTCCAACGCGGTAAATCCAAACGGATTTCCGCCTAAGAATCGGTGGAAGTAGTAGTTGACGAACGACCAGTCGAATGGCGCATTGAAACCGACGAAGACAAGCGTGTCTTCGCGACTGGCGAGCGTTGCCAACCATTCCGAAAAACTCTTCATCGCGAACATGGGATCAAGACCACGCTTGGCCAGTTCCGTCATGGAAAACCCGGTTACCTCCAAGGCCTTCGGATCGAACCTCTCGCCGATTGGCTTCACTTCACATGAGAATGCATTGTCGGGATCGAACGCAGAGCACGCCCCGATCGAAAGCAGGCTGAATTCTCCAGGAATCGGCCCTGACGTCTCAACATCAACTGAGACAAATACCTCGCGTGAGTTCGTCATGAAATTAATGGCTCTGTGGGAACGAGTGTCGGACGATTCCGAATTGCGTTCCAATGCTCGCGGAATGCCCGCCTACGGTCATCGGCGCTGCCTTGCTCTTTCCAATGATGACCCGCAAACGTCGTGATGTCGAATGGCAGGTTTGCGCCCTCTCGCGCCGTGACCATAGTGGGCAAGCCGCGCCCAAGCGCATACCCGAGTTCCAGGAAGCAGTTAGGCCGGGCACCAGTGATGTCGGCGATGACAACGCTGCTGCGATGGAGCTTCGCGAAGATTTCCTGATCAATCCGGGGATGCTCATAAGCTTGCCGTCCATCCACAACAATCAGACGATACCCAAGTTCATCTTCGAGCACTGGTTTCGCTACGATGTCGAAGAAATCCTGTACGGTCGTGTAATCTTCGTGCGCAGGATTTAGCAACCGAACTGCGAAGGCCTTCGGGCGATCCAGAGATTCAAGCAGATCGATCACGGCCGATGCCCGATCGGAAATAGATTGTCGTTTGGGGAATCCGATCCGGTTAATCCAATCGTGCGCATCCCCGTCGTTGGCAATCTGGAACAGACGGCGAGTTTGAGCGCTGGCGAGGCCAAAGGCATAGAGACGGCGCGCGCCCTTCGTCTCAGCGCATAAGGCAAGGTTCAGCGGCACGATCGGTTTGCCCGCGTCATGGTAGAGGTTCGCCAGATACAGAACCCCTTCATCCCCGCCGAGTGCGATTAGCACGTCGCCAAAACGAGCCTGAGCCTCCATGCGCTTGCTGTTCATGTTCCAATACGCGGCGCTCTCGATTCTTACTTGGTCTGAAGCCCGTAGTTCGTCCCACAAGTCGAGGTATTCGTCGGGGATCTGCTCTTCGGTCTTGTGGTGCTGCACAGCGACGATAAACGGCCCGGGCACATCTTGCGGCCGATGAATGATGTTGTCCTTCACCGTCTTCCAGACCAGCCAATCGAAGCAAACCGGTAGCCCATCAACTTTTCGCAGAGGTTCAGCATCAACAGGGATGACGAAATTGGCTCCGCGTCTGACGAGGTCTTTGACCAACGTAGAGATTAGCGCGCGCGCCGCTTCAACATCGGCTGTGGGCGCGATAATGAGATCGTTCACGACACTCCCGGAAATGTGGACACGGCGTCCGAATAGTGGAGATCGGGCCATTATTTGTCTTCCATGATGGGAGACGCATGAAGGGCGGACGTCACCTCCGTCAGGTCGGAAAAGCTCAGGGCGCGATCTGGATAAGCCCTTGCAAGCGCAGCAGGATAAAGCCGGGTGCGGATATCGGAATACGTCCAGGACGGATGTCGGTCTCGTGCGCCCGTTAGTCTCGTCAACTCGGTCAACTGGGGCTGCGAGAGCCCAAGTCCTGCAAGATCCATCTGAAAGAGTTGCAGCCGCTCCGCATCCGATGGACGCTTGAACTCCTCGATCATCGCAGCGCGTCGCCGCAAGGCAGGATCGAGAATCGACAAGCGGTTGGTGCAGAGGATGACGACAATTCTTCCGCCATATTGCCGCAAATCGTCGATACCCTGAATCAGTGTGTTCACCGCAACCTTGTCTTCGTGGTGGCTATGATCCTGTGCGCGAGACGCCGCCAGGCTGTCGCCTTCGTCAATGATCAGAATCGCGCGCCGGGTCTTGCCGACCGATTGAGAAACCTTGCGGAACGCCTCGGCGATCAGGGTGCCCATCTCGCCGACCATGCCGCTCCCTCGAACCCGGTTCGACAACTTGAACAGCATCGAATCTGAAGTGCGGGCCTCGGCCACCAACCGGTTGGCAATGCATTCCGCCGTTGCCGTCTTGCCGGTGCCGACATCGCCGTGAAAGATCACCAACGGATATTGCTCAGCGACCAGCTCGCACAGCGCAAGCTTGCCACCGTGGTGTTTGCGCCCCCATTCGTCGAGCGCACCGACGTTCAGAAGGAGGCGAAGCTGGTCACGAACACGAGCGTAGCGCGGATCGAAGCCGAGCAAGGTCTTTTCACGCTTGACTAGGGCGTCGCTCGGGAGCGCGATTTCGCTATCAAAAATGCTCGACTGGCTCATGCGGCCCAATCCTTCCTCTGCATTCCATAAGTGCTACTGACATAGTTACGACTACCGGACGAATTGAGGCCGGAATGGGTGGTATCGGCGTAGGATTTGGTCCAACCAATCTTGAGCTTACTCCGCATCGCTTCTCGCGCCGCACTTGTGTAGGTATTGGTGTAGCTGATCACTATCCGCAGCTCGGCGTCGGTCACGCGAGGCCAAAGCACGCCGCCCGGACGACTTGTGGTAAGGGCTCCAGCATCGGTATCGACGTCGAAACGCACAGCCTTTAGCTCGGCGCCGTATTGCAGCAGGGTCACGTCCACCCATGCGAGATAGCCTGCCTTGGCGAGCGCCTCGATATCGTGAGCGTAGTCGGCCGCCTCCTGAGGCGTCCACGCTCCAGTGCTGTCGGCAATCATCGCGAGATCGGCCCTCACCCGCCGCACGACGTTTTCGATATCGGTTGTCGTATAGGTGGTCGAAGCGGTTCTCGTCTGGCTCATATCAGTCCTCCACCTTGAAGCCCGGCCCGAAGACCTCTTTCCAGACCGCATCATCATCCTCGACTGATGCGAAGTTCACCGTTTCCCAAGCTTCCTGCGCCGCCGCGACGATCTCCTTCCGCTCCGCCTCAGAAATACGGCTTGTAACGTTGTTGAAGCTGTAGACCGGATCAAAGATCACGACCGGGTCAGAGAAGGCTCCCAACGGAAGTGTATTTTCCGGAAAGCTGATTGGCTCCTTAAGTCCAGATTGAGCGATATAGAGGAGAAAATTCCGGAAGCGTTGCTCGATGCTTCCTTCCTTACCCTGTGTGGCAAGCACATGCGCCATGATCAGTTCAATAGCGAAAGACTTGAGGGGCTTGACCTCAGCGTAGTTCCGCCACTTCTTGGCCATCCTGACCAGTGTTCGGAAATCGCCGTCCTGGTTCTTTCGATCGCGTACGAACTGAATCTGGCACGGCGCGCAAGTCTGAATTTTCGAGCCGTCGTGAATATCGAACTGCCAGCCATAGCCCGGCCGACTCTCGTCCTCAATCACGGGCACGATGTCCACACTCAATCCCGTCCCGACGAAAGTCACGGTGGCGGCCTTGCGCTGGATCTCGAAATCCTCGACGGACTTGTTCGGGTAGATCTTCACCAACAAGTCGTAAATTGTCGCGCTCAAGCTATCGAGGGTCTCCTTATTCGCATCGCGACCAGAAACGTAGAACACAACATCTACATCGACAGGGTCATATGTCGTTTTGCGAAGGATCGTGAACTTGGCGAAGGATCCGGCCTTCACCACTTTCGTGATCGTTATCTCGGTTTTGTCTTTGACACTTTTGCGCAGTTCGTCGACCAATCGGTCCACTTGAGCATGGTACTCCTTGCGCTTGTCCGCTGGGAGGCGGAGCACATTGCTATCGTAGTAGCGAAGCTCGGTATTTGTGAGAGCCATCATCATTCCCATCGGCCTGATGTTGGTCGAAACGATCGGGTACAGGCCGCCCCTCATCGATACAATTTGGTTTACAAAATCGCCACGAAGTCGATCATTTTTCTCAATATATGGCAAATAATCGAGCTTTCAAGGGATTTCAGTTTACAAAAATAGCATGATATAGTATTCATGGAAACCGACCAGAACAAGGAGTTCGCCATGATCGGAAACAAGCTTAAAGTTGCTAGGTCCGCGTCGGGACTCTCGCTCCGCGCGCTTGCGGCCGCTATGGACGGGCTCGTATCCGCCCAAGCCATTGGTAAGTATGAGCGGAACGAAGATATGCCGAGTTCGCGGGTTCTGATCGCATTGGCAAAGGCACTCCACGTCTCGGAAGAATATCTCCTGAGTGAGGACGAGCTTTCGCTCGAAGGTGTAGATTTCCGCAAGAAAGTTGGGACGTCATCCAAAGAGGAAGCTGCGCTGGAAGCCCGCGCGATTCATATGTTGGAGCGCTATCTGGCCGTGGAGGACCTCCTTCACATGCGAAGCGTCGAATGGGAGCAGCCGAGAAGCGCACCCCATCCGGTTGCAGATCTTCGCGATGCTGAAGATGCCGCACGTTCTGTTCGTGAGGATTGGGGGCTTGGAAATGATCCAATACCCCAACTTGCGGAACTCCTGGAGGAACGTGGGATCAAAGTCCTCTCGCTCGACCTCGACAATGTCGATGGCCTCGCCGCCAAGGTGCGTCGCAAGGAGCGGGACGCAGCCCGCGTCATCGTAATTAAGCGGAGCACGTGGTCTGAACGCAAAAGGTTTAACCTGGCACATGAACTCGGACACATGGTCATTGCGCCCTCCGACGGAGTAGATGAAGAGAAGGCTGCACACCGGTTCGCTGGTGCGTTCTTGATGCCTGCCGATGTTCTGCGCGCAGAAATCGGTGCCCATCGGTCTTCCATCAGCATTGGCGAATTGGTCGCTTTGAAAATGCGCTTTGGCGTCAGCATCCAAGCCCTCGCATACCGCTGCAAAGATCTGGGCATCATAAGCCAATCAGCATGTGCGCGGCTGTTCAAAATATTCGCTGAGCGAGGATGGCGTGCTGCCCCCTACGAAGAACCAGAGAGCCTGCCCCCTGAAGTAGAGGAACCACGGCGTTTCGAGCGCCTTTGCTATCGCGCCCTCGCCGAAGGTGTCATCGGAGAATCGCGTGCTGCCGAATTACTCGGTATTTCAGTGCGCGAACTCGACAAGCGGCTTGATCAAGTGGCGGTTTGATCCTGTGCCAATTCTTGTGTCCGACACATCGGTCCTAATTGATCTTGAGAGGGCCGATCTACTGGCGGAGTTATTTCTTTTGCCATTCGAATTTGCCGTGCCTGATCTCCTCTACGATAGGGAATTGGCGGGAGACCTCGGCAACAGACTGAAACCGCTTGGTCTGCGAGTAGAAGAGCTAACGCCGATCGAACTGCGTCGCGCGACATCTGTCAATCGACAAAACAAGCGCCTTTCAGTCCCCGATACTTTTGCGTTTGCGATTGCTGAATCACGTGGGTGGGGACTACTTACAGGCGACGGCACGCTTCGCGAACTAGCTGTCGCTGAGCAGATTGAAATGCATGGCGTCCTCTGGTTGTTCGACCAGTTTGCAGATGGCAACCACGTTGGCTTTGAGCGCCTGCATAGTGGACTGACGAATCTTTTTGCTCACCCGAGATGTCGGCTTCCGGCCAATGAAGTGCGGCAGCGACTGGCTCGCTTTGCTCAAGTCTAAGAAACTGTAACGAACAGCGCAGCAACCAAGAATGGTACTCTAAAATCCAAAGCGGAACCATCGGATGCTGATGTCCATATCGGCATGAATTCTCCATACAACACCTAGCCATTTCACGGCACACTGCCAGCGCCCCATAAAACTCAGGCACTGTGTGTTGAAATGAACGGCAACACCTGCCGTTTGCATCTCTCATGTTCTCTCGAAACTTCACTCATGCCCCACACCTGTTCCAAATCCTTCTGAATCCCCCACAAATTCCCCCCAATTCCCTCTCTGGAGACTGAGGGGCTGATTGGTCAGGTTCAGCGTCATGAAACATGGCACGAACCTCTTTTGGCAGATCATCCTCGTCTTGCTTGTCGTCCTGGTGGCACTCTGGTGCGCGACCGAGTGGACGGCCTGGTCGCTGGGCTGGTCGCCGCGTCTGGGTGAGCCGCTCTTTGTCATCCTCGACATGCCGGTCTATATGCCATGGGCCTTCTTCGGCTGGTGGTATTCCTTCGATGCCTATGCGCCGGATGTGTTCGACCGGGGCGGGCTGATCGCCGGCTCGGGCGGCGTTGCCGCCATCGTGATTGCGGTGACAGGCTCGATCCTCCGGGCACGGTGGGACAAGCGGGTCTCGACCTTTGGCTCGGCGCGCTGGGCGGAAGGCAGCGATCTGCGAAAGTCAGGCTTGGTGAAACCAGCTGGCGTGTTCCTGGGACAGGCCCAAGGCTCCTATCTCCGTCATGATGGCCCGGACCATGTCATGGCCTTTGCGCCGACCCGGTCGGGCAAGGGCGTGGGGCTTGTCGTACCGACCCTGCTCTCCTGGCCGCATTCGGTTCTGGTGCATGACATCAAGGGCGAGAACTGGCAGCTGACCTCCGGCTGGCGGTCGGAGTTCTCCCACTGCCTGCGGTTCGATCCGACCGATGTCGCCTCGGCGCATTTCAACCCGCTGATGGAAGTGCGGCGCGGTCCTTGCGAAGTACGGGATGTCCAGAACATTGCCGACATCCTCGTCGACCCGCAGGGCAAGCTGGGCGACCTCGGGCACTGGGTCGACAAGGCGAACTCCCTGCTCGTCGGCGTCATCCTGCACGTCCTCTATGCCGAGCGGGAGAAGACGCTGGCGCGGGTCGCAAGCTTCCTGGCCGATCCCGACCGGACCTTCCGCACGACCCTGTCGATCATGCTTCGCACCAATCATCTCGGTACCGGCGAGGCGCCGAAGGTTCATCCCGTAGTCGCCGAGACAGCGCGGGAACTGATGAACCAGTCGGAGAACGAACTCTCCGGCGTGTTGTCGACGGCACTACGCTTCCTGTCGCTCTATCGCGACCCGGTAGTCGCGGAAGTAACCTCGCGGAGCGATTTCCGGATCGAGGATCTTGTGTCCGGCGACCGGCCCCTGTCGCTCTACCTGGTCGTGCCGCCGTCCGACCTCTCGCGCACGAAGCCACTGATGCGCCTCATCCTCAACCAGGTCGGCCGGCGGCTGACAGAACATCTGGATGTGCGTCCCTCCGTCATGGCGCGCGGCAAGTCGCTGGCTTTCAATATCTTGGGAGCATGCGGGCTGCTGGCGCCGCAAATGTCTTCTGCCGAGCCGAAGTCCCGCCGGCGTGTCCTGTTCATGCTGGACGAGTTCCCTGCCCTCGGCCGGCTCGACTTCTTCGAGAGCGCCCTCGCCTATATGGCTGGCTATGGCCTCAAGGCCTTCCTCATCGCGCAATCGCTCAATCAGATCGAAAAGGCCTATGGCCCCTCGAATGCGATCCTCGATAATTGTCATGTAAGGGTCGCGTTCGCGACGAATGACGAGCGGACGGCCAAGCGGATCTCCGATGCACTCGGCACCAAGACCGAACAGCGGGCGATGAAGAACTATGCCGGTCACCGGCTCGCGCCCTGGCTCTCGCACAAGATGGTCTCCCGTCAGGAAACCGCTCGCCAGCTTCTGACGCCCGGCGAAGTGATGCAGCTCCCGGCTGATCAGGAACTCGTACTCGTCGCGGGCTCCCCGCCCGTGCGCGCCCTAAAGCTCCGCTACTATGAAGACCAGAACTTCACCGAACGGCTGAAAGACGCGCCGGACTTTGCGGTCTGCATTCCGGGCGCCCGGGAAGATGATTGGGGCACGGCGGTCCGGTCCATCCATGAAGGTCTGATGCAGGCCTCGGAGATCGAGCCCGATGGTGAGGGCCTTGGCCCTCAGAAAGCGCGGGATGCCGCCAGGGAGCGCGCGCAGGTCTCTGCGCCCGCCAGGACAGGCAGGTCTCGGGCTGCGTCGCGTGGCATTCCTCAGCCCAGCCTCTTCGATGCGCTCGTACAGGCCGACAGTCTCGAACAGGCGACCGGCATCGATCTCACGGGGAATGGCCAATGAAGCCCCGTATCCAGCCTTATATCTCGCCCGAGACCCATCACCGGCTGCAGGCCATGGCGAAGCGCCCGGGCCTCTCCGAAAGCGCAATCGTCGACCGGGCCCTGGTCGCCTATTTTGCCGGTGAGGCCGACAATCAGCGCGAAGCCGCCATCAACCGCCGGCTCGACCGGCTGACGCGGCAGTTCGGACGGATCGAACGGGACAATCTCGTCCTTACCGAAACGCTCGCGACTTTCGTTCACTACTTCCTGACGGTGACGCCGCCGGTGCCTGCCAACCAGGTGGAAGCCGCGCGCGCCAAGGGCGATCTCCGGTTCGATCTCTTCGTGCGCCAGGTCGCCGAGGCGCTCCGGTCTGGACAGCGCATTCTCCAGAACGCGGTCGAGGATGTGACGGCAGAAGCGGCGAGACTCGAAAGCGATCCAGAGCACATGACTGAGGAGCGGGCCGATGCGTGACGCCGCAAGCCTTGGGCGGACCCGCGCCATGCTGGTGACGGCGCTCGGAGAAGAGATCGTCGCGGCGCTGGACGACCCCGCCGTGGTCGAGATCATGATCAATCCCGATGGCCGTCTGTGGGTCGAGCGGCATGGGTCTGGGCGAACGGAGACTGGAGTGGTCTCTCCCGCCGATACAGAGCGCGTCATCCGCCTGGTTGCGAGCCATATGGGACGGCGCGCCGATGCGGCCTCGCCGATTGTGTCGGCCGAACTGCCTTTGGGCGGGGAGCGGTTCGAAGGTGTGTTGCCGCCGGTATCGCCGGGACCGTGTTTCTCGATCCGCAAGCCTGCGGGCCGGGTCATCGCTTTGAATGACTATGTCAGCTCCGGCGTCATGGCGGCTCATCATGCCGAAGCCCTGCGGCGCGCGGTGTTGGACCGCGAGAACATCCTCGTCGTCGGCGGCACTGGCTCCGGCAAGACAACGCTTGCCAATGCGCTCCTCGCCGAGATTGCCCGGACCGGCGACCGGCTCGTCATTCTCGAAGATACGCGCGAGCTTGTCTCGGCGGCAGAGGATACCGTGCAACTGCGCACGCAGCAGGGATCCGTGTCGCTCGCCGACCTTGTCCGCTCTACTCTGCGCCTCCGGCCTGACCGGATCATCATTGGCGAAGTCCGTGGCGCCGAGGCGCTCGACATGCTGAAGGCCTGGAATACCGGCCATCCGGGTGGCATCGCGACCTTGCACGCAAACTCAGCCCTAGGCGGCCTCTCCCGGCTCGAACAGCTGATCGGCGAGGCCTCCGCCCAGGTTCCGCACGACCTCATCGCCGAGACGATCGACTGCGTCGTCTACATCTCGCGGCGGGCTGGAGTTCATCGCGTTGAGACGGTCGCGCGCATGAACGGTCTCGGACGCGGCGGATACGACCTCAGCCCTGTCCAGCCGGACCTGCAGCTCGTCCTGCCGAGCCTGCCATTTTCTGAACCGCTTCTCTCAACCGCACCTGAAAGGACACCACCCCAATGAACAGAGATATGGTCAAGGGCATCAGCCTGAGTTTGCTCGTCGCTGCGATTGCATTTCCCGCCCATGCGGCCGGCTCCGGCATGCCCTGGGAAGCCCCATTGCAATCGATCCTCGAATCCATCGAGGGCCCGGTCGCCAAGATCCTTGCGACGATCGTCATCATCCTGACCGGCCTCGGCCTTGCCTTCGGCGAGAGCGGCGGCGGCATGCGGAAGCTCCTGCAGATCGTGTTCGGCCTGTCGATCGCTTTTGCCGCGACTTCATTCTTCCTCTCCTTCTTCTCCTTCGGCGGCGGGGCAACGCTCTGATGGCTGAGGCGACGCCCCTCCCACCCGGCTACAGCGTGCCGGTGCATCGTTCGCTGACGGCGCCGATCCTGCTCGCCGGTGCGCCAAGGCTTGCGACCATCGTCAACGGCACGCTGGCCGCCGCGCTCGGCATTGGCCTCCAGCTCTGGGTGGTGGGGCTCGTCTTCTGGATCGTGGCGCAGGGCCTCTGCGTCTTTGCCGCAAGGCGCGATCCGCAGTTCACAGACGTGCTGATCCGGCACATCCGACAGAAGGCCTATTACGCATGCTGAACCTTCGAGAATACCGCGCCCGCCCGGCTTCGCTTGCAGACCATCTCAAGTGGGCCTGCCTGATCGCACCGGGCATCGTCCTCAACAAGGATGGCAGCCTCCAGCGCACCATCGCCTATCGAGGCCCCGACCTTGAAAGTTCGACGGCGGAGGAGCTGGTCGCGGTCACGGCGCGGATGAACAATCTCCTCCGCAGGTTCGGCTCCGGCTGGGCGCTGCATATCGAAGCGGACCGCAGGCCATCGGTCACCTACCCCGAAAGTTCGTGGCGCGATCCGGCCGCCTGGCTGGTCGACGAGGAACGCCGCGCAGCCTTCGAGGAAGCAGGGCGGCATTTCGAGACGGACTGCTACCTCACCCTCACCTGGATGCCGCCGGCCGACCGGACGGCAAGGATTGAACAGCTCTTCATCGAGGACCCGGCGGACGCCCCGGCGGCCTTCTGGAGCGAGCACCTCGCTTATTTTGAAACGGAGACAGCGCGGGCCCGCGACATGATAGCGGATTTGATGCCGGAGGCGCGGTTCCTCACCGACGACGAGACGCTCACCTATCTGCATGCCTGCATCTCCACGGCGCGTCAGTCCGTGCGAGCACCCTCGGTACCGATGTGCCTTGATGCGCTCCTGGTCGACACGCCGCTGATTGGCGGGCTCTTGCCCCGCCTCGGCGACGAGACGCTGAAAGTCCTCACCGTCAACGGGTTCCCAGCGACCGGCGAACCGGGGCTCCTGTCAGAACTCGACCAGCTTGGTTTTGCCTATCGCTGGGTGACGCGGTTCCTGCCCCTCGACAAGCCGGATGCTGAAAAGACGCTGAACACTTACGTCCGCAACTGGTTTGCGAAGCGCCGGTCACTCACCTCATACCTCCGTGAGATTCTCACCAATGAGCCGGCAACGCTGCTCAACACGGATGCCGACAATCAGGCCGCCGACGCGGACGAGGCCCTGCAGGCCCTTGGCGCCGGCCATGTCGCGTTCGGATATTGCACGACCGCAATTGTCGTCCGGCATGAGGATGCTGCGATTGCCGAAGACCAGATTCGCGCCGTCGAGCGTGTGATCCGCGGGCGCGGGTTCACTTGCGTTGCCGAAAGCGTCAATGCCATCGAAGCTTGGCTCGGCACGCTGCCGGGTGAAGCCTATGCCAATGTCCGCCAGCCGCTGCTGAACACGATCAATCTCGCCCATATGGCGCCGCTGTCTTCGCTCTGGGCAGGGCCCGAGCGCAATGAGCATCTGGATGGCCCGCCGCTCCTGATGGCACGGTCCGCCAGTTCGACGCCCTTCCGGCTGGTCACCCATCAGGGCGATGTCGGTCACATGATGGTGGTCGGGCCGACCGGGGCCGGCAAGTCGGTTCTCCTGTCGCTGCTGGCGCTTCAGTTCCGCCGCTACGAACAGGCGCAGGTCTTCATCTTCGACAAGGGCGCGTCGGCGCGCTGCGCGACACTCGCGCTCGGCGGCACCTGGTACGACCTCGGCCTCGAAGGCGACCTCGCCTTCCAGCCGCTTCGCGATGTGGACAGTGAGGCAGGCCTCGCTGCGGCGCAGGCCTGGGTGTTGGGACTGATCGAGCAGGAAGGCGTTGCTGTGACGCCGGAGGTGAAGCAGGCGGTCTGGACGGCCCTGCAGAGCCTCGGCGCAGCGCCCGTCTCTCAGCGCACGCTGACGGGTCTAACGGCCCTCATCCAGATGCCGGACCTCCGGCAGGCGCTCGAACCCTACACGCTTGCCGGGCCCTATGGCGCCCTGCTGGATGCCGATGAGGATAATCTCGAAACCGGCGACATGCTCTGTTTCGAGATGGACGCGCTGATGCAAGACAAGCGGCTCGCCGCCCCCGTGCTCGCGCACCTGTTCTCGAAACTCGAAGCCCGGTTCGACGGGCGTCCGACAATGCTCATCCTCGACGAGGCCTGGCTGTTCCTCGACCATCCGATGTTTGCGGGGCGCCTCCGCGACTGGCTGAAGACGCTCCGCAAGAAGAATGTGTCCGTCGTGTTCGCGACGCAGAGCCTGTCGGACATTTCGGCGAGCGCAATCGCGCCAAGCCTCATCGAAAGCGCACCCACCCGCATCTTCCTTGCCAATGCGCGAGCGGAGGAGTTCTCGCAGCGCGCAGCCTATGAAGGGTTCGGGCTGAATGCCCGGCAAGTCGAGTTGATCGCGCGGGCGACGCCGAAGCGGGACTATTATGTTCAGACGCCGGACGGCAACCGCCTGTTCGATCTCGACCTCGGGCCGGTCGCCCTCGCCTTCTGCGCTGCCGGGTCGAAGGCCGACCAGAAGCTGATCTCCGAAATTCTTGCTTCAGTTGGTCCGGAGGACTTCGCACCGGCATGGCTCTCGGCGCGAGGGCTTCACTGGGCTGCAGACCTCATCGGAACGGAAGGAGAGATGCCATGCGCCGCCGAATGATCGCCCTGCTGCTCGGATCGGTCTCAACGTTTGGACTGGCCGCACCACCCGCACACGCCTTGCTCGGCGTCGGCGATGTCGTGATCGATCCGACCAATCTGGTCCAGAACATCCTGACCGCCACGCACACGCTCGAACAGATCAACAACCAGATCCGGCAGCTCCAGCATGAAGCGCAGATGCTGGTGAACCAGGCCGAGGATCTGAAGCGCTTAGACTATGCCTCGATCGAGCATCTGAAACGCCTGCTAGAACGGATCGAGACGCTGATGCGGGAAGCGGGCGAGGTCACCTATGAGGTCGAACAGTCCGAACGCCAGTACCGCGAAGCCTTCCCGGGCTCCTATGAAGACCTCAGCAATGAGGAAATCGTCGCGGAAGCCGCCGACCAGTGGCGGATCAGCCGCGACGCGTTCCGCGCCTCGATCCAGGTCCAGTCGGGGATTGTGACCTCGATTGCAGAGGCACGCGACACCCTGACGGATCTTGTGGGCGAGAGCCAGGCCGCAACGGGGAACCTGTCTGTCGCGCAGGCCGGCAACCAGCTCGTGGCCCTCTCGGTCGAGCAGCAGATGCAGATGCAGCAATTGATGGCGGCGCAGTACCGGATGGTCGCGCTGGAAGAGTCGCGCCGGGCCGCCATCGAGGAACAGGCCCGCATTCGTCACAAGCGCTTCGTCGGCGACGGCGTCGCCTATTCGAGGGATTAGGGCGATGGAAGACCTTGGCGTCATCGACCAGTTCGTCGCGACCTTCTCCGCTTACATCGACAGCGGGTTCGGGCTTTTGCAGCCGGATGTCGCCTTCCTGACTTCCGCGCTGATCGCAATCGACATCACGCTGGCCGGCCTCTTCTGGGCCATGGGTCCGGACACGGATATTGTCGGCCGGTTCCTCAAGAAAGTCCTCTATGTCGGCGCCTTCGCGCTGATCCTCGGCAACTTCGCGCTCCTGTCGGACATTGTGTTCACGAGTTTTGCACAACTGGGGCTGAACGCGACCGGTGGCACGATCACGGCCGAGGACATCATGAAGCCGGGCTTCGTCGCCGCGACCGGGTTCGATGCGGCCCTGCCGCTCCTCGACGAGATCGAGAAGCTCACCGGCCCGCTCGCCTTCTTCGAGAACTTCGTCATCATCGCCGTCCTGTTCCTTGC
>Ga0209607_1000428_pt1 | contig 37596 bp, 26 predicted proteins | sample AD_UKC117_MetaG_FD_184413 | JGI IMG/M metagenome (GOLD analysis project Ga0209607, IMG submission 184413) | Active sludge microbial communities of municipal wastewater-treating anaerobic digesters from Hong Kong - AD_UKC117_MetaG (SPAdes)... | ecosystem: Engineered > Bioreactor > Anaerobic >... | reverse complement strand
GGGTCGCCATCCCCTCTCAGGACCGGTTTACGGTTCGCAGCAAGCGACCAGAGGAGAGCTGCGATGAACCGCCACGCACGTCGGCCCATCACCTTCACCGCCACCGCGACCCAGTGGGGGCGGGTGGAGTTCGACGTCGAGCAGGTCGGTGCGTTCACGGTGGCGTTCGGGGCCAACGGATACCCCCACGACTGCGACACCGAGCGGCTCGAAGTCGTCTACGGGCGATGGACCGACGACCAGCTCTTCGGTCGTGCCCGCGACCTGGACGGGGCACCGGTCATCAACGGGATCCGCCTGGTCGGCGGGTCGGTCTTCGACCCTGACCAGGCGCTGGCGCACCTGCGGGAGACCGAGAACGACTGGTGTGGCTGGTTGACCGTCTTCCGCCGCAACACCAGCTGGAGTGAGCAGGTCCCGTGGAAGACCAAGGAACGAGTGGCCTACATCGTGGCCCGCCTCGTCGCGGCCTTCCTCGAACGTGCCGACGTCGACGAGCTCCTGGCCGCGCATCGGGCCCATCACGCGCCGGCGAGGATCGCACGTCACGAGGACAACCTGCGCCGGGTCGAGGCCGAGCTGACCGAGTGGCGGAGTCGGCGTGACCTCGAGCGGCAGCAGCTGGACCGCCAGCTCGCCTTCGCTCGCGCCGAGGAGCCGCGCCCGGACAGTGTCGGGTCGCCGCGGTGGAGGGACTACTCCACTGCGGCGACCCGGGACGGTGAGATGTTCCTGATCTCGACGGTCGGGACACGGCGGCCCGCGTGAGACTGGTCGGTCAGCTGGCCAGCTTCTTCATCGGATGGCGGTGGATCCAGTGGGCCGGTTTCTCGGTCCCCTTCACCCACGCGGACCCGGCGGCGATCCCGGTGTATTCGTCGGCTTCAGCCCAGGATCGGCACTCGGCCACGATCGGGCAGCCGGCACAGATCTTGACCAGCGGCTCAGCCGATGCCCAGGCCTTGGACTGGGAGCCGGCGGCCGAGTGCAGCTGCTCCTGGCGGTTCCACATCTTGCCCTGACCGGCGCAGGCGGCCGCGACCAGCCGGACCGAGGCCGCCTGCGCCAGGGCTTCCTTGCTGCGGGCGCTCACGCCAGGTCCTCTCGGCGGCGTGCGATCGCGCGGCGGGCCGAGCTGACTGCGGTGACCACGGTGGCCACCAGGATCGCGGCGAGGATCGCCAGGCGGGGGACGTCCAGCCCGGCGCCGGCCGCGCCGGGGATCTGCACGAGGGGATCGGACTTGGCGGCGACCAAGACCTGGTGCTCGACAAGCCAGGTGGCGCCCTTGAGCCAGAACGCGCCAGCCGATGCCGCCACGATCCCGAGCAGGGCCAGGCCAACGTGGATCAGCAGCACCTCTTCCTCAGGAGTGTCGGCCAGGCCGTTGCCTCGGTAGGGGGTGTTGCTCATGCGTCCTCCTCGGGTCGGCGAACCTCGATGTAGTTGTCGTCGGGCAGGGAGATGGATCCGGATTCGTCGCCGTCACCGCGCCAGGAGACGGCGATCATGCCGGGGGCGGCGAGGTCTTCCTCCGGCGGTTCGTCGACCACGACCCACTCCCCTGCTCCGTCCTCGATCTGGATGAGGTCTCCGACGACCAGGTCGCGGGCGGCGCAGCTGACTGGGGGTGCGTAACCGACGTACTCGTCGAGCTCCCAGGTCAGGCCGCCGCCCTGCTCGGTCTCGGCTGCGTCCTGCTCGAGCGCGTCGACCAGCCGCAGGTGCGGGCGAGAGCAGGGACCGGGGTGGTCGCTGGTGCTGATCCCGAGCGAGGCCATCGTCGAGGAGAGCTCGCGGCCGTCGACGGCGTCCTCGCCGGCTGCGCCGGAGAGCGGGTCGAGGTCGGGGCGGTTCTCGGCCAGGTCCCACACTGCGCGGGCGTAGTCACGGAATGTCGGTGGGGTCGGCTCTCCACCGTCGAGGTCGACCTGCGCCTCGGGCGGCACGATGACCAGGCGGGGCCAGCGGGCTTCGGCGGGACGGATCGACTCGAGCAGCTGCCGCTCCTCGCTGTCCTCGTCGGCGTTGATGTCGGGGAAGCGGTAGCACTGCACCTCGACGGGCTTGCCGTCCTCGTGGGTGGCGGTGGCGCGACCGGTGCGGGCTCGAGGCAGGCTGACCCCGACGGCGGGGTTCTCCCACATCATCATCGCGCCCTGGGGGCTGAGCCGGCCCATGGAGATCCGGAAGCCGAAATTGTCCCTCATCTCGCCGCCGAGGAACTCGGCGTCGGGGCGCTGGGTGGACAGCACCAGGTGGATCCGGGCGGTGCGCGCCTTGCGGGCCAGAGAGGCCACCTCGGCCAAGGTCGGGGGCTTGGTGGGGTCGCCCTTGACCTTGATCTGGGCGTACCACTCGAAGAGGTTGGAGCGGAACTCGGCGAACTCGTCGAGGAAGACCACCAGCGGCTCGAAGTCGTTGACGGTCGCCTTCCCCTCCTCGATCAGCTGGTAGCGGTACTCCATCAGCTCCCAGACTCGACGGATCAGCGCCACCTGCTGGGGGATGCTGCCGGCGACGATCTGCACGTTGGGCCACGTGCGGAAGTCCAGGAACTCCACCCGCTTGGCATCGAGCACCCAGACCGGCCACCCGTACTGCGTGATCTGCCCCAGCAGCGCGTGCGCGGTCGAGGTCTTGCCGGTGCCGGTGCCGCCGGTGAGCATCGCCTGGGGAACCCGGGCCGGGTACCAGAGGATCTCGCGGCCGTCCTCGTCGATGGCGCACGGGATCTTGACCTGGCGGTAGTTGCGCAGCAGGTCCTCGGTGTCCTCGGGTGCGCGAGGTGGGAGCCAGACGCTGGAGGGCAGCGTGGGGCGCACCTCGAAGCGGACCTCGTCTCCTTCCAGGTCCCAGACCGCTCGCCATCGTCCGGGCATCATCGTCGAGATCACCCGCTCGATCCGGTTGCGGTACCCGGAGGCGGCCAGCTTCGCGCCGGCCTGGTGGGTGACCGTAAGGGAACGCAGCTCCTCCCCGTCCAACTCGACGCCGGTGACCTTCGCGGTCGGGCCGATCAGTTCGGTGATGGCCCGCTCGGCGCGTACCTGCGAGTAGGGCGGCTCCTTGCCCTCGGTCTGCTCCTTGGTCACCAAGGTGAGCCAGAGCGTGCAGCGGCGGGGCTCGTGCCTGGCGACCTCGTAGCGGGCCAGCATTCGGGAGTCCAGGACTGCGAGGATCTCGCTCTTCCACATCGGGTCGTTGTCGGGCGCGCCCGGTGCGTAGTGGATCCGCACTTTCGCCGGCAGGCCGGGCCACCGGTTGGTCCACTTGGTCATCTTCACGATGCGACGGTCCAGGTGGCGCACACCTAGCAGCGGGGCCAGCGCCTCGAGCACCTTGTCCTCGAGCTCGCGGCGCAACTTGGTGCGTTGGCCGGTCACCGCCAGGGCCGCTCCCCCGCCGACGCCGAGCAGCAACGACGGCACCTCCAGCCCGGGATACCCGACCAGCGGGGCTGCTCCGAAACCGGCGACGCCCGCGGCGGCGAGCAGGGCCGCATCTCGTAGGTGCGTGGTCGGCCGCGACGGGACCTTCGCGGCCGGGGCTGGCGGCGCAGCCGGAGGCCGCGGCGTGCCTGGGCGGCGCTGGAGTGTTCGAGCTGCCGGCATACCGGCCTCCTTCTGATCGGGATTCTTCGTCCTCGATCAGGAAGGTGCGCGCGACCAGTGGGCTGTGACGGCGGTCAGGTGTGGAAGTGGTGTGGCAGTGGTGGGGGGTTGTTGACCGTCAACTGGCGGTGCGTTGTCGTGTCAGCTGAGGTGCAGCGGCCGGGCCACGGATGAGGAGTAGGCCCGCAATGAGGGGTCAGTCTTGCCCAAGCGAGGGGTCAGTTGGCCGCTTGACGCGCCCCCTAAACTCGGCCTCGGGCACGGTTCTCGAAGAGGTTCTGGCCGAGATCCGAGTTCAGACTGGGCACCTCCAGCTCACTTTTCGCGGCGGGGACGACGACGCAGCAACTCCGGATAACGCTCGAGCAGCCACCACCGGCGGCGGGCCAACTGTCGAGATGCACTCAAAACTGTAAGAAGTGCCGCTGATTCCATGAATTAGCCGACATTATGCACCTCGGGCGTGTCCACCAGCTAGTGTTATAGCTTCTGGCGGAAGCAACCAGGCATCGAGACGCAACCTCGACTCGCCTAGAAGGCTGCTAGGCGATCTTCCCGATCGGGTGCGGGCCCGTCGAAGGGCTCCGAGATGGCGTACCCAAGCTGCTCCAAGACCCGAACCGCCTCGCTCGGGCAGTCCCGCACTGCAGACCCGGTTTGCTGGCGTCGCCACTGCACCCTGTTCGTCCGAAGGACCTCTCGCCATGTTGGGCCGGGTTTCGCGCCGAACTCCTCCTCGATCATCTGAAGGACGTCTTCCAGGGTCGGACGGAATCGGTGGCCACCCGTGGGGAAGTGAATCCGCGACATCCGTGCCGCTTCGAGCTCAGCCTCGGGAGCGACCTGACGTCGTGCCGCGCCTGACATGGCTGCCAGCGTCATCACCCTGGTGAATTGGTCCCGGTGGGCTCGCCCAGGCGTTCACGATCGGCGCGGAGTTCGTCGAAGGCGGACCGTCGTGTCTGGTCCTGGGGGACAACGTCTTCTCCGGGCCCGGACTGGGCTACCGGCTGCGCGAGAGGGCCGAGTCCGTCGACGGGGCGCTGATCTTCGGGTACCAGGTCGCCGACCCGCGGGCCCTATGGCGTCGTCGAGGTGGCCGACGACGGGCGAGCGCTGTCGATCGAGGAGAAGCCCGAGCAGCCGAGGTCGCACTGGGCCGTGCCGGGTCTGTACTTCTACGACGAAGAGGTCGTCGAGATCGCCCGTGGGCTCGCCCCGTCGGCGCGAGGCGAGTACGAGATCACCGACGTCAACCGGCATTATCTGGACCGCGGGCGGCTGTGGGTGGAGAAGCTCCCGCGCGGGACGGCGTGGCTGGACACCGGGACCTTCGACTCGCTCAACGACGCGAGCAACTATGTGCGCACGATCCAGGCGCGGCAGGGACTGCAGATCGGTTCGCCCGAGGAGGCGGCCTGGCGGATGGGGTTCCTGTCCGACGCGCAGCTGGCGGAGACGGCCGAGCGGTATGCGAAGTCCGGCTACGGCGAGCACCTCTCGCGGTTGCTCGAGCTGGAGCGACCGACGTTGCCGTGACCGGTGCCGTCCTGCAACGGCACCGGCCACGTCTGTGTTCACTGGACCAGCGCAAACCCGGGCCTGGGCTGCGCCGCCTGGCTGCTCAGCGAAGCGGGATGGCGACCACCTGACCGGCGCCGGGGGCGACGCTGCCCGTGGTGACGTAGGCGGTCTTGCCGTTGATCGCGATGCCGTACGGCGCGAACAGGTTCGCGGCGACGACGGCGTGGGAGTCGCCGCCGCCCTTCGGAATCGCGACGACCGACCCCAACGGTCCCGTCGTCTCCGCAGTCAGCAGACCCTCGGTCACGAGCTGCACGGCGTAGAGCACGTTGCCCGGGCCGAAGGCCAGGTCGGTGACGTTGGTCAGACCGCTGGCGTAGACGCTGATGGCGCCCTGGCGGTCGACCTTGTAGACCTTCGCCAGACCCTTCTCGAAGGGGAAGCCGGTGAGCTGGCTGACGTACAGCGCGCCGCCCGGGCCCTTGACGACCGAGGTCGGCACGGCCTGGGACGGGATCTGCGTCCCAGGCGGGAGCCCGAGGAAGGGTGGCGCAAACGCAAGCTGGTCCTCGAACACGGCGAGCGTCTTCGTGCGGCCCCTCTTCGACACCTCGACCAGGGTGTTGCCGCCGGCGTCCGCGACCACATAGTCAGACCCGTGCCGGATGAAGCCGACGGGGTTGCTGTCCGGGTCGTGGATCGGGTTCTTGCGCGCCTCGTGCTTGGCGATGTCGGCGATGAGGGTGGTGCGCTTGGAGCCGATGGTGGCCGAGCGCAGCGTCCCCATGTCCTTGAACGGCTTGTTCCCCGGGAGCGTCCGGACGTCGGGGTTGGCGCCGAGGCCGACCGTGAAGACGAGCTTCTTCGAGCCCTCGACGATGACGTCGTGCGGGCCGATCGCCTGCGCGCCGCCCTCGACCGCGTGCGACGGGAGCTTGGACAGGACACGCTCCTGCTTGCCCTTCTTCTTGCCCTTGCCCTTGTCGAGGCTGACCCGCGTGATGGCGCCGGTCCTGCCGAAACACGAGTCGCCGCCTTCCGGGCTGTCGATGCACGGGCCGCCGCCGCCGCGGCCGGCCTCGGCGACGAAGAGGTCGCCCTTGGGCCCGACGGACAGGTGACGCGGGTTGTCGAGGCCGCTCGCGACGACCTTCCAGTGCTCGTCGGCCGTCGCCGTGGGCGCCGCGACCATGGTCGCGACGAGGGCGGTCGAGCCGAGCAGCGGCACGAGGGCTCGGCGCACCCGCCGAGCCACCGAGTTGGGACTGTTCACAGGGGAGTCCCCCTTCTCTTCATTGACAAGGAGTGGTCGCCCGGATGGGTGCCGTCTCACAGAGTCCCACTGCCGGGACGCCGTGACAAGGGTCACAACGGTCAGGAATCGCGCTCTGACCTGCGGGTTTCCACGCAGAGCCTGCACTGTCCTTGTACGCGCTGTGACCGATGGTTCAGCCGATACCGATGAGACGCAGGAGCCCTGCTGTGACGGCTCCGGCGATGACCACGGTGATGAAGCCGGCTCCCCGCCACAGCAGCAGCGCCGCGACGACGAGCGCGCCGACCCGGGCGTCGAGGACGAGCGCCGGGCCGTCGGCGGCCGTCTGCACCACGATCAGGCCGGCGAGGAGGGCTGCCGGGAGCAGCGTCGAGACCCGCATCGTCCGCTCGCCCTCGACGAGCCGCGGCGGGATGGCATAGCCGATCGCCTTGGTTGCGAAGGCGAGCGCGCAGGCGATCAGGACAGCGGTGGTCAGCGTCATGGGATGACGTCCCCGTCCGTCGCCGGGTCCGGTGGGGGAGCGGTCGCGCCCGGCCGACCGCCGCGCAGGCCGATGACGACGGCGGCCGATGCCGCGATGAGCACCGGGACGCCGGCCGGGACGAACGGCACCGCGACGAGGGCCAGCACCGTCGCGACCGCGGCCGTGACCCGGGCGTCACTCGCCTGCAACCTCGGCCACAGCAGGGCGAGGAACGCCGCGACCGCCGCCCCGTCCAGCCCGTAGGTCGCCGGGTCGCCGATCACCGAGCCCGCCAGCGCACCGACGAGCGTCATGAGGTTCCAGAACAGGAACACCGCGAGACCGGTGTGCCAGAAGCCGAGCCGCGCTGCCTTCGGCTCCGGCTGGGCCAGGCCGACGGCGCTGGACTCGTCGATCGTCAGGTGGGCGGCGGCCGCCGTCCGCACGACTGCCTTTCGAACGACAGGTGTATGCGCGGCCCCGGTGAGCAGGAAGCGGCGGGTGCTCAGCGCATACAGACCGTTTCGGATGCTCAGCATCGTCGCGGTGGCGATCGCCGCCGGTGCCGCCGCGAGGCCGCCGGTGCGGATGATCCCGACCAGCGCGAACTGGCTGCCGCCGGTGAACATCGGCGCCGAGAGCGCCTGCGTCTGCCAGATGGTCAGGCCCGCGGCGACGGAGAGGGCGCCGAAGCTGACGTCGTACAGCCCCGTCGCGAGCCCGACCGACCACGACTGGCGCCGGACGGCCCGGCGGCGCTCGGGGGTCAGCTCGCCGGTCGGTGCGGCCTCACTCATCGCCCCTCCGGCCGCCGATCGTCGTCACCAAACGGCACTCAGTGTATGACGCCCGTCGTGGCCTGACACCAATGGCACCTCGACGCGTCCGAGGGGAGGGCCGCCGGTTCCCATACGTTTACCTCGCGGCCCCCAGAGCGACACCCTCTCATCGACCGAACGGCCATGGATCTCCGGCTACTGACGAGTAGATCCTTGATTCCCGTCCTCGTCGCTGAATCGCCGGTAGCGTGAGGAACCAAGGACGGGGGGACGAGTGGTGCCTTACCCGGCGCCGGACGTCCGTCCACCAGTCAGAGTGACTTCAGGGAGTCCGGTGACCAACAGCTATCACCTCGGCGTGGATGTCGGCGCCAGCCGCGTCCATGCCGCCACCGCACGATATACGTCCTCGCGCAACGAACGCGTGGAGCCCTGCGTGCTCTCGACCACGGGCGACGACATGTCGGCGTCGATGTGGGTGTCCCGCGAGGGGGATCTCGAGTTCGGGGCCATCGCATCGGCATGGGCGCGGGAGCAGCCGGAGGCGATCGTCGGCGATCTGCGGCGCCGCATCGGCACCGGGATCCCGTTCCTCGTCGCCGGCCACCGGGTCTTCGCCGAGGAGGCCTACGCGCAGCTCGTCGCCTGGGTCGTCGGTGCAGTGACGGAGATCGAGGGCGTGCCTCCCGTCGGCGTCGTGCTGACCCACCCGGTGCACTGGGGAGCGCACCGTCGCGAGGGTGTCCGTCAGGCTGTCGAGGAGCACTGCCGTGTCCCCGTCGACCTGACTCCCGAGGCGGAGGCGGCGGCGTGGGGAGCTGTCGACGAGGCGCAGGCGGGGGAGCTGTGGGCGACGTGCGACCTCGGCCACACGAGCCTCGCCACGGCCATCGTCCGCAGGCATGAGGACGGCTGGACGGTTCTGCCCGAGGCGTTCGGCACCGCTCCGCTCGGGGGGCTCGACGTCGATGACGCCCTCGTCGGCAGTCTCCTGTCCGACCGCGCGACGGCACGAAGCCCTGTGCGCGCCCCATCCGCAGAGCTCAGGTCGGCGTCCGTCGCGGCCAAGGAGGCGCTCTCGACGGACACCGATGCCGTCCTGGCCCTGCAGTTCACGCCCGGCCCGTCGACGGTCCGACTCACCCGTGACGAGTTCGAGTCCCTGATCGGCGAACTGCTGGACCAGACAGTCTGCGCGGTCCGGCAGACGTTGACCGACGGCGGCGTGACTGCCGAAGACCTCTCGGGAGTCGTCCTGGCGGGCGGATCCGCACGGATCCCGCTGGTGACCGAGCGGCTGTCCACAGCGCTTGGCGTCTCCGCCCTGGCCGAACCGGACCCGGGCGCCGTCGTCGCGATGGGCGCCGCTCGCATGGCGCTGCGGAAGAGCACGGGCGACCTGGCAGCAGAGCCGGACTCGGGATCGTCCCGCGACGAACCGCTGCGCCCGAATGATCAGGTAGCGGCCCTGATCCCCTTCATCCCTCCCGAACGGGCACGACTCGCCACGTACGCGTGGCGGCTCGTCGTCGCCTCTCTCATCGTCGTCTGCGCCGTGTACCTCGCGTGGGCGTTCACGTCGGACTCGGTCGGCGTGTTCGGACTCGGTGGGCACGCTGATTCCGTCGTCGAACCACCGCGGGGAGGGTGAGACATGACAGTCCAACCACTCCTCACGGGAGCCCACCTGGCGGACGCTCAGATCGAGCGGATCCTCACGTCGTCGAGACCCACCCGAGCGCAGGTCATCGGCCCCGCCGGGTCGGGGAAGACCGCGGCGCTGGAGTTCGTCCGTGACGGGCTCGACGACCGGGGGGTCGAGACGCACACCTTCGGTGCCGAGGTTGACATCGCCGCCATCCCGGCCGAGGCGGTTCTCATCGTCGACGACCTCCATCTCATCGACGAGGAGGGCGCCGCGCCGATCACCGAGCGGGCGCATACCCCGGGAGCCGGTCTCGTCGTCGCACTGCGCCCCGGGCCGGTGGGTGAACACGTGAGGACCATCGAACGCCTGCTCCAGCGAAGCTCTCCTCCGATCATCCTCGGTGAGGTCTCTGCCACAGAGGTCGACGCACACCTTCGTGCGCAAGGTCGGCCCGCGTCGTGCGCATGTATCGAGGACATCCTCGACCTGACGGGCGGGGCGGCATGGCTGGTCACCTTCGCCCTCTCCCACGACCATGTCGCAGAGTGCCGGGGCAGGACAGACCATCTCGCGCTCCGGCGGGACCTGCAGAACCAGGTGCTGCAGCGTGTCGCGACACTCGACGCGCCGCTTCGGCGGTTCATCGAGCAGCTCAGTCTGGGCACCGACCCCGGCCGCCCCCCGGACGGGCACGCAGAGGCCCTGGACGAGCTGGTGCTCCTGGGCCATGCCGAGGGTCTGCTCTTCCGCAACGGCCGCATGGTGCCCGCCGTGCGCACGGCAATGCGGTCGTCGGTCACGCACCGGTGGGGCAGCACGGACTCCACAAGTCTGGCCGAAGAGATCACCAGAGGCTGTCTGGAGGACGACGACTCCATCGAGCTCCTGCTCGACGGTGTGCGGGACCCTCGTGTGGGCGATGCCATCGCCGTTCGTGCTGACGAGCTCCGGGACGACAGACCCGACCATGCGGACCGGCTGTACCGCGTCGCGCTCAGGGCGGGGACGAGGTCCTCGGATCTGGCGCAGCGCCGGGCTCGCGCGGCCTGGGCGGCCGGTGACCTCGACCGGACGGGCCTCCTCGTGGATGAGGCGATCACGAAGGCCAGCTCCCCTGCGGACGCCGGGCTGGCCGACCTGGCCGCGTCCGTGCTGGCGGCCCGAGACCTGATGGCGATGGCTGCCCGTGTCTACGGATCACGCACGTACGAGGGCGCGACGGCCGTCCGAGCGGAGATCGCACACATCGGCAGCGGCCATCTCGAGCCCCACCGCGCTCCCGTCGTGCTGCCGGACGACCAGGGTGTGAGCTCGCAGCTCGACGTCGCCCTGTATCTCCTCCACCGGGGCCTGCGCTCGTCCCTCGGTCGCACCCCCTCGCCGACCGCGCTCAGCGATCTGGTGCGGGCCTCGGAGCTCTACACCGCATCGGGGACGGCCTGTCCCACACCGGAGCTCCCCGCCGTGATTGCCGCGTCGGTCGCGCTGGGCTCGGGTGACCTGGCCACGGCTCGCCAGGTCCTCGACGACGCGGTCACGGGCGGGCAGGGCCGGCAGTGGGCGCGTCGCAGGCTGTTGCTCTGGCAGGGCCTGGTGGCGATCCAGGCGGAACGGCCGGACGCCGCGCGGCGGGCATACACCCTGGCGCAGCAGGAGTCCGCGCCGGTCGGCGCCCGGGACGCCCGGCTCGGGCACATCCTCGAGGTCACCCTCGCTCGACGCTTCGGGGATCTGGCGGCGCTGCAGGCGTCCTGGGCCGACGTCCGTGGGGCTGTGGCGCACCCGGACGTGGACCTCTACACGATCTTTCCGCTCGCGACGTTGGTGGGGGCAGCAGCACGTCTCGGGGACTCGACCACGCTCGCAGCCCATCTGCAGCTCGGCCTCGACCTGCTGGACCGCCTCGGGTCACCGCCGCTGTGGTCGACTCACCTCTGGTGGGCCGGCGTCCAGCAGGGGATCCTGCTCAACACCCCGGATGCGCTGGCCCCGTTCGCCAAGGCGCTCGTCGGCGCCGCCGACCGGAGCCCGCTGGCCGCCACGATGGCCAGCGCGGGTGGCGTGTGGGTCCAGGTCCTCGCCGGCAAGGTCGACCCCGACGCGGTCGAGGACGCAGCCCGCGCTCTCGGCTCCGCGGGACTGGCGTGGGACGGCGGCCGCCTCGCCGCACACGGCGCGCGCCGGTCCACGGATCGGCGGGTCTCAGCCAGGCTGCTGTCCTGCGCCCGCGACCTCCACCCCAAGGAGAGCACCTCAGCCGCGGTGACCCAGCCGGAGACCGCCGGTGTCGCCGCCGTCGGCGCGGAGTCCGAGCTCAGCGAGCGTGAGCGTGAGGTCGCCCGACTCATCCTCAAGGGCAAGACGTACGTCGAGATCGGTGAGGCGATCTTCATCTCTCCGCGCACCGTCGAGCACCATGTGGCGCATATGCGCCGCCGACTCGAGGCCGGCTCGCGGTCCGACCTCATCGCGAAGCTGCGACTCGCGCTCGGCGCGACCCAGGATTTCGCGCGCGAATCCCCTAACCGAGCGGTGCGGGTATAGGTGAAAACCCCGATGTACGCACCGAACGCGGCTCCTAGACTGAAACCATTCCCATACGATCACAGACACGATGGCCCACACGCGCCTGAGCAGGAGAGACGGATATGACGACGCCGATGGCGACGATCGCCGATGCACTGATCGAGTTCATCCTGGGTCTCCTGGGGGATCCGGAAGCGGCTGCTGAGTTCGCCGAGGACCCCGAGGGTGCTTTCGAGGCGGCGGGGCTGGGCGACATCTGCGCGGCCGACGTCCGCAGTGTCGCGCCAGTGGTGATCGACCGGCCGGAGGTCATCTCCGTCTCTCCGCGGCATGTTACGGTCGACACCCCGCCGACGATCGTCTTCCGCCCCCCGCACCCGGAGGAGCCCAAGCACGAGCTGATCCGGGAGATCGCGAACATCGTGAACAACTTCTCCTTCGACAACAGGGCCACCATCCTCGACCAGTCGGTCAACCAGTCGATCTGGGCCGAGGGTGACGTCACCCAGCTCTTCGACCAGGACGCCGTAGTGGCCGCGGGAGACGAGTCCGTCGCGGGCGGGGAGAACGTCGACATCGACAACTCGACGACGGACATCGAGGCTGGTGACATCTCGATCGGCAACACGGACACCGACGTGGAGATCGAGGACTCCTTCAACGACGAGTCGGTCGATGTCGAGCTCGATCTCGAGGCCGACGTCGAGGACTCCGCAAACGACCAGTCGAGCACGGTGGAGCAGGACGTGAGCGTGGAGGACTCCTTCAACGAGTCGACCGAGACGACCATCGACGGGTCGACGGTCGTGAATGCTCCTGCTTCGACGCCGCAGGTCGAGGAATCGGCTGCCGCCGCCGCAGAGCCCGTGCAGGAGGTCGCCGACTACGCCGCCGAGACGACACCAGACAGTTCGCTGGACACGATCGACTCGATCTCGGACAGTCCGGAGTACACCGACGAGGCGCTGATCGAGGAGCAGCCGCTCGATGCAGAGTTCGACGACCAGCCGTAGCATCGAGCCCGGATCCCCGGATCCGGCGACCCATGGGATCGTCGCGCGACAGACATCGAAGGAAGAGCCAGCCGTGGAGCAGCCCTCGGAACGTCCTGCGCGTCCGTCGTTGGAGAGCCCCAACCAGCCCCCGGTCGTGATCAAGCAGCCGCCGCCGTTCTCGGTGCGCCTGGCGCAGTTCCTGTGGGTGCTGAGCTTCCTCGCGGGCACGGTGGCCGTCGGCTTCCTCGTCGCCATTCGGGAAGAGCAGCTCCCGCAGATCGCCGACGCGGTCAGGGAGGTCAACGCCACGCGGGCCGAGGAGACCTACACCTCCGCCGCTGAGATCGTCTACTGGTCGGCGTTCGGGATTATGGTGACGCTGCTTCTCGTCCAGATCACCCTCCTGGTGTCGTTCATGAACCGCCGCAAGAGCACCAGGTGGTGGCAGTTCGGAACCGTGGCGGTCCAGTTCCTGTTGTTCCTCGTCATCGCCGAGATGGTGGCGCGCGGCGACCAGGGAGCCTCGCTACGGCAGTTGATGACCGCGCAGGTGGGCCTGGCTCTGCTCGCCATGCTCATGAGCGTCTTCCCCGGCGCCATCGCGTGGACCGCGCGACAGCATGACATCCGCCGCGGCACGATCGTCAGTGTCAGCGGGACCGAGCTCTGAGCCGCCAGCCGGGCTCGTCACGGAGCGAGATTCCTCCCCTCGCGCACGTAAGCCCTCGTGCAGCTCCTCGAGGGTTCTGATCACCACCTCATGGGCCTCGACCGCTCGCCGGTCGTTCGCCGGGTCGTGTGAAGCGGCCCGCCATCCGTCGAGTCGCTCGACCAGGCGCTGACGCAGCCGGATGGGCTCGGCGCCGGCGTCCATGCCGAGACGGTCGTGCACCGCCACTCCGTGGCCGCCGACGATCCTGATCGCCTCATCCTCACGAGCACCGAGACCGAGTCCCTCGATCCGGGCCCGGGACAGCAGGGTCAGCTCGTCCACGTCGCTCAGTCGTAGGGAGACTCGCTCGATCCCCTCCTCCAGCTCGGAGGCGCCGTCCACCGGGTGCTGGTCGAGCAGGACTCTGAGGACTTCCAGGATGCCGTGGGCCTTGAGCGCGACCGTTCGGCCGATGAACTGGCCGTCGACGAACTCGACGAGATCGTCCAGGCCGCTCTGACGTGTCATCTCCGACGTCAGGGCGGGCGCGTCCGGCACTCCCGCCCTGATCAGCGATGCGGCAAGGCGGACCCCGAAGATGCCGAACCGGGACATCAGGGCTCGGCGCTCGTCCGTTCCCAGGGTCGTGATACCCGTCAGCCGGACGAAGCGGTCGGCCGAGACGAGCAGGGCCTCCCGGTCCTCCCGGGCCAGGCCGGCGAGCTCGCGCAGCCCCTCGAACTCGTTCTGCCGCATGGTTCGAGCACCCTCGGCGAGCAGCCCCGCCACCGGGAAGACGCCGAGGGCCAGCGCTCGCAGGTGCTCGTCCAGCTCGTAGCGGCGGGCGACCTTGCTCGCCGACAGGAGGGAGTCGATCCGTCCCGAGCCGATCTCGTCCGCTCGCGAGAGCACGGCGATGGCATTGACCGTCCTCGAGGATCCTGCGGCCGTGTCCCGAAAGGCCGCGAGGAACCGCATGTCCGCCGGGTGCAGCCGACGAAGGAGGTAGATGATGGCGTCGGCAGCCGGCGCAGCCTCGTCCGGGGCGAGGAACCCGGTGGCGCGTGCGGTCGTCCCCGGCGAGAGCGAGGCGATCCCCGGGGTGTCGATCAGCACCACCCTCTTCAACGCGGGGGCCGGCCAGCCGACCTCGACCCGATCGACGTCGTCGACCGGGAGGTTCAGATCGAAGGCGAAGTGCCCCGCTGCGGCCCGGTGGATCGGGAGCCTGGTGGAGGTGCCGTCTCGCGCGACGACGCTGACCGACCGGGTGGTGGCATGCCGGTACCACGTGACGAGGCGAGTGCATTCGCCGGCGTCCGTTGCCGCGACACGCTCACCCACGATCGCGTTCAGCAGCGTGGACTTGCCCGCCTTGACGATGCCCGCGATCGCCAACCGCAGCGGCTCTGCGAGACGACGCTCCAGATCGTCCAGCTGCGCAGGAGCATCGCCCCCGTAGAGCGCGCGGGCGGTGTCCAGGAGGTCGCGCACGGCGACCTCGACGGGCACACTCATCGGACGACGACATCCTTGGCGGTCGCCGGCGGGAGGGCGGGAAGCTCGGCCTTGACTCGTTCGAGCTGCTGGATGTGGCCGCGTAACCACGCAATGCGCTTCTTGTCGTCCTCCTGCCGCGCACCGGCCCCCTGTTTGGCCGCGAGCGTGGCCTCCGCGAGGGAGCGGTGCATCTCGTCCGCGATGGCCCCGAAATGGTCACGTCCGGTCCGCTGGACGACCCTGAGACGATCGCGCAGCACCTTGGCGACCTGGAAGGTCACCTCGTCGACGTGCCGGCGCACGATGTTCTTGGCCTCGAAGCGCCGACGGTTGAGTCGGTTGGCGGCGTCCTCGCGGTAGGCCCGCCGACCGACGAGCACGCCGGCGAGGAGCGACAGGGGATTGATCAGGGACAGGCCGATCAGACCGGTGGCCAGGCCCGCCATCAGCACGCCGCCGTACGAGCCGCGGACGCCGATGTAGATCTTCTCTCCGGCGGAGAGGTGCCCCGGCTCAAACCCGGGAAGCCGCTGCACCTGGTCGAGGACACCGTCGGTGTTCCCGACGGCGATCAGCGGAATCTCGACCTCCTCGGCGAGGAACAGTTCGGCGACCTCCTCGACGAGCCAGTGGGACCGTTCCTCGGTCCAGATGAACGTCTCCGAGACCGCGCTGGCGATCCGCTCGTCCAGCCACTGAGAGATCTGGTCCCAGATGGGTCCCGGGTCTCCCTCGTCGATGGCCTGCTCCGCTTCCCGCTGCACTCTTCGAAGACGATCCCGCAGGTCGTGCTCCATATCGGCGATGAGGTCGGTGATGCCGTCGCCGAGGCGGACGTTCCACTTCGACGAGCGGCTCTTGAACTCCTCCGACCGCGCCTTGGCGCGATCCAGCTCCGCGAGCAGGCGGGCACTGTCCTCCGGGTTGAGGAGGGCGCTCAGCTCACTTCGTGCGGCGAGCTCCATCTGGGCGACGACGAAGCCGAGATCGTGGACGGCACTTCGCACCGCTATCAGCTCGGCCCTCCCGACGATCTCCCTGCGCAGGTGCGCCACCAGGGCCGGGAACCCGGACTCGTCGTTGAGCTCGCGATCCTGCTCCTGCGCGGCCCGCAGACGCAGGTTGCTGGACACGGCGAAGAGCGGCACCTCGCCGATCTCACGGAGGTGGCGGCGGTCGATGTCCTGCACGTCTTGCCACTGCGAGTAGAGGTCGGTCTTGGCGAGGACGGTGGCCACGTTGGGCGAGACGCGCATGGCATGGCGCAGCAGCTGCACCTCCGGCTCGGTGAACTCCTGCGAGGCATCCGAGACCATGATCACTGCGCTCGCGGTCGACAGGCTCGACAGCGTCGTCAACGCGCTCTGGGACTCCGTTCCCCCGACACCGGGGGTGTCCACCAGCTGGAGTCCGCCCTGCAGAATCGCGCGGGGCAGCTGCGCCTCCCCCGCCAGAAGGTGGCGCGAGTTGCCCGGGTTGCCCGACTCGGAGACGTACTGGGCCAGCTCATCGATGGGAATCTCGTGTCGCTCGATCTCGTCTCCCGAGCGAGCGACGATGGACGCGGCCGGACGAGGGCCGAAGCCGACGATGGTCGGCACGCTCGTGGCGATGTCGTCGTCGATCGGGCAGACCGGCGCGTTGACCAACGCGTTGATGAGCTTGCTCTTGCCCTGCTTGAACTCCCCCACGACGACCACCCGGGTGTTCGGACTGCGCAGCCGCTCGACGGCGGTCCCGAGGCGTTGGACGAGGTCGTCGCGCTTGGTGTCCTGTGCCATCGCGGCCAGGTCGTCGACCAGTCTCAGCAGATCCTCGGCCGGGCCAGCGGCGCCGGACCCGTCGAGCTCACGCCGCTGCCGACGGGTGAGGGCACTGTCGCTGCGTGTGCCTTCGGCCGTCTTGCCCATCATGTACTCCCCATCGGTCGTCGTCCCCTGCGAGTTAAACACCTAGTGCCCGATCGCCGCGAGGGCGATCGGGCACCGGATGTCAGCGCGTGATGATCAGAAGTCGAACTCCGTCTCGGCCTCTCCGCCGGTGGTGGCGGCGCCCGGGCTGAAGATGTTGCCGCTGTTCTCCCACTCGAGCGAGTTGTCGAACGCCGCATCCACCTCACTGGTGAACGAGTCGTCGACCTCCACCTCCACCTCGGTGTTCGTGGACTGGTCGTTGAAGGAGTCCTCGATCTCGAGGTCCCACTCCATGTCCATCTCGGTGGAGTAGTCGTTGAAGGAGTCGTTGATCCTCGTCGAGATGTCGGTGTTGCCGATGTTGATGTCCCCGACCTCGAGGTCGAGCTCCGAGTTGTCGATGTTCACGTCGCGTCCGGCGGCGTTGGAGCCGTCACCGAAGCTGACCGTCGCGTTCTGGCCGAACACCTGGCCGACGTTGCCACCGCCGGGGCCACCTTCGGTGCTGATGGCCTGGTTCACCGACTGGTCCAGCTGCATGACGCGGTTGTCGAGGTCGACCTCCATGTCAGCACCAGAGGCGCCGTGCTTGCCCCAGCCGCCGCCTGCGGCCATGGCACCGCCACCGAGACCGAAGTTGAAGTCGCCTCCGAAGCCGGCCTGGTACTGACGGATGCCGACCGTGGTGGAGTGGTCGTTCAGCGTCTGGGTGTTGAACGAGCTCGTGATGTTGAAGGAGTCCTGGTTGCGCACCGAGTTGTCGGTGTTGTCGTTCAACGAGTCCTCCAGCTCGACCTCGATGTCCGTGTTGATCGAGTTGTCCGAGTTGTCCGTATTGAACGAGTCCTCGTTCTCGGTCGAGTTGTCCGAGTTGTCGTTGAAGGAGTCCTCGGCCTCGTTCTCGACGGAGTTGTCGGTGTTGAACGACTCCTCGATCTCGACGTCGGTGTTGAAGGAGTCGTCGGCCTCGTTCTCGACCGAGTTGTCGACGGAGTTGTCGACGGAGTTGTCGGAGTTGTCGACGGAGTTGTCGGAGTTGTCGTTGAAGGAGTCCTCGACCTCGACGTCGAGCTCGACATCGGTCTCGGTGGTGGTCGAGTTGTCGGTGTTGAAGGAGTCCTCGACCTCGAGCTCGACATCGGTCTCGGTGTTGACCGAGTTGTCGGTGTTCAAGGTGTCATCGACGATGACCTGGGTGCCGAGGCTGTTGTCGTTGCCGTTCGCCATAAGGGTCTTTCCTCTCTCGTTGGGAGGCCCTTTCGGACTTCCGATCGTCGCTCGGGTGGCGCGTTGAGATCAGTCTGTCCGCGCTCTGACCGAGCTCGCGTCGGGGAGCGTCCCTGACAATCCCGGCGACCGGATAGGGATTCGGGCGGGGATCGACGGGGATTGTCAGGGGTCGATCCTCGCCGGCGCCCCTCATGCCGTCAGGGCCGGCTGGGATCCGAGGGCGGCTCCAGGCTGGCGGCGACCCTGATCTCGCGCACCGTGACGTCCTCGGCGACGCCGCGGTCGCGGTAGGCGCCGTCCGGGTGGAGGTTGGCCTGGTCGAAGAACGCCCGGGTCGCCTCGGCGTCGGCGGGCAGCCACGCGGTGAGGTCGGTCGCCCCGGCCTCGCGCAGGATGTCGGCAGCGGCGTTGAGCAGCCGGGAGCCGTGGCCGCTGCGCCGCCCCTTCGGGTGCACGCCGATCTCCATCAGGGAACCCGTCGTCGCCTCTCCGTCGCGGTCCTGGGAGGGGCCGACCGCCGCATACCCGACGACCTGCTCGCGGGCGCACGCGACGAGCAGCGTCCACACGCCCGGCGGGGGGCTGGCGAGAGAGCGGCGCCAGACGCTCGCGAAGCCGGCCGAGGTGAACTGGGCGGCGATGTGCTCAGGGACGCGGGGGGCGTAGGTCTCGGCCCAGACCGCCTCCTGGACCAGCCCGACGGCCGCCGCGTCGTTCGGGCCGGCGCGGCGGACGCTGGCGTCGGCGAGCGGGCCGGGTGCATGGTCGTGGGCGTGCTCCGTCATGCGTCGATCCTCACACGGTGGCCGGGTCGGGGACACATCCGTCGTGGCGTGTGGACGGCTGTGGTGCCCGGCTCAGCGGTGCAGCGTGATCCGGTCGGCGGCGGTGTCGGGGGCGTCGGCGAGGTGGAGCTCGACGTGGAGGGTCTGTGAAGTGGCGGTCAGCCGCAGCGCTCCGGCGCCCTCGATGCAGACCCGGCTCTGCGGGACGAGCTCGGCCGGGCACTCGCGGACGGTGCCGAGGGCCCCGGTCGGGGCGGTCACGTGGTGCAGGCCGTCGACGAGGACGTCCTCATAGATGTGCTGGTGACCGTTCAGGACCAGGTCGGCGCCCCAGTCCTGAAGCTCCCAGCCGGCCGCCTCCTGCATGGGGGCGTGCGAGCCGTGGTGGCCGGACGAGTGGGCGGGGCGGTGGAAGACGACGAGGCGCCACGTGTCGGGCGCGGTGGCGGCGGCCTCGGTGAGCGTGTCCTCGAGCCACCGTTGCTGGGTGACCTGGTGTTGCGGTGGGGCCTCGCTGTCGAGCACGAAGACGGTGATGTCCCCGATCGTCTGGTCGTACCACCGGCCTTGGGGGTCGTCGTCGGTCGGCACGTGGGGGAAGGCGGCGGAGTACGCAGCCAGGCCGGCCCCGGGGTCGGTGTAGTCGTGGTTGCCGAGGCGTCCGCGGCGGAGAAGGCTGCGATCGCGCAGCTGGTGAAGGCGGCTCGGGGTCGGGGTGAGGACATCACCGGCCCGGAGGGCCTGTTGAAGTCGATCACCGCGACCGTGCTCGAGGCTGCGCTGGAGGAGGAGATCACCGACCATCTCGGGCACGCCAAGCACCAGGCGCCCGAGGGTGGCGCGGTGAACATCCGCAACGGGACCAGGCCCAAGACGGTCCTGACCGACGCGGCCGGGGAGGTGACCATCGAGGTCCCTCGTGACCGGGCGGGCACGTTCGAGCCGGTCATCGTCAAGAAGCGGCAGCGCCGGCTCAACGACGTCGACGCGGTCGCGATCTCGTTGTTCGCGAAGGGGCTGACCACCGGGGAGATCAGCGCCCACTTCGCTGAGGTGTACGGCGCGTCGATCAGCAAGGACACGGTCTCGCGGATCACCGACAAGGTGGTGGAGGAGATGCAGGCGTGGTCCTCCCGGCCGTTGCACGCGGTGTACGCGGCGATCTTCATCGACGCGATCTACGTCAAGGTCCGCGACGGCCAGGTCGGCAACCAGCCGTACTACGCCGCGATCGGGGTCGACCTGAACGGGCGACGCGACGTGCTCGGGCTGTGGGCCGGCAAGGGCGGTGGGGAGAGCGCGAAGTTCTGGATGAACGTGCTGACCGATCTAAAGAACCGTGGCGTGGCCGACGTGTTCTTCGTCGTGTGTGACGGCCTCAAGGGCCTGCCTGACAGCGTGGCCGCGGTCTTCCCCCAGGCCATCGTGCAGGCGTGCGTGATCCACCTGATCCGGGCCACGCTGCGGTACGCCTCGCGCAAGTACTGGGACCACCTCGCCAAGGACCTGCGGGCGATCTACACCGCACCCACCGTGGAGGCGGCGTGGGCGGCGTTCGAAGAGCTCGAGGAGAAATGGGGCAAGCCGTACCCGGCGATCCCCAAGCTGTGGCGGGCGGCGTGGGAGGAGTTCACCCCGTTCCTGGCCTACGACGTCGAGATCCGCCGGGTCCTGTTCTCCACGAACGCGATCGTTATCTTGAGCCAGCTTCAGGGTGTCGTTGATGTAGCCGATGGCCTGGATCGGTCCCCCATCGTGCGTGCTGGACGTGCTTATCTGCAGCCGTCCAGCAGGCATGGTCGTGGGAGGTTCGGTGTTCGTTGCTCGAGTGGTGGTGTCCGGCTCGCGGCGTGAGTCGTGGACGGTGGTCGGTGAGGACGGGCAGCTCGTGGAGCCGGCCGAGCGGTTCCTGTCGTTCTTGACCGATGCGGGACGGTCGCCGAACACGGTCAAGGCGTACGCCCATGACCTGAGGGACTGGTTCGCCTTCCTCGCCGGTCGTGCGCTGGACTGGGCCGCGGTGTCGGTCGAGGACGTCGCGGCGTTCGTGGCGTGGCTGCGGCTGCCACCTTCAGCGCGTGGCGCAGGGGTGGCGGTGCTGCCGCTGGGCGAGCATTGTTCGGCTGCGACGATCAACCGCAAGCTCGCGGCGGTCGGGTCGATGTACCAGCACGCGAGCCGGTCCGGGCTTGCGGTGCACGCCGCGTTGAGCGTGTGGCGCCCTGCGGGCCGGCGGGGCGGGGCTCGCGGGTTCCTGCACCACGTGAGCAAGTCCAGGCCGGTCGCCGCGCCGGTGGTGCGGGTCCGGGCTGGACGGCGCACACCGCGCACCCTCGACCGGCAGGAGGTCGAGGCGCTGATCGGGGCGTGCCAGCGGCGCCGGGACCGGCTGCTGCTCGAGGTGCTCGCGAGCACTGGGATGCGAGTCGGTGAGGCGCTCGGGCTGCGGCATGAGGACTGGGACGCGGCCGAGCGGCAGGTGCGGGTGATCGCCCGTGACAACGACAACCGGGCCCGCTCCAAATCGTTGGTCCCGCGGACGATCCCGGTCCCGGCCTCGCTGGTCCGGTGCTACGCCGACTACCTGATCGAGGAGTACGGCGAGCTCGACAGTGACTACGTCTTCGTCAATCTGTGGGGTGGGCGCGTCGGTTCACCGCTGAAGTACGCGGCGGTGTACGACTTGGTCCGGCGGCTGCGTGCCCGGACCGGGATCGACTTCGACCCGCACTGGCTGCGGCACACGTACGCGACCGGGCTGTTGCGCTCCGATGTGCCGGTCGAGGTCGTCTCCTCACTGCTGGGGCACGCGTCGGTGGCCACGACCTCGAGCACGTACGCGCACCTGACCGTGGCCGACACCCGGGCCGCGCTCACCCGTGCCGGTGTGCTGACCGAGGACGTGTCGTGACCTCGGCTATCGTGCTGCCGCTACGCACCGGCCGCGGCAGCGAGGCAGCGTGGACGGCTCGGGTCCGCACGGCGCTGCGGCCGGAGTTCGCGGCCGACCGGATCGTGGTCGGCGTGAACGACCCGGCCTACTCCGCGGGGCCATGCCTGGTCGAAGGCTGTCAGCGGCTGGCCCGCGGGCACGGGATGTGCGCCGGGCACCACCACCGGTGGGCCAAGGCGGGCCGGCCCGATGTGGACGAGTTCGTTGCGAGCACCGATCCGGGCTGGGCACGTCAGCGCCCGAACCGGGCCTGCCGGGTCGAGGCGTGCGGGTACGGGGTAGCACGAAAAGGTCTGTGCCAGTTACATGCTCAAGGGTGGGAACGTTCCGGGCGCCCCGACTTCGAGCAGTGGCTCGCCGCGGGGCCACCGCCGATCAAGGCGCCGGTCGCCGAGGCGTGCCACGTCCCGGGATGCTTGTTGTGGCCGCAAGCGGCCGGGCCGTTATGTCACGCCCACCACAGCACGTGGCGCGCGAACGGGCGCCCGGACCCGGTGGTGTTCGCTCGTGAGTTCGCCGCGCTCCGGGTTCCCTCGGACCAGGTGATCGTCCTGGCCCGGCTGCCTGAGCCGCTGCGCTGGGAGCTGGCCTACGTCATCCAGTGTCGGCACGACGAGCGTGCCAGCCGGACACCTCCGGAGGTCGTAGGGCGCCTCGTGTCGTTCCTGCTCGAGGCCGACGTTCCCAGCCTGCGCGACGGGGACGAGCGGTCCTGGCGTAAGGCGTTCACCGCGTCCGGGCGACGCGACAGCAACGGCCGTGGCCTGCTCGTGTACGCCCATCAACGGGTCGCCGACCTCGCCGCCGGCAGCGGCTGGGTGGCCGAGTACCCGCGCGAGGTATGGCAGCTGCGCCGGCTCGGCTATCCCGGCAACCTCACCCTCGACTTCACCCGGATCGCCCAGCCGTGGCTGCGTGAGGCGACCAAACGGTGGACCCGGCAACGGCTGGCCACCGGTGTCGGGCTCGAGGCCGTCCGCCGCGGCCTGACCGCGGTGACCCGGCTCGCCGGCTACCTGCAGCAGGCACGGATCGACGCTCCGCAGGCGCTCACCCGGGTCGTGCTCGAGGATCCTGCGGCCGTGTCCCGAAAGGCCGCGAGGAACCGCATGTCCGCCGGGTGCAGCCGACGAAGGAGGTAGATGATGGCGTCGGCAGCCGGCGCAGCCTCGTCCGGGGCGAGGAACCCGGTGGCGCGTGCGGTCGTCCCCGGCGAGAGCGAGGCGATCCCCGGGGTGTCGATCAGCACCACCCTCTTCAACGCGGGGGCCGGCCAGCCGACCTCGACCCGATCGACGTCGTCGACCGGGAGGTTCAGATCGAAGGCGAAGTGCCCCGCTGCGGCCCGGTGGATCGGGAGCCTGGTGGAGGTGCCGTCTCGCGCGACGACGCTGACCGACCGGGTGGTGGCATGCCGGTACCACGTGACGAGGCGAGTGCATTCGCCGGCGTCCGTTGCCGCGACACGCTCACCCACGATCGCGTTCAGCAGCGTGGACTTGCCCGCCTTGACGATGCCCGCGATCGCCAACCGCAGCGGCTCTGCGAGACGACGCTCCAGATCGTCCAGCTGCGCAGGAGCATCGCCCCCGTAGAGCGCGCGGGCGGTGTCCAGGAGGTCGCGCACGGCGACCTCGACGGGCACACTCATCGGACGACGACATCCTTGGCGGTCGCCGGCGGGAGGGCGGGAAGCTCGGCCTTGACTCGTTCGAGCTGCTGGATGTGGCCGCGTAACCACGCAATGCGCTTCTTGTCGTCCTCCTGCCGCGCACCGGCCCCCTGTTTGGCCGCGAGCGTGGCCTCCGCGAGGGAGCGGTGCATCTCGTCCGCGATGGCCCCGAAATGGTCACGTCCGGTCCGCTGGACGACCCTGAGACGATCGCGCAGCACCTTGGCGACCTGGAAGGTCACCTCGTCGACGTGCCGGCGCACGATGTTCTTGGCCTCGAAGCGCCGACGGTTGAGTCGGTTGGCGGCGTCCTCGCGGTAGGCCCGCCGACCGACGAGCACGCCGGCGAGGAGCGACAGGGGATTGATCAGGGACAGGCCGATCAGACCGGTGGCCAGGCCCGCCATCAGCACGCCGCCGTACGAGCCGCGGACGCCGATGTAGATCTTCTCTCCGGCGGAGAGGTGCCCCGGCTCAAACCCGGGAAGCCGCTGCACCTGGTCGAGGACACCGTCGGTGTTCCCGACGGCGATCAGCGGAATCTCGACCTCCTCGGCGAGGAACAGTTCGGCGACCTCCTCGACGAGCCAGTGGGACCGTTCCTCGGTCCAGATGAACGTCTCCGAGACCGCGCTGGCGATCCGCTCGTCCAGCCACTGAGAGATCTGGTCCCAGATGGGTCCCGGGTCTCCCTCGTCGATGGCCTGCTCCGCTTCCCGCTGCACTCTTCGAAGACGATCCCGCAGGTCGTGCTCCATATCGGCGATGAGGTCGGTGATGCCGTCGCCGAGGCGGACGTTCCACTTCGACGAGCGGCTCTTGAACTCCTCCGACCGCGCCTTGGCGCGATCCAGCTCCGCGAGCAGGCGGGCACTGTCCTCCGGGTTGAGGAGGGCGCTCAGCTCACTTCGTGCGGCGAGCTCCATCTGGGCGACGACGAAGCCGAGATCGTGGACGGCACTTCGCACCGCTATCAGCTCGGCCCTCCCGACGATCTCCCTGCGCAGGTGCGCCACCAGGGCCGGGAACCCGGACTCGTCGTTGAGCTCGCGATCCTGCTCCTGCGCGGCCCGCAGACGCAGGTTGCTGGACACGGCGAAGAGCGGCACCTCGCCGATCTCACGGAGGTGGCGGCGGTCGATGTCCTGCACGTCTTGCCACTGCGAGTAGAGGTCGGTCTTGGCGAGGACGGTGGCCACGTTGGGCGAGACGCGCATGGCATGGCGCAGCAGCTGCACCTCCGGCTCGGTGAACTCCTGCGAGGCATCCGAGACCATGATCACTGCGCTCGCGGTCGACAGGCTCGACAGCGTCGTCAACGCGCTCTGGGACTCCGTTCCCCCGACACCGGGGGTGTCCACCAGCTGGAGTCCGCCCTGCAGAATCGCGCGGGGCAGCTGCGCCTCCCCCGCCAGAAGGTGGCGCGAGTTGCCCGGGTTGCCCGACTCGGAGACGTACTGGGCCAGCTCATCGATGGGAATCTCGTGTCGCTCGATCTCGTCTCCCGAGCGAGCGACGATGGACGCGGCCGGACGAGGGCCGAAGCCGACGATGGTCGGCACGCTCGTGGCGATGTCGTCGTCGATCGGGCAGACCGGCGCGTTGACCAACGCGTTGATGAGCTTGCTCTTGCCCTGCTTGAACTCCCCCACGACGACCACCCGGGTGTTCGGACTGCGCAGCCGCTCGACGGCGGTCCCGAGGCGTTGGACGAGGTCGTCGCGCTTGGTGTCCTGTGCCATCGCGGCCAGGTCGTCGACCAGTCTCAGCAGATCCTCGGCCGGGCCAGCGGCGCCGGACCCGTCGAGCTCACGCCGCTGCCGACGGGTGAGGGCACTGTCGCTGCGTGTGCCTTCGGCCGTCTTGCCCATCATGTACTCCCCATCGGTCGTCGTCCCCTGCGAGTTAAACACCTAGTGCCCGATCGCCGCGAGGGCGATCGGGCACCGGATGTCAGCGCGTGATGATCAGAAGTCGAACTCCGTCTCGGCCTCTCCGCCGGTGGTGGCGGCGCCCGGGCTGAAGATGTTGCCGCTGTTCTCCCACTCGAGCGAGTTGTCGAACGCCGCATCCACCTCACTGGTGAACGAGTCGTCGACCTCCACCTCCACCTCGGTGTTCGTGGACTGGTCGTTGAAGGAGTCCTCGATCTCGAGGTCCCACTCCATGTCCATCTCGGTGGAGTAGTCGTTGAAGGAGTCGTTGATCCTCGTCGAGATGTCGGTGTTGCCGATGTTGATGTCCCCGACCTCGAGGTCGAGCTCCGAGTTGTCGATGTTCACGTCGCGTCCGGCGGCGTTGGAGCCGTCACCGAAGCTGACCGTCGCGTTCTGGCCGAACACCTGGCCGACGTTGCCACCGCCGGGGCCACCTTCGGTGCTGATGGCCTGGTTCACCGACTGGTCCAGCTGCATGACGCGGTTGTCGAGGTCGACCTCCATGTCAGCACCAGAGGCGCCGTGCTTGCCCCAGCCGCCGCCTGCGGCCATGGCACCGCCACCGAGACCGAAGTTGAAGTCGCCTCCGAAGCCGGCCTGGTACTGACGGATGCCGACCGTGGTGGAGTGGTCGTTCAGCGTCTGGGTGTTGAACGAGCTCGTGATGTTGAAGGAGTCCTGGTTGCGCACCGAGTTGTCGGTGTTGTCGTTCAACGAGTCCTCCAGCTCGACCTCGATGTCCGTGTTGATCGAGTTGTCCGAGTTGTCCGTATTGAACGAGTCCTCGTTCTCGGTCGAGTTGTCCGAGTTGTCGTTGAAGGAGTCCTCGGCCTCGTTCTCGACGGAGTTGTCGGTGTTGAACGACTCCTCGATCTCGACGTCGGTGTTGAAGGAGTCGTCGGCCTCGTTCTCGACCGAGTTGTCGACGGAGTTGTCGACGGAGTTGTCGGAGTTGTCGACGGAGTTGTCGGAGTTGTCGTTGAAGGAGTCCTCGACCTCGACGTCGAGCTCGACATCGGTCTCGGTGGTGGTCGAGTTGTCGGTGTTGAAGGAGTCCTCGACCTCGAGCTCGACATCGGTCTCGGTGTTGACCGAGTTGTCGGTGTTCAAGGTGTCATCGACGATGACCTGGGTGCCGAGGCTGTTGTCGTTGCCGTTCGCCATAAGGGTCTTTCCTCTCTCGTTGGGAGGCCCTTTCGGACTTCCGATCGTCGCTCGGGTGGCGCGTTGAGATCAGTCTGTCCGCGCTCTGACCGAGCTCGCGTCGGGGAGCGTCCCTGACAATCCCGGCGACCGGATAGGGATTCGGGCGGGGATCGACGGGGATTGTCAGGGGTCGATCCTCGCCGGCGCCCCTCATGCCGTCAGGGCCGGCTGGGATCCGAGGGCGGCTCCAGGCTGGCGGCGACCCTGATCTCGCGCACCGTGACGTCCTCGGCGACGCCGCGGTCGCGGTAGGCGCCGTCCGGGTGGAGGTTGGCCTGGTCGAAGAACGCCCGGGTCGCCTCGGCGTCGGCGGGCAGCCACGCGGTGAGGTCGGTCGCCCCGGCCTCGCGCAGGATGTCGGCAGCGGCGTTGAGCAGCCGGGAGCCGTGGCCGCTGCGCCGCCCCTTCGGGTGCACGCCGATCTCCATCAGGGAACCCGTCGTCGCCTCTCCGTCGCGGTCCTGGGAGGGGCCGACCGCCGCATACCCGACGACCTGCTCGCGGGCGCACGCGACGAGCAGCGTCCACACGCCCGGCGGGGGGCTGGCGAGAGAGCGGCGCCAGACGCTCGCGAAGCCGGCCGAGGTGAACTGGGCGGCGATGTGCTCAGGGACGCGGGGGGCGTAGGTCTCGGCCCAGACCGCCTCCTGGACCAGCCCGACGGCCGCCGCGTCGTTCGGGCCGGCGCGGCGGACGCTGGCGTCGGCGAGCGGGCCGGGTGCATGGTCGTGGGCGTGCTCCGTCATGCGTCGATCCTCACACGGTGGCCGGGTCGGGGACACATCCGTCGTGGCGTGTGGACGGCTGTGGTGCCCGGCTCAGCGGTGCAGCGTGATCCGGTCGGCGGCGGTGTCGGGGGCGTCGGCGAGGTGGAGCTCGACGTGGAGGGTCTGTGAAGTGGCGGTCAGCCGCAGCGCTCCGGCGCCCTCGATGCAGACCCGGCTCTGCGGGACGAGCTCGGCCGGGCACTCGCGGACGGTGCCGAGGGCCCCGGTCGGGGCGGTCACGTGGTGCAGGCCGTCGACGAGGACGTCCTCATAGATGTGCTGGTGACCGTTCAGGACCAGGTCGGCGCCCCAGTCCTGAAGCTCCCAGCCGGCCGCCTCCTGCATGGGGGCGTGCGAGCCGTGGTGGCCGGACGAGTGGGCGGGGCGGTGGAAGACGACGAGGCGCCACGTGTCGGGCGCGGTGGCGGCGGCCTCGGTGAGCGTGTCCTCGAGCCACCGTTGCTGGGTGACCTGGTGTTGCGGTGGGGCCTCGCTGTCGAGCACGAAGACGGTGATGTCCCCGATCGTCTGGTCGTACCACCGGCCTTGGGGGTCGTCGTCGGTCGGCACGTGGGGGAAGGCGGCGGAGTACGCAGCCAGGCCGGCCCCGGGGTCGGTGTAGTCGTGGTTGCCGAGGCGTCCGCGGCGGAGAAGGCTGCGATCGCGCAGCTGGTGAAGGCGGCTCGGGGTCGGGGTGAGGACATCACCGGCCCGGAGGGCCTGTTGAAGTCGATCACCGCGACCGTGCTCGAGGCTGCGCTGGAGGAGGAGATCACCGACCATCTCGGGCACGCCAAGCACCAGGCGCCCGAGGGTGGCGCGGTGAACATCCGCAACGGGACCAGGCCCAAGACGGTCCTGACCGACGCGGCCGGGGAGGTGACCATCGAGGTCCCTCGTGACCGGGCGGGCACGTTCGAGCCGGTCATCGTCAAGAAGCGGCAGCGCCGGCTCAACGACGTCGACGCGGTCGCGATCTCGTTGTTCGCGAAGGGGCTGACCACCGGGGAGATCAGCGCCCACTTCGCTGAGGTGTACGGCGCGTCGATCAGCAAGGACACGGTCTCGCGGATCACCGACAAGGTGGTGGAGGAGATGCAGGCGTGGTCCTCCCGGCCGTTGCACGCGGTGTACGCGGCGATCTTCATCGACGCGATCTACGTCAAGGTCCGCGACGGCCAGGTCGGCAACCAGCCGTACTACGCCGCGATCGGGGTCGACCTGAACGGGCGACGCGACGTGCTCGGGCTGTGGGCCGGCAAGGGCGGTGGGGAGAGCGCGAAGTTCTGGATGAACGTGCTGACCGATCTAAAGAACCGTGGCGTGGCCGACGTGTTCTTCGTCGTGTGTGACGGCCTCAAGGGCCTGCCTGACAGCGTGGCCGCGGTCTTCCCCCAGGCCATCGTGCAGGCGTGCGTGATCCACCTGATCCGGGCCACGCTGCGGTACGCCTCGCGCAAGTACTGGGACCACCTCGCCAAGGACCTGCGGGCGATCTACACCGCACCCACCGTGGAGGCGGCGTGGGCGGCGTTCGAAGAGCTCGAGGAGAAATGGGGCAAGCCGTACCCGGCGATCCCCAAGCTGTGGCGGGCGGCGTGGGAGGAGTTCACCCCGTTCCTGGCCTACGACGTCGAGATCCGCCGGGTCCTGTTCTCCACGAACGCGATCGTTATCTTGAGCCAGCTTCAGGGTGTCGTTGATGTAGCCGATGGCCTGGATCGGTCCCCCATCGTGCGTGCTGGACGTGCTTATCTGCAGCCGTCCAGCAGGCATGGTCGTGGGAGGTTCGGTGTTCGTTGCTCGAGTGGTGGTGTCCGGCTCGCGGCGTGAGTCGTGGACGGTGGTCGGTGAGGACGGGCAGCTCGTGGAGCCGGCCGAGCGGTTCCTGTCGTTCTTGACCGATGCGGGACGGTCGCCGAACACGGTCAAGGCGTACGCCCATGACCTGAGGGACTGGTTCGCCTTCCTCGCCGGTCGTGCGCTGGACTGGGCCGCGGTGTCGGTCGAGGACGTCGCGGCGTTCGTGGCGTGGCTGCGGCTGCCACCTTCAGCGCGTGGCGCAGGGGTGGCGGTGCTGCCGCTGGGCGAGCATTGTTCGGCTGCGACGATCAACCGCAAGCTCGCGGCGGTCGGGTCGATGTACCAGCACGCGAGCCGGTCCGGGCTTGCGGTGCACGCCGCGTTGAGCGTGTGGCGCCCTGCGGGCCGGCGGGGCGGGGCTCGCGGGTTCCTGCACCACGTGAGCAAGTCCAGGCCGGTCGCCGCGCCGGTGGTGCGGGTCCGGGCTGGACGGCGCACACCGCGCACCCTCGACCGGCAGGAGGTCGAGGCGCTGATCGGGGCGTGCCAGCGGCGCCGGGACCGGCTGCTGCTCGAGGTGCTCGCGAGCACTGGGATGCGAGTCGGTGAGGCGCTCGGGCTGCGGCATGAGGACTGGGACGCGGCCGAGCGGCAGGTGCGGGTGATCGCCCGTGACAACGACAACCGGGCCCGCTCCAAATCGTTGGTCCCGCGGACGATCCCGGTCCCGGCCTCGCTGGTCCGGTGCTACGCCGACTACCTGATCGAGGAGTACGGCGAGCTCGACAGTGACTACGTCTTCGTCAATCTGTGGGGTGGGCGCGTCGGTTCACCGCTGAAGTACGCGGCGGTGTACGACTTGGTCCGGCGGCTGCGTGCCCGGACCGGGATCGACTTCGACCCGCACTGGCTGCGGCACACGTACGCGACCGGGCTGTTGCGCTCCGATGTGCCGGTCGAGGTCGTCTCCTCACTGCTGGGGCACGCGTCGGTGGCCACGACCTCGAGCACGTACGCGCACCTGACCGTGGCCGACACCCGGGCCGCGCTCACCCGTGCCGGTGTGCTGACCGAGGACGTGTCGTGACCTCGGCTATCGTGCTGCCGCTACGCACCGGCCGCGGCAGCGAGGCAGCGTGGACGGCTCGGGTCCGCACGGCGCTGCGGCCGGAGTTCGCGGCCGACCGGATCGTGGTCGGCGTGAACGACCCGGCCTACTCCGCGGGGCCATGCCTGGTCGAAGGCTGTCAGCGGCTGGCCCGCGGGCACGGGATGTGCGCCGGGCACCACCACCGGTGGGCCAAGGCGGGCCGGCCCGATGTGGACGAGTTCGTTGCGAGCACCGATCCGGGCTGGGCACGTCAGCGCCCGAACCGGGCCTGCCGGGTCGAGGCGTGCGGGTACGGGGTAGCACGAAAAGGTCTGTGCCAGTTACATGCTCAAGGGTGGGAACGTTCCGGGCGCCCCGACTTCGAGCAGTGGCTCGCCGCGGGGCCACCGCCGATCAAGGCGCCGGTCGCCGAGGCGTGCCACGTCCCGGGATGCTTGTTGTGGCCGCAAGCGGCCGGGCCGTTATGTCACGCCCACCACAGCACGTGGCGCGCGAACGGGCGCCCGGACCCGGTGGTGTTCGCTCGTGAGTTCGCCGCGCTCCGGGTTCCCTCGGACCAGGTGATCGTCCTGGCCCGGCTGCCTGAGCCGCTGCGCTGGGAGCTGGCCTACGTCATCCAGTGTCGGCACGACGAGCGTGCCAGCCGGACACCTCCGGAGGTCGTAGGGCGCCTCGTGTCGTTCCTGCTCGAGGCCGACGTTCCCAGCCTGCGCGACGGGGACGAGCGGTCCTGGCGTAAGGCGTTCACCGCGTCCGGGCGACGCGACAGCAACGGCCGTGGCCTGCTCGTGTACGCCCATCAACGGGTCGCCGACCTCGCCGCCGGCAGCGGCTGGGTGGCCGAGTACCCGCGCGAGGTATGGCAGCTGCGCCGGCTCGGCTATCCCGGCAACCTCACCCTCGACTTCACCCGGATCGCCCAGCCGTGGCTGCGTGAGGCGACCAAACGGTGGACCCGGCAACGGCTGGCCACCGGTGTCGGGCTCGAGGCCGTCCGCCGCGGCCTGACCGCGGTGACCCGGCTCGCCGGCTACCTGCAGCAGGCACGGATCGACGCTCCGCAGGCGCTCACCCGGGTCGTGCTCGAGGGCTACTTGGCCGACCTTTCCACCGGCGTCCCAACCGCCCACCGACGCCAGGTCCACATCGGGCAGCTGCGCGGCTTCCTCGAGGCCGTCCGGCAGCGGGGCTGGGCGCCGCTGCACCCGACCGCGGCCCTGTTCACCGACGACAACCCGCCCCGCCCGCAGCGCGGGCCGCGCGCGGTGGCCGAGCATGTGATGGCCCAGCTCGAGGCGCCGACCGCGATCGCGGCCTGGTCCGACCCTGCCGGGGCGGTGATCACCCTGATCCTGATCCGCTGCGGGCTGCGCGTCGGCGACGCGACCAGGCTGTCCTACGACTGCCTGGTCACCGACCCCAAAGGCGCGCCCTACCTGCGCTACGTCAACCACAAGATGAACCGTGAGGCCCTCGTCCCCCTCGACGAGGAACTGCACACCCTGATTCGTGCCCAACAGGCACGCCTCACCGCCGAGGCCACCGCGCCGCCGGTGCTGTTCCCGCGGCCGACGAAGAACCCCGACCGGGCCATCCCGCTGAGCACCTCCACCTACCGGGCCGCGTTGTATCGGTGGCTCGAATCCCTCGACGTACGAGACGAACACGCCCATCGCGTGCACTTGACCCCGCACCAGTGGAGGCACACCCTGGGCACTCGACTGATCAACCGGGACGTGCCCCAAGAGGTCGTGCGCCGCATCCTGGACCACGACTCGTCACAGATGACGGCCCACTACGCCAGGCTGCACGACGACACCGTCCGCCGGCACTGGGACGCCGCCCGCAAGGTCGACATCACCGGCGCCGCCATCCCCAGCGAACCGGGCAGCCCGCTGGCCGACGCCGCCTGGACCGGTCACCGCCTCGCCGCCGCGACCCAGGCACTGCCCAACGGGCACTGCGCCCTGCCGATCCACAAGGCATGTCCCCACGCCAACGCGTGCCTGACCTGCCCGATGTTCCTGACCACCGCGACCCACCTGCCCGCTCACCGCGAGCACCGCGCCCAGGTCATCGAACTGATCACCCGCGCCGAGGCCCAAGGCCGGACCCGAGTGGCCCAGATGAACCAGGACGTGCTGAGCAACCTCGAGTCGATCATCACCGCGCTCGAACACCCCGAGGAGAACGATGAGAGCTGACAACAGCCGCCACCTCGCCAAGGCCGCCCGCTCCCGCGCGGAGCAGACCCGTCGCCGTGCCGTCAGCACCCTGCGGCACCTGGCCACCACCGAGCAGACCATCACGGTCAGCGTGCTCGCGCAGCGCGCCGGGGTATCCCGATCCTGGCTGTACACCCAGGCCGACCTGCTCGCCCAGATCCGCGCGGAACGCCCACGGCGGACGACAGTCCCTGCCGTGCCCGCCCGGCAGGCCGCCAGCGACAGCTCCCTCAGGCAACGCCTGCAACTCGCACACCAAAGGATCGGCGAACTGGAGGCCGACAACCAGCAACTGCGGCACGCCCTCGCCCAAGCCCTCGGCGACCAGCGCGCGCGACACGCCCGAGACCCACTCGAAAACCGCCCCTGACGACGAGCCCGGACACGCCCCCGAACACCCTCGTCCCGGACACGTCCAGCACGAAAAACCGCAGGTCAAGGCACCAGCCCGGCCAGTGGCTCAAGATAACCAACGAGTCGTTGAACTCGCGCTACCGGCGGGCCGTGACCGTGCGTGGGCACTTCCCCACCGAGCAAGCCGCACTGAAGTGCCTGTACCTGGTCACCCGCGGCATGGACCCCAAGGGCACCGGGCAGGCACGATGGACCATGAGGTGGAAGCCCGCGCTGAACGCGTTTGCCGTCACCTTCGCCGACCGCATGCCGGCTGCCGAGAACCTCTAACAAGATGAACGCCAGAAACACCGTTCATCGGACAGTCCCGCACCTGGGATGCGAAAACACCCGAGCAGCAGCAGGCAACCCTCGATCGGCTCTACGAAGCGAAACGCCCCAACTTCTTCCCATGCGGAACCGTCGCGTCGTACGGACGAGGTTGCCGATGCGACGACTGCCGGACCGCGCACACCGAGTATCGACGAGCCCGGCGCAACGCCGCGGCGCAACGCGACCGCGACGAGGGAGGGAGCCCCCACCGCGACTCGTCACAGCTCCCCAGCGCTCCCCAGCCTGCGACCCATCCGCCCGAGAAGCTATGACGAGTCGCGCCGACCAGGGGAAACAGCCGTTCTGGGGCCCTGGCCAGCCGCTGGTCGTCGACCAGTGGTCCTCGCAGTTCGGGGCGGCTGAGGTGCCGGTGCACCGCAACTTGCAGGACCTTGCGCGACGGGCCAAGTCGTGCAAGATACCCCGCACGACGACGCGCAATCTCGACCGCATCTCGACACCAACTGGTTCTCAAGGTAGATCCGCTCAGACGTAGACGGCCCGGCTTGCGGGCCAAAGCCTCGAAGATGTGCTCCCGCTCCTCGACGAGCCGCCGCCGAACCAAGTGATACCGCTCGTGACAGAGCCGATCGTGGAACAAGGGCGGGCGACCACGCCGAGGCGACCACTCACAGATCTCCGAACACTCGGGGTTCATACACCGAGCCGAAGTCGCCAGCGGCAGAGCACACCGCAGATCATCCGCAACCGTGTCCAGCGTGGCGCCGTCACCCCGACGCTCACGCAGCACCCGATACGTCGGCTTCATGAGACCTCACCGTAGAGGAGCGCACTCTTGGCAGCGGCGCGTAGCCCGCAGCAGAGGGGGCGCGACTCCCCAAGCACGTGGGCAAGGACTCACCGCCCGAGCGCCAGAGACGCCTCGAGGGGGGAGAGAGTCCTCACCGGGGGAAACATCCCATTCGGAAGCGTCCAGCAGCTGCTCGTAGGAAGAGCACATCGAGTCGGGGCGGCGGCGGCGGAACCCGTGCACCACCCTTGCACGACCTTGAGCGGCGGGCCGCGGCGTGCAAGATTCCCAGCGTGACGTCGTGCGGCGGGAATCGCGTTAGGGTCATTCCCCCCGTCGAAATACGTATGAGGGGCGCCCGTTCGCACCGGGCGCCCCTCGACGCTGGCCCTGATGAATCTTGGACAGAAACGAAGGTGCCAGGCGCGAGCAGCGTACCGCCCGCAAGGGCGGACGTCCCCACTCACCGACGGCCGCCGCGCGGCCTAGCCTTCTGGGTATGTCGACACCCTGGCGGGCCAGTTACCTCCCCGATGTACGCGACGAATTGATTGCTGAGCAGAACAGCCTTCAGCGGCGAATAGGCCTCGACCCCGACACCCTCCGCGCTCTCGAAGAGCACGTAATGCGCGGCGGGCCGAGCGTGACAGAGCGTGAGCGCCGAATCGTGACTGGCATCCAAGAGAGCCGCGACTTCCAGACCAAGATCCAACTCGGAGAGCTCTACTGGGTCACCGGACCGATGACCACCCTTGCCCTAGAGGCGGCCGCAACCATGCCGCCGTTCGTCGTCGACGAAGAGATGCCTTGCCCGAACGGTCTCATTGCGTACGCAGACGGGCTGCCGGCGCTCCCACACCCAGGCGGGCAAGAGGGTGTGACGCGGGTGCGACTCATGACATGGGTCAGGGCGGGCGGCAAGGTCGTCGTGCAGACATTCGCCGTCGGCACCGACGCACCCGATGACGCGAGGCGGCGCTGGCATGCCGCCGGAATCGGGGCCCTGCGCTGGTACACGGTCGCCACGACCGACCTCACCGTCGACCAAGAGGTCGATGAGGAACGGCTCACCCCCACGGAACGAGCGTGCGTCTTCCTCCTGGGAGCGACCTGGCACTTGATGCAGATGCCCACGCTGGCTGAGCCGCGAACGCAGCAAGCAGGTTCGGACAAGAAGGGCCGCGCACCGAGGGGAAGGACGCCGGTCCAGCTCATCGACCTCCGCAGACTCGCCGAGCGCCACACCGAGACGGACGAATCAGGCCGGCACTACACCCATCGCTTTGTGGTTCGAGGGCACTGGCGCCGTCAGCCCCACGGTCCAGGGCGGAGCCAGGTCCGACTCCAGTTCATCGAGCCGCACATAAAGGGCCCGGCTGGCGCGCCGCTGCTAACCACCCGAGACCACGTCAATGTGTGGCGGAGATGACTCACCGGATTCGGGTGCCGTCCTGGGGGACGGCCGATGGCGCAGCGTCATCAGGCTTCTCCCTGCGCTCGCTTAGGGCATGAGAGCGCGTCCAACAGATTCGCGCGGTGCACCAAGTGGTGGACTTGCGTGTGGGCAAGACGCCGCGAGCACCCGATCAGGCCGATCGTTGTCCCATCTGCCCGGACCGGGCATCGGTCCGGGCAAGGGCTGCCAGTCGGGTTGCCCGTGAGGCTCCGCAGCCCAGCTCGTCCTGGATGGTCCGGCGTGAGGCGTGCCCGCCGGCGACCTGGTCCAGGCGACGGATGACCTCGATGGCGTGGTCATCCTCGGTTAGGGCCGCGGCCAGGCGGGATGGCTTGGCCGGGGCCGGCTTGTCGACCAGGTGCAGCTGCTCGCTCGTCGACGGGCGGCCCGGGCCGAGCTTCGCCACGGCGTGGGTGGTGGTGGCCGGTCCGCCTGCGAGGAGTGAGGCCAGGGACGAGGCCTGGCTGGGCTCGGTGGTGGTTCCGGGCGGGACGGTCCCGGCAAGGGCGACCGGGCCGGACCGGCGGGACATCGAGGCCAGCACCTCGATGCCCAGGGCCAGGGCGATCGGGGGCCAGGCGGCGACGACGCGGGCGGTCCATGTCGGTTGGGCGCTGGCGATGTTCGCGGCCAGGCTGGCGGCCAGACCGAGTGCGAGCATGAGCCAGGCCAAGAAGGTGGTCCGCCGGCCGGCTTTGGAGTCGGCCAGGACGACCGCAGCCGCGGCGGCGATCGCCCCGTCGATGCTGAGCGGGAGAAGCCAGGCGGTCAGCTCGGGTTCTCCGGCTGTGCGGGCAAGTGCCTGCACGTGGGAGAAGGAGATCACTGCGGCGGCGGCGGCCACCGTGGCCACGCCCAAGATGGCAGTCATCCGACCGGTCTGGCGGGGCGGCTTTTGGGTCACGACGGCGTTCCGTTCTGCTTGAGGATGTGGGTGGATGCGCGTTCTGGGAAGGTCATTGCGGGTCGGTCTGTGACGGGGATCGGCGCGGCGATCTACGCTCGGTCGCATGTCGAGGTCGGGCCAGGCCGGGCCACCGGTCCGGGCCGGGATTCCGTTGAAGGACCGTCCGGTCAACGGGGTCGCGCGTGAGGAGCCTGCTCCGGATGCTGCGCCGGCGAGGCAGCGGTGGTGCGTGGTGAACCACCCGGTGCATGGTCTGGCCCAGGGGTTGGTGTTGCAGTGGGCGCAGGACCAGCGAGGGTGGGTGGCCCTGGTGGAGTTCGTGCTCGAGCAGGCCGGTGGGGACGTGACGGTTCAGGAGTGGCTGCCCGCGGACCGGTTGCGGCCGGCGAGTGCGTGAGTCAGGCCGTGGCACCGGTCTTGGCGTACCGCTTGATGGACCAGGCCATCGGCTCGTAGTAGCTGGAGCCCTTCAGCTGGACGATCTCCACGGTCTTGCCGGGGCGGGGTGCGTGGATCATCTGTCCGTTGCCGATGTAGATGCCGACGTGCCCGAAGCTGCCTGGTGAGCCCGACCCGTTCTCGCTGAAAGCGATCACGTCGCCGAGCTGCATCCTCGTCCAGTCTCTGGGCACGGTGGTCCCCCTTGCGTCCTTTCCCTGGTCCTCGGCGCTGTGCGGCAGCTGGATGCCGGTGGAGTTGTAGACGGCGAACATGACCAGGCCTGAGCAGTCGAAGCCGACCGTCTTGGTGCCGTCGAGGCTGGGGCTGGAGTAGATGCCCAGGCTCGGGCCCTGGTAGTTGCCGCCGCCCCAGCTGTAGGGGGTGCCCTGGTAGTGCTTGGCGGCCGAGACGATGGCCGCGCCGGATCCGTCGCCCGGGTTCAGCGGTTCTCCTGGGCTGCCGCCCTCGCAGCCCTCGAGGAAGCCGCCGGCGGGCAAGCTCTCCAACAGGGAGGGGTCGGCGGTCAGCGTGGACACCATGAGGACGGCGTCGGCCCAGTACGGCTGGTAGTGGTAGGGGTCGGCGTTGCGCTGCGCCTTGTGCGCGGCCAGGGTGGGTTCCATCTGCAGGTAGCCGGGGACGGCGATGAGAGCCTTGAAGAAGTTCGTCGAGGCGATGGTGGGGTTCATCCGGTCGGCCAGGGTCCCCCAGGCTCCGTTGGCCCGCTGCTGGA
>Ga0209607_1000423_pt1 | contig 37750 bp, 29 predicted proteins | sample AD_UKC117_MetaG_FD_184413 | JGI IMG/M metagenome (GOLD analysis project Ga0209607, IMG submission 184413) | Active sludge microbial communities of municipal wastewater-treating anaerobic digesters from Hong Kong - AD_UKC117_MetaG (SPAdes)... | ecosystem: Engineered > Bioreactor > Anaerobic >... | reverse complement strand
CGACCCGCCGGCAGGCGGCGATTGGGAGGGCGTCGCTTACGTGATCGGCGGGTATGGCTGGATGGCCCGGTTTGTGGCGGCGGATGGTTACCTGCTGACGGGCGACGCCGAGGCGGCCACCCAATACAACTTCGCCAACGAGGCCATCGACGCGCCGGCCGAATGGGTGGCCTATTATCCTGGGGAACAGCTGCCGTTTGACTGCGCGGTGTGCCACACAACCGGGTATGCGCCCCAGGGCCACCAGGATAACCTGGAGGGGATTGTCGGGACGTGGGCCTTTGCGGGCGTGCAGTGCGAACGCTGCCACGGGCCCGGCAGCCGTCACGCCGCAGATCCGCAGGGCGTGCAGATGACGGTGGACCGTGACTCCCAGTTGTGCGGCCAGTGCCATGCCAAAGATGGCCCGACTGTCATGCACGCCAGCGACGGCTTTGAGGATCACCAGCTTCAGTTTGCCGACCTGTACAATTCGCGCCATTTCGCCCTGGACTGCATCGACTGCCACGATCCCCACGCCAGCGCTGTGTTTGCCGATGAGACGCTGAACCCGAACCGGAGTATTCGCCAGGTGTGCGAGAACTGCCATTGGCAGAACGAGGCGGTGCAAAATGTGCGCAATCATCTGGGCGTGGACTGCATCGACTGCCACATGCCGCCGATGGCGAAATCGGCGCAGGGGGACCTGGCGCTGTTTACGGCCGACGTGCGCTCGCACCAATTTGCCATTAACCCGGACCCGGCTGCGGCGCAGTTTAGCGCGGATGGGCTGTTGGTGCAGCCTTATCTGACGCTGCAGTATGCGTGCGGGCACTGCCACAACGGCCGTTACGCCAGCGCCCAAGACCTGCCCACCCTGGCCGCCGCGGCCAAAGGGTACCACACCGAACCGACGCCGACGCCCGAACCCAGCCCGACGCTGGAAACGGCCGTGACCCCCACCCCCGAATCGTGAGCGCACCTTTGCGGAGGCCCCATCATGCGTAAATTACTAAACAAGATCAAAAACTTCTTTCTTCCGCCGGCCGGCAGCCCACTCTGGATTCGCATATTGCCCTTCGCCGTGCTGGGTGTGGTCACCCTGGCCGTCGGCTACGGCAGCGTGGAGGCGTGGACCTACACCAACTCGCCCGAATTCTGTGGCATGGCTTGCCATACCATGCCGCCGGAATACAGCGCTTACTTGCGTTCGCCCCATGCCCGCGTGCGCTGCGTGGAATGCCACATCGGCCGCGACGTGGTCACCACCCAGTTCACCCGCAAAGCCGGAGACCTGCGCCACGTCTTCCTCAACATTACCCAGAGCTACGAATATCCCATCTACACCCGCGCCATGCGCCCGGCCCGCGAATCCTGCGAGACCTGCCACTTCCCGGAAAAATTCTCCGATGACAGCCTGCGCGAAATTCAGCACTTCGACGATCTGGACGCCAACACACTGCAGCGGACCTTGTTGATCCTCAAAACGGGCGGCGGCAGCCAGCGCCAGGGTCTGGGGCGGGGGATTCACTGGCACATCGAAAATGAGGTGTGGTACCTGGCTGCGGATGAATTGGAGCAGGAGATCCCTTACGTGCGCACCGTGGACGCCGACGGCATGGTCACCGAATATTACGATATTGCCGCCGGTATCACGCCGGAGGATGTCGCCGGGACAACTTTGGAGCGGATGGACTGTATCACCTGCCACAATCGCATCACCCACGCCATCCCCCAGCCGGAAGAGGCGGTGGACCAGGCTTTAAGCAAGGAACTGCTCGACCGGGATCTGCCGGAAATTCGGCAGCAAGCGGTGGGCCTGTTGCAGGCCAATTATCCTGATGAAGAAACTGCGGCGGCGGCCTTTGCCTCGCTGGCCGATTTTTACGCGGACAAGTACCCGGAAGTGGCCGCGGAAAAAGGGCCGGCTATCCAAACGGCCGTTGCCACGATCACCGACATTCACAACCAGATTGTATTTCCGGAACAAAAGCTGGATTGGGACACGCATCCGGACAACCTGGGCCACAAGGATTTTCCGGGCTGCTTCCGCTGCCACGACGGCAAGCATCTCACCGGCACGGAGGAGGCGATTCGCCTGGAGTGCAATCTGTGCCATGCCATCCCGGTGGTGGTGGATAACCAGACGCTGGTGACGGCGATTGAGCTGGTGCGCGGCCCGGAACCGTCTTCGCACACACACAGCAGCTGGATCACGCTGCATGGCCAGATGGTTGATTCTTCCTGCGCCGCCTGCCATACGCCGGGCGACCCGGCCATCGACTACACGGAGTTGGACGGCCCGCCGCCGGTGGATGATTCTTTTTGCGGCAATTCGGCCTGTCATGCGTCGGAATGGGTGTATACGGGCTTTGATTCGCCGGAACTGGCGCCGGTGCTGGCCCGGCAAATCTACATTTTGCAGAATACCAGCCCGTATTTGCTGGAGGGTGTGGCGCGGACTTATGAGGGGACGTTTAGGGCGATGTTTAACGGCCGTTGCGTTTTCTGTCACAGTGGCCCCCAGGCGGAGGCCGGGCTGGACCTGGGCAGCTACGAAAGCGCCCTGGCCGGCGGCGAAGATGGGCCGGTGATTGTGCCCGGCGACCCGGCGGGCAGCCTGCTCATCCAGCGCCAATCGGAGCCGCGCGAGCATTTTGGGCAGGTGTTGGACGAGGAACTGGCGGCGCTGCAGGAGTGGATAGCCGCCGGCGCGCCGGAGAAGTAATCGTCTTGTGGCGCTTGTGATCTACACACGCCGTGTTGGTTCATGCAACACGGCGTGTTCTTTTTTGTCTGGGTCAAATTTTAAGTGTGACGATGGTCATTTTGCTGAAAGGGGAATGACAACCAATCTGGCCCATCAAGTTTGTTCGGCGAGTAGTTCCTTCAGCGGTGTATGGTCGCTGCGCAGGACGGCCAGCAGTTCCAGGTCGCGCAGCGCGCCCTGGTGGAAGACCACCTGACGCATAAGCCCCTCCGTTCTGAAGCCGCACTTCTCCAGCACTTTCCGCGAGGCGGCGTTGTCCGGGAAGATGGTGGCCTGGAGGCGGTTCACCGGCTTCACGTCGAACAGATAGGCAACCAGCAGTTGGGCCGCTTCGCTCATGTAGCCCTGGCCCGAATGTTGACGGCCGTACAGCCGGTAGGCAATCTCATACGTGCTCAGATAACGCGCCGTCTGAAAAAAGCCAATCTGCCCCACAATCGTCCCGGCATGGTTGGTGATCAGCAAGCCGCCCCGATCGCCTTCCCACCAACCGGTTTCGCTATATTCGTTGCGCCAGCGAATCTCCGAGGGCAGGCTGAGCGGGTAATAATCGCCCAGGTCGCGCACATCGGCCGCCAGGTCATACAAAACGCCCAGGTCAGCAGTGCGTAACGTGCGCAAAATCACTTTCTTTCCAACAAGCATCACAACCTCCGTGGATGAAGCTAGAGCTAGAGCTAGAGCTAGAGGAAGAAGAGTACTCTTGCTGTTACTCTAGCTTTTCAACGGATTGTAACAGATTTCTGGGAAGGCAGGCGGTCACTTGGCGCGGCTTTGGCAATTCGGTATGATTTCAGCAGTTCATGTCACTATGACGATACAGACCTCAAGGGTTTGCCGTTGAGAATTTGGATTAGCTGGTTAACAAGCCCTTGGGGTCTTGCCAGAGAAGCCTGAACAGATACAAAGCGTTTATCAAAGGATAAGTGAAACCCATGTTAAAAGTTTTATTCATCGGCGGCACCGGCATCATCAGTTCCGCCTGTTCTGAATTGGCCCTGGAACGGGGCCTGGATTTGTATTTGTTGAATCGGGGCCAGAGTTTTCGCCCCACGCCGGCCGGGGCTACTGTTTTGCACGGCGACATTCGCAACCCGGAGTCGGCGCGCGCCGCCCTGGGCGATTTGCAGTTCGACGCCGTGGTGAACTGGATTGCCTTTACGCCGGAGCATATCGAGACGGACCTGGCATTGTTTAACGGCCGTACCCGCCAATACATCTTCATCAGCTCCGCCTCCGCTTACCAGACGCCGCCCGTGCAGCTGCCCATCACCGAATCGACGCCGCTGCACAATCCCTACTGGGCCTACTCCCGCGCCAAAATCGCCTGCGAAGAGCGCCTCATGCAAGCCTATCGGCAGGATGGCTTCCCGATGACCGTGGTACGGCCGTCGCACACCTACGACAAAACCCTGCTGCCCATGGACGGCGGCTACACCGTCGTCCACCGCATGCGCCAGGGCAAAAAGGTGATCGTGCATGGCGACGGCACCTCTTTGTGGACGCTGACCCATCACCGCGACTTCGCCAAAGCGTTTGTCGGCCTGCTGGGCAACAGCCACGCCCTCGGCGAAACCTTCCACATCACCAGCGACGAGCTGCTGACCTGGAACCAGATTTTCCAATTGGTGGCCCAGGCGGCTGGCGTCGAGCCTAACATCGTCCACATCCCCTCCGACTTTCTCGCCCGGTTCTCCGCCGATTGGGGCGCCAGCCTGCTGGGCGACAAAGCCCACAGCGTGATTTTCGACAACAGCAAAATCAAACGCGCCGTGCCCGATTTTGTGGCCGCCATCCCTTTCTCCCAGGGCGCGCGGGAGATCATGGCCTGGTACGACGCCGACCCGGCGCGGCAAAAAGTAAACGCCGAAATCGATCAGCGCATGGACGACATCATCGCGGCCTATGAAACGGCTTTGCCGTAACGCGCTCAGACTGGTCCAATCTCCCAGATTGGACCAGTCTAAAAGAAGGATACCCTTATGCAGCTAACCACTCTGGCAACCTGCAACCTGAACCAATGGGCTTTGGATTTTGACGGCAATTTGCAGCGTATCGCCGAATCGATCCGGCAGGCGAAGGCGGCCGGGGCCAGATACCGCCTGGGGCCGGAGCTGGAAGTCTCCGGCTATGGCTGCGAGGACGCCTTCCTGGAAGGCGACACGCTGCGCCACGCCTGGGAATGCCTGGGCGACCTGCTCTCCGGCGACCTGACCCACGACATTTTGTGCGATATTGGCATGCCGGTGATGCACCAGAACGTGCGTTATAACTGCCGGGTACTGGCCTTGAACGGCCGTATCCTCCTCATCCGCCCCAAAATGATTCTGGCCGACGACGGCAACTACCGCGAGCCGCGTTGGTTCGCCCCCTGGCAGCGCCGCCGCACCCTCGAAGAGTTCGCCCTGCCGCGCTCCATCCGGGCCATCACCGGCCAGGAAACCGTGCCCTTTGGCGATGCGGCCATCGCCACCCGCGACACCGTGCTGGCTTCCGAGACCTGCGAAGAGCTGTTCGCCGTGGATAGTCCCAACGTCTACCTGGGGCTGGACGGTGTGGAAATCCTGGCCAACGGCTCCGGCAGCCACCACGAACTGCGCAAACTCCACCGCCGCATCGACTTGATCCAGAACGCCACGGCCAAAGGCGGCGGTATCTACCTCTATGCCAACCAGCAGGGCTGCGATGGCGGGCGCTTGTACTTTGACGGCTGCGCGCTGATTGCCGTGAACGGCCGTGTCGTCGCCCAGGGTTCGCAATTTTCGCCGCGCGACGTCGAAGTGGTCACCGCCACGGTCGATTTGGAAGACGTGCGCTCCTACCGGGGGGCCATCGGCAGCCGCCAGGTGCAGGCCAGCGAAGCTGCGCCCGTGCCCCGCATCATCGCCGACTTCGACCTCACGCATCCCCCTTCACGCAGCACGCAACAACCATCTCCTCCCATCGAAGTCCGCTACCACACGCCGGAGGAAGAAATCGCTTTTGGCCCGGCCTGCTGGCTGTGGGACTACCTCCGCCGGTCGGGCATGAATGGCTTTTTCATCCCCCTGTCCGGCGGGGCGGACAGCGCCTCGGTGGCCGCGCAGGTCGGCATCATGTGCCAGATGGTCGCCGAGGAAGCGCAGGCCGGCAATGCCCAGGTCATCGCCGACGCGCGGCGCATCGCCGGAGCCGGCGACGCGTACCTGCCCACCGACCCGGCCGAATTTGCCGGACGCATCCTCTACACCGGCTACATGGGCACCAAAAACAGCAGCAAGGCGACGCGGCAGCGCGCCAAACAACTGGCGGCGCAAATCGGCGCGGCGCATCTGGACATGAAGATTGATGGGGTGGTTACAGCCGTGCAGAAACTCTTCACCCGCGTCACCGGCCAGACGCCGCGCTTCAAGGTCCACGGCGGTTCGGCGGCGGAGAACGTGGCCCTGCAAAACATCCAGGCCCGCGAGCGCATGGTGTTGGCTTACCTGTTGGCGCAGCTGTTGTTGTGGGTCAACGGCCGTTCCGGTTCCCTGCTCGTCCTGGCAACCGGCAACGTCGACGAAGCCTTGCGCGGCTACCTGACCAAGTACGACAACAGCAGCGGCGACATCAACCCCATCGGCGGCATCAGCAAGGTCGATTTGCGCCGTTTCCTGCGCTGGGCGGCCGAGACCCGCGGCTACACGGCGCTCCATGACGTGGTGGACGCCCAACCTACAGCCGAACTGGAACCTATCACCGAGTCCTATACGCAGCTAGACGAAGCCGACATGGGCATGACCTACGAGGAACTCAGCCACTTTGGCCGCCTGCGCAAAATTCAGCGCTGCGGCCCGCTGGCCATGTACGAGAAGCTGGTGTTGGAATGGGACCATCTGCCGCCGGAGGAAGTGGCGGCCAAGGTGAAGCACTTCTTTCGCACCTACGCCAGCAACCGCCACAAAGCCACGGTGCTAACGCCCGCCTACCACGCCGAATCCTATTCGCCCGACGACAACCGCTTCGATTTGCGCCAGTTCCTCTACAATGCCCGCTGGACCTGGCAGTTTCGCCGCATCGACGAAGAGGTCGCGGCCGCCAAAGAGCGCGAACGATAAGGCCTTATGCTGCTTTTAGCGCCTGGTAAAACACGACGGCCGGGTGTACGGCCGTGCGCTGCGCCCCGTGTTGGATCTGTTCGCGGCAGCTAATCCCGGCGGCCACGATCAGCGTATCGGCCGTCTGCGCGCGCACGGTCGGCAGCAGCGTCAGTTCCCCCATCTGCCGCGAAATCTCCTCATGCTCCACCTCATAGCCGAAGGAACCGGCCATGCCGCAGCAAGCCGACCCGGCCTCCGCCACTTCGTAGCCCAGGTAAGCCAGAATTTCCTCGCTGTAGCGAGTGCCGATGAGCGCCTTCTGGTGGCAGTGGCCGTGCAGCAGCACGCGGCCCGTTTGCGGCGCAAACAGGCCATCCAGCGTCCCGGCTTGCATTTGCCGCCACATGAATTCCTCGAACGTCAGCGTCTGGGCGGCCACCAGGGGCACACGCGCGTCGTCGGGCAGCAGGGCGGCGTAATCGTCGATGAGCATCGACACGTCGCTGGGTTCCAGGGCGACGAGGGGCAGCCCGGCCTCGGCGTAGGGGGCCAGCGTGTCCAGAGCGGATTGGGCAACAGCGCGCGCCCGCTTGAGGTGGCCCTTGGAAAAGGCGGCCCGGCCAAAATCGTGCCGTGGCGGGGCAATGACGTGGAACCCGGCGGCCGACAATACCTGCACGGCCTTCTGCGCCGTGGCCGGGTCATTGTAGGCGTGGATGATGTCAACGAGAAGAATGAGCGACGGCCGTTCCTCCACCTGTTCTGTTTGCGCCCAGCGACGATACCATGGGTCAAACGTCTGCGCGGCGAAGAAGGGCAACGGCCGTGCCGGAGCCAAACGCAGCATCCGCTGCATGGTCCCGCGCAGCAAGTTGTTACGCAGCGCCCAATTCGACACCGGCGCCAGCCGCCCGCTTGCCAGCCGGCTCAGGCGGCCAATGTTGGCGAAAAAACGGTCGCGCAGCGGCAGCCCATGGGCCTGATGGTACTGGTACAAAAACTCCGTCTTAATCCGCGCCATGTCCACCGACGAGGGGCATTCCGCCTTGCACGCCTTGCAGCTAACGCACAAATCCAGCACGGCGTAGGTTTGCGGCCCGGTGAACGCGCCATCCGGCAGGCGGCCGGACAGCGCTGCCCGCAGGGCATTGGCCCGGCCGCGCGTGCTGTGGGCTTCTTCACGGGTGGCCATAAAGCTGGGGCACATCGTGCCGCTTTTCTGGCGGCACACGCCCGCACCGTTGCACATTTCGATGGCCCGATCAAAGCCCTGGTCGGCGCGAAAATCGAGGAAAGCCGGCACCGGTTGGGTGTGGTAATCGGGACCGTAGCGCAAATTTTCAGTCATGGCCGGCGCTTCGACGATGTTGCCGGGGTTGAACAGATTGTCGGGGTCGAAGATGTGCTTGACCTGCCGGTAGAGACCATACAGTTCTGCGCCAAAAAAGCGTTCGTTGAGCCAACTGCGGGAACGGCCGTCGCCGTGTTCGCTGGAAAGTACGCCGCCATATTCGCCCAGCAATTCCACGGCAAAGTCCATAATGCGCGGCAGTTTGGCCACGTCCCGGGCGGCTTTGGCGTTGATGAGGGGACGAACGTGCAGGCAGCCGGCGCTGGCGTGGGCGTAGTAAGCCATTTTGGTGTCCAGCTCTGTCAGGCAGAAGCTTTCCAGGCGACTGATGTAGTCCGGGAGATGTTCCACAGGCACGGCCGCGTCCTCGATGAACGAGAGCGGCTTGACGTCGCCGCGCATGCTCATCAGCACGCCCAGGCCGCCCTCGCGCACGCGCCACACCTGGCGGATGGCTGCCGGGTCGGTGAGGAAGGTGATGGCCGACGGCCGTACCCCGCGCCGGGGCAAATGGGCGCGCAGCCGGTCGAAGTGGGCGGCGATCTCCTGCTCGTTGGCGCCGTAAAACTCGGTGATGAGAATGCAGTTGGGCGCGCCCTGCACAAAGCCGCTCATCATGTGGGCGAAGGCGGGCACACCTCCGGCCAGCGACAGGCCGTAATGGTCCATCAGCTCGATGGCGCTCGGTTCCACTTCCAGGATGACCGGCACGGCTTCCAGGGCCGGGCGCTGCGCGTCGAAGTGGATGATGGCCAGACCGGTGCAGGCCGGGGTCTCCACCAGATTCAGCGTCACTTCGGTCATGAACCCCAGTGTACCCTCCGCCCCGCAGATCAGCTTGGCCAGATTAAAGCGCGGATCATAGGGCCATTGGAAGGACAGGCCACGGCCGTCCGTCAGGCGGTCCAGGTTGTAGCCGCCGCAGCGCCGCCAGTGGCGCGGCGTGCCCCGCCGGATAATGTCCTGGTTCGCCGGATTCCCGACCAGGGCCGCCAGACGGTCGGCCAGCGGTTGGGCCGCGCCTGCCTGCCCAGGCGCCAGTTCCGCCAGCGCGCCATCGGCCAAAACCACTTCTGCGGCCAGCACGTGGTCGGCCGACATGCCGTATAAAATGGAATGCGAACCGGAGGAATTGTTGCCGACCACGCCGCCCAACACGGCCCGGTTGGCGCTGGCCGGATCGGGACCGTACTTCAATCCATAGGGTCGGAGGTGGGCGTTGAGCTGTGCCAAGACGACGCCGGCTTCGGCGCGTACCCACTTTTCTTCGGCATTCACTTCAATGATGCGGTCGAGGTAGCGGGTGGTGTCCACCACGAGGGCGGCGTTGGTGGCCTGCCCGGCCAGACTGCTGCCGCCGCCGCGCGGCAGGATGGGGATGTGGTAGCGGGCGGCCAGGGAAACGGCCGTTTGCACATCCTCTTTACTGCGCGGGATCAGAACGCCGTAGGGCATGACCTGGTAGATGCTGGCGTCGGTGCTGTAAAGCGCCCGGCTCATGTCGTCGGTGCGCACGTCGCCGGCCACGTTTTGGCGCAGGTCGTGGAGAAAAGCCGATAACTGTTGTTCCATGATCGGTGCCTCCTTGCCTGATTTGTACCAATGCTTGCTGCGGTTGGCAACACGGCCGTCAGGCGCAAGCTGGTCCGCCGCCTGTTTCTAGCCAGGGCGCTGGCGGAGATCGGCGTCCGGCATGGGTTCCGGGACCAGACGTCCGCCGCGCACGGTGCCCCCCAGCACCAGCGCCGCGCCAATCAGGGCCAGATTTTTGATGATGTACTGCCCTTCCAGCGTCAGGCCAAAGGGAAAACTGGTCCAGACCACTTCCGGCAAGACAAAAATGGGCAGGGCGGTGCCCGGCATCTGCAAGAAGAGCAGCAGCAGCGTGAGGCGCATAAACAGGCCAAAAATCAGGCCAAGGCCAATGGCCATTTCCCAGATGGCCAGGATGGGCAAAAAGACGTCGGGATTGATGAAGTAGATGGTGTTGCGCACCAGATCCTCGGCCGGGCTGAGGCCGGGCACGAGCTTCAGCGCGCCAAACCAGAAGAAGATGATGCCCAGGCCGACGCGCATGATGATCATGCCGTAGCGGGCCATCCAGTTGGTGATGGCGCGGTCGATGCCATCGAACCGCGCCAACAAAGTCTCGCGAGTAAAAGCAGCTTTCATGTGATCTCCTTTTAGCGGGTGAGAGGTATAAAAAAAGAGAACGGCCGTGCAGCCGCGCTGCGCGCCAATCCTCTTCTTCTCGTTGCCGATCTTCAATCTTCGCTTCTATGGTAGCCGGTTTTTGGGGAAATAGGGGCGAATTTTAGGGAAGGCTAAGTAACGGCCGTTCCTGCGGTTGGTTATCAGAAATGCGGCGGGGCGGTTTACTGCTCCAACTGCCAGCGGCCCGGACTGTCCAACAGCACATACACGCCGCCTGCGTCGCGAAAACTCAGCAACGCGCCGCCGCTAAAATCTTGCACGATCAGGTTGCTGACGACGTATTCCGTTTCTTGCGGCTCGCCCAGGCGCGCGCTGACGCCCGGTTTGGTGTGCCACACCTGGCCAAAGGCGCCTTTCAGCAGCGCCGTTTCTTCGTAGGCCACGCCTGTGGCTACCACGTAGCCGGCCAGCGTGTGATCGTCGTACAGGATGTAGACGGTGTCGTTGTCGCTGCGCCAGATCATCCGGCCGTTGGCGAAACGCTGTGCGGCGGCAGTTGGCTCTTGGACCTCGTTTTGCACGCAGCCCAGTTCGGCCTGGTAGGCCTCGGCCACGTCCGACCAGACCAGCGCGGCGTCGGCGCATGATTCTGGTGAAGGCGCGGCTCGTTCCACGACCGTATCCGGGCCGGTGTAGTCTGCCAGAACGGCCGTTATCCCGCTCAGGTTGTGCTCAAAATCGGACAATTCGAAGCCTGACAAGACGACGGCTATTGTCGGAATCCCGATGCTGTCTAACCAGTTGGTGATATCACCGGTCAGGCGCAAATCGGCCTGCACGATGCCGTCGTTGTTGCTGTCTGGGAATTGGTAATCGGCGGCACGGCCGTACAGCTTGGCGAGCGACACAGACACCAGGGTGCGCTCCAGGCAGGCTCCCGGCGAAGCGACGCCGTAATCCAGCCGATGGGCGGCCAGCAGGATAACGGCCGTAGGCCGCTGTTGTTGAATGAAATCGCGCAGCGCCTGCGTTTCCGGCTCGGAAAAAGGCGCGGTCCCGCCGCCGCCAGGCACGGTGCTGCCCAACATTTCCGGGTCCGGCGACCAGCGGCAGTCGGCGTTGCGGTTGAGGTCGACGCCGTGGGCGTTCAGGCGGCCCTGGCGGTCGCCGGGATCCAGTTCGGCGTCGGGGTTCAGGTTGGAGATGATAAAGAGGGTGACGTCGGCGGGTACGGCTGTCGGATTGGTCTGGAAATAATCGAGCAGTTGGTTGGCCAGCAGGATCGTGTTGGGCGCGTACCCGGCGTGTACGCCGCCGACCAGGATGATGGTTCGGGGCCCATTGCCCAGGCGGATGGCTTCCAGGGAACGGCCGTTCACCGATTGGCCAATTACCAGGGTTTGCCCCGCCTCGCCGGAAGTTGTCGGCAAGGGGACCGGTGTGCGCGTGCTGGTGGCGGCCGGCGTCGGCGTGGGCACGGCAGTCAGGATGCGTGGTGTGGGCGTGGGCAAGCCGGGGGCCAGCGCAGTGTATGCTTCGTAGCGCGCGCCATTCGGGTTTACCAGCACGTTGTTCTCCACCAGACGCGCTTCGCCCTGGGCCATGTCAATGCGCTGTGCTTCAGAGATAACCAGGGCGCAGGCGTCTTCCAGGCAATCCACGGCAAAGTTTTGGGTGATGGGATCGTATTCCACGCCCACCAGCCCGGATGAGGCGGCGGCGTAAAAGCCTGACGGGGCCGCAATTCTGGCCGGCTGGCTGACCGGCGCGGCCACCAGGCGGCCGGCGGTCAGCGTCAGGGCCGGGGTTGTGCCTGCCGGTTCGATTTGCAGCGAAGAGGCTTTGTCCAGGAACAGCTTGGTGCGGTCAGGCAGCACCATCTCCAACGGCAGGGTGTTGGCCTGAATGGTCAACGTTTGCCCGGTGTAGAGCGGGATGAGGCCGTCTTCGGGGATGCGGGCCGGTTCGCCGTCGCGCCGCCAGACGGCGCTGTCGTCTCGGGCGAGCAAAATCAGTGTACCCAGCGGCGCCGGCGTAGCCGACGGGGTGTCGCCGGGCGCGGCGCTGGCAGCGGTAGCGGCGGCCGGCGGCGTATCTGTCGCCAGGCGGGTGGCGGCCACGCTTCCCGGCGGCGCGGCGGCAAAGGCGCGGAACAGAATGAACAGTAGGGGAATGAGCGCCAGGCTGAGGATGACCAGACGCGCCCAGGTGGGCAGCCGTTTGATCTGGCGTTTGATCCGTTCGGTGGTAGAGAGACCAGGCACGGCCGTGCCGGTAGGCGGCATGGCGGCGTCGCGGCTGATGGGCGGCGGCATGAAGTCGGTGGTGGCGGCTGTGGCGGCGACGGGTTCCAGGGCGTGGACAAGCGTGCCGGCGCTGGCAAAGCGCTGCTGACGGTCTTTGGCCATGGCTGTTTCTAACAGCGGTTGGCAGGCTTCCGGCAGGTTGGGATTCAACTGGCGCAGTTGGGGAATGGGCTCGTAGACGTGGGCGTGCAAGAGGGCGAGGGTGTCTGGGGCCTGGAACGGCCGTTGCCCGGTCAGCAGTTCAAACAAGACCACACCGAGAGAATAAACGTCGGAACGGCCGTCCAATTCCGCCCCGCCCAGCGCCTGCTCCGGGCTCATGTAAGCCGGTGTGCCAATTGCTCCCAGCCCTTGCGTCAGGTTCACCGAGGCGTTGAGCCGCTTGACGATGCCGAAGTCCGACAAAAAAGCGGTTTGCCGCTGATCGAACAGGATATTGCCCGGTTTCAGGTCGCGGTGGATGATGCCGCGCCGGTGGGCTTCGTCCAGCGCGCCGGCCAGCCGCCGCATGATTTCCAGAATGGTGGGTAGGGGGAGCCCTCCCTGGCGCAGCCAATCGGCCAGGGAACCGCCGGCCATGTAACGCATCACCAGATAGGGCGCGCCGTCCACTTCGCCGTAATCATAGATGGGCACAATGCAGGGATGGTCCAGCGAGGCGATGGTTTGCGCCTCCTGACGAAAGCGAGCGCGCAGCTCGTCGCTTTGCGGTCCCTGGGTAGTCAGGATTTTGATGGCCACCTCGCGGCCGATTTGCGGATCTTTTGCCAGGTAAACGACGGCCATGCCGCCCTGGCCTATTTTGCGGATGATCTGGTAACGTCCGACCTGAGTGAACATGGTTGGGGCTCCCGCCTTATTCGGGCCAATCGGGCAGATCGAGCAATTCTTTGCTGCCCAGGAATGTGCCGGTGCTGAGCGTGGATATGGTGTGGGTCTTGGCGGATTCGGCCTCTGGTTCGAACCAGATGACGCAGGCTTTTTCATCCGGGCGACCCAGAGAAGCACGGTGCAGGGGGTTGGTCAGGCGGGTTGGCGAATTGGCGGTTAGGCGACGGCCGTTGACAAACGTGCCATTCTTGCTGTGTGTGTCGTAGAGGTATACCTGGCTGTCGTCTGTCTCCAGCCGGGCGTGCAGGCTGCTAATGATCGTCTGCTGGGGATCAATGCGATGCCCCTGGCCGGCGGTCGCCCCCGAACGGCCGATGATGAACTCGTGAAAGCTGTAGAGCGGGTAGCGGCAGGCAGACTTGCCTGCTTCGGCAACGTTCAGATAGCCCAACAGGTGGTGCAAGCCCAATGGATTGTCGTGCCAGGGACGGGCGTGAAACGCTTCCCTGGCTAACAGGCGGCGTTCTTCGGCCGTCAGAATGAGCCACCTCGACTCCATCATGTAGACCAGGGGAATGAGCTGCTCAATGCCCTGGACATGACACCATAACTGGGCCCCTTCCAGCGGGGGCAGTTGTGATTTTGGATGCAGGTGGGGATGAAACAGGATGCAGGCGCTCAGGTGAGACCAGGCGTCATAAGGTTCTTGCCCCAGGCGCAGCGCTTTTTGCCTGCGGGGCGTTAGCAATCGGTGCGATTCACGCCGCAGGTGGTCGCGCCATAGATAACGGGCTTTGCGCACTTGCTGGAACGGGTTGTTGTTGCTGTCGCTGCCGGCAAAGAGCTCTTTACGGCCGTTAGCAGATTGCGAGTACCAGGGAGCGTCGAGCGCTTCCCCCACGATGGGGTCGAACGACTTTTTGAATTCCAGGATGGCAACGAATTTAGGTCCCATCAAAACGCCATCCAATTGGGTTAATCCGTTCAGACCGGCATCTTTCCAGGGATCCACGTTGAGGATGAGCACATAAAGCTCGCGTGCTTTGTGATACTTTTCGTACAGAGCGCGGGCCACAGTTTGGGCAGCCTGGCGCTCGTTGACGTCTTCAGGCAAATCGGTGTGCAAGTAGAGTTCGACGCTCATGGTTTCTCCCTCTTTATTCCGGCGCGATCCTTGTATAACGTTCTGCTGCAACTCTCTGGCGTTGCCTATATTATAGCGTATTGGCGGCGATTTTGGGGCAGGGTTGAGGGGTTAATTGGGGATGAGGATTGCTGACGGCCGTTGCCTTCTATGCTATAATCACCTTGCATTTGGCTATTGGCTCGTTAACATGCACTAAGCACCACAATCCTGTTCCGGGGATGACAGGCTTCGACGGGGAAGGCTGGTCCTGGACTGCAAGCCGAGCACGCTTCACACCTCGTAAAACTGGAAGCAAACAATTAAGTGCCAATAACAATGCACGCTCCTACAACGCTCTCCCCTTGGCTGCGTAATGTAGCCGGGAGGCGTTAGATGAGTCCAAAGACGGACTCCCGTCTGCCTCGACCGCTCGTCGACCGCGAGAGAGCAGGCGACACTGTTGTCGACGTGCGCGAACGCGACACCGATAGCGTGAGCTAAGACACCCTTTCGGGGGTGATCGGTTCGCTGGTGACTGACCTTGTTAGCCGGGGCGCTCACCAGTTAAAACAAATAGGTTAACTAAGCTTGTAGACGTTCAGTGGCTGAATTTTTCGGACGCGGGTTCGATTCCCGCCATCTCCACTCAAACAAAAAGCGCTCCACATGGGGCGCTTTTTTGTTGTCCCTTGCCCGGTCAAAACCCGGCTATAATTCTGCTATGCGTTCCAACGACATTTTTCTGATTGAAGAATTGGCGGCCAATGCCTGGCCGGCCGACATCGTGCAGCATCTGGATGGCTGGCGGGTTCGTTATTCCCACGGCGTCACCCGGCGCATCAACTCCGTCTGGCCCAATCTGGACTTTGGCCGGCATCCCCTGGCGGAAAAAGTGGCGCTGGTAGAGGCGTTTTACGCCCGGCGGCAGGCGGTCTCTCGCTTCCAGATTTGCCCGGCGGCCCAGCCGGAAGAGCTAGACGCTGTTTTGGCCGCGCGGGGGTATGCGCCGGACGCGCCGACCCATGTGCAAACGGCCGTTCTCCTCCAGGTTTTAGCCCAAACACTCTGCCCTCAGCACCCAACCGTCACCCTGCAGGCGGAACTGCCGCCAAGCTGGCTGGATTTTTATCAGGAAGTAGAAGCATTGGACGAACACGCCATTGCCGTGCGCCGCCGTATTTTGCAGCGGGTGGCCCTGCCCATGGCTTTTGCCCAGGCCTTCCAAGACGGCCGTCTCGTCGGCATTGGCCTGGGCGTGGCCGAGCGTGGCTGGGTGGGTGTTTTTACCATGCTCACCCGGCCGGAAGCGCGGCGGCAGGGCGTGGCCACGGCCGTTTTGCACGAATTGGCCGCCTGGGGCGGGCAGCAACAGGGCGCAGACCGCATGTATCTGCAGGTGATGCAGAAGAATGCGGGCGCGCTGGCTTTGTACGGCCGTTGCGGCTTCACCACCCGCTACAGCTATCATTACCGCGAACTGCTTACCCCCTGATCTCTCGTCAAACGGCCGTCAATCCAGCTATTTTCTCATCTTCCCCCGGCAAAAATGTGCTAAACTAGCCAATTTGCATTAGATGATTGTCTAACATCTGCCCCGGCGGCGGGCATTCGTGCTAAAATGGTAGTTCCGTCGCCGCGTGCAGCGCCCAAAAAGACTTTACCATGTTGGTTCTGGTGATGGCGCACAATGCCTGCAGGGCTGGCCTTGTGTTCCCTGGCGCGATCCTGTCGGATGCGCACGACCTCGCGATGGCGAAGCCGACCGCTGCTTCCTTCGCGAAAAGGAGTATTTCCTGGCGTCATGAAAAAACCTGACGTATACCGCCGCCTGTTGGGATATTTACGGCCGTATCCCAAACCGCTACTCCTCGGCTATCTGGCCATGCTTTTTGCCACCGTGCTCAATTTATTTGTGCCACAGCTCATCAAAGTGGCCATCGACGTGGGCCTTGCTGACGGCCGTGCCCTGGCTTTATTCGTGGCCGGCGGCCTGATTTTGCTCATTGCCCTGGTGCGCGGCGTGGCCGGCTTTGCCCAGCGTTACTACGGCGAATGGCTCACCCATCGTGTGGCTTATGATCTGCGCAACGAGTTTTACAACAGCGTGCAGTTCCAGCCCTTCGCCTTCCACGACCGGACCCACACCGGCGATCTGATGAGCCGGGCCACCAGCGACGTGACCGAGACGGAGCAGTTTGTGGGCAACGGCCTAATGGACCTTGTGGCTACCTTGCTGCTGCTGGTGGGCGTGATCGGCGCTATGTTATGGGAATCGCCGTCGCTGGCCATCGTAGCCATGATTCCTTTTCCTATTCTGTTGTACGCCACGGTGCGGTTTGGCCATACGGTGCGGCCCATGTTCAAAAGCATTCAGGAGCAGATGGGCGTGCTTTCGACAACCATGCAAGAAAGCCTGACCGGCATCCGCGTGGTGAAAGCGTTTGCCCGCGAGCCGTATGAGCTGGAAAAATTCGACCGCGACAACGACGTCTGGTTTGATCGCCGCTATACGCTGATCCAGACCTGGGCCAACAACTGGCCGTTTTTTACCTTTTTGGTGGCGCTGAGCATCTTTTTGCTGCTCTGGTTTGGCGGGCCGATGGCTTTAGACGGCCGTCTCACCGTTGGCACACTCTTCGCCATGATTTCTTACGTCCTCATGCTCTCTGCGCCGGTGCAGCGCCTGGGCTTTTTGACCAATCTCATGGCCACCGCCGGGGCCAGCGCCACCCGCGTTTTTGAAATTATCGATACACCCGGCGAGATTGTGGAACGGGATAAGCCCGTGTCGCTGCCGCAGGCGCGCGGCGAGGTGGTGTTTGAGAACGTCGGCTTCGCCTATCAGGGCGGCAGCAAGATTCTAGACGACGTAAGTTTTTATGCCGAGCCTGGGCAAAAAGTGGCCCTGATCGGCCCGACCGGTTCCGGCAAATCGACCATCACCAATCTCATCCCGCGCTTTTATGATGCCACCGAAGGGCGCATCCTGGTGGACGGCCATGACGTGCGCGACCTGAAAATCCACGATCTGCGCCAGCATATTGGCATTGTGCTGCAAGACCCGTTTTTGTTTAGCCAGACCGTGGCCGAGAATATCGCTTACGGCCGTCCCGAGGCCACCCGCGAAGACATCTACGCTGCCGCCCGCGCCGCCCGCGCCCATGAATTTATCTTGCAGCTCAGCGACGGCTACGAAACGCGCGTCGGCGAGCGAGGCGTCACCCTCAGCGGCGGGCAAAAGCAGCGCATCGCCATCGCCCGCGCCCTGCTGAACGATCCGCGCATCCTCATCCTGGACGATTCCACCAGCAGCGTGGACACAGAAACGGAGCATCTCATCCAACAGGCGCTGGAAGTGCTGATGGAAGGGCGCACGACGTTTATCATCGCCCAGCGGCTGCTGACACTGAAGAACGCGGATTATATTTTGGTGCTGGATCACGGCCGTATCATCGAACGCGGCCGCCACGACTCCTTGTTGGCCCAGAACGGCCTCTACCGTGAAATCTATGACTTGCAGCTAAAAGACCAGGAAGAGTTTGTGGCCCTGCAGACGAAGATGGAGATGGGAGATTAGAGGGTTAACATGACCAATTTACACACCCCCAACAACAAACAAAACGGCCGTGCCGACCGCCGCCTCTATGATGCCCGCGTCACCATCGAAGAGAAAGAGCGGCGCGACCGTGAAGAAAAAATCAAGAGCCTGCTGGATGACGACGAAGAGGATGTGCTGCTGGGCAAAGCGTATGACGGTCGTCTCGTGCGCCGCCTGCTCGGATTTCTCAACCCCTACCGCCGCCAGCTCATCGCCGCCATCCTCCTGATGATTGTCAGCTCGCTGCTCAGCGTCGCCCAGCCCTGGATTATCGGCAAGGCCATCGACGACGGCATTCGCACCAACACCCTGAGCACCCTGCGCTTGTGGACGATCATCTTTTTTGTCGCGGCCGTGGGCGAATGGATCACCAACCGCTTCCGCATTGCCCTCATGGCTTTTGTCGGCACCAAAGTCGTAGCCGACCTGCGCAGCCGCCTCTTCCGCCACCTGCACACCCTCACCCTCAGCTTTTACAACAACTACAGCGTTGGCCGCCTGATGAGCCGCCTGATCAGCGATGTGGGCGTGCTGCAAGACTTTGTCACCTGGTCGATCACCGGCCTGTTTCGCTCGGTGTTCATCCTCATTGGCATTGTGATCGCCATGCTGGTGATGAACTGGCAGTTAGCGCTGGTCAGCTTTGCCGTGCTGCCGCTTATGGTGATCCTGACCAACTACTGGCGCGTGCGCGTGCGCCACGCCTACCGCGCCACCCGCCAGCGGTTATCGCTCATCAACGGCTACCTCAACGAGTCGATTTCTGGCATTCGCGTCACCAAGAGCTTTACCCGCGAAGACCGCAATTACCAATACTTTGACGATTTGAACCGCTCCTATTTCGACGCCAACATTGAAGCAACCCGCCTTTCGGCCCTGTTTTTCCCCGGCGTCGATTTTGTCGGTTCCCTGGCGACGGCGCTGGTGGTGGTGGCCGGCGGCTGGCTGGTGCTGCAAAACAACCTGACGGCCGGCACGCTGGTGGCTTTTGTGCTGTACGTTGACCGCTTTTTCCAGCCCATCCGCGAACTGGCGCAGCGCTACAACGTTTTCCAGGCGACGATGGCCGCCAGCGAGCGCATCTTCACGCTGCTGGATACGCCGCCGGAAATCATGGACGCGCCGGATGCCGTGCCGCTGCCGCCGATTGACGGCCGTGTCGATTTCAACGACGTTAGCTTCGGCTACAACGACGACCAGTTGATTTTGAAGCACCTCGATTTGCACGCCGCGCCCGGCGAGCGCATCGCCCTGGTGGGCGAAACGGGCGCGGGCAAAAGCACCATCATCCGCCTGATTTCGCGCTTTTTTGAGATTAAGCAGGGCGAACTGCTGATCGACGGCTACGACATCCGCCGGGTGACGCAGGCCAGCCTGCGCCAGCAGTTGGGCATTGTGCTGCAAGACACCTTCCTGTTTGCCGGCACGCTGGGCGATAACATTCGTTACGGCCGTTTAGACGCCAGCGACGACGAGGTGATAGCCGCGGCCACGGCCGTTGGCGCCCATGCTTTCATCAGCAAGCTGCCGGATGGGTATGACACGGTCATCGAAGAAGGCGGCACGAACCTGAGCGTGGGGCAGCGGCAGCTTATTTCCTTCGCCCGCGCCCTGCTGGCCGACCCACGCATCCTCATCCTCGACGAGGCCACCAGCAGCGTGGACACCACCACGGAAAAGCTGATCCAGCAGGCGCTGGACACGTTGATGGAAGGGCGCACCAGCTTTGTTATAGCCCACCGTCTGAGCACCATTGTGAATGCCGACCAGATTGTGGTGATGGATGACGGCCGTATCGTTGAACGCGGCGACCACGAGCAGCTCCTGGCGCAAAAAGGGCGCTACTACAACCTCTACACCATGCAGTGGGCGCAGGAAGACGCGCCTTTTAGCAGAAATTGACAAGATGGGTTCAATCTCAGTAGTTTAAAAAATCATGTCATTCCGAGGAATCTTCGACGAGGAATCCCGACAAACTGGGTATTTTAGGTGAACGGGATGCTTCGGAGGACCTCAGCATGACAGAAAACTCTATCATTCGTGCAATTTGTTTAAGGTTTTTAAAACTACTGAATCTAGAAGATTGGACCTATCTAAAGGCGTGAGTAGCTATGGATGCAAAATCAGTTTTTGGGCCGCGGGTGGCCTATTACGCGCAAGCCCGGCCGGATTACCCCACGGCCGTGCTCGACTGTCTGCGTGAGGAGTATGGGTTGACGGACACGGCCGTTATCGCCGACGTGGGCTCCGGCACGGGCAAGCTGGCGCGTCTGTTCCTGGCCAACGGCAACCCGGTTTTCGGCGTCGAGCCGGACCCCGAAATGCGCGCCGCCGCCGAACAATATTTGCAAGCGTTTCCGCGCTTTACGGCCGTTGCCGGCACCGCCGAAGCCACCACGTTGCCCTCGGCCAGCGTGGACGTGGTCGCTGCCGGGCAGGCCGCCCACTGGTTTGATCTGGCCGGGGCGCAGCCGGAATTCCGCCGCATTGTTCGGCCGGGTGGCCTGGCAGCCCTGGTGTGGAACCAGCGCGACCGCCGTGATCCGCTGGTCCAGGGCTTTGACCGCCTCGTCCACGCGTTTCGCCAGCCTTCAACCGAACTGCGCCGCGCCAACGCCGCCCCGGCCGACGTCACCGCCCTGGCCGGGCCGCAGGCTCGCCACCACACCTTTACCTACAGCCAGGAATTGGACTTTACCGGGCTGGCGGCGCGCATCCTGTCCATCTCGTTTGTGCCCTTGCCGGGCGAACCGAACCACGAGGCGCTGCTGGCCGGGCTGCGGGAATTGTTTGCGGCGCATGAGGTAAACGGCCGTGTCCATCTGCCCTATCACACCGAGCTGTACGTCGGCCGCCTGAGTGTTTGAAGCCACAGCAAACAGCCCTCCGGCGAAGAGGGCTGTTTGACGGCAACTGGATGAGAGACAACCGGGGGAATTAAATAAGAAGCTGCTGCTGCGAATCCAGGTTCATCTGGATGTCCAGGTGGCGGTAGTCGCCATCGTAGTACGAAATCAGGTCTTGCAGTGTGGAGTAAACGGCGGCTTTGATGAGGGTGCGTTTGTCGACGGACGAAAGGCAGCGATCTAAGTATTGCGCCAAACCGGGGTCATCATGAATGTCGGCCGTAATTGTCAGTTTCATCTTTTTCCTCGCAAAAAATGGATTTCTCAATCCCGCCACTGCCAACTACGTGCGGTTTCCCACAACATGCCCCTTACTTTAGTACTATCTCCTTAACAAAAATGTTACAGTTTAAGTAATCAGTGGGAAGTTTTCAGAAGACCCGAAGGGTTTGCAACCGAGGATACTCGACTCAATTGATGCAAAACCCTTCGGGTCTCATTCCCAAGACCTTTTGCGGTTTGCTTAACCCGCGCAATAATTCCCCCAAATTTTCCCCCTGCTTGAACATTGCTTTTTTTTGAAATTTCATCACAATCGATCCAAGTAATCAGTAGAAAGTTTTCCGAAGACCCGAAGGGTTTAAAACCGAGGATACTCGACTCAATTGATGCAAAACCCTTCGGGGCTAATTCCCAAAACCTTTTGCAGTTTACTCAAAAGTTTTGCGCTTACCGGGTTTGTTGGGCAAAGGGCTAAGCCAGACCTCCTGCGCAGCGCCTCAGCCCCTATTTTGAGGTTTTAAGGAGATAAAAACTCATGGGGCTTTTCCAGACAGTCGTACAAGACAACAATTTTCGTCCTGAAGATATTCCGGCTTTTGAGCAAAAGTTGTTCTTTGAGGGCAAAAAAAGGCGTCTGTCCATCGAGCGCTTTGTCATCCTGCTCTTCCTCGCCACGATCATCGCCACCTACGGCGTTCTAGGCGATTCCACCGCCACGGTCATTGGCGCCATGATCATCGCGCCCTTGATGACGCCGATCATGGCCACCGCCGCCGGGGTAGCCATGGGCCGCCTGGACCGCGCCGTCCGCGCCCTGCTCACAGTTGGCGCCGGCGTGGCCGGGGTTATTGCCTTATCCTGGCTGCTCGCCAATCTCTTTAGCGGGGTTATTGCGTATGATAGCAATGCGCAAATCGTCGCCCGTGTCTCACCGCGCCTTCTGGATTTGATTGTCGCTCTGGCTTCTGGCCTCGCCGGCGCGTTTGCTATGAGCCGCGATGACGTAGCCGACTCTTTGCCCGGCGTGGCGATTTCCATTTCTCTGGTCCCGCCGTTGTGTGTGGTGGGCATTGGCCTGGCCGGCGGCCGTTGGGACGTGGCGCAGGGCGCTTTGCTGCTGTTTGTCACCAACTTTTTCTCGATTTTACTGGCCGGCGGCGCGCTGTTCTCCCTCCTGGGCCTGAGCCGCGCGGCGACTGTAGAGATACGCGGCCCGGCCCGGCGGCGAGCCTTTTGGCTGATTTTGTTGGGCGTTTTTCTGATCATGATTCCCCTAGGACTGACCAGCCGGCAAGTAGCCCGAGACACCTGGGCGCAGCTTCTGGCCAACCAGACGATTGAGGCCTGGGCCAGAGAAGAAACGTTGGATGTCCGCGATGTCACGGTGCATAAAGATGTGGTCACAATCCTGGTCGTAGGACAGCGAGAACCTGGCTCTTTTCAAGAACTTGTGTCGGATTTGGAGACGGCTTTGGGACGGCCGTTAACCGTCAACCTGGAATTAGCCCCTATCAGGCTCTACAAAAATCCCTGATTTGCCGGGCCTGGGTAGTTCCTTGCTGCGCCGCAGGTGGTTTGCCGGTAAAATAAAGGGCGAACTGCGTATTTTCCACAACCTACGTCACGCCGGCCAAGAACCGGCGGAAGGAACTAACTATGCCCAAAAAACCAGATGCCTACTATCGTCCCGAAACGCTACCGGAAGCGCTGCGCCTGCTGAGCCAGCCCAACGCCCTCCCTCTAGGCGGTGGCACAAGCCTGTTAGCCGGAGACGTTGATGGCGCCGTCGTGGATCTGCAAGCGCTTGGCTTAAACCAGGTCCAACAAACTCAGGATCAGTTGCGGGTGGGCGCGACCCTTACCCTGGCCAAACTGTCGCAGTGGCTGGCAGAAAATGCTGGCCCCACCGGTCCCGCCGAGCTGCTGCAGCAGGTGATACATCTGGCCGGCCCGAATACGTATCGCCATGCAGCCACACTAGGCGGTGTAATCGCCAGCCGCTTGCCGGACAGCGAGCTGTTAGCGGCGCTGCTGGTATTGGAAGCCGCCTTAGAATTACAGACGCCGGAATTGGCAACTCGTTCTCTGGCCGATTACTTGATGGCGGCCGAACGGCCGTCTGGCCTGATCACCCACGTCGTTATCCCCTGGGGAAACGGCCGTGGCGTCAGTGAGCGCATCGCCCGCACCCCTGCGGATTACCCCATCGTCTCGGTGACCGGCTGGCAGCCCGACAGCGCCAATTTGCGCCTGGCGGCTACGGGCATCGCCGCCCGCCCTGTGCGCCTGACCGCCGCTGAAGCGGCCCTGGCCGCCGGTAACACGATGACGGCCGTGCAAGCAGCCCAATCCGCCTGCCAGCACCCCGGCGATTTCCGCGGCGATGCCGCCTACCGCGCCGAGATGACGGCCGTGCTCACCCGCCGGGTACTGACCAGTTTGCGCTAAGCTGCCCTCAGGGTTGCAACTTTGCCCGCTCCCGGCTACGATCTAAGCACCAAGTTGGCCGGGTGATCGCGGTCGGGGCTCGCAAGAGCGCCCGGCTGAGGAAAGTCCGCACTCCACAGGGCACGGCGCCGGCTAACAGCCGGGCGGGGCGACCCGACGGCAAGTGCAACAGAGAGGCATATTGCCGGCCAGACGGTCTTCCGTTTGGCCGGTGAGGGTGAAACGGTGGTGTAAGAGACCACCGGCGGCGGCAGTAATGTCGCTGGCCAGGCAAACCCCGCCGGGAGCAAGACCAAGCAGGACGGAGCGCCGTGTGGCTTGTCCACGCGGCCCACGATGCGGCCCGTATCGTCCGACGTCCGGGTAGGTTGCACGAGGGCATTGGCAACAATGCTCCCAGATAGATGATCACCAGCGTTCACGTTTGCGTGAGCGCCTACAGAATGCGGCTTACAGGCCGACTTGGTAACTTATGAACAGGGAACGAGGAACGAGGAACGCTGACGGCCTATGGCGTTCATCGTTCCTCGTTCAGCGCCAGATACAGATATAAGAAGGATTATGACGGTAAACGTATTATTTGTTTGTTTAGGCAATATCTGCCGTTCGCCGATGGCGGAGGGCGTTTTTCAAAAAATGGTCGATGACGCCGGCCTCTCAGACCAGATTCTGGTGGATTCGGCGGGGACGGGCTCATGGCATGTGGGGGAAACGGCGCACCGGGGCACACAGAAAGTTTTGCGGCAGCATGGCATTGCCTATAACGGCCGTGCCCGCCAGATTCGCCCCACGGACATCACGCCAAACACCTACCTCATCGCCCTGGACAGCAGCAATTTGCAAGATTTGCAGCGCTATGCGAGCCAGCACGCCCGGCTGTTCCGCTTGCTAGATTTTGCCAGCGAAACCCAAGAACGAGACGTGCCCGACCCTTACTACACCGGGGCTTTCGATTATGTCTACAAATTGGTGGAAGATGGCTGCCGGGGATTGTTAGCAGCCATTCGACAGCGCGAAGGGATTTAGCTCCGAGCCAGCAGATAAGAGCCTATTCTGCCGGGCAAGTCAAACACCGGCGTTTCTTTGGTCAGCACAGCGTTGGCGCCGGCGGCCAGGCTGCTGCTGCGAGTCTCTTCGCGGTCGTCGGCGGTATACATGACGATGCACGGCGGGGCTTTGTGATACAGAGAACGAATCCGGCGGCACACTTCGATGCCGTCCATGCCCGGCATCATCACATCCAGCAAAACCAGATCCGGTGGCTCCTCATCGACCATTTGCAGCGCCTGACGGCCGTTTAGCGCTCCCCGCACCAGATACCCGGCCTGCTGCAAAATAATCTGGCAGAGCTCTACCAGCGAACGCTCATCATCAACAACCAGGATCTTGTTTACGGTATCCATGCCTTAAATTTTAGTTGATGCTACCGGCGGCGTAAATAGGCAGAGGGAACCATTGAAACGGCCGTATCAGGCAAAAAAAAGCCCACTTTCGTGGGCATGTTAATTATTGTTGAGCCATGGCGTCGTAACTTCGTTTCGGAATCACATTTTGGGCCTGTGGTCCTTTGCCGCGATCAATCAAATCGAACTCGACGCGATCGCCTTCATACAGGTTCCGGTAGCCGTCCCCCTCGATGGCGGAATAATGGACGAAGATTTCCTGCCCACCATCATCAGGATTGATGAAACCGTACCCCTTCAAACGACTGAACCATTTGACAACACCTGTGCTCTTGCTCATTTCGTACCTCCACACAATTTCTTTGGCAAATGGGCAGATAGTTGGCCAAGTTATAATTACAAAGCACCATTCACAGAGTTTTGAGAATGGTGCCTGAAATTCAACTACAATACCGCGTTACCTTGCACTACAGTTTGCCTTCCAAACACTACCTTGTATGGGAATAGTTAACCTTTTTTTGGCTGTCACGTCCATCAAAGAGGCGTGAAAGAACAAAGATTTAAACACCTTTTATAGGTTTACCTAAGAAATGGCCGAACGCAGACTGGCTTGCAGGAGTAATTTGTTGTGGCCGGTGTCTCGGAAACCGGCGCTTTCGGCTAAACGGATAGAGGCGGTGTTTTGTTCTGAGACGAGATACAGCGGGATACGGCCGTTTGCCAGCACATACTCCGCCATCGCCGCCACCACACTTTGCCCCAACCCTTGCCGCCGGTGCGACAGGTCCGTGTTCACCGAAATTTCGGCGTAGCGCGGCGACTGCCAGTTTAGCCCGGCAGCGGCAATGACCTCGCCGTCCGCTTGCGAGCGCACGATAAAGCGAGGCAGGCCGTTTGGCCCGGTCGTTTCTACCACCAGCACGTTGATGATAGGCTCAAAACGGCGCGGCGACAGCGCATACAGACGCAGGGTCTCCTCAGTTTGCACGTCGAACAGGGCGTGCAGCAGGGGACCATATTGCGCCGGGCTGAAGAGGATAACGGCCGTTTCCGGCATGATCGCGCCCCGGATAGCCGCCGCACTGGCTTCCAGGTCGGCAATCGGTAGGCGCAGTGTCACCAGCGGGCGAAATAAATCCATGCCCGTGCGCGAAAAGGCCAGGTAGCCGGTTGGTCGTTCCGCGTGGGCCGGGTAAGCCACCAGCCCGGTCCGCTCATCGGGATGGTGGAAAGCGTAATAATCGGCCACCGCATCCCCAGGCCGGTCGCTGAGCAGCGGCCGGATGGCGCGGCGTAAATCAGACAAATCCATGGGGTTCTCCAGGTTAGGCGTTTGCCAGAGTGTGCAGGGCTGTTTCTATGCCGGCGATGACGGCCGTTGCCGCCCGCTCCTCATGCGCGGCAAAAACGTCCATATCCTCTGGCTTTTCCAGCACCGAGCCATTCACCACCAGAATGGCCGCCGTAGCTATCCGCCGCAGACTGCCCACCAGGAACAGTGCGGCGCATTCCATCTCCACCGCCAGCACGTTGGCCGCCGACAGCACAGCATAGTCCGGCGCAAAGGGCGTGGCCACGCCGGCAAAAAACGCGTCGCGCGTGAGCACAATGCCTCGATGACACGTTTGACTGCCAGCCTGGGCCTGCCGGTAAAGAGCCTGGGCCAGGTCAGGATCGGCGATGGCGGGGTAGCCGGGCGGGGCCGCTTCCCGGCCGTAGCCTGTAGACTGCACGGCCGCGGTGGCGATAACCAGGTCGCCGGGGCGGACGTGCGGCTGCAAACTGCCGCACGTCCCCACGCGCAGCACGCGGCGCGCCCCGGCAGCGATCAACTCTTCAAAAGCGATGGCCGCGCCGGGCGCGCCGATGCCGTGTGAACAAACCGCCAGCGGCGTTCCGGCGAACGCGCCCTGGTAAGTATGGTACTCGCGCTGCTGCGCCAGGCAGACAGCGTCGTCCAGATACCCGGCGATTTGCGCCGCGCGGGCCGGATCACCACAGGTGAGGACGGCCGTTGGTAAACTATCCGGCAGCAAGCCGGTATGAGGCAGCCGGTGTAACATGCGAACAATTAACAGTTAACAGTCAACTGTTAACTGTTCGCTGTTTGAAAGCCCATGCCCTCAGGCTTGTTGTCCAGGATGGACTCGATTTTGGCCATGACGTCGTCGTCCAACTGGTCCACGACGTCCATGGCTTTCATGTTTTCCGTCACCTGCGAAGCGCGAGAAGCGCCGGTGATCACCGTGCTGACGTTGGGATTTTTCACGCACCAGGCGATGGCTAACTGGGCCATCGTCACGCCGAGGTCGTCGGCCACGGCCGTTAACTCCCGCGTGGTCGCCACCCGCTTCTGGCCTTCTTCGCTCTCCAACATGCGCCGCAGCCATTCATAGCCTTCCAGATTCATGCGCGAATCTTCCGGGATGCCGTTGTTGTATTTGCCGGTCAGAATGCCGGAGGCCAGCGGCGACCAGATGGTCGTGCCCAGGCCGATGGCTTCGTACAGGCGGGCATATTCCACTTCGATGGTGCGGCGGTGGAACATGTTATACTGCGGCTGGTCCATCGTGGGCGGGATGAGGTTGTATTGGCGCGCCACGCTGTATGCTTCCATCAACTGCTGCGCTGACCATTCCGACGTGCCCCAATAGAACACTTTGCCCTGCTGGACCAATTCGGTCATGGCCCGCACAATTTCTTCCATCGGCACGTTGGGGTCCGGGCGGTGGCAGAAATACAGGTCCAAGTAGTCGACTTGCAGGCGTTTCATCGCCTGGTGGGCCGCCTCGTAGATGTGCTTGCGGCTGAGACCCTGCTGAGTGGGTTTGGCGTTGGGCACGCTGCCCCACAGCACCTTGCTGGAGACAATGTAGCTGTCGCGGCGCCAGCCGGCCTTTTGCAGGGCCGCGCCCATCACGGTTTCGGCCTTGCCCTGGGCGTAGACTTCGGCGTTGTCGAAGAAGTTGACGCCGGCGTCATACGCGGCCGTCATGATCTCCACGGCCGTATCCACATCCACCTGATTGCCAAAAGTGACCCATGCGCCGAACGACAGCGCGCTAATTTGTAGGCCTGATTTGCCTAAGCGACGGTATTCCATGTTAAACTCCTTTTGGGAAAATACGGTAAAGTTGGCCCTGAGTTTACTAGACTCTAAGCGGTCTTCGCAACCCAATCCGCCGCAAACGAGACCGTTACTTGGCAAACGTTTAACGAATAGCGGCCCCCAACCAACCTGCTAACGAGACAAACGGATGAGCAAAGGCAAAAATCGGACGAGAAACCCTTATTGGAGTCTGCTGGTGACGTATCTGCGGCCGCACGGCCGTTTGGTGGCCGTCTTGAGTCTGTTGGTGATCGGCGGCATTGCCTTGCAGCTCATCAATCCCCAGTTGGTGCGGCGGTTTTTGGATGGCGTGGAGACCGGGAAAAGCCTGCAGGAGTTGGTAGGCACGGCCGTTCTCTTCACCGCCCTGGCCATCATCGCCCAGGCTGCCCGGCTGGGTGCGGCCTACGTGGGCGAAGTGGTCGCCTGGAGCGCCACCAACGACCTGCGCGCCGACCTGGCCCTGCACTGCCTGCGCCTGGATATGTCCTTCCACAAAGCCTACAAACCAGGCGAACTCATCGAGCGCGTCGACGGCGACGTCAACCAGTTAGCCAACTTTTTCTCGCAGCTCGTCATCCAGTTGGTGAGCAACTTTCTGCTGATGGTGGGCGTGATGGCCCTGCTGTGGCTGGTGGACTGGCGCGTGGGCGCTTCCATCACCCTGCTGGGCGTGGTGGGCATGGTGGCCCTCAATCTGATCAACAAGCGGCTGGTGCCGCGTTGGCAGGCGCTGCGCCAGACCAGTTCCGACCTGTTCGGCTATCTGGAGGAGTGGCTGGGGGGCACGGAAGAAATCCAGACCAGCGCCGCCGCGCCGTTTATGATGCGGCGGCTGGTTGGCCTGCTGCGCGAGCGCTGGGACCGGATGCACCGGGCCATGCGCCTGAACCTGGGGGTGATGACCCTGCCCATTCTCATGCCCGCGCTGGCCTACATCGCCGCCTACATCTGGGGAACCAGGCTGTTCGCCAACAGCGTATTGACCATCGGCACGGTATACGTGATTTTTTATTACATCGACGTGATGCGCGAGCCGCTGTGGGTGATCCAGCGGCAGGTGCAAGATCTACAGCAGGCGGCGGCCAGCATGAACCGCATCGTGGCCCTGTTTGCCGAGCAGCCGACGCTGCATGACGGGGGAGAACCTGTGCCCAACGGCCGTCTCGCCATCCAATTCGACCACGTTGCCTTCCACTACGCCGACGACCTGGACACCGCCATCCTCGCAGACGTCACCTTTACCCTGGCCCCCGGCAAAATCCTGGGGCTGCTGGGGCGCACCGGCAGCGGCAAAACCACGCTCACCCGCCTGCTGTTTCGCTTTTACGACCCAACGGCCGGGGCGATTCGGTTGGGTGGGGCCGACGGCCGTTTCGTGGACCTGCGCGCCACCAGCCAGGCGGCCATCCGGCAGCGCGTGGGGCTGGTGACCCAGGAAGTGCAGTTGTTCCACGCCAGCGTACGCGACAACCTGACCCTGTTCAACGACGCCATCGACGACCGCCACATCCTGGCGGCGCTGGAGGAATTAGGCCTAACCGGCTGGTTGGCCGGGCTGCCAGACGGGCTGGACACGCGCTTGGAAGCGGGCGAAAGCCTGTCGGCGGGGGAGGCGCAGCTTCTGGCGCTGGGCCGCGTCTTCCTGGCTGACCCCGGCCTGATTATTTTGGACGAGGCGTCGTCGCGGCTGGACCCGGCGACGGAGCGGTTGTTGGAGCAGGCGCTGGATAGGCTGCTGGCCGGGCGAACGGCCGTTATCATCGCCCACCGCCTGGGGACCGTGCAGCGCGCCGACGAGATCATGATCATGGCCGACGGCCATATCGTCGAACACGGCGACCGCGCCCTCCTGGCCGCCGACCCGCACTCGCAGTTTTACCGCCTGCTGCAAACCGGATTGGAGCAGGCGAGCAGTTGATAGTTGGTAGTTGTTAGTTGATAGACCTCCACACTAACAACTATCAACTGCCAACTAACCACTAAAAACCATGAAAACCTACCAATACTTTTGGCAACTAATTCGCTACCGGCCCCGCTACTACCTCAGTGATTTGACGGGGGCGACGATCCATTTTGCCCTGGCGACGGTGCAAGGGCTGATTTTGAAGGCCTTCTTCGACGGGCTGACGGGCGCAGGCGGGCAGCCGCTAGAAACCATCATCAACTGGCAGGTGGCGCTGACAACGATGGTGCTGCTCAGCCTGTACGTGGCCGTGTTGGCCTTCGTCAACTTTACCCAGCACAGCATGGCCCTGCTGATCCACAACATGTTCGCCCACATCCTGCGGCTGCCCGGCGGCAAAGCCCTGCCCAACGACCAGGACGGCACACCCATGTCCACCGGCAAGGTGATCAGCACCCTGCGCGACGACGTGGACGAGATGGCTCACTCGATCATCATCATCGACGACACGGTGGCCCTGACGGTAACGGCCGTTATCTCCTTCTCCATCATGTTCCGCATCAACGCCTGGGTCACCCTGTTCACCTTCATCCCCCTGGCCGTGGTCATCTTCATCGCCCAACGGCTGGGGCAGCGGGCCAAAGCCTACCGCCGCGCCAGCCGCCAGGCCACCGCCGAAGTCACCGGCATGATCGCCGACATGTTCAACGCCACCCAGGCCGTGAAGGTAGCCCACGCCGAAGAACGCCTCATCGCCCGCTTCCGCCTGGTCAACGAAAAGCGGCGGCAGACCATGGTGAAAGATCGCGTGCTGGTGCAGCTGATCGACGCCCTGAGCAGCGGCACGGTGGACGTGGGCGTGGGGCTGATCTTGCTGGCCGCCGCGCAGGGCATGTACGCCGGCACCTTCACCGTCGGCGATTTTGCCCTGTTCGCCTCCTACATCTGGCCCTCTACCCACCTCATGCGCACGGTGGGCAACCTCATCACCCGCTACAAGCAGGTGGGCATTTCGACGGGGCGCATGGAAGCCATCATGCAGGGCGAGCCGGAAGGCGCGGTGGTGGCCCACAATCCCATCCACATGACCGGCGAATACCCCGCCCTGCCCTACACGCCCAAAACCAGCGCCCACCGCCTGGAACTGCTCACGGCCCAGCACCTCACCTACCGCTATGAGACGGCAGAGGGCTGGGCGGGCATAGAAGACATCAGCCTGCGCCTGCCGCGCGGCTCGTTTACCGTGGTGACGGGGCGCATCGGCTCCGGCAAATCGACGCTGCTGAAGGTGCTGCTGGGGCTGCTGCCGCCGCAGGCCGGCGAGATTTTTTGGAATGGCGAATTGGTGACGGACCCGGCCCGGTTTATGACGCCGCCGCGGGTGGCCTACACCGGGCAGGCGCCGCGCCTGTTTAGCGACACGCTGCGCAACAACGTGCTGCTGGGGCTGCCGGAGGAGCAGGTGGATCTGGCCGGGGCGCTGGACACGGCCGTTCTCGCCCCCGACCTCATCGCCATGGAAAACGGGCTGGATACGCTGGTAGGGCCGCGCGGCGTGCGGCTTTCTGGCGGGCAGGCGCAGCGCACCGCCGCCGCCCGCATGTTCGTCCGCGACGCCGACCTGCTGCTCATCGACGACCTCTCCAGCGCCCTGGATGTAGAAACCGAGCAGCAGCTCTGGGAGGGATTGCGGAGTGCGGAACGCGGAGTGCGGAATGAAAACCACTCCGCACTCCGCACTCCAAACTCCGCACTCACCTGCCTGGTGGTTTCCCACCGGCGGCCGGCGCTGCGGCGGGCGGATTGGGTGGTGGTGCTGCAAAACGGCCGTATCCTCGACGAAGGCCCGCTCGACGACCTGCTGCGCCGCTGCGACGAGATGCAGCGGTTGTGGCAAGGGCAGGTCTAGAAAATCTTTACCCAGGCTTGACTCATTCATTGGTATCCCTGACACAAATTTAATGCCATTCACTGTAAGCTAATAACGGCATGCAAGCTGTCTCATTGGCAGAAGCGCATGACCTGTATCAGGCTAAAGGAGTTGGCGATGAATGTGTCTCGTTTGATGATCGTGATGGCTGAAAAGCCCTGGACGTTGGCGGCGTTACATCTGGCCTGCGCCGTGGCTCGGCGCGGCGAGGCCAATGTCACGCTGGTAAAGATGGTGCCGGTCAGGCATCCGCTGCTGTTGGGTACAGAAGCCGGGCTGCTCGATTTTTCCAGCGCTGAGGCCAAGGCGCTGCGTGATATGTCGGCGACGGCCGAAGATTACGGCGTTTCTCTGGACATACGGGTGTTTCAATATGCCAATTATTGGCCGGGAGTTGTGGATGCGGCCGCGCAGTTGGCGGTTACGGCCGTTCTCGCCCACATCCCCCCCTCGCCTATCCCTTACTGGCAAAAGGTTCATCGTGGCTGGCTGCGCCGCCGGCTGGGCCACCAGCAGCAGCTGCTTTTTGTCCTGGACGACCTCCAACCGTCGCTTGTCTGGACGCCCTCCTTGGCCCTGCAAAACGACATAGCCCATTCGTTGGCGCAGCGCCAATCTTGATGCTTTCTCAATATTTCCAGTGACATTCTAAATCATTCCTTGATGGCTTTCCCAGTAAAGTCAAAGAGGATCTCATTCCATTTTGCATGGAGGCACTAGATGCTGACAGATGTTGTTTTGCTGCTGCTGGCGGCCAGTTTCTTTGTGGGCAGTGCCGGCTTGATTATCGCTTTAGGCAAACTGGCGGAGAAGAATCATGATCTGGTTGTATGGAATCACGGCCGTTCTGGCCTTGTTGTTGCTGGTCTACCTGTTTGTTGCCCTGATCAAACCGGAGTGGTTTTAACGATGAACGCTCTTTTGCAGCTATCAATTTATCTGGTGTTGCTGCTGCTGTTGGCCTGGCCCTTGGGCGTGGCCATGGCGCGTATTTACCAGGGAGAGCTGCCCCGGCTGCTACGGCCGTTTCACCCCCTGGAACGTCTCTTTTACCATCTGGCTGGAATAGACGAAAACCAGGAAATGACCTGGCAGCAGTATGCCATCGCCCTGCTGTTGTTTAACGCCGCTGGATTCCTGGTGGTTTATTTGCTGCTGCGCCTGCAAGCCTGGCTGCCGCTCAACCCGGATGGGCTGACGGCCGTTTCCCCAGCGCTGGCTTTGAATACGGCCGTTTCCTTCGCGTCCAACACCAATTGGCAGTTCTATGGCGGCGAAACCACCCTGAGCTATCTGACGCAAATGTTGGGTTTGACGGTGCAAAACTTCCTTTCAGCTGCCAGCGGCATGGCCGTACTGGTGGCCCTCATGCGCGGTCTCAGCCGCCAACGCACAGATAAACTGGGCAGCTTCTGGGTCGATATGACCCGCAGTGTGCTCTACATCCTGCTGCCGCTTGCCCTCCTGATGGCGATTTTCCTCGTTTCGCAAGGCGTGGTGCAGACGTTTAGCGGTGCGGAAACGGCCGTGTTGCTTGATCCAACGACCGCGGATGGCACGGCCATAGCCACACAATCAATCGCCAGAGGCCCGGCCGCCTCCCAGATAGCCATCAAACAATTGGGTACCAACGGCGGCGGCTTCTTCAACGTCAACTCCGCCCATCCCCTGGAAAATCCTACGCCACTCACGAATCTGGCCGAAATGCTGGCCATCCTGCTGATCCCCGCTGCCCTGTGCTTCACTTTTGGTGAGATGGTCGGCAGCCGGCGGCAGGGGCTGGCGCTGCTGGCCGTCATGGTGATTGTTTTTGTGGCGTTTTTGGGAACGGCCGTTTACGCCGAACAGCAGGGTAATCCCCGGTTGGCCGCGCTGGGTGTGGACCAGGCGGCCGGCGCCACGCAGCCCGGCGGCAACATGGAAGGCAAAGAGGCACGATTTGGTATCGTCAACTCGGCTTTATGGACCACGGCCACAACGGCCGCTTCCAACGGCTCGGTCAACGCCATGCACGATGCTTACACACCGCTCGGTGGGCTGGTGCCGCTGCTGCTGATGCAGCTGGGTGAGGTGATTTTTGGCGGCGTGGGGTCTGGTTTGTATGGCCTGCTGGCTTTTGCCATCGTGGCGGTGTTTGTGGCCGGGCTGATGGTGGGACGCACGCCGGAATACCTGGGCAAGAAGATCGAGGTGTATGAGATGAAGATGGCCACGCTGATCATCCTGATTCCGCCGCTGGTGGTGCTGTTGGGAACGGCCGTTGCCGTGGCCACCACCGCCGGGCAAAGCGGCGCAACCAATCCCGGGCCGCACGGCTTCAGCCAGATTTTGTACGCCTTTAGCTCGCAGGGCAACAACAACGGCAGCGCCTTTGCCGGCATCAACGGCAGCCATCCCTTCTACCCGATCAGCGGCGCGTTGGCCATGCTCATCGCCCGCTACTGGCTGATGATTCCGGTGCTGGCCATTGCCGGGTCGCTGGCGCGCAAGCAAACTGTGCCCGCCAGCGCTGGGACGCTGCCCACCGATTCGCTGCTTTTTGTCGGCTGGCTGATTGCCATTGTGCTGCTGGTTGGCGCTTTGGCCTTTTTACCGGCATTGGCCCTGGGCCCAATCGTCGAACAGCTGCTGTTGTAGGGGAAATGTTATGAGTACCAATCAAAAACTGTACCGCCGCGCCCTGAGTGACGCCTTTGTCAAGCTAAATCCGCGCCACCTGGTGCGCAATCCCGTGATGTTTGTCGTGGAAATTGGCAGCCTGCTGCTAACACTGCTGTTTATCCTCGGGCTGCTCGGCTTTGCCGCGGTCGATGATAACCTTGCTTTTACCGCAACCATCGCCGCCTGGCTCTGGTTTACGGTGCTCTTTGCCAATTTTGCCGAAGCGCTGGCCGAAGGGCGCGGCAAAGCCCAGGCCGATGCCCTGCGCCGCACGCGCTCGGAAACCCCGGCCAAAAAACTGGCCACGGCCGACCGACATGCTAAGGTCGAGACCGTGGCCTCAACGGCGCTGCGCAAGGATGATCTGGTTCTGGTAGAAGCTGGCGATCTGATTCCCGCCGATGGCGAGGTGGTGGTGGGCATTGCTGCCGTCGATGAGAGCGCCGTGACCGGCGAAAGTGCCCCCGTCATTCGCGAATCGGGCGGTGACCGCAGTGCCGTCACCGGCGGCACGCGCGTCATTTCCGACTGGCTGGTGGTGAAAATTACCAGCAATCCCGGTGAAGGGTTCCTGGACCGGATGATCAGCCTGGTGGAGGGAGCCAAGCGGCAAAAGACGCCGAACGAAATCGCCCTCACGATTTTGCTGGCCGGGTTCACCATTGTTTTTCTGGTGGTGGTGTCCACGCTGCTGCCCTTTTCGATTTACAGCGTGCAGGCGGCAGGGCAGGGAACGGCCGTTACCGTCACCGTTCTCGTGGCGCTGCTCGTGTGCCTCATTCCCACCACCATTGGCGGGCTGCTGAACGCCATCGGCATTGCCGGGATGGACCGGCTGATCCGGCGCAACGTGCTGGCGATGTCTGGCCGGGCGGTGGAAGCGGCCGGGGATGTGGATGTGCTGCTGCTGGACAAGACCGGCACAATCACCCTGGGTAACCGGCAGGCGGTGGAATTTGTGCCGGTGGGCGGGGTGCGCCCGCAGGAATTGGCCCGGCTGACCCAACTTGCCTCGCTGGCCGATGAAACGCCGGAGGGACGCAGCATTGTGGTGCTGGCCGAAAAGCAGTTTGACCTCAAACCGGATGGCCAGCCTATGCAGCTTGCCGAATTTATCCCCTTCACGGCCCAAACGCGCATGAGCGGCATTAATCTGAACGGCGACGCCGTGCGCAAGGGTGCGCCGGACACGATCATGCAATATGTGCGGGAACAGGGGGGGACGATACCGGAAGTGCTGCAAACGGCCGTTGCCACCATTGCTCGCACCGGGGGCACGCCGCTGGCCGTGGCCCACAACGGCCGGGCCATCGGTGTGGTGCATCTGAAGGACGTGGTGAAACCAGGCATGAAGGAGCGGTTCCGGCAAATGCGGGCGATGGGCATCAAAACCGTGATGATCACCGGCGACAATCCGCTGACAGCCACGGCCATCGCCGCCGAAGCCGGGGTGGATGACTTCCTGGCCGAAGCCACGCCGGAAGCCAAACTCAAACTCATCCGCCAATACCAGGCTGAGGGGCGGCTGGTAGCCATGACCGGCGACGGCACCAACGACGCTCCAGCGTTGGCCCAGGCCGACGTAGCTGTGGCCATGAACACCGGCACGCAGCCCGCCCGCGAAGCGGCCAACATGGTGGACCTGGACAGCGATCCCACCAAGCTGATCGAAATTGTGGAGATTGGCAAGCAGCTGTTGATGACCCGCGGGGCGCTGACGACATTCAGTGTGGCCAATGACGTGGCCAAGTATTTCGCCATCATTCCGGCCGCCTTTGCCGGTACCTATCCGGCGCTGGGCGCGTTGAACTTCATGCGCCTGGCAACACCACAAAGCGCCATTCTGTCAGCGGTGATTTTTAACGCCCTGGTAATTATTGCCCTGGTGCCGCTGGCGCTGCGCGGGGTGCCTTACCGGCCGCTGCCAGCGGCCCGGCTGCTGCGCGACAACCTGCTGATTTATGGCCTGGGCGGACTGATCGCCCCGTTTGTGGGCATTAAATTAATTGACCTGATTCTGGTTGCTTTGGGATTGGTTTAGGAACGGTACACGGTAAACGGATTACCGATTACCAAAAAAAGAGAGTGACTCATGAGACTATTTTTACGCTATTTGCGACCAGTGCTGGTGTTTCTGGGGGGATTTACCCTGCTGACCGGGGTGATTTATCCACTGCTGGTAACGGCCGTTGCCCAAACCCTCTTTCCCCACCAGGCCAACGGCAGCCTGATTGAGCAGGATGGCCTCATTCTGGGTTCAGAGCTGATTGGCCAGCCGTTTGACGACCCGGCTTATTTCTGGGGACGGCCGTCACTCACCCAACCCTCTCCCTACAACGCGGCGGCTTCGGCTGGTTCTAACATCGCCCCCAGCAATCCGGCCTTGGCGGAACGCGTGGCCGCCCGAATCGAGGCTCTGGCTGCGGCAGATCCGACCAACAGGCAGCCCATTCCGGTGGACCTGGTGACGGCATCGGGCAGCGGCCTGGACCCGCACATCAGTCTGGCGGCGGCAGAATACCAGATTGCGCGTGTTGCCGTGATGAGGGGATTGGACACGGCCGTTGTCCGCCGCCTGGTAACAGAACACACCGAGGGGCGTACTTTGGGCGTGCTGGGAGAACCACGGGTCAATGTGCTCCGTTTGAATCTGGCGCTGGATGCCCTGACGGGCGTCCAGTCATAAAATAATCCCGAGACAAACTGTGTCCCATGGACAAACGGCCTGATCCCGATCAACTGCTGCATCACATCCGCCGAGGTGAAACTCAGGAAAAACACGGCAAACTAAAAATTTTCCTGGGGTACGCCCCCGGCGTGGGCAAGACCTATGCCATGTTGGAAGCCGCCCAACAACGCCACCAAGAAGGGCTAGATGTTGTGGTGGGCTATATTGAAACGCACGGCCGAACCGAAACGGATGCCTTGCTAAACGGGTTGGAGATCATACCTCGCCACACAGCCGCCTACCGGGGCATTACCCTGTCCA
>Ga0209607_1000419_pt1 | contig 37972 bp, 36 predicted proteins | sample AD_UKC117_MetaG_FD_184413 | JGI IMG/M metagenome (GOLD analysis project Ga0209607, IMG submission 184413) | Active sludge microbial communities of municipal wastewater-treating anaerobic digesters from Hong Kong - AD_UKC117_MetaG (SPAdes)... | ecosystem: Engineered > Bioreactor > Anaerobic >... | reverse complement strand
CCAGGGTTCGGGCAAGTCACTGCTGATGGTGTTTGCCGCGCAGAAGCTGCGCATGCACGCCGGCCTGAAGAACCCCACGGTGCTGATCGTGGTGGACCGGATCGATCTCGACAGCCAGATCACTGGCACATTCACCGGGGCGGACATCCCCAATCTGGAAAAGGCGGACAGCCGCGAGAAGCTGCAGCAGCTGCTGGCGCAAGACGTGCGCAAGATCATCATCACCACGATCTTCAAGTTCGGCGAGGCCACCGGCAGCCTGAACGACCGCAGCAACATCATTGCCCTAGTAGACGAGGCTCACCGCACACAGGAAGGCGACCTGGGCCGCAAGATGCGCGAGGCCCTGCCCAATGCATTTCTGTTCGGCCTGACCGGCACGCCGATCAACCGTGCCGACCGAAACACCTTCTACGCCTTCGGCGCCGACGAAGACGAGAAAGGCTACATGAGCCGGTACGGCTTCGAGGAGTCGATCCGCGACGGTGCCACGCTGCAACTGCACTTCGAACCACGCTTGATCGATCTGCACATCGACAAGGCCGCGCTGGACGCCGCGTACAAAGACCTGACCGGCGGCCTGTCAGATCTGGACAAGGACAACCTCGCCAAGACCGCCGCCAAGATGGCCGTGTTGGTCAAAACGCCCGAGCGCATCCGCAAGATCTGTGAGGACATCGTCGAGCATTTCCAGACCAAGGTGGAGCCCAACGGCTTCAAGGGGCAGATCGTCACCTTCGACCGGGAGTCCTGCCTGCTGTTTAAGGCCGAGTTGGACAAGCTGCTGCCGCCCGAGGCTACAGACATCGTCATGTCGGTGCAGGCGGCGGACAAGAAGGAACATCCAGAGTACGCGCCCTACGACCGAAGCCGCGACGAAGAAGAGCGACTGCTGGATCGCTTCCGCGACCCGGCTGACCCGCTGAAGCTGATCATCGTGACGGCCAAGCTGCTGACGGGCTTCGATGCGCCGATCTTGCAGGCCATGTACCTGGACAAGCCGCTGCGTGACCACACGCTGCTGCAGGCTATCTGCCGGGTGAACCGCACCTACTCCGAGCAGAAGACCTACGGCTTGATCGTGGACTACCTCGGCATCTTCGATGACGTGGCGGCAGCGCTGGAGTTCGACGACCAGAGCGTCAAGCAGGTGGTCAGCAACATCCAGGAGTTGAAGGACAAGCTGCCTGAGGCGATGCAGAAATGCCTAGCCTTCTTCGCCGGCTGTGACCGCAGCGTGCAAGGCTACGAGGGCCTGATCGCCGCGCAGCAGTGCCTGCCCAACAACGAGGTGCGAGACAACTTTGCTGCTGAGTACAGCGTGCTCAACAAGATCTGGGAGGCGCTGTCACCGGACACCGTTCTGGGCCCCTTCGAAAAGGACTACAAGTGGTTGTCGCAGGTGTACCAGTCGGTGCAGCCGTCCAGTGGTCACGGCAAGCTGATCTGGCACTCGCTGGGCGCCAAGACCATCGAGCTGATCCACCAGAACGTGCATGTGGACGCCGTGCGGGATGACCTCGAGACCCTGGTGCTGGACGCTGACTTGCTGGAGGCGGTACTTTCCAACCCCGACCCGAAGAAGGCCAAGGAGATCGAGATCAAGCTCCAACGCCGCCTGCGCGGTAAGGCGAGCAATCCTAAATTCAAGCAGCTTTCAGAGCGGCTGGATGCGCTGAAAGACCGCTTTGAGTCCGGCCAGATCAACAGCGTGGAGTTCTTGAAGCAGCTGCTGCAAATCGCCAAGGAAACCCTGCAGGCCGAAAAGGAAGTGCCGCCCGAAGAGGATGAGGATCGCGGCAAGGCGGCGCTGACCGAGTTGTTCAACGAAATCAAGACCACGGACACCCCGGTGGTGGTCGAGCGTGTGGTGGCCGACATCGATGAAATCGTGCGTCTGGTGCGCTTCCCCGGCTGGCAGGGCACCCAGGCTGGTGAGCGCGAGGTGAAGAAGGCTTTGCGCAAAGCGCTCTTCAAATACAAGCTGCACGCGGATGAAGAGCTGTTTGAGAAGGCGTTCAGCTATATCCGGCAGTATTACTGAGACGCGGCGCCAGCGGCTGTAGGCGGGGCCTGGTCAGGCAGAAGGGGGGCGCTGCTGTCCAGCTCCCGCACAAAGTCCGCCAGCTCATAGCCCAGCGCCTTGAGCCAGATGCGCAGCTCGATCACGTCCAGCCTACGCACCCCTGTCTCGCACTTGCTCACGTCCGCCTGCGTCCACGCCAGGCGGCGCGCCAGCTCCACCTGGCTGACTTGGGCATCTGTGCGTTTGGCACGCAGCAGGGCAAGCATCTGCTGGTATTCGCGGGTGTAGAGGGTCTTGTACATGGGCAACTCGGCCCATGAGGTTGCATGCGATCATTGAATATGCGAACATCGCATATTGAGGTGACAAACCGCATTTGAAAATTGGCGGGAAAAGCATTTACCACAGAACCTTCAAGGACGCCCATGTTTCAGGTTGAGCAACGCTTTGAGCGGCAGATGATTAACTGCGGAGAGAAAGATCGACCCATTCGACATTATCCAATTGCCGAATTAGTTGCCGGTCATCTTGTTTTGCACATCATCGGAACGCAGCCAATCCAGGAGCCCGACGGCCATGTGTACAAGAGGCGTACCCATCTGATGGTGACAAAGGTTGGGATTGCTGCAGAAATTTTGAATCAGAATAACTTTGAAGAGGTGGCGGTCTTTGTGGTGATTCCACCATTGAGCCCATCCTCACCAGCGCCTAAAACCAAACGATGTACAGCCATCTTTGAATGCAGAGATAAAAATTATCCAGATACCAAGGCGTGGGGTTGTGAGTTCGGAACGGAATTATTCATTGATCCAACCGATGATGTTGATTTGGAAAATACGACGAGCAAAAAAATGCTTTGGGTATCAAAATAATCAAGCATTGAGGAGATTATTCACATGTCCCGATTTGAGAATAGCTATCTTGCAGAATCCGTCGGCTACAACAACGGCCACGCCAATGGCATGGCTGATGGCGTGACCGTTGGGCGTGAGCATGGGTACACCCAGGGCTGGAATGAAGCCACCATACACGCCAATGGCGTGATTGATGAGCGCAACCAGCTCATCGACCGGCTGTACGGTGCGAACGAGCGACTGGGTGCAGAGAATAGGCGACTGATTCCAGAGAACGAGATGCTGAGGGAAGAGAACGAGCAGTTGAAGCAGCAATTACAGTTGCAACAAGAGCAGGTGCAAGCCCTGCGCGCAGAGTGCGAGGCGATGTTCAAGGCCTTCCTGGGTGTCGTCGCCATCGCACACCCTGCAATGAAGGTGGTTGCAAAGCTCCCGCTTTCCGAGAGGGCAGAGGTCTTTGACCAGTTCTGCGATCAAGCAATTCAGTTGCAGTCGCGGGAGTACGTGGCGCAGAACAAGTATCCCAGCAGTCAACCGCTGATCTTGAAATACTTGCCCATCGCCAATCAGGTCTTCAACCAGACTCACAAGCAACTTCAACAGCAAGAGGCTGAATCAAAATCAGCGGCCAAAGGTCCAACTGATAATTGATCAATATCTAAATTCTTTTCAATTCTTGTGCGCTTTCATGATCGTTGCAATATGTGCTGCATCGGCGCTCTGAAGGTGCTCTGTTGGTGCGCTCATGGAGCAGTAACATGCCACCCAATGAACAACGTGTTGATTTCCGCTATTGCACCATCGCAGCACCTACAAAGCACCAACACAGCACGCTGACGTCTCCTTGATGGCACGTAAATGTAATTTGTCTCGTTTGCGCAAAAATATTTTTTGGTCACAGGCAGCGCGTGCAGCATTACTCCCACGAAATTTCGCCGCCAAGCGTCAATTGCAATCCTGTCATGGCAACAGATGCTGTGATATGTGTACATTTTGGCTGGATTTGAGCACAAAAGAGTCGTGAAACCCCTGTTCATCCTTGTTTTGCGGCTGTGATACGTATCTTTTTTGGCGGCGATACGTACACCTTTTGGGGGAGTAATGCTGCAATGTGACCAGGAAAACGTCACCTGCAAACTGGGTACGACACACTTGCCACCGAAACACTCTCGCCTGAAACCTTCCCCTGCCGCCATAATTTTCAGTGTTGGTGGTGGCATCGCCAAGACTTTTTTGGCGCCGATCTACCGATGGTTTTGATTTCAGAGGTTGATTTTTTTCGCCCACTCGGCGTCCTGAATTCAGCCCTAAATCATTCTTTGTTAATTATTGGCTGGATATGTATGGACGAAAAATCATCTGATGGCGCCTTTCGTGCAAAAGCATTTGCAAATCGCATTCTTGAGGAGGAGATGGTAGGAGAATCGCTGGCTAAAAGCACTGTATATTTATACCTGAGAAAATTGGAGCAAATTGCAAAGAGATCATCCATCGGCGGACATTGGCAGTTGACGCCAGAAATCATTGTGCGTGATTTTACTAAACGGATTGAATCAAAGACAATTACGCAGGCGACGGCGCGTCTGGAGAGGGCGGCGGCCTTGTTTTGGATTGCCGAACAAGGTCGGTCAGCGTTTGACTCCAATTCCCGCGAGATTTGGCGATTTGAATGCGCATATAATGACATTATTTCAATGTCTATTGGTGAATTGCCTGTCAATTTAAAAAATACATCATCGGAAAAAGCAAAGGCATTTCCTGATGAGGCATTTGATCTGCTGATGAACGAAGCCTTCACTTCAGGATCTGAATCTCTTCTTGATTCTCTGATATTTATTCGGGCAAATCTATTTTTGGGACTTCGCCCCGTCGAATGGTTGAATGCTCGGATTATAAATTATCAGCACAGAAATGCGTTGGGCGAGCACATATTTCAGCCCGATGGATCAGCAAAAACTTCGCCTGCTCTTGAAGTTCTGAATGCCAAGCACTCCACTGTGCGTGGCAATGGTCATATACGGATCATACTTCTTGATAGCATTGATAACGAAGGCATTCGACATATCCAGCAATGGATTGGCATAATCAGAAAATTGAAAACTGATTATCTGACGTCATTGTCCGAAGAGGAAATTTACAAGAAAATATACGGCAGCATGCAACGCACTATCCGTAGAGTATTGATTAAGGCTGGGTGGCAAGGGCAAAAACCGACGCTATACAGTACTCGCCATCAAGCAGTTGCCAATGCCCGTGCCGATGGACTTACTGAGAAAGAAATCGCTGCCCTATTTGGGCATAGCAGCACCAACACAGCCCGCAGGCACTATGGTAAAAAAATTGCTGGTTATTCAGGCAGGACTATGCGCCCCGCTCCTGAGTCAATCTGGGCTGTTCGCAGCACGGTTGCTGTGCGCCCCAAGCCTCCGCGCGGGGAGCCGTCACCGGCATTGGGTTGACTCCCTTGGTTTTTGGGTGTCCCATGAGCACGCTCCATGACACTGAAAAATGGTTACCATCATGATCAATTGTCGTTTGTTTGGTTAAAATGTTGACCAAATGACGATTGAGAAATCAAACCTTCTCCTTGAGCGCCAGCTGCTGCTGCAACTCGGTGACCGCCTCAAGCGCCTGCGCAAGACCCAGCGCCTGGGCACAGTGGAGCTTGCAGCACGCGCAGGCATGACGCGCAACACCCTGCGCGCGGTCGAGTCGGGCGATCCTGCCCCGTCCATCGGCACCTACCTGCGCGTCATGTCCATCCTGGGTGTTGGTGGTGATCTGGCATTGCTGGCGGGTGATGTCTTGCAAGCTGCACCTGCGGGCTCCGCTGCTGCGCGTTCCTGGCATCCGGCGCCTGTCGTGCAAGTGCACGTGCGTGCCGATCCAACCAGGCATCAGTTGCAGGATTTGCAAAGCCTGGCCCTGCACGAGGAAGCCGTGCGGCTGGCCAAGGCCGACCCTGCTCAGGTGCAGCAGGCGCAGGACACGCTCCAGCGCTGGCTGGCGACGGGAGATGTTCGCTCTGCCGCCTTGTGGCGTGAGTGGTCGGACATTCTGAAGGCGGGTGCCTGGCGCAAGGTGCTGGCTCGCACCCGCCGTGCGCAGCAACTGCGCCAGGCATCGCCGCTGGTCACGATCCTGCCGCCAGACACCCGGCAGGCCATCTTGGAGCAGGTGGGCGAACTCCAGAAGGGCGTTGCAATGGGCGACGAGCTGGACGATGCACCTGAGGGGCAGCCGTGACGCGGGAAGAGCTGGAACACATCATCCGTGCCAGCGGTGACATCACCGACCAGTACGAGTTCGTCATCGTCGGCAGCCAGTCCATCCTGGGCGCGGTGCCCCGGCCCGAGGAAGTGTTCACCGTGTCCATGGAAGCGGACATCTACCCCCTGCAGGCCCCGGAGCTGGCCGACAGGATCGACGGCGCCATCGGCGAAGGCTCACGGTTCCTGAAACCTACGGCTACTACGCGCAAGGCGTCGGGCCCGAGACGGCCTGCCTGCCAGCCGACTGGATGCAGCGGGTGCATCGCATCCAGAACCGCAATACGCAGGATCGCATCGGTTACTGCCTGGACGTGCTCGACCTTTTCCTGGCCAAGGCTGTGGCCGCACGGGAAAAGGATCGCGAGTTCTGCATCGCGCTCCTGCAGTACGGCTACGTGAACCTGGAAGCCGCCTTGGCGCTCGTGCGCAACATGCCACTGGATGCCAAGGCGCAGCAGAGATTACGGGCGACGATGCGGCGGTGGGCAAGGAGTGCAGATCGCTCGCTTAATTGAGCCGCTGGCAAGCCACCGCCGATTGGTATTTGAGGCTGTCGTTGCCCACAAAAACCTCGGAGGCTGCACCCACCAGCAAGGTCGTCTTCTTGCTGGTCTGCTTGAAGTAGGACGGCTCATCGGTGTCCGCCTGTTCGTCGATCTGGCTGACCCTCAGCCGTTTCGCCATCTGCTTGCCCGTCTGGCGCTTCAGGTACACGGCTGCCTTTGTCTCACCGTCACCGGTGGTGAGTAGCGCCGCCACCACTTCGTCTCCGAACAGCGTTGGCTTCTGCCCCTTTCGCAACGGCAGAAAGAAGCCATCCGCCCCTTTGAGCAGCCCGATAGATTGGAGCCTGGATTCCACTTCATCGGTCTTGAGCGTTGTCCCCGTCTTGCAATGCAGCACGGCTTCGAGCTGTTGTGCTGCGGCTGTTGGTGCGGCAGCGTCAAGCAGCGGCACAGGCATTTGTGCCCCAACTTTGCCAATACCGAATGCGACCAGGCCGCACGCAGTCCAGCGAAGCAAAGCACGCAGATTCTGATTCATGATGAGTTCCTTTCCGAACGACGTTGCAACCACCACCGCTGGCGTTCCAGCAGAGCCTGCAAATGGGTTTCGCTGGGCGCACTCCTCAGCGGCCAGTCGGGTGGCAGATCAGGCTGGGGGCGCGGCGCCATACGCAAAGCCAGCAACTCCAACCGTTTCGGAAAATTCCGCAGCAGGTCGGCAGCGATGGATTGTTCCTGCCCCATGATGGCGTTGACACACAGCAGCAGGTCTTGTGCGGCCTTGCGCAGCTCGGCAGCCAGCGCGTCGGCTTCGATGGTGTTCATGGCTGGCCTTCCTCTGCATTGGGCGAATCCGGTGGCTGCATTCGCAGCCCGGCGTAAACGAAGGCGCGGGCCTCTGGGGCGTAGGCGATGAGTTCGCCCCCATCCCACAGCGGGAAGGTGCAGACCGTTTTGCCCATGCGCAGGAATTCCTGGCGCACGTACTGCGCCAGGGCGTTCAGGTCATGCAGCGCAACGTTTTGCGGTGCCTCTGCCGCTGAAATCACCAGATCGGTGGGCGGCACATGCACCAACTCCAGGCCCATGCGCTGAAATGCCAGTACCAGCAGGGAGCGTGACGGTTCCTGGTCAAGGTAGTGCGGCAGCGCGGCCAGGGTTTCGTCATAGCGCAGCGGCTTGCGCTTGGCCATGATGAATTCGCGCAGCCGTGCAAACGCATCGTCGAGCGCCTGCAAGCCTTTGGTGCTGATCTTGGTGCCGATGTCCCTGCCCTGGTTCAGCTCGCCATAGGCGTCGCTGGTCAGCCAGGCGCGGCGCGTCACTGTGTCCACCACGCAGTGCAGGATGTTCTGTGCAAAACCGTCTGTGCGCTCGACCAGGCCGAATTCGATGGTGTCCAAGCCATTGAGAGTGACCGTGGCCCACAGACCATTGCGCTCGTCGCCATGCAGGCACTGCGTGGCCATGCCTTGTAGGGGAATGATGAAGCCCAGCTCTTCCAGCTTGGCCAGCAGCAGCTCCACCGTGGCGTTGATGGACGCAGGCTGTGGAGGTGGAGCACTGGTATCCGGTGGTGCCTCGGGCTGCGCCGGTGGCAAGCGCCCGCCAAACCGTGCCTCGTACCAGTCGCCCAGGATGTCCGTGGCGAATTCGGACTCGCGCAGGCCTCGGGCCTTGGCTTCGTGCCGGATGGCGTCGGTCAGGCGCACGTCCAGCATCCAGTTGGTCTGCGCCATGGCGCCCTGGGCCTTTTTGCGTTCGCGGTAGCGGCGCTGGTATTCGGCGGAGGTCTGCCTACCGGTGCGTGGTCGTGCCATATGCTTGCTTGTTTAACAACACTAGTTAAACTAACTATCCATGAAATCGCCTTTCCATGCAAGCCCATGCCTGTGGCCGCAATCCTTCGCAGGAGATGAACATGACAAACGACGGTGCCCAGCCCATGAGCCAGAAGCGGGCCGACGCCCTGCGTCAGGAGTGGGCGTTGCTGCTCAAGCTGGGCTACGCCAGCCAATGGACGCCAGCGCAAAAGATGGCGCGCCGAGATGAAATCGCCGCCCTGCTGCTGCAGGCGGGGCAAGCACTGCCACGGGCGTTGACTCAGCAGGAATTGCTGGCCAGCGTACCCATCCGGAATGTGGAAGGTCGGCGCTATTACGTCGATCTGGCCGACATCCCGCAGCCATGGAGAGAGCACTTCTGGGCGGCGCTTTATGGCGCTCAGCTTCCCGTCATCGAAGGGGTGGAGCGCGCCGCCTACGCCTGGGACTGGGAGAGCTGGGTGTGCGGCAAGGGGTTCACTGACCCTGCCGTCATGCAGGCTCTCCATCGGCTGGCCGACTATCCGGTGCTCTCTGCCCTTGCCACGTCACGTACCCAGGCCACGCAGCTCGATGGCTGGGCTTGCCGCTACCTCTATCAGGAAGCGGGTTTGGGTCTGGCGCGCTACGTGGTGTTGGAGAACGAGCGGGCCTTCATGCTGCAGTTGGGGGTGGCTGTGCAAAGCGCACGCGAGGTCGAAGAGGCCTTGCTTATGGCGTGCCTGGAGATTGCCAGCAGCCTTCGCGGCCTGCCTTGCTCGGCGAAGGATGCCAATGTGATGTGCGTCGCGGCGATGGTCATCGGTAACGGCTTTCCTGTTTCACAAAAACGCCTGATGGACGCTGCGACGAGGTATTTCGAGGTGCATGCAGACGCGAAAGTGGAGACAGCCGAGGTTGTCCGACGCGGCTGGGTTTTGAATTTGCCGCGCCTGCGCGATCGGTTGGAGCGCAAATTGCGGGATGCGGGGGCGCAATGATTTACTTCTTTGGAGATGTCCACGGCCACTTCGACCATGTGCTGGATATCGTCGCCAGGGATCGCCCGACCGCCATCGTGTTGCTGGGTGATTTGCAGGCACAGCGCCCGCTGGAAGCGGAGCTCGAATTCATCCTGGAGATGACCGAGGTCTGGTTCATCCATGGCAACCACGACACTGACTCCGATGCCGATTACGACCACCTGTTTGGCTCGGCGCTGGCAGATCGCAATCTGCATGGCCGCGTGGCCGTGGTCGATGGCGTGCGCATTGCCGGGCTGGGCGGCGTGTTCCGAGGGCAGGTGTGGGCGCCGCCGGCTGACTGGCTGTACGAGAGCGCCAAGGAATTCACAGCGCGTTGCGGCAGGGGGAATCGTTGGCGTGATGGCCTGCCGCGCAAGCACCGCAGCTCCATCTTTCCTGAGGACTACTTTCGCCTAGTCTCGCAACGCGCCGATATTCTGGTGACGCACGAAGCGCCGAGTGCCCATCCGCATGGGTTTGACGCCATTGATGAACTGGCGCGCAGCATGCGAGTGGGCAAAGTGTTCCACGGCCACCACCATGACTGCCTGGACTACAGCCGCGATCACGCGCGGCTGGGGTTTGCGGCCTTTGGCGTGGGGTTTTGCGGGGTGACGGACATGAACGGCGGCTGCATTCGACCCGGAAAATTTGACCATGCGCGGGCAGGACGCCTGCGTTAAAAGGAATGTATGAAAGATCCTCGGCAAGAGCGCCTTGGCCGCCTGCAGCGCGAATACCACCGACACCATCCATGGCGACTCGGGCCTAGCGGTTTGTTTGTGCCCCACAGCTATGCCTAGGTCAAGCCGGATGCGTTTTCCTGGTGGGATGACGTGGGCTTCATCCTCAACGGCAGGCGCGTCATCGTCTGGTGGCGTCACCCGCGTTGCGTGTACCACGATGCCCTTGAAGAGTAGGCAAGCGAGCAGGCTGGCGAGTTTCCGTTCGATGACTGGCTGATGAAAGGCGCGATTCCGAACTACCGCAAGGTAGGTCGATCGCGCAAAAAAATCGTCAGCTACACCTGCCGCCCGTCCTCGGAGGCTTCGCGCGAATATTTCCAGCGCCTACAAATTCTGGAGCAAGAGCTTTCCGCGCAAGGCATTGACTGCAATGTGCGCCCCATCAGCAAACGCAAGCGTTTATCCTGGGCAACCGGGCTGGATTTGGTGGCACCACTGGAGGTGCGCAACGAACAAAAGCTTGCGATAGTTGGGGATTCTGGTTGAAATGAATGCCTGTTCTGGTGACTCGCGCTCACCCTGCGGCTTGACCTGAACGCCTGCAGCCGACCCAAAACAAAAGTTCGATTTGGAAAGTCCGATGGCTGCTTCGCAGCGGGAGCGGTCGCTCGAAGACGGACGCTACGTTCACAGTTTCTGTTTCAATGCGGCCATTGAGCCAGCCTCTCCTTAGGCAGACGAACGACAGCAGTCGGAGATGACGGGAATGTCTTCGTGGGCGATCTCCGACCTCTCTACCGCGAACAACACGATGTTTGGATCTACGAAAATTTGATCACACCTCACTCGGCCAAGAGGGAGCTAGAGCTCAGCCCTACCAAATGCCGGGAACTGAACCGCCCCGGGTTTCGCGGAGGCTCCTTCACTTGAGAATGGAGCCAAGATGAGAAAGTCACCGAAGTTTTCCCCCGAGATGCGCGAGCGCGCCGTGCGCATGGTTCAAGAGCACCGCAGCGAGCATCCGTCGCAGTGGGCAGCCATCGAGTCCATTGCCGCCAAGGTCGGCTGCGTGCCGCAGACCTTGCACATCTGGGTCAAGCAGCACGAGATTGACGCAGGCCAGCGCGATGGTGTGTCCACGGCCGAGGCCCAACGTATCAAGGAACTCGAACGCGAGAACCGCGAACTGCGCAAAGCCAATGAGATCCTGAAGCTGGCCAGTGCGTTTTTCGCCCAGGCGGAGCTCGACCGCCGATTGAAGTGATGTACCGGCTCGTGGACGAACACCGCGAAGTCCACGGGGTCGAGCCGATGTGCAGAGTGCTGCAGATCGCCCCGTCGGCCTACCGTCGGCACGCCGCCCGGTTGCGAGACGCTCAGCTTTTGAGCGTCAGGGCCCAGCGCGATGCAGCGCTGATGCCCACCATCGAGCGCGTGTGGAACGACAACCTGCAGGTCTACGGTGCCGACAAGGTGTGGATGCAGATGAACCGCGAGGGGGCGGCCGTTGCGCGCTGTACGGTTGAACGTCTGATGCGGCAACTGGGCTTGCAGGGCGTGCGCCGCGGCAAGGTGGTACGCACCACGGTCGGTGACCCCAAAGCACCGTGCCCGCTGGACAAGGTCAACCGGCAATTCAAAGCCCAGCGGCCCAACCAGCTGTGGGTATCGGACTTCACCTACGTCTCGACCTGGCAGGGCTGGCTGTACGTGGCCTTCGTGGTGGACGTGTTCGCACGGCGCATCGTGGGCTGGCGTGTGAGCACCTCAATGACCACGGACTTCGTCCTCGACGCGCTGGAGCAAGCGCTGTACGACCGACAGCCTGAGCGCGACAGCAGTCTGATTCATCACTCTGATCGCGGGTCGCAATACGTTTCGATTCGCTACTCGGAGCGCCTGGCCGAGGCTGGCGTGGAGCCATCTGTGGGCAGCAAGGGCGACAGCTACGACAACGCACTGGCCGAGACGATCAACGGTCTGTACAAGGCTGAGGTGATTCACCGGCGCACCTGGAAGACCCGCGAGGCCGTCGAGCTTGCCACACTGACCTGGGTCTCCTGGTACAACAATCACCGCTTGATGGGACCACTGGGCTACATTCCGCCGGCCGAGGCTGAGGCAAACTACTACCGCCAACTCGCCGAGCAATCGACTGTGCCAGCCTGAGCACTTAAACCAACCAGCCTCCGCAATTCCCGGGGCGGTTCACTGCGCGGAAGGCAGTGCGTCTACAGTGGCGCCATGATCCATCCTGCCCCCGCGTCACTCACCCTCAACGGTACTCGCTAGCGCGGCAGGCAATCGCGCCACATGGGCCTACCGTGCCGATTCACCAACGGGTTTGTGGCGATGAATCGATCGAGCGGCTCTCCGTTAATTTCGTACAGCATCTAGTTCCGACGAAGGAACCGGATGAAGGCGCAAGCCACTGCGAATTGCTAACGAGGGATTAGCTTTGGTGAACGTCTGAAGCCGCCAAGGTTTTGAAAAAATTGCTTGTTCCGTGTGAAGTACCTCTTGATACTGATTGCAACGCTCCCCACATGGCGCAGATCACCACAAACCACAAGGAGCACAGTGGAGGAGACGAAGCCCTTTAGGGTCCTATGCCTGGATGGCGGCGGCATGCGCGGCGCTTACCAAACCGCCTACCTGGCCACCTTTGCCGAGCGCATCAGTGAAAAGCTGAAGTTGCAAGGCCCTCTCGACGTTGGATCGGCGTTCGACCTCGTCGTCGGCACGAGCACGGGCGGAATCGTGGCCTGCGGGCTTGCGGCCGGCGTGCCGCTGACGCAAATGCAAGGGCTCTATGCCAAGGCGGGGAAGAAAATCTTCCCGCTTCAGTGGGTTCGACCTCTGCCAATCCTCGGCAAGCTCGTTCGCGCGTTCGGTATTGGCACCATCTGCGGAGACCGGGCGCTGCGCAAGACGCTGACCGACACGCTGGGCAACCGCACCATCGGATCGGTCTACGATGATCGCAAGATTGCCTTGGCGGTACCAGCGCTCGATTTGGCCCGCCACGCGGCGGTCGTCTTCAAGTCTCAACACCTGAAGCGCCTAAATGGGCGTGACAACAAGCGCAGCCTGGTCGATGTGTGCATGGCCACCAGCGCGGCGCCGATCCTGCGCTCGATGGCACGCCTGCAGGAGCCAGGTGGCTCCGGTGCGACTGCAACTTATGTCGATGGCGGTCTCTGGGCGAACAACCCCGGTCTGATCGGCATGATGGAGGCGACCGAGATCCTGAAGGATCGTGGCGAGGACCGCCCTATCCACCTCTTCATGCTTGGAACGCTACCTTCCCAGGGTGGCGAGGAAATCCACTGGTGGCGGCATCGCGCCGCCTGGGGCTGGGGCTTCGGGCTCAAGGCCATCTCGGCAAGCCTGAACGCGCAAGCCGTTGGATACGACTACCTCACCAGCAAGATGGCCGAGATGCGCGGCGATGGCAGCTTCGCCTATCGACTTCCGGCCCAGTGCCCGTCCAACGAGTTGCGCGACTACCTGACCAATATGGACGACGCCCGGAAGAAGGTGCTCAACGCCCTGACCCGACAGGCGATCTCGGACGTCGATTTCGCATTCGCCTCGGCGGTAACCGAGATGCAGGAATTTCGTTCCACCCTGGCCACCGCCAGACCTCACCCATCGGCCACCAACAAGGAGCAGAACAACAATGGCTGACATCGACTGCCACAGCGAGATGACGAACTTCCATCGGGACAATGTCACGCTCTCGAACAAGCAACAAGGTGAGATGCGCACGCGCCGAGACGCGGGGCGCACGCGCCTGGAGAACGGCCTCAACGAAGCCAAGAAGCCTCAACCCAAGGAGATCCGGTCGCAGGGGTCATACCAGATGCGCACCATGGTACAGGACGATGACAACGACTACGACATTGACGACGGGGCCTACTTCGCATCTGACGATCTCAAGGATGACGCGGGCGTTGCGCTGACGCCGAAAGCTGCGCGCCAGCGGGTGTGTGATGCGCTAGTGTGGGATGGCCGCCTCAAGCAGGAGGCCACCGTCAAGCGCAACTGCGTCCGCCAAGTTTACGCTGCAGGCTATCACATCGACATCCCGGTGTACCGCATCGTCACCACCAAAGACGAGAACAACGATCCGGTGGAACACTACGAACTGGCAAGCGGTGATGAGTGGATACGCTCCGACGCACGGGCGGTGACCCGCTGGTTCAACGGCCTGGTGGGCGAATTGAACGCTGGCGAGTCGGACGGCAGCCAGATGCGGCGCGTCACCAAATTGACCAAGAAGTTCGCGCGCCGTCCGGGCTGGAAGGACGAGACGACCAGCGGGATCTGCATCACCAAACTCGTCGTCGACCATTTTCAGTACAGCGCCGATCGCGATGACAAGGCGCTGCGCGAAACGTGGAAGGCCATCGACAAGAAGCTTCAGAAATCGACCGAGATCGACCACCCCGTGCTCGCCACCAAACTGGCGCAATCGGGTGACGCGGCCGTCACCTTTTTCCGTACCTGCTTGAGCGATGCGCTCAAGACGCTGGAGGTGCTGGACACGTCCGATTGCACCCGCAAGAAGGCACGGGAAGCGTGGGACGACGTGTTCGACACCGGCTTCTTCAGCATGCAGCCAGACAACAAAGACGACGGCGGGGACGGCAAAGGCTCAGCCATGTCAGTCACGTCGGTCGAGACCGCCCGGCGCAACGATGGTGGCGGGAGGTTCGGCTGAGGACCGAGGCAGAACGCGCACTGACCGCGGGTGAGATCGAAGCTGGCCTCGAGCAGCAACGCCCGGGCCAGTGGCAGCGTCTAACGGCGGCCGAGTTGGACAAGCTCCAAGGGGGATTCGATGCTGGCTGGCGGGTGAACATCCCCGCTGGCTCGCTCGAACTGAAAACGGCCGACCACCTGGTGCTGGCCGTCGACGCTGCGTTCCCCAACTCGCAGCCCCGAATCTTCGCGCCCGCCGCGGGCAGCGACTACATCTGGCCGCACGTCGAGCCGGCCGGGCTGCTGTGCTTGCGGTCCAGCAGGAACTCCGCGCCGATTGCAGACCGGGTGCAGACGCATCTTCGCGATGCGGAGGAACTCCTCAACTTTCCGGAACCCAAGCGGCGCGAGGAGTTCGAGCGGGAATTCACGGCCTATTGGTCGCATCGGGCCACGAACAGCGCTGACCAGGCTCGCGTGTGGAGCCTCGTTACCCCGGGCGGTGTCACGCGCGAGGTGGCTTACTTTTTCGATGCAAAGTCCAATCGCTACGTCATCGCCGATGACAAGGACGCGCTCAAGCGCTGGCTTCGCAACACGGGCGCTAACCCTGGCGACAAGCAGATCTACCCGACCTGGCTGTTCCGCCTTTCGCAGCCGTGGACGCCACGCGAGTTTCCGGAAACCGGCGACGAAATCACCAAGTTGCTCCCGCAAGACATCGTCCGAAAATGCCTGGAGCCTGGGCTGTTGTCGCCGTTCCTTTTCGAGGTCGACACTAAGACCGGCACGGCCTTCGCGGCAGTGGTGCTGCGGGGCGCCGAGCGGCGTGATGTGATGAAGGGTTTTCGGCACATGTCGAAGGTGCCTGCTGCGCATATCGTCGGCTCCTACGCGAAACGGCCGGTCGAGCGCTGCAAAGTCGCACGTGTCGACGGGGCATGGGTTCACGGTCGTGATCACCCTTCGAGCTATGCGTCGGTCAAGAACCGTAAGGTGGCCATCGTCGGCTGCGGAGCCATCGGTGCGGCGGTGGCGCGCCTTCTCGCCCAAGCGGGAGTGGGCGAACAGATCTTCGTCGACGCCGACAGCCTGTCGACGGCTAACGTTTCTCGACATCCGCTGGGCATGTTCCACGTCAGCCTCAACAAGGCCTCGGCGCTGAAAGAGCACCTGCGGCGGGAGTTTCCTCACCTGACGTTTGAACACGCGTTTAGAAATCGTGTCGAATGGCTCAGTTCCAAGGACCTTGATCAGTTGGCCAGCGCCGACTTGATCATTTCGGCGGGCATCGACTTCGACGGTGAGGCTGCGCTAGACCATTGGCGACGACGCCTAGCACGCCCCCCGGCTCACCTCAGCACCTGGACCGAGGCCTATGCAGCCGCAGGGCATGCCGTTTTGCTCTACGGCCAAGCGTCGATCCTGGCGGGGTTTGACGGCGAGGAGCGGCCGAACTTCCGGTTGACGGATTGGCCGGATGAATCCGGGGCACTCATCGTGGAGGCTGGGTGCGGCAACAGCTTTCAGCCGCATGGCGTGATCGATTTGCACCCTACGGTAGGGATGGCGGCCGGGTTGGCACTCGATACGCTGCTGGACAAGGTGCCTGCCTCGTGTCGCCGCGTGTGGATGGGCGACCCCGCAGTGGTAGAAGCCAACGGCGGCATACTACGAGAGACCTTCACCGACCAGCTGACGGTGCGCGAATTTGTCTGGCCATGATCTGTTTGTTTGCAAAGCCGATGCCCAAGCACTCGATCGTCGGGCATCTCGCCGACACCTCTCAAGCCCTTTCGATTTCCCGACTGGCCTTGCAACACGTCAGCCGACACCGTCAGTCCACCCCTTGGGCGACCGAGGCTGGCGGCCAGCTGTTCGGCACGCTCAATGCCGCACAGGTCTGCGTGACCGAGGCCTCCGGCCCGTATGCCGGCGACGAGCGCTCCAGGTATCGCTACCGATCCAACCCCGCTGCCGCCCAGCGCGCGATCGAAGACCGACACAAGCGAGGGCTACTGTACCTGGGCGAGTGGCACACGCACGCTGAAGACTACCCCAGCGCTTCGGGGCTCGACGACGACGCCATGCGCCGTCTGATCGCCAGTTCGCAGTTGAACAGCAACGCGCTGCTGATGATGATCGTGGGTCGGGCACGAAGCGCGGCAGGTCTCGCGGTGTGGAGCGTCTCCAGTGAGGCCGCTCGCCGATGGATTCTCAGCGCGAACCCGGAGGAAACCTGACATGAGCATCGGCGTCGCGCTTGTCATCGCCATGCTTTGCCAACTCCTGAAGGATGCGCTGTTCAGACTGGGTTGCCCTGGCATAGTCGCACGGCTATTCGCCTGACCGGGAACGACTGCTTTCGCGCGCTGCAGTCACTTACCGGTCAAACTCGAACGGCAGCAATCAGCCTATTCCTGCCGTTCAGTCAGAAAATTCGAGCGACAGGTCGTGGCCATTTGTTGACTGTTCAGGTCGGCCATCGCGGTGTTCATGAGCGCCAGAACTGGGGTGCACCAGTCACCAGATTCCGCAATGGTGGCCAACTGAGGGCGCCGTCTTCTGCTGGACCACACCACGCTTGAACGGGAGTTTGCGGACTACCGCTACACCAAGGAAAGCTGGCTATCGGAGGCAGCGGCTAGGCCTTAGTCTTGGCGTAAGCGAGGCCTCAAGGCCCTTGTTGCCGGGCCGAGGGGAGCAGGTCAGCATGTGTCCATATGCAAGACAGTGGACATACCCCTGAGTGGAACGGCCCGAAGGTTGAGCGCACCCTTCGCAACGGCAAGCACATCTATTTCTCAACCTTCAAGGCTTGGCTGGTCGAACAGGCCAGCAGACCGGGCGCATCGGTCGCGGGTCTGGCGCTGCGCAACGGCGTCAATGCCAATCTGCTGCGTCACTGGATGAAGCTGGGTCATTGGCAATCGGTCACCCCGACGCTGTTACCCGTGACTGTTCTCGCACAGCAGCCCTGTGCCGATGTGGTGGCGTCCACCCTTGCCCAACCCTCCACGGGGGCGGTGGAGATCGAACTGTGTGGCGCCGTCATCCGCCTGAGTGGTCAGGTCGATGCCGCGCAACTGACGACGGTACTGGCCGCGCTGCGCGCATGATCGGCTTGCCAGCGAACACGCGGGTGTGGATCGTGGCCGGACACACCGACATGCGCAAGGGCTTCGATGGTCTGGCCGCGATGGTGCAGACCGCGCTGAGCGAGAACCCGTTCAGTGGCCACGTCTTCGTCTTCCGCGGCCGGCGCGGCGACATCCTCAAGGTGCTGTGGTTCGATGGCCAGGGCCTGCTGTTGCTCAGCAAGCGACTCGAACGCGGGCGCTTCGTCTGGCCCCAAGCCTCGGGCGGTGGCGTATCGCTGACACCGGCACAGTTGTCGATGCTGCTCGAAGGCATCGATTGGCGCATGCCAGCGCGCACGCATCGTCCGGAGCTGGCCGCGTAAAGCTGGCGTTGCGGGTCATTCCCGATGGAGCCGGGCTGGGGGTGAGGCACACTCCAGGCCGTGTCGACGCCCACCCCATCACCTGCGAGCTACGAAGAATTGCTGCGCATCATCAAGGCGCGCGATAGCGAGGTGGCACTGCTCAAGCTGATGGTCGACAAGCTCAAGTTGCAACTGCTGCGTCGCGTGCGCGCCGAGTTCGGCACCTCCAGTGAACAGTGGGCGGCACAGATACCTTTGATCGATGGCGACCAAGCCGCATTGAGCATGCGTGCCAAGGGTGTCCCGGTGCCGGCCCCCGCCAATGACGCGCAGATCGACCGCCGTCTGCCGGCGCATCTGCCGCGCGACGTCCAGGAACACCTGCCCCAGCTCAGCAACAGCCATCACGACGGTACGGGCCAACCCTGCGGCTGCACGGCCTGCGGTGCCCGGTTGCGCAAGATCGGGCAAGACGTCTCCGAGCAGCTGGAGTACGTGCCGGCACACTTCAAGGTGATCCGGCATGTGCGGCCCAAGCTGGTTTGCGTGGGCTGCCAGACGATCTTCCAGGCCAGCGCACCGGGCCGCCCGATTGCGCGTGGTGTGGCCGGCGCCGGCCTGTTGGCCCATGTGCTGGTCTCCAAGTATTGCGACCACTTGCCCTTGTACCGCCAAAGCGGCATCTACGCCCGCAGCGGCGTTGAGCTGGACCGCTCCACGCTGGCCGGCTGGGTCGATCAGGCCGATCAGTTGCTGGACCCGCTGGTGGCGGCGCTGGGGCGCTACACCTTGGCGGCGGCCAAGATCCACGCCGACGACACCCCCGTCCCGGTGCTGCAGCCCGGGCGGGGCAAGACCAAGACCGGACGCTTGTGGGTGTACGTCAGAGACGACCGCCCGATCGGTTCCAGCGAGCCTCCTGCAGCCTGGTACCAGTACACGCCGGACCGCAAGGGTGAACACCCACAGCGGCACCTGCGGCAATACCGGGGCATCCTGCAGGCAGACGCCTATGGCGGCTGGGGCAAGCTCTACGGATCAGGCCAGATCACCGAGGCCGCTTGCTGGGCGCACGCGCGCCGACCTTGGTGGGATCTGTACCTCAGCAGCGGTCGTGACGGCACGTCCATTGCAGCGCAAGCGCTCGGACGCATCGCCGAGCTGTATGCGATCGAACGCGACATTCGGGGACAACCTCCCGATGTTCGGCAGGCCCAACGCCAGGCGCGGGCTGGCCCGCTGGCGCAGGAGATGCACGCCTGGCTGAGCCAACTGCTGGGGCGGGTGTCGGCCAAATCGGAATTGGCACAGGCCATCGGCTACAGCCTTGCGCGCTGGCAGGCCCTGACGCGCTATTGCGATGACGGCCGTATCGAGATGGACAACAACGCCGCCGAGCGGGCGCTGCGTGGGGTGGCCTTGGGGCGGGGCAACTACCTGTTCATGGGCTCGGACGCGGGCGGCGAGCGCGCGGCCGCAATCTACAGCCTGGTGCAGACCGCCAAGCTCAATGGGCTGGACCCCGAGGCCTACCTGCGTGAGGTGCTCGGCCGCATTGCCGAGCACCCCATCAACCGCATCGATGAGCTGTTGCCTTGGAACCTGATGCACACAGGGGTCAGCCCAACACAGCAGCGCCGGGCAGCATGAGTGCACCCGGCATCGACCCTCGGGTGCTGGACGCCCTGCAGAGCGCCAGCAGCCTGGAGCTGTTCCAGCTGAGCACGCTGATCGAGCGGCTGCTGGCCGATCCGCGGCGCATCATTGCCGTGCGCAAGAACATGCACCTGGGGCAGGCGGTGCGCTTTGTGGACTGGCGCGATGGCAGCCTGCGTGAAGGCAAGGTCGTGGCCATGCGCGAGGCACAGGTGACGTTGCAAGACGTGCGAGAGCGCAAGGAGTGGAAGCTGCCCTACGCCGCGATCGAACCGCCGCAGCCCGACCCTGCGGCACATGTTCAAGCGGTGGCGCCTGAACCGCCAGCTGCGCAGCGACCGACGCGCAACGACTTCCGATGTGGCGAGAAGGTGGCCTTCGAGGACAAGTACCTGCAGACCGTGGTGGGCACCATCGTTCGCATCAACAGCCGCACCGCCACCATCGACCCCGGCGACGGCACCCATTGGCGCGTCGGCTTCGCCCTGCTGCGCCACGTCCTGGACGTTTGACGGCCTCCCTCCTCGTCAAGAGGGTGTTGAGGCGACGCTTACGTCTTGGCGTGCGAGCGGGAGCCATCAGCGACCCTGATTTGCCTGGCTGCACGGCAAGGCTTAATATGTAAAATATTTAAGACATATATAAGGTCTATGCCAGCCATGAACCTGATCGATATTGGCCACGTCGTTGGCGCTCGGCGTGCCGAGCTGGGCCTGACCCAGGCGCAGCTGGCGCACCTGAGCGGCCTGTCGCGCCAGACCTTGGTCGGCCTGGAAAACGGCACCCTGAGTGATCTGGGTGTCAACCGTGTTGGACAGGTGCTGGCGGTGCTGGGCTTGGACAGCACCGCGCCGGATACCCAGGCGCGGCGCAAGAAGCGCGGCTTGTGGATGGCGGCCAAGACGGCCAGTGTCAGTTACTCGCGTGAACTGGCGCCGGAGATGTTGGAGCAGGCCCTGGCCAGCGGCGAGGTGCCTCCTTCGTTTGCTCCGCATCTCACTCATTTACTGGACGAGGCCCCCGTGCCCACCGTCGTGATGGCCGTGGAAGAGGCAGCTGCGCAAGCGCAGCTGCCACCCCGGAAGGTCTGGCGCAACGTTGCAAAACTTGCAGAGGCGCTGTCTGTGCATCGCCGGGCGCTGTGGGCATGAAGGCCGATGCGCTGCCCAGCGGAGCCTGGGAGAGTTTGTTTCCGCGTGCGTTGATGTTGATCGACGACATCAGCAAGTACGGAGGCATAGCCGACCCGTTTTGGACTTTCGGAGGAGGAACCGTGTTGATGTTTCGCTACCGCCACCGGCTGAGCAAGGACATCGACATTTTTGTGCCCGATCCGCAGTACCTGGGCTTTGTGACTCCACGGCTGAGCGACACGGCCGCAGACTTGACCGAGGACTACGCGGAACAGCCGGGCATGTTCGTGAAGCTTCAGTTCGATGAGGGTGAAGTGGACTTTGTGTCTGCCCCCAATCTGCTGGATGACGCCTGGGAAGTTTGGGATATCCAAGGCCATGCCGTCAAAGTGGAGACGGCTGCCGAGATCATTGCCAAGAAGATGTACCACCGTGGCGACCGTGTCACGGCGCGCGATCTGTTTGATCTGGCACTTGTGATCGAGCGCGAGCCTGTGCAACTTCTGGCAGCCAAGCCGTTTTTGCTGCGCCACCGCAGTGCATTCCTCGCCCAGATTCGGCAACCGCATCCCAGCCTGCGGGCCGCGTTCGACGCCATCACCACGCTGGAATACACGCCGAGCTTCGACCACTGCGTGGCGGTGGCGGGTGAGTTTTTGGACAGTTTGTAGCGATGGTGGAGGTGGGCATGACGCAAGAGCAGTTCGCCGCTCGCTTTGGTTTTTCCATGGCAACTCTGCGACACTGGGAGCGCGGCGACCGTACTCCACGCGGCTCGGCACTGGTGCTGCTCAAGGTGATTGAGCGCAACCCACAAGCGGTCACCGAGGCCTTGGCATGACTATCACGCCAAGGAGTGTTCAAAAGTGGGTACAGGAGCGGGTACAGAATGATCCGTACAACCTACATGCCAAGAATCCATGCGGCTTTCACGCCACACTTTTTGTTCAACGTCTGAGGGGAAAACGCGTTGGCCGATACGCGAGAAACTCCCATAAGTTTCCGGCGCGCCATCAAGCTGTGCTTCACGGTTCTATTCGCACCAGATCGGATGGGAGAAGAAGAGGATCGTGACAATCAAGTGCGAGAAAGGAAGGAGCCGGCAGCGGATCAGCGAGCACATCCAGCGCATGTCGTGCGCAGGGCCTTCTTTCAATCGTTGCTGCTTGTATTGCTTTCCGGTAGCGTAGGGTTTGTCTGGGGTATCGGCATGCATCACCTCGGCCGATGTGCAACACCCCCAACGGTCGCCTGGATCCAGATCGTTGGGGCGGGCATGCTTCTGTGGGGAACGCTATTTGTTCGCGGCTGGGAAATCGAGACCTGGAGCGGTGTCTCGTTGACCGAACGAGTCAATCAATGGCTATATCGGACGCTGTGCTGCGTGGGAACCGCGCTCGTCGTGTACTCGTTGGCCTTCCCTGCTTGCAAGGTGTGATGCATCTCATCACGAAACAACGTTCTTCGTTGCTGTAGCGCTCAGCCTGCCCGCCGGAACGTCAGGTTGATGCGCGCCGCCCCGGTGAGCGGGTGCTCGGCGGCCGCCACTGGCGCCACGCCGTGGAAGTGCAGCCGGCCGTCACCGCCGAAGACCACCACGTCGCCGTGCGCCAGCGGCACGCGCAGCGCGCGGTCGGCACGGCGCGGGCCGCCCCACAAAAACACGGCGGGCAGGCCGAGCGAGACGCTGACGATGGGCTGGGAGAAGTCGCGCTCGTCCTTGTCCTGGTGCAGGCCCATGCGGGCGCCCGGGCCATAGTGGTTGATCAGGCAGGCGTCGGGGTCGAAGGCTGCAAAGCCCGCCTCGGCGGCGGCGGCTTCGGCCAGCTGGCGCAGCGGCGCGGGCATGACGGGCCAGGGCTGGCCGGTGGCCGGGTCGGTGGCGCTGTAGCGGTAGCCGCGCGCGTCGCTCACCCAGCCGCGCGCGCCGCAGCTGCTGAGCCGCGCCGACATGGCGCGCCCGCCGGGGGTGAGCATCTGCCGCGGCGGCGCGGCCGCGAGCACAGCCTGCACCGCGGGCCAGACCGCGCCGACGAAAGGCAGGGCGAAGCCCCGCAGCAGCACCGCGTGCGCGCCCAGCGGCTGGCGCGTGGGCTCGAGCGCGGGCTGGTCGGCGAACAGGTCAAGCGTCACGGTTCAGAAGAGAATTAGCTTCCAGACCTTGCGTGGCGGGCGCAGGCAGCTATGCAAAACATAGTGACCTGGGCCGTCAGAACCCCTCCGGCCAGACGTACAGCAGCGCCGTCGTCATCAGCACGTAGCGCAGGAACTTGCCCAGCGCCATCCAGGCGGTGCAGGGCGCCAGCGGCAGTCGCAGCCAGCCGGCCACGGCGGTGAGCGGATCGCCGATCACCGGCAGGAAGGCGAAGAAGCAGGCCTTGGGGCCCAGGCGCTGCAGCCAGTCGAGCGCACGCAGGTGGGTGGGCGAGTGGCGGGCGCGGTCCACCACCTGGTGCGCGCCCAGGCCCATCCACCAGTTCAGCACGCCGCCCAGGGTGTTGCCCACGGTGGCCACCAGGATCGCCGGCCAGAACAGCTGCGGGTTCAGCTTGACCAGGCCGAACACCGCCGGCTCCGAGCCCAGCGGCAGCAGCGTGGCGGAGACGAAGGCCACCACGAACACGGTGGCGAGCCCGTGCTCGGGCAGCGCCAGCCACGCCAGCAGGGATTGCAGCCACGCTTCCATGGGGCGGCAGTGTACGGGGCTTGGCGAGCCGGGGCGCCGGGTCGGTCGGGCCGGCCGACCGTTACATCTCGGATTTCAATTGCTGAAAAAACAGGCACGTAGAATCCGGACTTCCCGTTCCGCGCGCCGCGCCACGTCTGCTGGCCGCCGCCGCGCGGTGCGGCCGCCCGTCCACCATGCACATCGGCCCCTACGTCCTGCCCAACACCGTCTTCGTCGCCCCCATGGCCGGGGTGACGGACCGGCCGTTCCGCCAGCTGTGCCGGCGCTTCGGCGCCGGCTACGCGGTGAGCGAGATGGTGACCTCGCGCAAGGACCTGTGGCACACGCTCAAGACCTCGCGCCGGGCCGACCACGCCGGCGAGCCGGGGCCGATCGCGGTGCAGATTGCCGGCACCGACGCGCCGATGATGGCCGAGGCCGCGCGCCACAACATCGGGCGCGGCGCGCAGATCATCGACATCAACATGGGCTGCCCGGCCAAGAAGGTGTGCAACAAGTGGGCCGGCAGCGCGCTGATGCAGGACGAGCCGCTGGCCATCGCCATCGTCGAGGCCGTGGTGGCCGCCTGCGCACCGCACGGTGTGCCGGTGACGCTGAAGATGCGCACCGGCTGGAGCGCCGACCACAAGAACGCCGTGCGCCTGGCGCGCGCGGCCGAAGCCGCCGGCGTACAGATGATCACCGTGCACGGCCGCACCCGCGAGCAGGGCTACAGGGGCGAGGCCGAATACCTCACCATCGCCGAGGTGAAGGCGGCGGTGCGCGTGCCGGTGGTCGCCAACGGCGACGTCGATTCGCCCGGGAAGGCCCGGGCCGTGCTGGCCGCCACCGGCGCCGACGCGGTGATGATCGGCCGCGCGGCGCAGGGCCGGCCCTGGATCTTCCGCGAGGTGGCGCACTTCCTGACCACCGGCCGCCATCTGGCGCCGCCGCTGGTGCTGGAGGTGCGCCGGGCCCTGCTGGAGCACCTGCAGGACCACTACGGCCTGTACGGCGAATGGGCGGGCGTGCGATCGGCGCGCAAGCACATCGGCTGGTACGTGCGCGGGCTGCCGGGCGGGGAGGCCCTGCGCCAGCGCATCAACCCCCTGGAGGACGCCGCCGCGCAGACGCAGGCGGTCGGGGATTACTTCAGCGAGCTGGCGCAGGTGCACGAACGCCTGCCGCTCGCTGCGACGACACTGGAAGAGGTGGGACCGGCATGACCCGCAAGCACATCGACGAATGCGTGCGAGAGAGCCTGGAGGCGTACTTTGCCGACCTGCGCGGCACCGAGCCCGCCAACCTGCACGAGATGCTCATCAAGGCGGTGGAAAAGCCCTTGCTGGAGGTGGTGATGGTGCACGCCGATCACAACCAGAGCCGCGCCGCCGACTGGCTGGGGCTGAACCGCAACACGCTGCGCAAGAAGCTCGTGGAGCATAAATTGATATGACCCCCCTGAGTCGCCTTCGGCGCCTTCCCCCCTCTCTCTTCGGGAGGGGGGACGACGCCAGTGGCCGGTACAAGCCCGGCCACGGCGTCCGCTGGCCTGGCCTGCTCCGCGGCCACCTGAGTGGTCTTGCCAGCCCACGGGGGCGGTATCTGAGCGGCGCATTCGGGCCATCTGTTTACTACTGATTCAATAGCTGTCTGCGCCCGGTGTGCAAGGTCTGCAAGCCGATTTCATTCAAAAAAACGTCGATTCTCATGAACGCCCTGCTTTCCGTTTCCGACAAGACCGGCCTGGTGGAGTTTGCGCGTGCGCTGCACGCCATCGGGTTCAAGCTCATCTCCACCGGCGGCACCGCCAAACTGCTGGAAGACAACGGCCTGCCCGTGACCGAGGTGGCCGAGGTCACGCATTTTCCCGAGATGCTGGATGGCCGCGTGAAGACGCTGCACCCCAAGGTGCACGGCGGCCTGCTGGCGCGGCGCGAGCTGCTCGCGCACATGTCGGCGCTGAAGGAGCACGGCATCGACACCATCGACCTGCTGGTGGTCAACCTCTACCCGTTCGAGGCCACGGTGGCCAAGGCCGGCTGCACGCTGGAGGACGCGATCGAGAACATCGACATCGGCGGCCCGGCCATGGTGCGCAGCGCCGCCAAGAACTGGAAGGACGTGGCGGTGCTGACCGACCCCGAGCAGTACGGCCAGATCCTGCCCGAGCTGACGGCCGGCAAGGGCAAGCTGTCGGACAAGACGCGCTTCGGCCTGGCGGTGGCGGCGTTCAACCGCATCAGCAACTACGACGCGGCCATCAGCGACTACCTGAGCGCCATCGATCCTGGGGCTGGCGGCGAAGGCGGCGTGCCGGTGCGTGGCCTTTTCCCGGCGCAAAGCAACGGCCGCTTCGTGAAGATCCAGGACCTGCGCTACGGCGAGAACAGCCACCAGCAGGCCGCGCTGTACCGCGACCTGTATCCGGCGCCCGGCTCGCTCGTCACCGCCAAGCAGCTGCAGGGCAAGGAGCTGAGCTACAACAACATCGCCGACGCCGATGCGGCCTGGGAATGCGTCAAGAGCTTCGACGCGCCGGCCTGCGTGATCGTCAAGCACGCCAACCCGTGCGGCGTGGCGGTGGGCAAGGATGCGCTCCAGGCCTACGGCAAGGCCTTCCAGACCGACCCGACCAGCGCCTTCGGCGGCATCATCGCTTTCAACCGGCCGGTGGACCTGGCGACGGCCGAGGCGGTGAACAAGCAGTTCGTCGAGGTGCTGATGGCGCCCGGCTACAGCCCGGAAGCGCTGGCCGTGTTCCAGGCCACCAAGGCCAAGCAGAACGTGCGCATCCTGCAGATCGCGCTGCCCAAGGGCGGCGCCACCGACTGGGACAACGGCCGCAACGCCATGGACGTCAAGCGCGTCGGCTCGGGCCTGCTGATCCAGACCGCCGACAACCACGAACTCGCCGCCGCCGACCTCAAGGTGGTGACGAAGAAGCAGCCGACGCCGCAGCAGATCGAGGACCTGCTGTTCGCCTGGAAGGTGGCCAAGTACGTCAAGAGCAACGCCATCGTGTTCTGCGCCGGCGGCATGACGCTGGGCGTGGGCGCGGGGCAGATGAGCCGGCTGGATTCGGCGCGCATCGCCAGCATCAAGGCCGAGCACGCGGGTTTGTCGCTGAAAGGCAGTGCCGTGGCCAGCGACGCCTTCTTCCCCTTCCGCGACGGGCTGGATGTGGTGATCGACCACGGTGCCAGCTGCGTGATCCAGCCCGGCGGCTCGATGCGCGACCAGGAGGTCATCGACGCCGCCGACGAACGCGGCGTTGCGATGGTGTTCTCAGGCGTGCGCCATTTCAGGCACTGAATCGGCCTCTGGACCTTGCGTGGCGGGCGCAGGCAGCTCCTGAATCAGGAGCTTTTCCGGGCGCGGTTCAGCGGCAGCGGGTCGGGTAGGCGGAGCAGTCCACACCGCGGCCGTCGTAGAAATGGCCGGGGTCGCGGTGCCAGCCCTGGCCGCGCGCGGTGGGGCTGTAGTCGATGGTGTTGAGGCCGCTCAGGTCGGCCAGCTTGTCTTTCTCGGAGGCCTTGACCGGCTTGATGGTCAGGGGCGCGTCGAGCTGCTTGCCCTTGGCGGCCGGCGCGGCCGGCAGCGTCGTCAGCACCGGCACCTGAGCGGCGTTCGTGTTCTGTTGGGCCTGCGCGGCAAGCGGCGCGAGCGTCAGCGCGGCCAGCGCCAGCGCGGCGTGTTTCATGCTCATCGGTCAACTCCTCGGTTCATGAGCATGAATCCTAAAGAATTCACTCCGCCGTGACGCGTCGAATGCGTCACGGCTAGCGCGACTTTGTGCGCACCGGCGGCCCGGATGGGCCCGGTCACCCCAGTGTGGCCAGGGTTTCGCGGAAGGCGGCGATGGTGAAGTCGAGGTCGGCGTCGGAGTGCGCGGCGCTGACGAAGCCGGCCTCGTACAGTGCCGGCGCGATGTACACCCCGCGGCTGAGCAGGCCGTGGAACAGCAGGTTGAAGCGCGCCGAATCGCTCTTCATGACCTGCTGGTAGTTCTGCGGCAGCTCGGGCAGCAGGAAGAAGCCGAACATGCCGCCTTCGCAGTCGGCCGCGAAGGGCACGCCGGCCTCGCGCGCGGCGGCGCTGAGGCCGTCGACCAGCCGGCGCGTCTTGGCCGCCAGCGATTCAAAGAACCCCGGGCGCTTGATCTCGCGCAGCGTGGCCAGGCCGCAGGCGGTGGCCACCGGGTTGCCGGACAGCGTGCCCGCCTGGTACACCGGCCCGAGCGGCGCCAGCTGCTCCATCACCACGCGCTTGCCGCCGAAGGCCGCCAGCGGCATGCCGCCGCCGATGACCTTGCCCATGACGGTGATGTCAGGCTCGAAACCCGGGATCAGCCGGGCGTACACGCTTTGCGCGCTGCCCAGCGCCACGCGGCAGCCGGTCATGACCTCGTCGTAGATCAGCAGGGCGCCGTGCTGCGTGCACAGCTCGCGGCAGCGGCGGGTGAATTCCACCGTGGCGCGCACGAAGTTCATGTTGCCGGCAATCGGCTCGATGATCAGGCCGGCGATCTCCGGCCCGTGCAGGGCGAAGGCTTCTTCGAGCTGGGCGACGTTGTTGTATTCGAGCACCAGCGTGTGCTGCACCACCTCGGGTGGCACGCCGGCGCTGGTGGGGTTGCCGAAGGTGGCCAGGCCCGAACCGGCCTTGACCAGCAGGGCATCCGCATGGCCGTGGTAGCAGCCCTCGAACTTGAGGATCTTGCTGCGCCCGGTGGCGCCGCGCGCCAGCCGGATGGCCGTCATGCCGGCCTCGGTGCCGGAGGAGACCAGCCGCAGCATCTCCATGCTGGGCACGAGCGAGAGGATTTCCTCGGCCAGCTCGATCTCGCGCTCGGTGGGGGCGCCGAAGGAAAGGCCCTCGGTGGCGGCCTGCTGCACCGCTTCCAGCACCGCGGGGTGGCCGTGGCCCAGGATCATCGGCCCCCAGGAGCCGATGTAGTCGATGTAGCGCTGGTCGTTGGCATCCCAGAAATAGGCGCCGTGCGCGCGCTGCACGAAGCGGGGCGTGCCGCCCACGGCGCGGAAGGCCCGCACGGGTGAATTGACGCCGCCGGGGATGACCTGGCGGGCGCGCGCCATGAGGGCGTCGTTGAAGTCGGTGTCAGTGCTTGGTTTCATGGGTGGAGATCAGCAGGTCGCGCAGCGAGGCTTCGCCGGCGAAGCTGCTTTCGGTGGTGGAGGCGTCGGCCGCATCGGCGTCGTCCTCGTCGTCGGGCTGGGCCCAGAACAGGCGGTCGGGCAGGGCGCGGCCCATGCCCGGGTGGAAACCGTGGTCCAGCGCCTGGTCGAGGTACTGCATGGCCTGCAGCGCCGCTTCTTCCAGCGGCGTGCCGCAGGCCAGCAGGCCAGCCAGCGCGGCCGAGAGCGTGTCGCCGGCCCCCAGGAAGCGTGCCTCGATGCGCTCGACCTGCAGGGCGGCGAGTTCTTCCTTGGCCGAGGCCAGCACGCAGCCGATCTGGCCGTCGGCCTGCGACACACCGGTGGCCAGCACGAAGGGCACACCCCACTCGGCGGCGGCGCGCGCCAGGTCGGTGACGCTGCTCTGGGCCCGCGTGCTGGACTCCGGCAGCAGCCAGTGGCGCAGCGTGCTGTTGTTGCCAACCAACACCGCGGTCTGGGGCAGCAGCAGGGACCGGAAGGCGTCCAGGTAGCTGTCGATGTCCTGCTCGTCCCACCAGGTCAGGTCAGGCATGTAGGCCACCACGGGCAGGTCGGCGTAGTCGGCGGCGAAGGCCGCCACGGCCGCCACGTTTTCCGCGCTGCCGAGGAAGCCGGCCTTGACCACCTGCAACTGCATGTCCTCGGCCACCAGTCTGGCCTGCTCGGCGACCAGGGCATCGTCCAGCCCCAGAAAGGCGGCGGTTTCCCTGCTGTCGCGCAGCCAGTGGCCGGTGCCGACCGGCAGCAAGTGGGCGCCTACTGATGCCACCGTGAGCGCGTCGCCTGTCAGGCCGCCGGCCCCGGTGGGGTCGACGCCATTGAAGCTCAGGACGCCCGGAACCGCCAGATCGTCCGGTGCGGTGTCGGGGTTGTCGCCGGTTCGCGACGGCTGGAGGGGGCTGGACTCGGTCATGGACCGTAAATTGTGCCCCGAGATGCGACAAAGTGCCGCTCGCGGAGGGGGCCGTCGATACAATCGATTGCATTCACCCCAAGGACAACTTAAGCTGTAATGGAAACAAAGACGTGGATGTGCTTGATTTGCGGCTGGATTTATGACGAGGCCGCGGGAGCACCGGACCATGGGATCGCGCCAGGCACGCCGTGGGAGCAGGTTCCGATGAACTGGACCTGTCCGGAGTGTGGGGCACGCAAGGAGGATTTTGAGATGGTGCAGATCTGACCCTGCCGGGCCTGATGCGCCATCTTCCGTGCCGGCCTCGCCGGCGGTTGAGGAGATAGGCAATTGGCTTCGACAGGAGCGGGTATGAAAGTGCTGGTCATTGACGACAGCAACACCATCCGGCGCAGTGCCGAGATTTTCCTCAAGCAGGGGGGGCACGACGTCGTCCTGGCGGAAGACGGCTTCGACGCCCTGGCGAAGGTCAACGACAGCCCGCCCGACCTCATTTTTTGCGACATCCTCATGCCGCGCTTGGATGGCTACCAGACTTGTGCCATCATTAAACGTAACCAAAAGTTCGCAAACACTCCGATCGTGATGCTGTCGTCCAAGGACGGCGTGTTCGACAAGGCGCGCGGGCGGATGGTGGGCTCGCAGGAATACCTGACCAAGCCCTTCACGAAAGATCAATTGCTGCACGCCGTACAGGCGTTCGGTGCCAGTAAGCAAGGAGTGGCGTGATGCCCATTCACAACGTTCTGATCGTCGACGATTCCAAGACCGAGCTCATGTATTTGAGCGACATCCTCAAGAAGGCTGGCTACGCCGTGGTGACCGCCGAGAACGCGGAGGAAGCCAACAAGCGCCTGGACCAGGCCAAGCCGGACCTGATCCTGATGGATGTGGTGATGCCGGGCCAGAACGGCTTCCAGCTGACGCGGGCCATCACGCGCGACCCCCGGTTCAGCGACGTGCCCATCATCATGTGCACGAGCAAGAACCAGGAAACCGACCGCGTCTGGGGCATGCGCCAGGGCGCTCGCGACTACATCACCAAGCCCGTCGACCAGGCGGAGCTGATGGGCAAGATCAGGGCTCTGGGCTGACGGTTGTCTCATGGCCACCAAGCAAGCCCTCCGGGAATTCCAGAGCCGCCTGGCGCAGCGCCTGCAGACGGCGCAGTCGGCCGGCGTCACGGCGTCGTGGCTGGCGGTGGAGGCTGGCGGGGAGCGCCTGTTGTTCCCGCTCAGCCATTCGGGTGAAATCTTCCCCTGGTCGGCGGTGCAGCGCGTGCCTTATGTGAACGACTGGTTCCTGGGTGTGGCCAACCTGCGCGGCGGGTTGTCGGGTGTGGTGGATCTCGGGGCGCTGCTGGGCGGCAGGCCGGGGCAGCGGCGCACCGACGCGGATCTGGCGCAATGCCGCCTGGTGGCGTTCAACCCCATCCTCGAAACCAACTGCGCGCTGCTGGTCGATCGGCTGCTCGGCCTACGCACGACCGAAGCCTTCATGGCGTCGGATGCGCCCGACGCGGCGGCGCCGGCGTATCACGGCCATGCCTACACCGATGCGGACGGCGCGTCGTGGCAGGAAATCAATCTGCAAGCCCTTTCCCAACACCCCTCTTTTCTGGACATTGGCGCGCACGGCGCGCAGTGAAGGCCTCAACCATGTCTCTAGCCGACCAATTCTCGATCTCCTTCAAGAAAAAGGCGCCAGCGAGCGGCGAAGCCTCCACGCAGGAGTTCGTCGAAAACGACAGCGCGATGAGCCTGGGCGGCGAGAGCCGAGCGCCAGAGGAAAGCATCGCCATGACGTCGACGATGGAGGAGCCGGAGTCCCTGGAACCGCAGGAACTGGCTGCGGAAGACCTGATCACGGTGCCGGTGCTGGGCACGCGCTCGGCGGCGCAGCACCTGCGCCTGCTGTCCATCGTGCTGGCGCTGTCGCTGCTGGTGCTGGGTGCCATGGTGCTGTGGACGGTGTCGCAAACCGACAAGAGCGCGGGCCAGGTCGCGGCCACCGGTCAGGCGCTGATGCAGTCCCAGCGGCTGGCCAAGTCGGTGTCGCAGGCGCTGGTGGGTACGCCCTCGGCTTTCCCTGATGTGAAGGACAGCGCTACGGCGTTGACGTCGAACGTGATGGGCCTGAAGGCGGGCGGCAGTGGTGTAGACGCCCTGGGTCCGGCCTACGAGGCCGACATGGGCAAGATCGTGCCGCTGGTCGAAAAGGCCAAGAAGAATGCCGATGTCGTGGTGGCGCAGCAGAAGGCGCTGACCGACGTGGGCGCGTCTCTGCGCGCGGTCAGCCGTCAGTCCGCGGACCTGCTGGAAGTCGCGGAAACCATTTCCTCGCTCAAGCTGCAGCACAACGCTCCGGCTGCCGAGCAGTCGGCTGTCAGCCAGCTGGTCATGCTGACGCAGCGTATCGGCAAGTCGGCCAACGAGTTCCTGACGCTCGAGGGTGTGAGCCCCGAGGCCGTGTTCCTGCTCGGCAAGGACCTCAACAGCTTCAAGGAGTTGGCGCAGGGTCTGCTGGATGGCAACGCCGACCTGCGCATCGCGCCGGCGCGCGACGAGCAGACGCGTGAACGCCTCGGTGCGCTGCTGAAGATGTTCGAGGACACGCGTGCCAAGGCCGGTGGCGTGCTGGGCAACCTGCAGGGCCTGGTGTCCGCCCGCGAGGCGCAGGCGTCGATCGTGGCCGACAGCGAACCGCTGCGGAAAGACCTTGAGGCACTGCAGACGCAGGTGTCTTCTTCCTCGGGCATGACGGGTACCGCCATGCTTGGCCTGGGCATCCCCGCGTTGCTGGCCATTCTGTCGGCCATCGGTCTCGGTTACGTGCAGCTGCGTGAAAGCCGTCAACGGCAGATGATGGCCGAAACGCAGCGCCATACGGCGGAACAGCAGCAGTTCGAATCCAAGCGCGTGAACGATGCCAACCAGGCAGCCATTCTGCGACTGATGAACGAGCTGCAGACGGTGGCCGAAGGCGATCTGACCCAGGAAGCCACGGTGACCGAGGACATCACCGGCGCCATCGCCGACTCGGTGAACTACACGGTGGAAGAACTGCGCTCCCTGGTGGGCAACGTGCAGAGCACGGCTACCCGCGTGGCGCAGACGACGTCGAAGGTGGAAAGCACGTCGACCGAACTGCTGGCGACCTCGACCGAGCAGCTGCGTGAGATTCGCGAAACCGGTCAATCGGTGCTGGACATGGCGAGCCGAATCAACGAGGTGTCCACCCAGGCCCAGCAATCGGCATCGGTGGCGCGGCAATCGCTGGAGGCCGCCGAGTCGGGCCTGGTCGCTGTGCAGAACGCGATCGGCGGTATGAATGCGATCCGGGACCAGATCCAGGAAACCTCCAAGCGGATCAAGCGGCTTGGTGAATCGTCGCAGGAGATCGGTGAAATCACCGAACTGATCGCGGACATTACGGAACAGACCAACGTGCTGGCCTTGAACGCCGCCATTCAGGCCGCGTCGGCCGGTGAAGCGGGCCGAGGCTTCTCGGTCGTGGCGGAGGAAGTGCAGCGGCTGGCCGAGCGCTCTGGTGATGCCACGCGCCAGATCGCGGCGCTGGTGAAGGCGATTCAGACCGACACACAGGACGCGGTGGCCGCCATGGAGCGATCGACGCAGGGTGTGGTCGAAGGAGCGCGCCTGTCGGACAACGCGGGTACCGCGCTGTCGGAGATCGACCGCGTGTCGCGACAGCTTGCTGAGCTGATTGAGCAGATTTCTGCCTCCGCGTCGAAGGAGGCGGATCAGGCGAGCGAAGTGGCCAGCAACATCCAGCACATCTTCGCGGTGACGGAGCAGACGGGCGAGAGCACGCGCACCACCGCCAATCAGGTGCGGGATCTGGCACGCATGGCCGATGAACTGCGCCAGTCGGTGGCGCGGTTCAAGATCGCCTGACCGTGCCGCGACCGGGCCGAGGGCCCGGAAAACTAGCTAGATAGTGGAGCGTGGGAATTCATGGTGACGAGCCAACTCGAAGCAGCCAACGGCGCGGTCGTCGATACGGGTGATCTCGGCCCGTTGGCGTGGGTGCTCGAGGAGACCCGCAAGTCCATCGAGTCTTCCACGAAGTCGCTGAAGCGCTTTGTCCACGAGGCCGAGTCTGCGCGCGGCGTCGACATGGCGTCGCTGGACGCGGGCCACCTGCGAATGGCACGCCAGCAACTGCACCAGGTGGTGGGCGCGCTCGACATGGTGGGCCAGAGCGTTGCATCGCAAATGGTGCGCGGCATGGAGGCTGCCGTTCAGCAATTCGTCCAGCGGCCTGAGATCTGCAGCGACGAGGCCGCATCGGCGATGGAGCGTGCGGGTTTCGCGCTTCTCGAATACCTGGAGGGCCAGCTGGGCGACCGGCCGCGCCCGCCGCTTGGCCTGTTTCCCCAGTACCGGCAGGTTCAGGAACTGGCAGGCGCCGATCGCATCCATCCAGCCGACCTGTGGCCGCAACCCTGGCGCTGGATCGACCCGGCGACGCCGGCGAGTCCGCAGCGCTTGAGCTATGGACCCGAGGTGCGAGCCAGGCTCGATCATGGTGTGCTCAAGCTCATGCGCAAAGGCGATGCCAACGCGGCCTCGGAGCTCAGCGTGGTGAGCCTGGGCCTGGCCGACGGTGCAACCAGCCGGCACCCCGTCGTCTTCTGGAAGCTGTCGTCGGGCTTCTTCGAGGCACTGGCGCATCAGCTGATGCCTGCGGACGTGTATGTCAAGCGCGCAGCCTCACGCATCCTGCTCCAATACGCAGCCTTGGCCAAGGGTGAGCAGCACGTGTCCGAGCGACTGGCGCTCGAACTGCTGTTCTTCTGTGCCCAGGCCCGTCCCGGTGCTGGCGTGCGCACGCCGGTGCTGGGGGCGATCCGGTCGGCCTGGAACTTGGGTACTTACCAGCCGGTCGATTACAACGAACCGGCCTTTGGCCTGTTCGACCCGGCCGTGCTGGCGCAGGCGAGGCGCCGCGTCGAATCGGTCAAGGAAAACTGGTCGGCTCTGGCTGGTGGTGACCTCGCGCGCAAGAAGAGCACGGTGGACCAGTTCGGGCTGGTAGCCGAGTCGCTGCTCAAGCTTCATCCGAAGAGCAAGGCGCTCGCCGATGTGCTGAGCCGCGTGGCCACGCTGACGGCCCAGTCCGGCAAGCCTCCGAGCGCGGAACTGGCCATGGAAACCGCCACGGCGGTGTTGTTCCTGGAGGCATCCTTCGCCGACTTCCAGCCGGGCGACCAGGGCTTTGGCGCGCGCACGACGCAGCTTGCGCAGCGGCTCGATGCCGTACTGGCTGGCGGTGCGCAGCAGCCGCTCGAGCCCTGGATGGAGGAGCTCTACAGCCGTGTGAGCGACCGCCAGACCATGGGTACCGTGGTGGGCGAGTTGCGCGTGACCTTGGGCGAGGCGGAGCAGTTCCTGGACCAGTTCTTCCGCCATCCCGAGGACAAGACGCCGCTCGGCCAGGTGCCGGGGCTGATGTCGCAGATGCGCGGTGTGCTTTCCGTGCTGGGCCTGGATCAGGCCGCACAGGCTGTGGCGCGCATGCGGGAAACGGTGGACGGTTTCATCGCGTCGGATGAGGATGCCGCCACGCTCAAGGCTTCAGGCAGCTTCGAGCGACTGGGCAGCAACCTCGGTGCCCTGGGTTTTCTGGTCGACACGCTGGGCTATCAGCCGGTGCTGGCCAAGAAGCTTTTCGCCTATGACGCTGAAACGGGTGAACTCAGGCCGCTCATGGGCCGAGTCGCGCCGGAGCCCGGCACCGTAGCCCAGGTCGCGGGTCGCGTCGACATGGAGCTTTCCGGGCCGGACGGCGATGCCGAGCCCGACGCCGCGGGTCTGCCTGAGTGGGAGCGTGCGGAAAGGGGTACCAGCCCGCAAGTGAGTGTCACCGCGGCTCCCGCGAGTGCTGCAGCTGAAGCAACTGTTGCCGCCGCCGATGTCGGGGAGAGCCAACCCGCTGTGCTGGCTGCGGCAGAGCCGGTAGCCGGAGAAGAGCCGAAGGCCGCCGCGGTTGCGGTTGCGGTTGATGCTGGCGCTGCGTCGGACGACGTCGATGCGGAACTGCTCGAAATCTTCCTGGAGGAGGCGCGCGAGGTGGTGGGCAACGGCCGGGAGGCTGTGCAGGCACTGGCGAGCACGCCGGGTGACATGGAGCAGCAGACCACGTTGCGTCGTGCGTTCCATACCCTCAAGGGCAGTTCCCGCATGGTCGGCCTCAACGAATTCGGCGAGGCGGCATGGTCCATGGAGCAACTCCTCAATGCGTGGCTGCCTGAGGAAAAGCCCGTGACGCCGGAGTTGCGGGGCCTGGCCTCCGACGCGCTGGCTGCCTTCGGCACCTGGGTGGAGGACATTGCGCAGCATACCGACGCAAGATGGAAGGCAGCGCCTTTCACGGCTTCCGCCGATGCGCTGCGCAAGAATGGCGAAGTTGTCGCGTTGGTGGCCGGCCAGCCTGCTGATGGCGCAGAACCTCAGGTGGCGATGGCCGATGCTGCCGCGTCCGCTCCGGCGGAACTCGACGCTGACGCCCTGGAAGCCGACGCTGACATGCCCTCGGCCTTCAGCGACACCCTGAACCCGGCGGCGCGTGTGGAGGGCGAGCCCGAGGCGCCAGTGGCGCCGCTCGCCATAACGGCTTTCGATCTGCCAGACCTGGAACTCGATGCCGACCAAGCGGGGGGGGGCGAGGTCAATACCCTCGCGGTGAAGGTGGGTGAGCCGGTCCTTGACGATTCCGCTTTTGCCGATTTTTCCAGCAAGGTGGACGTTGTCGAGTCCGATCCCGCTGAAGTCGGGTCTTTTTCCGCGTTCGCCGATCTGGCTGCGTCGCCTGCCCAGGAGTGCACCGTGTCCACCCAGGATTCGGACTTGGCCGAAGGCGTTACCGAGGCGGATGTCGCGGGGGACGAGCCGCTGCTTTCGCTCGACCTGCAGGAACTTTCCTTCGTCGACGATGAAGAGGCTGCCGGCAAGAGCGACGTCAGCACGACGCTGCCTGCCGACAACGAGCCGCTGGCGCTTGAATTGCCGGAACTCGATTTCGCGGCGCAGCTGCCAGCAGTGGCGGACGAGGAGGCATCGGAGCCAGTGGTTGCCGAGGAGGCCGCCGCGCCCGAGATGGATGTGCCAGTGGAGCCGGTGGCGGCTGACGAGCCTGCCGAAGATGCCTCCAGTGATGGCGACGACGCCAGCCTGTACAGGGAAATCGGCGACCTCAAGGTCAGCATTCCTCTCTACAACGTCTACCTGAGCGAGGCCGACGAATGGTCGCGCCAGCTCATCGCCGATTTGTCGGAATGGGCGCTGATGCTCAACGAGCAGGCGCCCGAGCGTGCCATCGCGCGGGCGCACTCCCTGGCCGGCAGTTCGGCGACCGTAGGGTTCACGGGGCTATCGGGCCTGGCGCGCGCGATCGAGCATGCGCTGCAGCGCCTGCACGGCCAGGGTCGGGGCACGTCGGAGCAGGCCAAGACCCTGGTGGAGGCGGCGGAAGACGTTCGCCGTGTGCTGCACCAGTTCGCGGCGGGCATCCTGAAGGAGCCCAATCCGCAAGTGCTGGAGGCTGTGCAACAACTCGAGCCGACCGAGGCCGAGCCCGTCGCCGAAGTGGACGAGGAGGCGGCTGAGGAACCTCAGGCAGGACCGGTCGAGGCGGAAGTCGCTCGCGCAGCTGCGACGGTGCGTACGCAAGACGCTGCGGCGGCGGGGCAGACGCCCCGGCAATCGATCGCCGACGACATCGACGTCGTCGATGCAGTGGACGAAGATCTCTTTCCGATCTTCGAGGAAGAGGCCGAGGAACTGCTACCTGAGCTGGGCCGCGCCATGCGCGACTGGGTGGGGAACCCCGAGGACCGTGGCGCGCATCGCCAGGTGATGCGCGGCTTGCATACCCTCAAGGGCAGTGCGCGCCTCGCCGGCGCCCTCCGGCTGGGCGAAATGGCGCACCGCACCGAGTCGGCCATCGAGCAGCTCGGTAGCGAATCGCTCGAACGCGAAGATCTGGAACCGCTGCTCGACCATCTTGACGACCTGCAGGCCGCGTTCCGCCGGCTGCAGACGCGCGGAGAGCCGGCGGCGGAGCTCGCGGAC
>Ga0209607_1000418_pt1 | contig 38137 bp, 32 predicted proteins | sample AD_UKC117_MetaG_FD_184413 | JGI IMG/M metagenome (GOLD analysis project Ga0209607, IMG submission 184413) | Active sludge microbial communities of municipal wastewater-treating anaerobic digesters from Hong Kong - AD_UKC117_MetaG (SPAdes)... | ecosystem: Engineered > Bioreactor > Anaerobic >... | reverse complement strand
CCTTTTTGGACAGCATCCATCAGCACTGGGCTAGCAGCAACCAGTAACCGCTGGCTCGCCGTCTGGCCCAAGGGTATCAGCCGGGTAGCAGCAGCAACCTGGTTCTCAACCCAAGTCCATGCTAAACCAACTGTCGCCTCCAACAAGGGAATTTCCCACTTCACCGCCGCCAAGCTGAACATGGTTGCGAAGCAAACCCGGCGCGAGTTCCGCCATGCATCCGCTTCGGCAATCCCCAAATCAGTTAATAAACGGGCCAATGCTGCACCTAAATGCGCATCCTCCTGTTGTAACTCTGCTGATTCACGCGAAGCGTATAGCCGGGCGTTCCAGCGCTGAATCTCCTCCAGATGAACAGCTTGCCATCCCCGGTACAATCGGACAAATACCGGTAGATCCAGCCGGTACAGATTATGCGTCATTAGACCCAGAATCCAATCGCCCGCGCTGGCCTCATCCCGCACCCAGCCTCGCTCGACGGCGCATTCCAATCCTTGCGAATAAGCGTAGGCGCCCACTGGCAGGGCAGGGCTGCAGAGTTGCAACAGCCGGGGGAGCGCAAGAGTAACTTTGCCCTTTTCCCTTTGAAGAGACAGCTTAGGATTCATTGGCCCGTTATTCGCGACACCAGATGTCAAAACCTGGCATCGATTTGTGGAAATCCACGAAAATTTCCTATTCAATTAGCATCCTCCTTATCCTGATAAACCTCTCTCATCATTCATTTTCCACCGGAAACCGGATCATGGACTACGCGCTTTCTACTTTATTGATCACGTTAGCTTTATTTTTTGGAATGCTGGTGCTTTTCGAAACCGGCCGGTGGATATGCAACCGCCGGCTGGCTAGCGATGCTGAAGGCGCCCGGGCTGGCACCGGTGTGATTGAAGGCGCTGTGTTCGCGCTGCTAGGCCTCCTGATCGCTTTCACCTTTTCGGGTGCGGCCTCACGTTTCGACGTGCGCCGGAATTTGGTGATCGAGGAAGCCAATGCAATCGGGACCGCCTACCTGCGGCTCGATCTACTACCCACCGATGCACAACCGGCATTGCGTGACCTGTTCCGGCACTATGTGGATTCCCGGCTGGAGGCTTACCGGAGGTTGCCCGATATCGAAGCAGCGAAAGCAGAGCTGGCCCGCTCCACGCAATTACAAGAGAAAATTTGGACCCAGGCAATAGCCGCTGGACGGATTGAAGGCGCGCAGCCACCGGCTACGATGCTGCTCCTGCCAGCGCTGAACCAGATGATTGACATTGTCACCACCCGGGCTATGGCTACCCAACTGCACCCGCCACTCGTCATCTTCGTACTGCTATTTGGGCTGGCGCTAACCAGTGCGCTGCTAGCCGGTTATGGCATGGCAGGTGGCCGGTCACGCAACTGGTTGCACATGATCGGTTTCGCCGCTGTCATGGCAGTAGCGGTGTACGTCATCATCGATATTGAATACCCGCGCTTGGGCCTGATCCGGGTCGATGCCTTCGACCAAGCGCTAATGGAAGTGCGGGCGAGCATGAAGTGAATGACGACAGGTAGCCGAGCAGGAGCAATGATAAGAGCCGGTCTGGACAGACCGCTTGCCGTTAATTTGCGGCGCAACGCTCGACAAATCGCCCAATGCGCTCAAACGCTTGTTGTGCTTCCGGCAGGACCGGTTCAAACAAATGCCAGACATGCAGCATTTCCGGCCAGGTTTCCAATTCTGCTTTGGAGCCGGATGCACAGGCCTTATTCACGTAACGTTGGGCATCGCCTAGCATCATCTCGGCTTCACTAGCCTGTACCAGAACCGGCGGCAATCCCGATAAATCACCAAAAATTGGTGAGATCAGCGGATTCGGCGGGATCATCCGGTTAACAGCCCAGAGAATAAGCAGCCGGATAGAGCGGGGAACCTTCATGAACCCTTCCAAACCCGGCCCCAGCATCAGATCAGTCTTGAGGTTACTCTTAAGGGTAGGACTGGAGAAGGTCGTATCCACGCTTGGCGAAATAGCGATAGCACCATTGGCAGCGCGCAAACCTGCATCACGTGCCCAAGCGATCAGTGTCAACACGAGGCCGCCTCCTGCTGAGTCGCCGGCCACGAACAACTCCCGAACCGGGGCTGGTCCTTCGGGGCCGTGGTCTAGAATCCAACGATAGCCGGTTTGACAATCTGCAATTAATTCTCGCCGTGAATGTTCTGGCATCAACCGATAATCCAACACGAGCACCGCAGCGCCTGTGATCCGCGCCAGTTGCGTGGTGATCACTCGATGGCCATGCGGACAACCGCTGATGAAGCTGCCACCGTGCAGGTAAAGCAAGCGACGGTGCAGATCGGCATCTGGCGCTAGCACCCATTCGCCGGGTACACCACCCGCATCCACCCCCTGAACCCAGTATCCTGAATCCTCCGCCAGCAACGGCGGTTCGCAGAATCCCCTTGCCATCACTGCCCGGACAGTGGTTAGCCATTGTTTTCTGGGGACAGCGCGAATTTCCTTTTGCGCTTGTTCCAACAAGTGCAGCACCTTTTGATGCTCAGGGCTTGCGTGGTCCTGCGGCCCGGCGCGAGAGTTTCTTATTGGTTGATCATAAACGCGCAAGGCCGAGCCTTTGAGGAAAACCTGGATGAGCAGCCAGGCTGCGAAAATGATGGATAATAAACCTGCCAAGGTTAGCATCGTCCAGTCCAGCATAAGTAATTTGCACCTCTCACATCTGATGATTGCGGACATCGTTTTCAAATTTTATGCGCGATAGTGCCTCTTACAGCCAATGCCTACAATAAACACAGACTCGCCTTGTATACCGCCTCCAAGTTTGGGAATATTCCAGGCCATCCCCCACGCTTGAAGTCACGGTGGCTGATCTAAGCGTTTTTCTCTCACAAGTCACTACAAGCTTATGAAAAGCTAGAGCAATACTATGAATCGAAGGAACTTTTTAGCTCAATTACTCGGCCTGGCCGCCTGCGGGGCATTGCCAGTTTCACGCATCCAAGCGGCTGCAACCGGCAGCGACGGCCAGCCATTCAATCAGGAATGGTTACGAGCGACCGCACAACGGCTGGCCCAAGAACCCTATCTCGCTCCTGCTGACGCCCGCCCGCCCTGGCTCGCAGCAATGGATTGGGACGACTACCAGGCTCTCAATAACTTTCGTATCGATCACAGCCTGTGGGCTGGCGGTGAGCTGCCCTTCCAGGCCCGGTTCTTTCACTTGGGGCTTTATTTTCATCACCCTGTCAGCCTTTACGAAGTTGCTAACGGCTTTGCCCGGCCCATTCTGTTTTCACCGGAGATGTTCAAGTACGGTCCCAAAGTCAAAGACCGGATTCCGGAATCAGCTGGCGATCTCGGTTTCGCCGGATTCCGCGTCAACACACGCTCTGACTGGGAGCGGGACATGTTCTCCTTCCTTGGCGCCAGCTACTTCCGCGCAGTCGGCGCGAGTAAACAGTATGGCTTATCCGCCCGCGGCCTAGCCGTCGATACCGGCATGGATCGACCAGAGGAATTTCCCATTTTCCGCAGCTTCTGGCTTGAGAAACCGGCAGCGGATGCCCAAGCGCTCACGATCCACACTTTGCTGGACAGCCCCAGCATTACCGGCGCCTACACCTTCGTCGTCACTCCAGGCGACACGACCGTCATGAAGGTCGAAACCCATTTGTTCCCCCGTCGCGCTATTGAACGATTGGGTATTGCGCCGATGACCTCGATGTTCCAGTACGGCGAAAACGACCGGCGGGTCTCTGATGACTTCCGCCCGGAAATTCACGACTCGGATGGATTGGCGTTGTGGACCCACGCGGGTGAATGGATCTGGCGGCCGCTGATGAATCCTCACTATATCCGGGTCAATTCCTTCTTGGACAATAACCCGCGTGGCTTTGGCCTGCTGCAACGTGACCGTGATTTCGCCAATTATCAAGATGATGGCGCCGCCTACCACAAGCGGCCTTCTCTATGGATAGAACCCTTAGGCGACTGGGGTCAAGGCGCGGTGCAGCTCATTGAAATTCCCACCTCCGATGAGACATTCGACAACATTGTCGCCTTCTGGAACCCAGCCCAACCGGTGCAACCAGGCCAGGAGATGCGCTTTAACTACCAGATGTACTGGGGCGCGCACCCCCCATACCAGCCGCTAGTTGCCCAGGTTGCCGCTACCCGTCTGGGTGTAGGCGGCATCCCAGGCCAGAAGAAAACTGTGCCAATGCGCAAGTTCGTGATCGACTTCACGGGCGGCCGGCTCGGCCATCTAAATCAGAACGCCAAGGTGGAAGCCGTCGTTTCCGCCTCACGCGGCGAAATTCGTGATGCGGCGACCCGGCCTATTCTGGAAACGCCGCTGTGGCGCTGTCATTTTGATCTCGTCGCCAGCGGCAGCGAGCCCGTAGATCTGCGCTGCTATTTGCGCGATGCGGAGGGTGCGCTCAGCGAAACCTGGTTGTATCAATGGTCACCAGCACCGGCACCGGCTAATACCTGAGAGGAGACTAAAAAACCATGGTGCTGCGCCGGCTGCAATCCATTTTCACCCCTGCTCACCCCAAACCGGGCAAGTTTGACGAAGCGCTGATTCATTCGGCTATCGAGCGCGTTGTAGACGGCACCGATCCTCGCTTGCGCGCTGTAAGAAACTACCCGCGTAAACTCCGGGATGCCGTAGAGCGGGCCATCGAATTTGTCGTCACGTTTGTCGATACCTTCCCACCGGCCATCGAACTTAGCCGGCGCAGTTTTACGACCGATCCTCGGGTGCGCGCATTATTCGCCTCGCCTGAACAACTCCGGGAAATCATCAGCTTTAGTCAAGGTATGCTCAGCTACCTGCAGCAAAATCCTGGCCCGCTCCCGCAAACGCTCTATGCTGTCCTGGTGACCGAGCGAGTTGAGAAAAATATCCTTGGCATGGACTTGCAAGGCGATCTAATGCGGCGCGATGTCGCGCAAACCGTGATAAATTTCCGTGATCCTCGCGTCTCTTTGCCAACCGATAATGCCGCCGAAAGCCGCCGGGATGCTATGAACCGGGTATTCGACTACCTGGTCGAGATTGCACTGCAACGCTTAGTTTCGACCCGTACCCGCAAACAGCAACTGGAGCAACAACAGCGCCAGTTGCTGCAAAAAAAGGCACAGCTTTATAAAGCGAGCACGCTGGCTCTAGAACCTCTGATGGAACTCCGGGTTCCCGAAGCACCCGATGCCGGGGCGATCGAAAAGCAACTACAAGCGATCGAAGCCGAGCTGGCGCGTATCCGCATCAGTTCCGCCACCATTGAAAACCATCTCGCAAAAGTAGCCGCCACGTTGCGCGAACCCGAAAAACATTTACATCTGGAACGGGTCGTGCTCACTCTGAATCATATGAATGTCAAGATGGCATCCAATGCGCTGCACAATACCAACACCCTGGAATTCGATGAAATCCTGCTACGCCAGGACGCTCGCCGTTTTACCATGGCGTTCGTGCGCTTTCCCAGTAGCGAACTGCTACCGCAGCCCGATTTCTTCGATCAGGCGCGCCGGATGCTGACACCGCGAGTCATGACTTAACTCCGCCCGCCCGACGCCAGCCGATGAGCGTGACGGGTGGTTTCCGGTAAACGATAGCGGGTGCAACACATGATTACGTAACCAATTGCTGTTTCCAGGCTGACCCGATGGCCGGATGAGATATACAGCGGCTTGACACCAGGCCGGGTGCGCAACACCACCCCAAGGATCTCACCATTCGCCCGCAGTGGCGTCCATGCTCCGCGATGATTAGGCGGTTCGTCATACGTTCCATATAAACGGGTCTTGGCGACGCCAATCGATGGAATATTCACCAGCAGTCCAAGATGGCTGGCAATACCCAAACGACGTGGATGAGCGATGCCTTGCCCATCGCACAGCAACAGATCCGGCAATTCCTGCAACTGCTCCAGCGCATCGAGCACCGCTGGCAATTCACGGAACGACAGCAGGCCCGGCACATAAGGAAATTCAGTGGGGCGGCGAGCAATCGCAGTTTCCAGGACATCCAGTTCAGGGTAACGCAGCACAGCGATCGCCGCACGGGTCACGGCGCCGCTCTCCTCGAACCCGACATCCACACCAGCGACCCGCCGCACCGGTCCTAACCGGTCTTCAAGAATCAAATACGCACGCAATTCCCGCTGCAAGGTAATCGCTTCAGAGGGACTAAGATTCCAGGGATGTGAAAAGTGAAGTTTCATGTTGCAAGTTTATTCGCTGGCTCGACGCAGTTAAACTAGCATTCCTTTCCGCCACTTCGATTCCGGATCCATCATCATGCGGCAACTCAAACTTGGCATCCCCAAAGGCAGTTTGGAAAGCGCCACCATCGCACTATTCAACCAAGCTGGCTGGGCCATCAGTCCTCACAGCCGCAACTATTTTCCGACTATCAATGATCCTGAAATTGGCTGCTCGCTGGTTCGTTCCCAGGAAATGGCTCCTTATGTCGCCAATGGCACGCTTGACGCCGGTCTGACCGGGCTGGACTGGATTCTGGAAACCGAGGCCGATGTAGTAGAAATCGCTGAACTGAGCTACTCAAAAAGCTCCGATCAGCCGGCCCGCTGGGTGCTGATCGTGCGTGGCGATTCCGCAATCAACTCAGTGGAAGACCTGGCTGGTAAGCGCATCGCTACCGAACTCATTGGCTTCACCCGCCGCTATCTGGCGGAACGCGATATCAAAGCCAGCGTAGAATTTTCCTGGGGTGCGACTGAAGCCAAGGTCGTTGAGGGTCTTGTCGATGCAGCGGTCGAGATCACCGAAACTGGCAGTACCATCCGCGCCCATGGATTGCGCATCGTCTGCGACTTACTGCATACCACCACTCGCCTGATCGCCAGCCGCGCCGCGCTGGACGATCCCTGGAAAAAAGCCAAAATCGATCAGATCGCCCTGCTAACCCGCGCTGCGCTGGCGGCTCGCCACAAGGTCGCGTTGAAAATGAATGTGCCGGTGGCCCAAATTGACCAGGTCGTTCATCTACTACCCAGCCTGCATGCGCCGACGGTTAGCCCTCTCTACGACCGCAACTGGCTGGCGCTGGAAACCGTGGTCGATAGCGGCCAGATACGTGACCTCATCCCCCGCCTGACTGCGGCCGGCGCCCAAGGCATCCTCGAATATGAGCTGAGGAAAATGGTCTAATCGACAACAACGATTAGCCTCCTGCTAAACTTCACTTTTCAAGCCCTGCAATGATTTTGCGAAGCGCGTTGCCGGTCTCACTGAAATATCGTTAAACTTGATCCAAGCCCGATACCCATCGGGTCTTGCTTTGTCAACCAATCCCATTCTCATCGCTGGAGTCCCGTATGGCCGTGGAACGTACCCTGTCTATTATCAAGCCCGATGCGGTGGCTAAAAATGTCATCGGCCAGATTTATCGCCGCTTTGAGGATCGGGGTCTGCGTATTGTCGCCGCCAGGATGCTCCATCTGAGCCGCGATCAGGCTGGGCGTTTCTACGAAATCCACCAAGGACGCCCATTTTACGCTGAGTTAGTGGAATACATGACCTCCGGACCGGTGATGGTCCAAGTGCTGGAAGGCGAGAACGCCATTGCTCTAAACCGTGAAATTATGGGCGCCACCGATCCACAAAAAGCGGCTCCCGGCACAATTCGCGCTGACTTTGCCCAGAGTATCACGCAAAACGCTGTGCATGGCTCGGATGCTCCAGAGACTGCCACTACTGAAATCGCCTTCTTCTTCGGCCAAACCGATCTGTTTTCACGCACCCGCTAAGCGGCTCTCTTCCATCGTTTATCTATCATAGGCAAAAGCGACTGTCATGACCGCTGATAAAACCAATCTACTCAATTTGGATCGCCGCGATCTGGAAGTGTTCTTCGCTCAACTCGGCGAAAAACCCTTCCGCGCGATCCAGATGATGAAATGGATTTATCACGAGCGCATTACTGATTTCGCCGCCATGACCAACCTGAGTAAGACGCTACGGGAACGCTTGGCTGAATGCGCTGAGATTCGCCCGCCGCAGGTCGTGCTGGATCAACCGTCGCGTGACGGTTCCCACAAGTGGCTGATCCGGTTAGACAACGGCAACAGTATCGAAACTGTATTCATTCCCGAGCCGGATCGCGGCACATTGTGCGTCTCCTCGCAAATCGGCTGCCCGCTAGACTGTTCGTTTTGCGCCACCGCTCAACAAGGCTTTAACCGTAACCTCACCGTTGCCGAGATCATCGGCCAGGTCTGGCAGGCCAGCCGCCTGTTGGGCGATCAGCGCAACGGCCATCGCGCCATCACGAACATCGTGCTAATGGGCATGGGCGAGCCGCTGCTAAATTTCGCCAATGTGGTGAAAGCAACCGGTCTAATGCAAGATGATTTGAGTTTCGGCATCTCCAAGCGCCGCGTCACCCTCAGCACTGCCGGGGTGGTTCCCGCGCTGTACCGGTTGCGAGAAGTCTCCGAAGTCAGTCTTGCTGTCTCTCTGCATGCGCCAACGGATGAGCTGCGTAACGAACTGGTGCCGCTGAACCGCAAATACCCGATTGCCGAATTGCTGGCGGCTTGCAAAAATTACATTATAGATAAGCCGCATCGCCGCATTACCTGGGAGTATGTGCTTCTGGATAGAGTCAATGACTCTGAACAACATGCCCAGGCGCTGGCGGCGCTGATCCGTGATATTCCATCTAAGGTTAACTTGATTCCGTTCAACCCATTTCCCGGCACGCACTATCAGCGATCCGGACTCGCAGCTATCACCCGTTTTCAGGCGGTGTTGATGGCTCATGGCTTGACCACGGTGATTCGCAAAACCCGTGGCGGCGACATTGCTGCGGCTTGCGGCCAACTCGCTGGCCAGGTGCAAGCCCGCAGCCGCCGGCTGAATTGCGTAGTGCAACTCGCAACCGGCTAAGGGAGAACTGTCATGCGGATCATTCCCTATCCGATCATGCTGTCCTTGACACTGGTGCTTGCGGCATGCGCCAGTACCCAGGAGCAAGAATTTAACCGCAATGTTGCCGAAGCCAATTTTAAGCTGGGCGTCGGCTACATGCAGTCCGGTCATTTTGAAGTCGCGGCTGAAAAGCTGCTGAAAGCGCTGCAATACCATGACAACTATCCCGAAGCCCATAACGCCATTGCCGTCCTCTATGAGGAAATCCATGAATACGGTCCCGCTAACGAACATTACCGGCGAGCCATTGACCTCAAGCCCGACTATACCTTGGCTCGCCTGAACTTTGCACGATTCCTGTGCCTGCGTGAACCGGCGCGGACGGCGGAAGGCGAAAGTGAGTTTCAGAAAATCATTGCCGATCGGAACAATGCCGGCGCCAACACAGCAGAGGCGTACACCGGTTTGGCCATCTGCGCGCGCCAGCGCAATGACCCCGTTCAAGCCGAAGCCTGGTTGCGTCAGGCGCTGGATATCAATCCCAATAATGCCGGCGCCCTGCTCGAACTGGCCCGGCTCAGTCAAACCCAGAACAAGACGTTACAGGCTCGCGCCTTCCTGCAACGCTACCATAGCCAGAGCCGCCCGACACTGCAAAGCCTGTGGCTTGGCATTACCATTGAATCCTCCCAAGATGGGGACCCGCTCTTGCGCCGGGATTACAGTGCCCTCTTGGTGGCGCAGTATCCGAATTCTGATGAAGCCCGCCGCCTAAAACAGCCGGAATAGCTTATGTCCCACGAGATCACTGCTGATTTCACTCCACTGGCCGAATCCGCCAGTACCCATGCCGAATCGCTAGGTGCCTGGTTCGCTCAGGTTCGTACCAGCCATGGCGCCGACCAGCGCGATGTTGCCCGCCACCTCATGCTGAATCCGTCCATCATTCAGGCCATTGAGAGTGACGACTTCGCCCGGTTGGGACCACCCGTATTCGTGCGTGGCTACCTCAGCCGCTACGCGCGATTACTGAGCATGCCAGACCACCAAGTACTGGAACGCTATCGGGAACAAATTGGCATCGTTAGCCAGGATCTCCCACCACTTCAAGTGGTGCATCCACTGCGCCGCCAGGCCCGAACACGCGATCTACGCGGCCTGCTCTACTTGGCATTATTAATCGGCATCGGCTGGACTGCCATTCAGCACCTGCCCGACCTTGATCCTAGCCGCTTGGCGGTATTGTGGTCGGACGAGCAACCCGCTGATGTTGGCCATATAGCCAATAATATGGTGAAGGCGACAACTCAGACGCAATATCCATTCCAATTCAAATCAGCTGAAACGGCCAACCCGGATACGGCATCCCCGCCTGATCCGGCACCGGCAACATCGCTAGCCAGTGCATCGCCTCCCGCGCCTCAGCCCGCTGAATCCGCTCCAGCGCGGGGAGAGGTTCCTGTGCCTTCAGTAGTCTTCACGGCGCTCCAATCGCCGGCGCCTGCTGCGCCGCATGCGTCCTCACCAGAGCCAGCGCCCGTACTGTCCGTATCCGGGGTACAAACCGCCATCGTTGCGCCAACCGCCTTTACCGCGCACCCGGATGATTCACATTCGCCAGCGAATGCTGATGGCGAAGCGAAGCTACTGCTGGAATTCAGCAACGATTGCTGGGTGGAGGTTAAGGATGCACAGGGCAATATACTCACCAGCCGCCTGATGAAAGCGAATACCACACATGCTCTGTCAGGACCAGCACCCTTCAAGGTGACCTTGGGCAATGCACCCGCTGCCCGCATCATTCTGGATGACCGCTTGGTTGACACCACGGTCTACGTGCCCCGGCGTGGTACTGTAAGCCGATTCACCTTGGATCGCGATTAGCGCCCTTCGGTGAGTTGCCCCGTAGAGACAACTCAATCCACCCGCATTGACTTCATATCTCCGCCCTGCTCCCTTCAAAGGAGCAGAGCAGTGAGTCAGCTTCCACCTAAAGCAAACTCATGGCCAAGCAATTTCAAGCCATCCGTGGCATGAATGATATTTTACCTGCCGAATCGATGCATTGGCAGGCACTGGAAACGACTACCCGCGAGGTGCTTGCCGCCTATGGTTACCATGAAATCCGCCTGCCGCTGGTCGAAAAAACTGAACTGTTCGCCCGCTCAATCGGCGAGGTTACCGACATCGTTGAAAAGGAGATGTATACCTTTAATGATCGCAACGGTGAAAGCCTGACCCTGCGCCCCGAAGGCACCGCGGGTTGCGTACGCGCCTGCATCGAACATGGACTGTTGCACAATCAAACACAGCGATTGTGGTATGCCGGCCCAATGTTCCGTTACGAAAAGCCCCAGAAAGGCCGTTATCGCCAGTTTCACCAGATCGGCGCTGAAGCCTATGGCATGGCCGGGCCTGACATTGATGCTGAATTGATCAGTCTGACCGCTCGGCTTTGGCGGCGGCTTGGTATTCATAACGTAACACTGCAACTCAATTCTCTGGGTTCCAACGTTGCTCGCACCGCTTACCGGGAACGGCTGGTGGCCTATTTCATGGCACGGCATGGCACGCTGGACGAGGACAGTCTGCGGCGGCTACATACGAACCCCCTGCGTATTTTAGACAGCAAGAATCCGGCGATGCGGACGGTGATTGAAGAAGCGCCTTCGCTGCTGGATCATCTGGATACCGAATCCCAGGTTCATTTCGAAACATTGCAAGGGTTGCTGGACAGCACCGGTACCACCTATGAAATTAATCCGCGCCTGGTACGAGGGTTGGATTACTACAGCCAAACGGTATTTGAGTGGGTGACCGATACACTAGGCGCGCAAGGGACCATCTGTGCAGGCGGCCGCTATGATGCATTGATTGAACAACTGGGTGGCCAAGCTGTACCCGGAATCGGTTTCGCAATGGGTCTGGAGCGGCTGGTTGCGATGTTGGCCGCCGCCGATCAACCGGGCGTTGATCTTACTCCGCACGCTTATTTGATTGCCGTTGGCGATGCTGCCCAGCAAGCAGCGCTGGCACTAGCCGAAAGACTGCGGGACCAGTTACCGGTGCTACGCTTGCGAATGAACTGCGGCGGCGGCGGGTTCAAGGCTCAATTCCGCCGCGCTGATCACAGTGGCGCCCGGTTTGCCCTAATTCTGGCTGAGAACGAAGTGAGCGCCGGTGCTTTGGCGATCAAACCCTTGCGTGACTTCCAGGGTGAACAGATTACCTTATCGCAAGATCAGGCGGTTGACTGGCTGCGCGCAGCATTAAGGGCGATGCCTTAATGTTTTGATGTAGAAGGCTTCCAACGGGTTTGGCTGCCTCGCTTAAAGAATTAACCTGAATTGCTGGAGGATATAACCGGATGGAGCAATACACCGATGACGAACGCGTCGAAGACCTTAAAAAATGGTGGCGCGACAATGGCCTCAGCATCATTGCCGGCATTGTCTTGGGCGTCGCCGCGATCTTCGGCTGGCGGTACTGGAATACCTATCGCGACACCGAGGTGGAGCAGGCTTCCCTGAGCTATGACGCCTTTATTAAAGCAGTAGAGGAACCGGATAATCACCAAGCGCGCCAAAGTGGTCAGGCTTTATTAGCAGCCTCTCCAGGCTCACCTTACGCCGCTTTGACGGCGCTGCGGCTGGCTAAACTGGCAATGGACAGCGGCGACAGCACCACAGCTATCCAGCAGTTGCAGTGGGTCATCGATCACACCAAGCTTGCTGAACTTGGAGATATCGCACGGCTCCGGCTGGCACGGATATGGTTTGCTACTGACCAATTAAGCGATGCCAAAAAACTATTGGACACTATCAACACTGCCAGCCTGACGACAGAATTGGAAGAGCTACGGGGTGATATTTACCTGGCTAGCAACGATACTGCAAAGGCCCGGGCTGCCTATACTGCAGCATTGGCAGCAGGCAGTGCCAACCGTATCCTGCAGATTAAACTCGACAACTTAGCTGTGCCCACTGCTGACACGGTCATTACCGCACCGGCTCCACCACCGCCAGTTGCCAATACCCCAACTGCTCTCGCACCAGAAGCTACCCCAACTCCGGAATCCACCCCGGAACTTCCCGTCCCAGCCGCAAAACCGGTCCCAGAGCCTATTTCAGCAGCACCGGCTTCTGTGGGATCTGCTCCGGAATCAGGGGTAACCGAACCCGCTCCGGTCCAGGAACCGGTAGCGGCTGAGCCTGCTCAAGAACCAGTCGCGGCTAAGCCTGCTCCTGCAGAGCCAGAACCGGCGACCAAACCTGCCTTAGAACCGGCAGAAGCTAAACCTGCGCCCGCCGAAGCTGCCCCGAAACCGGCAGAAGCTAAACCTGCGCCCGCCGAAGCTGCCCCGAAACCGGCCGAACCGGCAGAAGCTGAACCCGCGCCCGCCGAAGCTGCCCCGAAACCGGCCGAACCGGCAGAAGCTAAACCTGCGCCCGCCGAAGCTGCCCCGAAACCGGTCGAAGTTGAACCCGCTTCTGTGGAATCGACTCTGAAACCCGCAGTAATTGAGCCTGCCCCGGCACCAGCTCCCGTAGAGTCTGTTCCGGCCACCGGACCGGCTCCAATATCTCCCGCATCCACTTCAGGTCCGCCATCATGATCCGCCTCGCCCTTTCTCTCTTGATCCTAATCTTGAGCACCGGTTGCAGCACCATCGGCGGTTGGTTCGGTGGTTCTGACAACTCGATTCCCCCAGCGGCGCTTAAAACCATTGATCAGCCGGTTGGTGTCCAGCAACTTTGGGAAACCCAGATCGGTTCTGGCGCTGAAAAACAATTTATCCGCCTGACTCCAGCCTTGGTTGATGGACGCGTCTACGCTGCCAGTCATGATGGAACAGTCACAGCGTTAGATGCGCTAAGCGGGCAACGGCTATGGGAAACCTCAACCAATCTGCCGATCTCCGGCGGAGTGGGCGTTAGCGGCAACGGCCTGGTGTTGGCTGGAACCAGTAAAGGAGAGGTCATCGCGCTACGCCAGGAAAACGGCCAGGAAGCTTGGCATGCTCAGGTCTCCAGCGAAGTACTGGCCCCCCCGCGCGCCGCCAGCGGCATCGTGGTAATTCGCACGGTCGATGGAAAATTCACCGGGCTTGATGCAGATTCCGGGGAACAGCGCTGGGTTTTCACTTATGCCATGCCGGCCCTTAGCCTGCGTGGCAATGCCCCGCCAGTCGTGACTCGTGATCTGGTCATCGCTGGACTCGACAGTGGCAAGCTGCTGGTCCTGGCATTGACAAAAGGTTTGCCGCTAACTGAGAAAACTGTCGCCATACCACGCGGACGCACCGAGATCGAACGGCTGATCGACATCGATTCTGAACCGAAGGTGTTCGCCGATACGCTCTACCTCGCTGCCTATCGCGGCAATATCGCCGCCATCGACATGCACAGCGGAAACCTGCTCTGGAACCGTGACATATCCAGTTACGCAGGACTGGATGTGGATGCCCGGCAAGTGTATACCAGCGATGATACCGACGCTGTGCTAGCGCTGGACCGCGCCACCGGCAGCACATTCTGGAAACAGACGGAATTGACCGGCCGCCGGTTGTCTGCCCCTGTCGTAACCACTGACCATGTCGTAGTCGGCGACTTCGAAGGTTATCTGCACTGGATGCGCAAAGAAGATGGCCGGATCGTGGGCCGGCTGCGCGCGGCTAGCAAAGCCATTGTGACGCCGCCGGTTGCCATTGGCGATATTGTCTTCATCCAAGGTCAAGGCGGCACCCTCGGCGCGTTCCGCGCTGGGAGCTGAGCAGCCCGGTGTCCGGTCTGATCCTGCGGATCGCCGTCCCTTCGCCTCTGTATCGAACGTTCGATTATCTGCCGCCACCGGGCTGTGATCCGGCTGCACTACAGCCAGGAATGCGGGTGCGCGTTCCCTTCGGCCGGCGGCAAGTCATTGGCTTTTTGGTCGAACTGGGCACTGACACCCCGTTAGATATCGCCAGCCTCAGACCAGCACTGGCGATACTCGACACTGAACCAGTGCTGCCCGCCGATGTTCTCGTATTGATCCAGTGGGCGCAACGTTACTATCACCATCCTCTTGGGGAAGTTTTTACGACTGCCTTGCCTGTGTTGTTGCGACAAGGCGAACCTGCGGCCCACCCAGCCCCAGCGCCTGTCTGGCGGATTACGGCCGCGGGCCACACTGCGTTTGCTGACAGTGCCAGCCTCCTGCGCCGCGCTCCTGCTCAGTGGCGGCTACTCGACTATCTGGCACATTGCCCTGATGGCGCTGAACCGGAAACATTGCGTCCAGTAGTGAGCAATAGCACGGCCGTCCTTCGCGCCTTGCGCGACAAGGGCTGGGCAGAGCAAAACGCCGCGCCCAAAGTTTCCTCGTCTGCTCCGCATTTCTCCCAGCCACCGCCCGTGTTGACCTTGGCCCAAACCGAGGCGATTGCTGCCATCACCTCAGCCCTGGATCGTTTTCAAGTATTTCTGCTGGAAGGCGTCACTGGCAGCGGTAAAACCGAGGTTTACCTGCAAGTAATCGAGGCAGTGCTGGCGCATGGCCGGCAGGCACTCGTGCTAACCCCGGAAATCGGTCTGACACCACAATTGCTGGCGCGCTTCCGGGAACGGTTACCTGGACCACTGGCAGTCTCACACTCCGGCCTCAGCGACGCTGAGCGGCTCAACGCTTGGTTACTAGCGCGCGAGGGCCGTGCCCGTGTCGTGGTCGGCACCCGTTCCGCAGTGTTCGCCCCCCTGCAAGCGCCGGGCATTCTGATCATTGACGAAGAACACGATCTATCTTTCAAGCAGCAAGATGGCTTCCGTTACCATGCCCGTGATCTGGCGGTGATCCGAGGTCAACAGCTTGGCATTCCGGTCGTGCTGGGTTCAGCCACTCCAGCTCTGGAAAGCTGTCACAATGCCCAGCGTTGCCGCTACGACCTGTTACTTCTGCCCGAACGGGTCGGCGGCGGCAGCAAACCGCCCATCCAGATTCTCGATGTGCGCCGGCAACCGATGCGCGAAGGGCTTTCACAGCCCTTGCTGGAACGGATTCACGCTCACTTGGATCGGAACGAGCAGGTTTTGCTGTTTCTCAACCGGCGTGGCTTCGCCCCAATGCTACTTTGTCACGAATGTGGTTGGCTGAGTCAATGCCGGCATTGTGACGCTCGCATGACATTGCACCTGCGCAGCCAGCGTTTGATCTGCCACCATTGCGGCGATCAACGCCCTGTAGATAGCGTCTGTCCACTCTGCGGCAGTGTCGATCTACGGGGATTTGGCCAGGGCACCGAACGGCTGGAAATTGCTCTTCGTCAGGAATTTCCCGAGACCGGCATTGCTCGTATGGATCGCGACAGCACCCGCCGGCGCGGTAGTCTGGAAACCTTATTGGCGGAAATTCAGGCCGGTGGCCGCCGCCTGTTGATTGGCACGCAAATGCTGGCCAAGGGCCATCACTTTCCTGATGTTACCTTGGTCGGGATCATTGATGCCGACCAAGGGTTATATGGAATCGATTTCCGCGCCAGTGAGCGCATGGCGCAATTGATCCTGCAAGTGGCTGGGAGAGCCGGGCGAGCGGAAAAGCCTGGCACTGTCATCATCCAAACGCATCACCCCAATCATCCATTGTTACGCACCCTGGTCTCACGAGGTTACACGGCCTTTGCGGCAGAAGCCCTGGCGGAGCGCCAAGCAGCGTTGTTACCGCCTTTCGCCTACCAAGCCTTGTTGCGGGCAGAAGCCGTTGATCCAGAACGGGCGACAGGTTTTTTACAAATGGCGCTGGCCTTAGCCGGGCCATTGGCCGATGGACTGGAGTTGCTGGGACCGGCCCCAGCGCCCATGGAACGCCGCGCAGGCCGCTATCGGGCACATCTATTGATTCAGGCGATGCAGCGTCAGGTGTTGCATCGCTTCCTCGATCGCTGGACCACGCTGTTATGGGCAGAACGCACCGATCGCCAGGTGCGCTGGTCGCTGGATATTGATCCGGTGGAATTGTATTGACGTCTTCATTTAAGACACTGAAGGGCTTTTACAGCACTGACTAGGGTTGAAAAATAAAAATAACCAAATCATTTACCCTTTACTTGACGCGGGATACGTCTAAACTTTTTGAGGTTTGTGGGATTTCTCCCACAACCAAGCACTCACTTAAAGGGCGTGTGCCAGGAATTAGCCCCGTGAATATTCCTTAGGATCAGGCAAACACTTTGCCTGTCTGCCCTTTGGTCACGGTCAAGCTGCATCATTCCGGTTATCACGATAACCCCAACATCCACTTACCACCGATGGAAAAAAACGATGCAAGATGACTTGATTCACAAGATAAAAAGCAACCCGAAATACCATGAATTGGTTTCCAAACGCAATTCGTTCAAATGGATGATGGCGATCATCATGCTGGTGGTCTACTACGCCTTTATCCTCACGATTGCCTTCGATAAAGAGTTTATGGCCCAACCGCTCTCGGCAGGTTCCGTCACCACCGTCGGTATTCCGATTGGGGTTGCAGTGATCTTGTTCGCCTTTGCCACGACAGGCGTCTATGTCTTCCGGGCCAATGCCGTCTTCGATAAACTCACCCGGGAAATCAAGGAGGAAGTGTTATGAGCTTTTGGAAGCGCATATTTCCGACGATCCTTCTGATGCTGATCGCCGGCAGCGCCTTGGCCGCCGGCGGCGATCTGGGAGCCGTCAAGAAGTCGGAGGTCAACATTCCCGCCATTATCATGTTCCTGGTGTTTGTCGCCGCCACCCTGGGTATCACCTACTGGGCAGCGCAACGCACCAAGACCGCCAAGGACTTTTACGCCGCTGGCGGCGGCATTACCGGCTTCCAGAATGGCCTGGCGATCGCGGGCGACTACATGTCCGCCGCCTCGTTCCTAGGGATTTCCGGCCTGGTATTCCTAAATGGCTATGACGGACTGATTTATTCGGTCGGCTGGCTGGTCGGCTGGCCCATCATCATGTTCCTGATCGCCGAGCAACTGCGCAACCTCGGCAAGTACACCTATGCCGATATCGTGGCTTACCGCTTCGAGCGGGTGCCAATGCGCACTCTGGCGGCGACTGCTGCGCTGATCGTGGTGATTCTCTACCTGATTGGCCAGATGGTCGGCGCGGGTAAGCTGATTCAGTTGCTATTTGGCTTGGAATATACCTATGCAGTGATCATCGTCGGCATCCTGATCATCATTTATGTCACTTTCGGCGGCATGCTGGCGACCACCTGGGTGCAGCTTATTAAGGCGGTGCTCTTGCTGTCCGGCGCCACCATCATCGCGTTGGGCGCGCTGTACATGGCTTCCGATGGCAGCATGAGCCCTGAGCGGATGTTCCAGAAAGCCATTGAGGTCCATCCCAAAGGCGGCAAGATCATGGGACCAGGCACCCTGGTCACGAGTCCGATTGAAGCCATCTCCTTGGGCTTGGCGCTGATGTTCGGCACCGCCGGCCTGCCACACATCCTGATGCGGTTTTTCACGGTGGGTAATGCCATCGAGGCGCGCAAATCGGTATTCTACGCCACCGGCTGGATTGGTTATTTCTACATTCTGACCTTCCTGATGGGTTTTGGCGCCATCGTACTGCTGACCGGTAACCCGGAGTTCGCTGATCCCTCGGCGACAGGCGGTATCATCGGCGGCCAGAACATGGCGGCGGTCAATCTCGCCAAAGCGGTAGGCGGCAACCTCTTGCTCGGCTTTATTTCCGCTGTGGCTTTTGCGACGATTCTGGCGGTGGTGTCGGGTCTGACCCTGGCGGGCGCATCGGCGATTTCCCACGACCTGTATGCCAATGTATTCGCCCACGGCAATGTCGATGAGCAACAGGAAGTGCGGGTGTCCAAGATCGCCACCATCGTATTAGGCATCATCGCAATCCTCCTTGGTATTGCCTTCGAGAAGCAAAACGTCGCCTACCTGGTGGCGCTGACTTTCTCGGTGGCGGCCAGTGCTAACTTCCCGATTTTGTTGATGTCGATCTACTACGGGAAGATGACTACCCGTGGCGCGTTGATCGGCGGCTGGCTCGGCTTGATCAGCGCTAGCGTGCTGGTGTTCGTTGGCCCGACTGTGTGGAAGGATATCCTCGGCATGGGCGAGCCGATCTTCCCGCTCAAGTTCCCGGCGCTGTTCTCGATGACCATCGCCTTCGTGGGCATTTGGATCGGTTCAATCACCGATAACAGCGAACGCGCTAAGAAGGAGCATGAAGCCTTCATCGCGCAGGATGTGCGTTGTCAGACCGGCATCGGCGCCGAGGGCGCGGCTAGCCACTAAGCGTTAGTTCCCGCTTCCTCCCTTCAGGATAAAGGGTGGAGCGGGAGGGGTTAAATATTGACAACCCTGTTAAGATAAAGCCCCTTCCGGTTTCTACCGCGAAGGGGTTCTTCATTTGGCCTCTCGGAATCGCACCGCTGTGACTACCCTGGATCAAAAATCGTTCCTTGCCCGTCAGCCTCCATTCAACCGGCTCTCCGAAACGGAGTTGGCGTCATTGGCCAAGGAATTAAAGATCGGTCATTTTCAGCCGGGCGAAGTTTTGTTAAAGGCAGGTGAAATGCCCGCCTGCCTGTACTTCATCATCGACGGCGCGGTCTACGAAATCGACGGTGATCCTAATCTGCCCGGTCAGGAAGGCGGAGGGTCTCTAGCTGCCGCTGCCAAAAGCGCTGGCTCCATGTGGTGCGTGATCGCTCTGTACGGCGCCGAGGATGCTTTTGATGCTGACGCCTTGTTAGAAGGGGTCGGTACTCACAGCTTCGTGGTCAGCGAACCCACCCGCTGTTTGCAGATGCCGCGACCGGTTTTCCTGCAAGCGGTGCAAAGCCATCCACAACTCTCTTCTTTCTATAACCAGAAGATCTCCCAACGCCTTGCTGCCCTGCGTGAGGCTGGCGACAATCAAGATCTGGCGGCATTCACCATTGCTAGAATTCAGGATACCTATATTCATCCACCCGTTTTCGTATCAGCGCAGACATCCATCCACCAGACAGCAATGGCCATGAAGGCCCATAAAATAAACTCGGTACTGGTTCAATATGGCGACGAGACCGGCATCGTCACGGCCACTGATTTACGCGAGGCTGCCATCATTCAACGGCAGTCAGTGGATGATGCAGTTGGACCACTGGCCACGTATGAACTGATCAGCATGAAGCCGGATGATTTTCTGTTCAACGCCTTGCTACGAATGACCCATCACAATGTAAACCGTCTGGTCATCCGCGACAGTAAAGCCATTTATGGCATTCTCGAACAGATCGACCTGCTGAGTTATTTATCTAATCACTCACATTTGATCGCTCTACAAATCGACCGTGCATGCTCCCAGGAAGACCTGAAGCGGGCCAGCCGCGACTTGGTCAATGTGATCCGCGATTTGCATGACAAAGGCATCAAAATCCGCTACATCATGCAGTTGGTGTCGGAACTGAATAAGAAGCTGCTGCGCAAGCTGTTTGCCTTGCTGGTGCCCTCGGAACTGATGGAAAACGCCTGCCTGCTAGTACTGGGCAGTGAAGGCCGCGAGGAACAGGTGCTGAAAACTGATCAAGATAATGCCTTGATCCTGCGCGATGATTTCAACCACCTTGGTTTGGAGCAGATCACCCGCGAATTCACTGAAAGCCTGATCGATTTCGGTTACCCGCGTTGTCCGGGCAACATCATGGTATCGAATCCATACTGGAGCAAACCGGTGAGTGCCTTCAAGGACGAATTGTTTCAGTGGATCGTTCATCCAACTCCTGATTCCTTTCTGCAATTTGCCATCTTTTTCGATGCCATGGCGGTAGCCGGTGATGACAATCTACTTCGCCATGTCAAGGATCATATGTATCGCTTGCTCGGCGATCATCGCTCTTTCTACAGTCAGTTTGCCAAATCCACGGTTGCGTTTGAAACGCCACTCGGATTTTTCACTAATTTTGTCGTCGAAAAAGACCGCGATGAGTTAGATATTAAGAAAGGCGGCATTTTCCCCATCGTTCATGGTATCCGTAGCCTGGCCCTGGAATACCGCCTGCCGCAAACCAACACAGTGGACCGGATTACCGCCTTGAGCCAGCGCAACCTTTTCAAACCCTCGTTTGGCATTGAGTTGATCGAAGTCTTCACCTACCTTTCCACCTTGCGTGCCGAAGCTGGCTTACGGAAAATCCGGGAAGGACGGACACAGGACAATTATCTGAATCCTAAAGATCTCAATAAACTGCAACGGGAAGTGCTGCGTGATTCGTTCAAAATCGTTAATGAATTCAAAAAATTCATCAGCTACCATTTCAAACTCGGCATGATCAGTTGACCGGAAAACCTATGAGCCTTTTTCCTTGAAAACCCATCTTCAATCTCTTATTACTCAGGCGCTCCAGCGGCTCCGTCAGGATGGGGCACTGGCTGGCATTGAGCTGCCCTCGATTCCGTTGGAGCGTGCCCGCGACCGAATGCATGGCGATTATGCTTCTACCATCGCGTTGACGCTGGCGAAAGCGGCGCGCCGCAAACCTCGCGAGCTGGCCGAACAAATCCGATCCGCGCTACCGGCTTCCGAGCAAATCGCCAAGGTCGACATCGCAGGTCCCGGCTTTATCAACTTCTTCCTGACACCCGCGGCCTATCAAGCGGTAGTGGGCGAGATTCTACAGCGTGGTGATGACTTTGGCCGGAGCACAGGGGGAGGTGGACGGCGCGTCCAAGTGGAATTCGTCTCTGCCAATCCTACCGGCCCCTTGCATGTAGGCCACGGACGCGGTGCAGCGTTTGGCGCCACCGTGGCTAACCTGCTGGAAGCGGCAGGCTACAACATTCACCGCGAGTATTATGTCAACGATGCTGGCCGGCAGATGAATATTCTGGCAGCCAGTCTATGGCTGCGTTACCTGGAACATTGCGGCGAGAAATTCCGGTTTCCCAGCAACGGTTATCAGGGCAAGTACTTACGCGAAATTGCCGTCCGTTTCTATGCGGAACATGGCGGCGCATATGCGGTTTCGGCGCAGCGGATTTTCCAGGATCTTCCCCCGGATGAAATCCGTGATGCGGCTGGCAACGTGGTGACCCCTGGCGACAAGGAAGCGCATATCGATGCTCTCGTCGAACGTGCACGCACCCTGCTAGGTGATCACCGCTATCGCTTTCTGTTCGAGCTGGGCCTGAATACCATTCTTGATGATATCCGCGATGATCTCAAAGAATTCGGCATCGTGTACGACGAGTGGTACTCAGAGCGCACCCTGGCAGAATCCGGTACCGTCAACAAGACCCTTAACCGGCTGCGCGATGCCGGTTATGTTTACGAACAAGAGGGGGCGCTGTGGTTTCGCTCCAGCGCCTTCGGTGATGAAAAAGACCGGGTGGTGGAGCGGGAAAACGGCCAGACTACCTACTTCGCCTCTGATATCGCCTACCATCTGGAAAAATTCGAGCGCGGCTTCGACGGGGTGATCGATGTTTGGGGCGCTGACCATCACGGCTATGTCCCCCGGGTCAAGGCCGCGCTTCAAGCGCTGGGGGAGAATCCCGACCGTCTGGACGTGCTGCTGGTGCAGTTTGCCATCCTCTACCGCAATGGTGAAAGAGTACCGATGTCCACCCGTTCCGGCGAATTCGTCACTCTGCGTGAATTGCGCAGGGAGGTCGGCAACGATGCTGCGCGCTTCTTCTATATCATGCGCAAGAGCGAGCAACATTTAGACTTTGATCTTGATCTGGCCAAATCGCAGTCCAAAGACAATCCGGTTTATTATATTCAGTATGCTCACGCCCGGGTGTGCAGCGTTCTGAGGCAATTATGCGAGAAGGGGCTGTCACGTGATGAAAGCCGTGGTCAGGCGCATCTGGCGCGTCTCACCGAATCGCATGAGGAGAACTTGTTGGTCGCCTTGTCCCGTTACCCGGACGTTGTGGAAACCGCTGCTCTCAACCACGAGCCGCATCAATTAGCGCACTACTTGCGAGAGTTGGCTAACGCTTTCCACACTTATTACAACGAACATCGGGTTTTGGTGGACGATGATGCCCTGCGCGATGCCCGGTTGAATCTGAGCCTGGCCACGCGGCAAGTCATCAAGAATGGTCTTGCCTTGTTGGGCGTTTCAGCTCCGGAGGTTATGTGAGTATTCGTCGTGACTACAAATCCATCCCGCCCCAGCAACGCCGCCAATCAGTGCGCCGGCTGGGTATACTGGTGATTACGCTGATTTTGGCTGGCCTGTTTGGTGGACTGTTGGCCTATATCAAGGGTGACCGGTTCCAACAGCCTCCCGTCGCGGTTGCTCCACCGCCCATACCTATCACGCCAGCCGCTGTGCAACCACCACCGGCTCCACCGGTCAGTATGCCTGAACCGGCGCCTGATCGATTCAAACCCAAGTACGACTTCTATACCGAATTGCCTAAGCGGCAGGTCGATATCCAGCGGGAAGAACCTCATCCGCGCACCATACCTCAATCAGCCTCACCTCAGCCTGCGAAGGACCTCCTGCACAAGCCAACGACGTAGCCCATGGGCACGATGATTCCTATTGTGGCGTAGCGTTGCGGGCTGAATCAGCCTCTTTTTAGCAACCACGCCAGATCCGCCACCAGGCCGTTTGATTACCGGCAATCAGGATAATAGTGTAACTGATTATTATTTATTTATTTTTTAACAAAAATAAAGTAACTCCATATTTAATGGTATTAATGGAGTCAAAATAGAATACAGTTGAGGCTATAATTCAGAGGGATATGACGATCATTTCAATCAGGCGACTCGCTAACGTTACCTCTATGAACCTTCCTGATATTGTTCGAACCCATTTGGATCAACAAGGTTTTCCCTATCGACTGGTGAGTTGCCCATCTGCTGAAACACTGATTCAAGCTGCAGAAAAACTTGATATTGCTACCCGGCAGGTAGTGCGAGTTGTCTTGCTGAAGGACGATATAGGGCTGGTCATGGTGATCTTGCCATGCAGTTATATCCTGGATTTTTCGATAATCTGCCAATCGCTCCGGCGTGATCTGGAACCTCTTTACGGCACCGAAACCCACCATTTCTTTGAACAATATGGATGCAAGACGGGTTCCCATCCCCCCTTGCCAGGTGTGTTTGCTATAACTACCCTGGCTGACACCAGTTTGGTTGCGGATGAAAATAAAGAAATCTACTTCGACGGCGGAGGTGGAGATGTTCTGGTAGCCATGCGGGCCCCTGATTTCCGCGAATTGCTCAAGTCGGCGCGCTGGGGACATTTCGCGGTCTCGACCGAGGATCTCGATTCGCTAATAGGCCAGCAGGAGTTTACTCCGCAGAATCTGACCAGCCTCACCCGGCGTTACACACCGGCAAAGCTACAAGAGGGAATCGAAGCGATTACCGAGTTACCCGTCATGCCGGAAACGGCTCAACGGATTCTGAAACTACGCAACCATCCGAGCGTTATTGCCCAAGACATCATACGGATCGTTGAGCAGGATCCGAGCCTTGCCGCACAAGTCGTGTATTGGGCGCGCTCGCCATTGCATGGCCATCATGGCGCAGTGGATTCGCTATATACCGCCATCGACCAGGTATTGGGGATTGAAAACACCCTTAATCTGCTGCTCGGCTCCTGTATGAGTCAAACCTTTCATATTCCAGTCGATGGCCCGGTAGGCTTGCGAGCATTCTGGCAGCACAGCATCTACTGTGCCTCATTGACCAGCGAGTTAGCCAAGCTGCCCTCTGAGTCCCTGAATATCAACCCCAAGCTGGCCTATCTATGCGGGTTGCTTCACGATTTTGGTTACCTGGTGCTGGGTCATGTATTTCCAGCCCACTTTTTCCTATTCAACCGCTTCTTGGCAGTCAACCAAAGTGTGCCACTCAACATTGTGGAACGCTATGTCCTGGGCGTTGAGCACTGGCATATTGGTGCTTGGCTGATGCAGTCCTGGAATATGCCAGATGAGGTGATCGCCGCAGTCCGCTGGCATCATAATACGGATTGCACGCAACCCCATGCTGAATATTCTAATTTGGTGCTGATTGCTAACCGGCTACTACACCACGTCGGCATGAGTGACGAGCCGAATAACCGGCTACCCGCTTTGGCAATGTTCACCCTGGGCATCACCCGTGAACAGGCGATGGAAGCACTGGCCCGGGTACAATCCAGCATCACGGAACTTAATAGCCTATCGGAAGTATTGCAGTTATCCGCCAAAGGGTAACGGACACTTTTTTGAAATCTTGACTGAACGCGTAATAACTGGTCTTTGGTCAAAAAAGGCTCAGCACCCGGCCACCGCATAGTAATTTCACGAAAACTTCGTCAAATCAAATTCATACTTCACTGACGGTATTAAACCAATCTACTGCTGTGCCTATTCTGGGCGATGGCGAATTAACGCCAAATCTGGCAACCCATGTGTTCGCCGATTATCATGCGCCGGTTATTTCCACAATTTGGCGACTCTTCCATGCAAAAGCAATTTTCTTTATTGGTGGCCACCGTCCTCGGTCTAGCCAGTGCGACTGCTTTAGCCGATACGCAAGTCCGGCTGGATACCAATCTGGGTCCTATTACCTTGGAGCTGGCTGACAAGCAAGCTCCCCAATCGGTGAAAAATTTTCTCACCTATGTCCGCGAAGGCTTCTACAACGGCACAATCTTTCATCGGGTCATTGACGGCTTTATGATCCAAGGTGGCGGTTTCACCCCGGACTTTCAGCAGAAAAAAACCCATGATCCGATCCCAAATGAGGCGGGCAATACTCTGAAAAACCGGCGCGGCACCGTGGCTATGGCCCGCACCAGTGATCCTAATTCCGCCACAGCCCAATTTTTCATCAATGTTAAGGACAATACGTTTCTGGATCACCGCGAACCTACCCCGCAAGGTTGGGGCTATGCGGTGTTTGGCAAAGTCATCGATGGCATGGATGTGGTAGACAAAATCCGCCAGACACCTACCGGTTCCGGTGGCCCCGGCGGCCGGTTCAGTGATGTGCCAGTCACCCCCGTTGTCATTGAATCTGCGACTGTGCTCACCGGCTCCCCGGAGCCAGCCTCGTCCGATGCAGCCCCGCAACCGGCGCCTACACCAACTACTCCGTCTAAACCCCTAAAAGAGTCTCAACCCCATGATTAATCTACATACCTCATTGGGTATCATCGCTATCGAGCTGGATCATGAAAAGGCGCCGGCAACGGCTGCTAATTTTCTCCAATACGCTCGTGATGGATTTTATAACGGAACGCTGTTCCACCGGGTGATCCCCAATTTCATGATTCAGGGTGGCGGCATGGAATCCGGCATGAGCCAGAAACCGACCCGTGACCCCATTCGCAATGAGGCTGACAATGGTCTGAAAAATATAGCCGGCAGCATTGCTATGGCCCGCACCTCCGATCCGCATTCAGCCAGTTCACAGTTCTTCATTAATCTCAAGAATAACGATTTTCTCGACCACCGTTCTCCAACCAGCCAGGGATGGGGCTATTGCGTATTTGGCCAAGTGACCGCTGGCATGGACGTGGTCGAAGCAATCGCCCGCGTCGCCACGACCAGCCGGCGTGGTCATCAAGACGTGCCTGTCGAAGAGGTGATGATCACCCAGGCGGAAATCAGCGATGAATGAGCAAATAGCGGCATGACTACTTTGTTCATCTCCGACCTGCATCTGGAACCGGCTCGGCCCGCCGTTACTGCGCTGTTCCTGGTTTTTCTCGAACAACGCGCCCGGCAAGCCGAGGCACTGTACATCCTGGGTGATCTGTTTGAGGCATGGATCGGCGATGACGACGATAGCGAGTTGGGATCAATCGTTGCCACTGGTTTGCGCGCATTGACCGAATCAGGAGTCCCTGTACATTTCCTGCATGGCAACCGCGATTTTCTTCTTGGTGAGCGTTTTGCCACCATTAGCGGTATGCAACTGCTGCCGGAAAGCGTAGTGGTCGAACTGACTGGCCAACCTGTTTTGTTACTGCACGGCGACACATTGTGTACCGGCGATATCGAGTATCAGATGTTCCGCGCCCAGGTTCGCGATCCAGCCTGGCAGGCGCGGACGCTGGCCCTGCCTTTAGAGCAACGGCGAGCTCTTGCTGGCCAGTTACGGGAACACAGTCGACAGACTACCCCGCAAAAAGCCTCTGACATCACTGATGTTAACTGCGACGAAGTGAACCGGGTCATGCGTCAGCATGGGGTTAGACGATTGATTCACGGCCATACCCACCGGCCAGCCCTTCATGAATGGAAGCTTGACAACCAACCGATGCAGCGAGCCGTGCTGGGCGATTGGTATAAGCAGGGCAGCGTATTGTGCTGGGACGCCGCTGGCTGGCGGCTTGAACCCCTGACTCTTTCTGATGCATGAATAAATGATCGTGCTCCATCCCCCGCATGCCACAGGGCTGCTTGCGCATAATACGCCGGGCAGCTTTTCAGCCTTGATGGATTTATACGAACGCAATTACATCAACATGCGCCGTTTGCTGCCAACGATGCCGCCTGCTTCTGCGGCTCGGGTTTCGCAAACACCGGATGGACTGGATTTACATCTGCGCGTCATCGAGCGTTGCCGCTATACCAGTGAGTTGCTTCTGACCTACCAGTTTGGCCAGAAAAATGGTGTATTGGTCACTGAGCCTGACCTGCGTGTCCGGGTATACCATGATGCCCGGCTGGCTGAAGTTGTAGCAGCCCACTTGCGGCATCGCGCATTTCTCGAAACTGCCCACTGCAATGCAGCGCATACAAACCATATCCAGCTTTACAACCGCTGGCGAATCAATCGCTTTCTGTACAAGTGGCTCACTTACTGCTTGCGGCAGGGTCACCGCTTTATCGAACATCCCTGCACGTCAACTTGAAAATTTGCTAAGGCCCTCGAAAAATCCGGGTGTTATTTTATTAAATTAGTTGACTAATAGAGTGGGTTAATATAGTTTCCTGTCCAAAAACTTATACGAAAATTAAGCTGTTGATTTTTATGGAGCGTAACCTGGATAGAACATGGCGAATCCCGAGACTGCATATTTTAGCCAATGTGCTTGAATCCAGGCCAAACAGCTCCTACACAGCCCAATTTATTATTGGGAATGATTCCATTCCAGTAACCTGCGGGGTACCGCTATGAAACTTTCAACCAAGGGCCGCTATGCGGTTACCGCCATGATGCATCTAGCCATTCACGACCGGCACGGCCCGGTCACGCTAGCTGAAATCTCCCAATGCCAAGGTATCTCCCTGTCCTATCTGGAGCAATTGTTTGCCAAGCTGCGCAAGCATGGCCTGGTCGAAGGAGTACGCGGACCGGGTGGCGGTTACCGGCTGGCGCGGATGCCGGACCAAGTCACTGTTGCCAACATCATCACCGCCGTTGATGAGCGGCTGGATGCAACCCGCTGCTGTGGCGATGAAAATTGTCAGGGTGGCCGGCGCTGTTTAACTCATCAATTGTGGACCGACCTCAGCCGGCAAATTTTTACCTTCCTGGAAGGTATTACGCTGGCACAATTCGTCGAGCGCCCGGCGATTGGCGATACAGCGCATCGCCACCACACACGCCGGCGTGACCGCATTCAACCCATTCAATTTCCAGCCATGGTGTAAAACCACCTCGCTCATCCCTGTCCGCAGGCGATGCGTTTACCCATCTATCTGGATTACGCCGCAACCACCCCGGTCGATCCACGGGTTGCCGCCCTGCTGGGGCGGCACCTGACCCGGGATGGGGTATTCGGTAACCCCTCATCCACAACCCATATCTTCGGCAGGCAAGCAGCGCAAGCCATCGAGACGGCTCGCAACCAGGCCGCTGCTCTGATCAATGCCAACCCCCAGGAAATCATCTGGACCTCTGGCGCCACCGAAGCCAACAACCTGGCTTTGATCGGGGCCATGCGTGCCCAGGCTCGCCGAGGCCAGCATCTGCTCACCAGCAAAACTGAACACAAGGCAGTACTCGACGTCTGCCGGTGGCTGGAACGAAACGGCTGTACGGTCACTTATCTGGACCCCGGCCCCGATGGCCGGATTCCGCTGGAACGGGTGGCAGCGGCATTGCGGCCTGACACTGTGCTGGTATCGCTAATGTGTGTCAACAATGAAACCGGGGTGATCCATGAGCTGGCAGCGATCGGCGCGCTAACCCGCGAGCGTGGTATTCTGTTACATACTGATGCTGCTCAAAGCGCCGGTAAATTGCCTATCGACCTGCAAACTCTACCCATCGATTTACTCAGTCTCAGTGCTCATAAGATGTATGGCCCCAAAGGCATAGGCGCGTTATACGTTCGCCAGCGCCCGGTTCGGGTCCGATTAGAGCCGCTGCTATACGGCGGCGGCCAGGAACGTGGTCTGCGCGCCGGGACTCTGCCTGCGCATCAAATTGCCGCAATGGGCGAGGCTTGCCGAATTGCCCATAGTGAAATGGATGCTGAGCAAACCCGGATCCGGCAATTGCGCGATCAACTATGGCAGGCGTTTACCAGGCTGGATGCAGTAGAGTTAAATGGTCATCCGCAACAAAATATTGCTGGTATTCTCAATGTCAGTTTCACTGGTATCGCCGCCGAGGCGCTACTCGCAGCAGTGCCGGATATTGCTATTTCCATGGGGTCTGCTTGTACCTCCGCCAGCTATGAACCCTCCCATGTGCTACGCGCGATGGGTATTGATGAGATCCGGGCGCGTGGCGCGATCCGCTTTAGTCTGGGGCGTTTCACGACCGTTGAAGACATTAACTATACCGTTCATGCAGTGACTGCAGCCGTCAACCGGCTGCGGGAGTTGTCGCCGCTATGGGAAGACCATCAGCGGGGTGTGAAAACCGAGGTGGATTGAGAGGCACTGCCATGAATCACCAGGAACAGCAATTGATGGTGGCACTGATCCGCAACCGATGCTGGGCGGCGCTGGCGACACAAGGCTCCGAGGGTCCGGAGGCATCGTGGGTCGCTTACGCTCCGGAGCCGGATTTTAGCGGGTTTCTATTTCATTTGAGCACCCTGGCCGCACACACTCGCAATCTGCTGGCTGATCCACATGCAGGGCTGGCGATCTCCGAATTGGAGCGGGAAGGCGAGGACCCGCAAACCCTGGCGCGAGTCATGATCCAAGGGGACATGGCAGTCATCTCTCGCGACAGCGCGGCGTATCTGGAAGCCACGCATTGCTACCAGAGGCAGTTACCAAGCTCGGCACCACGTTTTGCATTTGGTGATTTTCTATTATTCCGCCTCTACCCGGTTACGGTACGCTTCGTCGGTGGCTTCGCTCGCGCCTACACCCTGGACAGCAATGGTTTGCGGGCAGCAGCGCAACGCGGGATCTGACACATTAATTTTCGATAAGCTGAACAATATGCTTGGATAAGCATTCTCTATGCAACCGTTTGTGAAACATAAAGAAAACACCTAACTCAACGCACCAGTTGATTGAGATCGAAAATCGGTAGCAGAATCGCCAGCACGATCACCAACACCACCCCGCCCATTACAAGGATTAGCACCGGTTCGAAAACCCCCAGCAACGCAGCAATCAAGGTCTCAGTTTCGCGCTCCTGCTGCACTGCCGCCCGCTCCAGCATATTCTCCAACCGGCCACTGGCTTCGCCGCTAGCAATCAATTGAATAGTCATCGGTGGAAAGTAGCCACTGTTGCTGATAGCTTTTTGCAAGCTGGCACCTTCCTTGACCCGAAGTGCCGCCTGTTCGACCGCTTCGCGCATCGGCAGATTGCTCAGTACTTGAGCCGAAATGCGCATTGCTTCCAGCACCGGCACCCCGCTGGCCATCAGGATGCTGAAGGTACGGGCGAAGCGGGCGGTGTTGGCTCCCCGTGTCAACCGGCCCGCCAATGGTAGCTTGAGCAAGGATTGATGCACCCATCGCTTGAAGCTGATCCAGCGCAGGGCATAGACCCAACTTGCCGCACTGGCGGCCAAAGCGCCTAACACCAGCCAACCGTATTCGCGCAGAAAACCGCTGAGCGCAATCAACCCTCGGGTGAGGGCCGGTAATTGCTGATTAAGACTACTGAACACTTGCACCACCTGCGGAACCACGTAGGTCAACAAACCGGCCACGACCAGGATAGCAACCCCTGTCAGCATCAGAGGATAGAACAGCGCCAAGCCCACTTTCTGCCGCATTTGCTGGCGGGCTTCGGTGTAATCCGCCAGCCGCTCGAACACCACGTCCAGATGGCTGGATTGCTCGCCAGCAGCGACGGTCGCCCGGTACAGTTCTGGGAACACTTGGGGAAAATCGCCCAGGGCGGTCGCCAGAGTATGCCCTTCCAGCACCCGGGCGCGCACCGCCAATAACAAGCCACTCAACCGTCCCCGGTCGGCTTGCCGCGCCACCGCACCTAATGCTTCCTCCAAAGGCAGGCCGGAACCGGCCAATGTAGCCAATTGCCGGGTGATCAGTGCTAGATCGGCCGGACTGATACGTGGTTGAAACAACCGGTGGCCATGACTGCGCTCCCGGCTGGCGACTTCCTCAACACCGAGGGGATTCAAGCCACGCTCGCGCAATAATTGGCGCGCCATGCGTGGCGTATCAGCCTCGATCAAACCTTTGCGCTGCTGGCCCCGCTCATCAAGCGCAGCATATTGGAAAGCGGGCATTAATCCTCCCGCGTCACTCGCACCAATTCCGCTAGTGCAGTATCGCCAGCTAGCACCCGGCGTCTTCCATCATCGCGGATGCCACGGCTGAACAACCGGGCATGACGCTCCATTTCCTGTTCGCCTTTGCCTTCATGAATCAAGCTTTGCATCGCATCATCCACCGTCACCAACTCAAAAATACCCGTGCGGCCCCGGTAGCCGGATTGATTGCAACGTTCGCAGCCCGCCGGTGTGTACAGCGTTGGCGGTGCGGCGGCTGGATTAATGCCCAGCGTCTCCAGGTCGGTTGCCGTGGCAGAATGCGGCTGCTTGCAATGCGGGCAGAGTTTCCGTACCAGCCGCTGCGCCAGCACTCCAATCAGCGAAGAAGACAAGAGGAACGGCTCTACACCCATATCCCGCAGCCGCGTAATGGCACCGGCCGCGCTGTTGGTATGCAGTGTCGACAACACCAGATGACCGGTCAGCGATGCTTGCACGGCAATCTCGGCGGTCTCCAAATCGCGGATTTCACCAACCATCACCACGTCCGGGTCCTGGCGCAGAATAGCGCGCAGCCCTCGGGCAAAGGTCATCTCCACTTTGGTGTTGACCTGAGTCTGACTGATCCCATCGAGATAATATTCAATCGGGTCTTCCACCGTCATGATGTTGCGCTTGCGGTCATTCAGTTGAATCAGTCCTGCATACAGCGTGGTGGTCTTGCCGGAACCGGTGGGACCCGTGACCAGCAGGATGCCATGCGGGCGATGAATCAGCCGCAAGAGCCGTGCCTCGTCCCCCGGCTCCATGCCAAGATGTTGTAAATCGAGCCGTCCTTCGCGCTTGTCCAGCAAGCGCAGCACCACGCGCTCGCCGTGACCGGCTGGCAGAGTCGAGACGCGGACGTCCACCGGCCGGCCGGCCACCTTAAGCGAAATACGCCCGTCCTGTGGCAGGCGTTTTTCGGCGATATCCAGATGGGCCATCACCTTGACCCGGGACACCAGCAGCGGACCCAAGGCACGCGGCGGTTGCAGGGCTTCGCGCAGCACGCCGTCCACCCGGAACCGCACCAGCAAGCGATTCTCGAACGACTCGATATGAATGTCCGAGGCATTTTCCTTGATCGCTTCGGTCAACAGGGCGTTGATCAGGCGGATAATCGGCGCGTCATCGGCACTTTCCAGCAGATCTTCAGGCTCCGGCAAACTCAGCGCCACCTGATTGAGATCAATGTCTTCACCAAAATCCTCCATCATCCGCGCCGCGCCGTTGCTGTCACCCTCATAAGTGTCTTGCAGCAGACGCTCGAACTGCTCCGCCGGAACTAAAACTGGACGCAATGGCGCGTTCAGATGGCGCCGCAATTCGGCCAAGCTGCGGACACTAACACCTGGACGATAGGCAATCTCTACTCCGCCCTCACGCGTATCCAGCACCAGCACTCCATGCCGTTTGGCAAACGCATAGGGCAGGCGCTGTACTGGCGCGCTGGATGATTCGCTACTTGGAGCAACCGGTACGGATTCAACACTCATTTGTTACCGAATCCAAATTCCGTGGGTTGGGCAACGGGAGACGCTGGAACCAAGGCCGGAGACTTGGCTTCCAATAATGCTGTGTCAGGGGGTGCCATATTGAGAACGGTCCCCTGTTCCTTAACCGCTTCCTGAGGTTTCAGAAGCGGCGGCTGCACATCGGGTAATAGATAATCGGCTTTCTCCCGGGCAGCCAGTTGCTGTTGGCGGATATAATTGTATTTGTCGTTGGTATACAACGTGCCTTGCGCAGGATCCCGCAAAATGACTGGATGCAGAAACACCATCAGATTGCGCTTGAGCTTGCTCGTATTGCGGTAGCGAAACAAATTGCCCAGCAAGGGCATGTCACCCAACAAAGGTACTTTTTGCGCGCTTTCGGTTAGCTGATCGTCGATGAGTCCACCCAATACCAGGATTTGCTCATCTTCCACCATCACGATAGTTTTGATAGAGCGCTTATTGGTGGTCGGACCCTGTGTCGCTGCATTAGCCGAAGGCACGACGCTGGAGACTTCCTGTTCGATTTCCAATTTGACTGCATTGCCTTCATTGATCTGCGGTTTCACCTTAAGCTTGATGCCCACGTCATCGCGCTGGATGGTCTGAAAAGGATTGCCGACCTGCGTATTATCGCCACTGCCGGAAGAGGTCGCTGTCGTATAGCTGCCGGTCACGAACGGCACATTCTGACCGACAATGATCTCCGCCTCCTCATTGTCCATCGTCACCACAGTGGGGGTGGACAGCACATTGGTATCAGCATCCTTGGCCAAGGCGCTAATCAAGGCGCCAAAGCGATTCTTTCCGGTAAAATCGCCGGCTCCCAGCTGGATACCCTGTGGAACGCGCGATGCTGAAAGCGCGGTCAGGTCGCCACTGTCCGCTTGGGCGGCTAGGCCGATAATGTTGGCCAGGCTGGAAGTACCGGCATCGAAGTTGGTAAAACCCACCAATCCATTCTGGCTGGCATCCACCGCCCATTGCACTCCCAGTTCAGCCGTTTTTTCGGCAGAAATCTCAGCAATAACCGCTTCGACCAGCACCTGCGCCCGGCGAATATCCAATTGGGCAATCACAGAGCGCAGCGAACGAATGATATCGGGTGGCGCCGTGACCACCAGCGCGTTAGTCGTTTCATCCGCTTGGATATCAACCAGACTGCTTCCGCCATTGCTGCTTACACCACCGCCTGGAGGTGCGCCCGGTTGTCCAGGAATTGGGGCGTTGCGGACGGCTTCATTGCTGAGGTTTTTGCTGACTCCTTGCAGCACGGTGACCAAATCCTTGGCCTTGGCATAGCGCAGATAAATCACCTGGGTGTTGCCACCGCTATCCACTGGGGTATCCAGATGGGTAATCACGGTCCGTAACCGCACCCGCGAGGTCTGATCGCCACTCAACAAAATACTGTTGGTGCGCTCATCGGCCACCATCCTCGTTGGAGCGCCCACTCCGGCTGCCGGGTCTGTCCGGGCCTTGCCCTGTTCCAGCGCGGTCAGCACCCGTACGACTTCGGTCGCCGAAGCATGGCGCAACGCGACAATCTCGACTTCCTCGTTGCTAGCCAGATCGATACGGCTAATGATGCTAGCGATGCGCTCAACATTCGCTGCATTGTCGGAAATAATCAGCACATTGGTCGGCGTATAAGCCGCCAGATGGCCTTGAGGGGGGATCAGGGGACGCAGAATCGGCACGATCTGCGCTGCCGATACGTTCTGTACCTGAATCACCCGGGTCACAATTTGATCCGGCTCAATCCCGCGTGACCGGTCCACGGTGGGTACGCTCTCCTGCTTGGCGCCCGCTGCCGGGACAATTTTAATAACCTTGCCACTAGGCACTGCCGCGAAACCATGAACGCCGAGCACGGCCAGGAACACCTCATAGAGTTCTTTCTCGTCCATCGGCTTGGAAGAGATGATCGTCACCCGGCCCTTGACGCGGGGATCGACGATGAAATTCTTGCCGGTGAGCACCGACATGCTTTCAACCAGCGCATTGATATCGGCATCTTTGAGATTCAGAGTGACTGGCGCGGCCAGGACTGGCAAGGCCAGAAACCCGCCTAGCAGTATCGCCAAGGCTTGGCGGCGAAAAGCATGTCGTTGAAAAGTCAGCCGTTTGTTCAGCCAGTGAGTCATAATCATCTTCAGCAGTCTGTAAGCACGGTGGCCAGGGCGACAGCTCGCTAGCAGCGAATTGCTTGTTACGAACCATCCAGGATAAAGGTCAGAGGAATCTCGGCGCCATTGCGCTGTATGCGCACATTGATTTGGCGGGCGCTCATGAGTTCCTGCAAGAGGGCCAATCCTTGGGCCGGACTGCTCAGGCGCGTCCCATTAATTTCAGTCAGGATATCGCCACTGCTCAAGCCGAGTTGCTGGAAAATCTGCCGGTCACGTCCTGGCCGCAGCCGGAAACCAGCAAACGAGCCATTTTGCATATAAGGATTGGCAAAGGCGATATCTTCCAGCGCCTGTGGCTGGCTCAATACTTCGCCGCGCAATCGCTCAGCAATGGCGCTGGCATCAATCACCTGAGGCCCACTAAATGCCACCGGACCGGGCTCTTCAGCAGGAACAAGCAATGCAGGCGGTGATTCCGGCGCAAGCACAAGCAATGGGCGGCCGGGATCATCCAGCTTCGGCAGCTTGATGAGTTCTTCCCGGCCATTGCGGGATACGATCACCTGCTCGCGTTCAATTCGTTCCAGCCGGGCGCCGCCGGGCAATAGATCACCAATTCGATAGCCGCGTTCCAGATTGTTGCCATCAGCGATTAGCGCCAGACCATCGCTGTGTTCAGCGAAAAAGATACCTGCCAGGCGCAGATTGAGTGGTGTCACTGGTACAGCGACTGGTGATGCCGCTACTGGGCGATCCACTTCGGCCTTACCGAAGAGATGCCACGCACCGATAGCGCTGACATCTGCCGATTGTGAGGCAGAAACGCCATCAGTCGCAGCTCCCGTTACCGGTTGCGTTTTCATGTAAGTCAGCGATGCCGGTTCACCGGTCAGTATCGCCAGAGTCAATTTAGCTAACGTGTGCGCCAAAGCGATCACCAGTAACATATTGACGGCGATTACGGCCATCCGCGGCCAGGCTTCAGAGCGGGGCAGCGCTGGAAGCAGAGATTGTCTTATCGTCCACAAGGCACGCTGTATAAGATTCACCAGATAAAACTTCAGACCGGGAGCATCACTGCATTATGTTTGAGCATAACAAAAAATCGTCGCAGCTGGCCCCGGATATCTATGATCAAACCCTCAACGTTGACCTCGGGACAACACCAGCGAAGGTGTGATCTTTGCGATCCCAGCGACTGCTGGCTTAGCGCGCACCCCGATCACCCGTCCTGATTGCGGAGGCCGTGGTAATTGAATGTGCTGGGTCATGATGGCGCCTAACTGATCCAGAACGGATAAGGGCATTGATATGCTATGCCGCTCGGTCAGATCCACATGGATCGCTATCAACTCTGTCGTCGCCGATAGAAATCCGCGCTTGGCATGGTACAAGCGGTGGAAATAGTGGATGCGCTTGCTGTCAAAGCCGAGCAATTGTGTGGTGATACGCATTGGATCACCCGCCATGAGTTCGCGTTGATAGTTGACATGGCTCTCCACCACGAAAGCCGAGCATTGCTGGCTTTCACGGTAATCCTGACCCATGCCCAGACAATCCATAAAGGCATCAGTCGCATGGTCAAAAGCCAGAACGTAATACGCCACATTCATATGGCCATTAAAATCGATCCATTCGGGAGGTACGGTTCCGGTATATAGGCTCAGAGGGGATTCGATCCGCATGTTTATAGTCGTCGTATTCCATGAAAGCGCGGTACGCTACCCGCTTTTGCCACATTACGCAATGGCTTGGATCGTTGTTTTCGCTAACTCAGCTACCACTGATGCTGTTGATCCTCCGCACTGGGAAACAGACCCTCTGCCCGTCAGCATATTGCAATTCATGCCTCCGCCAAAGACCCGCGCTAGAGGGATGGATCAAGCCGTGACGCGGCTTCGGCGGCCGTTGCGTAAAGATCTGGTGTGAGATTGTGCTGGCGGAGGGCATCGCCGAGCTGGGCGCGAAGGAAAGTATTGGTGGTGTACCGGGTTACGCCGAGATAGTAGCGCTGTACGACAGTGCTTACCATATTCATGTATTCCTGCATCAATTCTGGGGTGATCGAGAAATTATCGTAGTTGACAATAGCAAATACCCGCTTGCCCAGAGGCTCCAGCCGGTCGCGGATTATGGCCTGAATTTTTTCGATATCAGCGTGGCTGCGGATCGCCAAACCTTCGAAATTCACGAAGAATTGATTCTTGACCGGATCATATGACAGGCGTTGATCCAGCGGCCGCACGACCAGCAATTCACGCAAGCCCATTGGCCCATCGTTGAAGATGCAGGCATTCATCATCTTAAGTTGCGGACTGATAGCGGGCCGGAACGCCATCTTGGCTAGCACATCCCGCTCTAAATCAATGCCTGGAGCGATCTCGATCAGCTCGGGCCCTTCCGCGGTCAGATGGAACACCGCCCGCTCGGTCACATACAACACCGGCTGGTTACTCCGGCTAGCAAGCGGACCGCTAAAGGTGCGTTGTTCAACCGCCTCAACAAACTTAACAGTTTCTCCTTCCTTGCAGATGCACAGTTGACCCTCCTCCACAGCAATCGTGAGATTGCCAGCGGTAAACGTCCCAGCAAACACCACTTTCCGGGCATTCTGGCTGATATTGATGAAGCCGCCAGCACCAGCGATCCGAGGGCCGAACTTCGAGACATTCAGATTGCCCTGCCGGTCGACCTGGGCCAAACCGAGTACAGCAACATCCAAGCCACCGCCATCGTAGAAATCAAACTGGTTGGGTTGATCGATGATCGCTTGGACGTTGGTCGCGGCACCGAAATCCAGCCCGCCTGCGGGAATACCGCCGACCACCCCCGGCTCAGCCGTCAGGGTCAACAAATCGATGATCTTTTCTTCAGCGGCGACACTGGCCACCCCTTCCGGCATACCGATGCCGAGATTAACGACAGCATTCATCGTAAGTTCCAGAGCCGAGCGGCGAGCGATAATCTTGCGTTCACTC
>Ga0209607_1000411_pt1 | contig 38679 bp, 51 predicted proteins | sample AD_UKC117_MetaG_FD_184413 | JGI IMG/M metagenome (GOLD analysis project Ga0209607, IMG submission 184413) | Active sludge microbial communities of municipal wastewater-treating anaerobic digesters from Hong Kong - AD_UKC117_MetaG (SPAdes)... | ecosystem: Engineered > Bioreactor > Anaerobic >... | reverse complement strand
GGGGGACAATGTACGGATCGTGGTCAGCCTGATCGCACCGATCGCCATGGATGAAGGGTTGCGCTTTGCCATCCGCGAAGGCGGGCGTACTGTTGGCGCCGGTGTCGTCGCTAAGATTATCGAGTGAGCGTCATGACCAGCCAACGCATTCGCATCCGCCTCAAGGCATTTGACCATCGGTTGATTGATCAGTCGGCGCGAGAAATCGTCGAGACAGCCCGGCGCACCGGTGCCCAGGTCCGTGGACCGATTCCGCTGCCGACTAAAATTGAGCGTTTCACTGTTCTGGTCTCACCGCATGTCAACAAGGATGCTCGCGATCAATATGAGTTGCGCACTCACAAACGTCTCATGGATATTGTGGACCCAACTGACAAGACAGTCGACGCGCTGATGCGGCTTGATCTCGCTGCTGGCGTGGATGTGCAAATTAAATTGAATTAGGCGATGCTCTGAAAGCAATCGCTTTAGGTCAGGTTTTGCGCTTGACTTTCTTGCCGATTATGAGGGGCAGCCTTCCCCTCCTCTGATCCAGGTTATGCTCTAGAGGTTGAGTAAAATGGCAATAGGACTCATCGGCCGTAAAGCCGGTATGACCCGGGTATTCACCGAAGATGGTGCTTCGATACCCGTTACTCTGATTGAGGTTGAACCCAACCGTGTCACTCAAGTCAAGACAGAGGAAGCCGACGGTTACCGTGCCTTGCAAGTTGCTGTGGGGGAGCGTCGCTCCAGCCGCGTGACCAAACCCCTGTCTGGCCACTTCGCTAAAGCTGGTGTTGCGCCAGGTCGCGGTTTATGGGAGTTTCGCTTGGCAGATGGTGAAGGCGCTGGCATCGACGTTGGTGCCGAGTTGACCGTGGACCGGTTCCAGGTGGGCCAAAAAGTTGATGTCACTGGCACAACCATCGGCAAGGGTTTCGCTGGTACGATCAAGCGCCATCATTTTCGCAGCCAGCGTGCTAGTCACGGTAATTCGCGTTCGCATCGTGCTCCCGGTTCTATCGGTCAGAATCAGAGTCCCGGCCGGGTATTTAAGGGCAAAAAAATGGCAGGCCATCTTGGTGCAGTACAACGCTGTGTACAAAACCTGGAAGTGATCCGGGTGGATGCCGAGCGTAACCTGTTGGCTATCAAGGGTGCGGTTCCCGGTCATAAAGGTGGCGATGTGATGGTTCGGCCCGCCGTGAAGGTACGCCAGTAAGGAGGCGATATGGAGCTTCAGGTTAAAAATGCGAGCGGTGGGGCATTCAGTCAGATTACGGTCCCCGAAGAGGTTTTTGCCCGTCCGTTCAATGAAACCTTAGTGCATCAGGTGGTCGTTGCCTACTTGGCGAGTGCTCGTGCCGGTACCCGTGCCCAGAAAAGCCGCGCTCAAGTGAGCGGTGGTGGTAGCAAGCCTTGGCGACAGAAGGGAACGGGTCGTGCCCGGGCTGGCAGCACCCGTGGCCCTATTTGGCGAGGAGGTGGCGTGACCTTTGCCGCCCGTCCACAAGATCACTCCCAGAAAGTTAACCGCAAGATGTATCGTGTTGCGATGCGTGCCATCTTTTCCGAGTTGTTACGCCAAAACCGGCTGCTTGTAGTGGAAGAGCTGGCCCTCCCAGAGATCAAAACTAAACAAATGATCGCTCGGCTGGCAGCGATGGGTCTTGCTGATCAGCGCCGGGTGTTGCTGGTGAACGAAGAGGTTGACCTCAATCTCTATCTGTCATCGCGTAACCTGGCTCAAGTGGCAATCAGCGACGTGGCTGGTCTGGATCCAGTAAGTCTGGTCAGTGCCGATACCGTCGTCATGACAGCTGGAGCTGTGCAACGTGTTGGGGAGTGGCTGGGATGAACAATCAGGAACGCTTGATGAAAATTCTGCTAGCCCCGCACCTTTCTGAGAAGGCTAACCGGGTTGCTGAGCGCTATAACCAGGTAGTGTTCAAAGTGCTGTGTGATGCTACAAAGCCGGAAATCAAGGATGCCGTTGAGTTGATGTTCAATGTCAAGGTTCAGAGTGTTACAGTGGCCAACGTTAAGGGCAAGCGTAAACGCTTCGGAGCGATTTACGGGCAGCGTTCAGACTGGAAAAAAGCCTATGTATCTCTAGAGTCCGGCCAGGAAATCGATTTTCTGGTGGCGGAGTGAGTAAGCAGGTTCTGTGCTGCCCCGTTATCTACAGGATGAGGTGAATTCCTATGCCCCTTGTTAAGACTAAACCGACCTCGCCCGGCCGGCGGTTTGTGGTCAAGGTTGTCAATCCCGAACTGCATAAAGGCCGTCCCTATGCGCCGCTGCTGGAGAAGCAGTCACGCAAGGGTGGCCGCAATAATATGGGCCGTATTACTACCCGGCATCAGGGTGGTGGCCACAAACAACATTATCGGCTGATCGACTTTAAACGTGACAAGGATAATATCTTGGCGCGGGTCGAGCGGTTGGAATATGATCCGAATCGCAGTGCCCACATCGCGCTGCTGCTGTATGCTGATGGTGAACGCCGTTACATTATCGCTCCACGCCATGTCCATGCTGGTGACAGCCTGATGTCAGGACCGGCAGCACCAATCAAGCCAGGCAATACCTTACCATTGCGCAACGTGCCAGTTGGCAGCCAAATACATTGCGTAGAGCTGCGCCCAGGCAAGGGTGCGCAACTTGCTCGTAGCGCTGGCGCTTCTGTACAGCTAGTTGCACGGGAAGGCAGTTATGCTACTCTGCGGTTACGTTCTGGCGAAATTCGTAAGGTTCATGCAGACTGCAAAGCCACGATTGGCGAAGTAGGAAACGCGGAGCATAACCTGCGCTCACTGGGTAAAGCCGGTGCTCAGCGCTGGCGTGGTATCCGGCCTACCGTCCGTGGCGTGGCCATGAATCCGGTTGATCACCCGCATGGTGGCGGTGAAGGCCGCACCTCTGGTGGTCGCCATCCAGTGTCACCGTGGGGTGTTCCAACCAAGGGCTATAAGACCCGTTCGAATAAGCGCACTGATAAGCTGATTGTGCGCCGGCGTAAGAAATAGGACAGGCTGAACCGAGAGGATAAGTTAAGGTGCCACGCTCGATTAAGAAAGGCCCGTTTGTTGATCTCCACCTAGCTAAGAAGGTGGAGCAGGCGGTTGCCACGAATGCCAAGCGTCCGATCAAGACTTGGTCACGGCGCTCGATGATCCTGCCGGAGATGATCGGGTTGACCATCGCTGTGCATAATGGCCGCCAGCATGTGCCGGTTTTGGTCACCGAAAATATGGTCGGCCATAAACTGGGTGAGTTTGCTGCGACCCGTACCTATCGCGGGCATGCTGCAGATAAGAAATCTAAGTAAAGGGGCGATTCGATGCAAGCTGTCGCTATTTTAAAACATGCCCGCATCTCGCCGCAGAAAGCCCGGCTGGTGGCGGATCAGATCCGCACGCTACCGGTGGGGAGGGCTTTAGAAGTTCTGGCTTTCAGTAACAAGAAAGCAGCCCAACTGGTCAAAGGCGTTCTAGAATCAGCTATCGCCAACGCCGAACACAACGAAGGCGCTGATATTGATGAGTTGAAGGTGTCCGCGATTTGCGTAGATTGTGGTCCAGTATTGAAGCGGATGCATGCCCGGGCTAAGGGACGCGGCAACCGTATTGTCAAACGCACCAGCCATATTACCGTCACTGTCGCCGAATAAATTAGGAGTAATAACGACATGGGTCAGAAAGTCAGTCCCACGGGCATACGGTTGGGGATAGCGTCCGATTGGACCTCCAAGTGGTATGCTAGTAGCAAGAATTTTCCCGATTTGCTGGAAACCGATCTTAAGGTGCGGCAATTCTTGAAGAAGAAATTGTCCACTGCCTCAGTTAGCCGGATTCAGGTTGAGCGGCCAGCGCGGTTGGCGCGCATCACTATTCATACGGCCCGGCCGGGTGTGGTGATTGGCAAGAAGGGTGAAGATATCGAAGCCCTGCGCAAGGAAGTAGCTCAGATGATGAGTCTAGATGTGAAGGACCTTCAAGTTAACATTGAGGAGATTCGCAAGCCAGAGCTCGATGCGCAATTGGTTGCAGAAAGCGTCGCCCAGCAATTGGAACGGCGTATCATGTTTCGCCGCGCTATGAAACGCACGGTTGCCAATGCTATGCGCTTGGGCGCGCTTGGGATTAAAATACAAGTATCTGGCCGGTTGAACGGCGCAGAAATTGCCCGTAGCGAATGGACGCGTGAAGGGCGGGTTCCTCTGCATACCCTACGCGCTAATATCGATTATGGCTTGGCCGAAGCCCAAACCACCTATGGTGTGATTGGAATTAAAGTCTGGATTTTCAAAGGAGAAGTATTCGGCTTGGAACGGCAAGGCGAGACCAAATCCGAAAAGGCAGCAGCGAACTGAGAATTTGGGCAGGGTTGCGGAACTCCGCATTATGTTGCGGAGTTCGTTGTTTTATAGACGAGAAGAAACATGTTACAGCCGAAAAGAACGAAATTTCGCAAACAGCGCAAGGGACGCAACCGTGGCTTCGCGACCAGCGGTGCTCAGGTGAGTTTCGGTGAGTATGGGTTGAAAGCCACCACTCGCGGCTTGTTGACTGCTCGCCAGATTGAGGCTGCACGTCGGGCAATCAACCGCTACATCAAACGTGGTGGTAAGGTATGGATTCGCATTTTCCCGGACAAGCCAATTACTAAGAAGCCTTTAGAAGTGCGTATGGGTAGCGGCAAGGGCAATGTCGAGTACTGGGTGGCTAAAATCAAGCCTGGCTGCGTATTGTATGAAGTGGAAGGTGTGCCTGAGCCGGTTGCACGCGAGGCTTTTCGGCTGGCAGCTGCCAAGCTTCCGGTACAAACAGTCTTTGTGAGCCGAATGGTGATGTGATGAAAGCGAGCGAACTGCGGCAGAAAAGTACGGATGAGTTGAAACAGGAGCTGCTGGCGTTGTTGCGTGAGCAATTCAACCTGCGCATGCAAAAAGCAACTAATCAGGCTAACAAGCCCCATCTGTTTCGGCAGGCGCGGCGTAGTATCGCCCGGGTCAAGATGGTTTTGAGTGAGAAGGCAGCTCAGGTATGACAATGGAAACCCAGATGGAACGCACCCTGACAGGGCGTGTAACGAGCAATAAGATGGATAAAACCATCACCGTGGTCATTGAGCGATTGGTTAAACATCCGGTGTATGGCAAATACATTCGCCGAACTACAAAATTGCATGCTCATGACGAACAGAATGAATGTCGCGAAGGCGACATGGTCACTATCAAGCAATGTCGGCCGCTATCCAAAACCAAATCCTGGATGCTAGTGTCAGTCGTCAATCGCGCCCAATGAGCGAGACGGGCGCGGCCGGTCCTTTTCCAACTCCGTGAAGGGAATGTAGAACATGATTCAGATGCAAACGATGTTGGAAGTCGCCGATAACAGCGGTGCCCGCCGGTTGATGTGCATCAAGGTGCTGGGCGGTTCCCACCGTCGCTATGCGCATATTGGCGACGTTATCAAAGTCAGCGTTAAGGATGCAATTCCCCGAGGCAAAGTAAGCAAGGGCGAAGTCTACAACGCCGTGGTTGTGCGTACCCGTAAAGGTGTGCGCCGGCCTGACGGCTCACTGATCCGCTTTGATGGCAATGCTGCGGTGTTGTTGAATAACAAGCTGGAGCCGATTGGTACCCGCATCTTTGGGCCGGTGACCCGTGAATTGCGCGGTGAGCGGTTTATGAAAATTATTTCCCTAGCCCCTGAAGTGCTTTGAGGCAGTGAGGAAGGTAAGTCATGCGCAGAATTCGAAAAGATGACGAGGTGATTGTCATCACCGGCAAGGACAAAGGCCGGCGTGGTAAGGTAATGCGAGTGGTGGAGAATGGTGAGCGGGTCATTGTGGCCAGTGTCAACATGATTAAGCGCCATACTAAACCTAATCCGGCGCGTAATGTAGCCGGAGGTATTATCGAGCGGGAAGCAGCAATGCATATCTCCAACGTGATGCTGTTTAACCCGATGACTAAGAAAGGTGACCGGGTTGGTTTCCGGGTTCTAGAAGATGGCCGCAAAGTGCGCTACTTCAAGTCCAATAATGAAGTTGTGGATGTTGTGGGGAATCTGTCATGACCCGGCTGCAACAGTACTATCAGGAAACAGCGGCACCGAAGTTGCGTGAGCAGTTTAATTACCGCAATGTGATGGAAATACCACGCATCACTAAAATTACCCTGAATATGGGGGTGGGTGAGGCAGTGGCTGATAAGAAGATTATGGACCATGCGATTAGCAATTTGACCCAGATTGCCGGTCAAAAACCTATCGTAACGTTGTCGCGCAAATCTATTGCAGGTTTCAAAATCCGTGATGGTTGGCCAATCGGTTGCAAAGTCACCCTTCGGCGTAACCGGATGTATGAATTTCTAGATCGCTTAGTCAATATCGCGATTCCCCGTATTCGCGATTTTCGCGGTTTCAGCGCCCGTGCCTTTGATGGTCGCGGCAATTATAGTCTGGGTGTGCGCGAGCAGATCATTTTTCCAGAAATCGATTACGACAAGATCGACGCTATTCGTGGCCTGGATATTACGATTACCACGACAGCACGCACCGACGAGGAAGGTCGTGCATTGTTAGCGGCGTTTAATTTTCCGTTCCGGAACTGAGGATTCGATCGTGGCGAAACTGAGTATGATTAATCGCGAAGCCAAGCGTGCACGCATCGTCCAACAGTATGCTGCCCGGCGGGCTGCACTCAAGGAAGTGATTCGTAACCCAGCTAATAGCGATGAACAGCGGCGCGAAGCACAGAGAAAATTGCAAATGCAACCGCGTGACGCTAGCCCAAGCCGCTTGCACAACCGCTGTCGGCTGACGGGACGGCCGCATGGTTTCTATCGCAAGTTTGGTTTAGGACGTAACAAGTTGCGGGAAGCCACTATGCGAGGTGATGTGCCCGGTTTGCGTAAGGGAAGTTGGTAGATTGGCGAGCGAAAGCCAATTGTGAAAAATGAGTAGCGAGTAGGAACGTTTCCTGTTTTCCCTCTCTCCCATCGATTTAAGTTCAGGGGTTGCCCTACCCGCATTGGGGTGCTCCGTGACTGACTGCGTGGAGTTGATTGATATTATGAGTATGACGGACCCCATCGCGGATATGCTGACACGTATCCGCAATGCCCAGGCCGCCGCTAAGGCCCAGGTGACCATGCCGGCATCCAAGTTAAAGGCAGCAATTGCCCGGGTGCTGCAAGACGAAGGTTATATTATCGGCTTTGCCGTTGTGCCCACTACAGCAGGTAAAGCTGAACTCACCATCACCCTGAAATACTTTGAGGGCCGGCCGGTCATTGAACGCATCGAGCGAGTTAGCAAACCCAGCCGGCGGGTATTTCGCGGCAAAGACAAATTGCCTAAGGTCATGAATGGCTTGGGGGTGGCGATTATCTCCACATCCAAGGGGCTGATGAGCGATCGCGCCGCTCGCACCGCCGGTCATGGTGGTGAAGTCCTGTGCGTCATCGCATAGAGGAGGATCAATCATGGCAGCGGTCATCCAGGATAGAAAAATTCGCGTGTCGCGGGTCGGTAAGCAACCGGTTCCGGTGCCTGTTGGTGTGAACGTGACGATCAACGGTCAACAAGTCACCCTCAAGGGTAAAAACGGTTCAGCAGAAATCCAGATTCATCCTTGGGTATTGGTCCAGCAAGAAGGCAGCGAATTAAAAGTTGCTCCTAAGGTGCTGACCAACGAGGCGAAATACCGGGCGATGACGGGTACCATGCGTGCGCTGCTCAATAACCTGGTCATCGGTGTTAGCCAGGGTTTCGAGCGCAAATTGCAACTGGTCGGTGTAGGTTACCGTGCCCAGGCTCAAGGCAACCTCTTAAATCTAGCTCTGGGTTTTTCTCACCCGATCGAATTCAAGGTTCCTGAAGGCATCACGATTCAGACCACAGCTCCAACCGAGATTATCGTCCGGGGTGTGGACAAACAGCAGGTCGGTGAAGTCGCCGCTCAGATCCGTGCCTACCGACCACCTGAGCCCTATAAGGGTAAGGGTGTGCGTTATGCGGATGAGACGATCATCCTGAAAGAAGCCAAGAAGAAGTAGGGACTCGTTATGGATAAAAAAGCAGCCGATAAGAAAGCCGCGCGCCTGCGGCGTGGGTTGCGAACCCGGTACAAGATTCGCAAATTGGGTGTTCACCGTTTGTGTGTGCATCGTACCCCGCGCCATATCTACGCTCAAATCATTATCCCAGCACCAACAGGTGACCGGACCTTGGTAGCAGCGTCCACTTTGGATCCAATGTTACGCCAGTCGCTTAAAAGTACCGGTGACATTGAGGCAGCCAAGGCAGTGGGTAGAGCGATTGCTGAGAAAGCCAAAACTATTGGCATCACTCAGGTCGCATTTGACCGCTCCGGCTTCAAGTATCACGGCCGGCTCAAGGCGCTGGCGGATGCTGCCCGCGAGAGTGGTTTGGAGTTTTAAGGAATAAATTATGGCGAGCAACGTAGAAGGTTCCCAGAGTACTGACGGTCTGCAAGAAAAATTGATAACTGTCAATCGGGTAGCTAAAGTCGTCAAGGGTGGCCGGCAATTTGGGTTCACTGCGCTAACGGTGGTTGGCGATGGCAATGGCCGGGTAGGCTTAGGTTATGGCAAGGCCCGCGAAGTGCCAATGGCGATCCAAAAAGCTATGGATAAAGCCCGAAAAAATATGTGCCGTGTAGCGTTGAACGGGACGACTTTGCAGTATCCAGTAAATGCCGAACATGGGGCAGCGCATGTTTTCATGCAACCGGCCTCCGAAGGTACCGGCATCATCGCGGGTGGTGCTATGCGGGCTGTGTTCGAAGTCGTCGGCGTTAAGGACGTATTGTCCAAATGTGTCGGTTCGCGTAATCCCATTAATGTAGTGCGGGCAACTATTCGCGGTTTGAGCGCCATGCGGTCGCCCGATTATCAAGCTGCTAAGCGCGGCAAGAGTATGGATGAAATTCGGAGTTAAGGTGCATGGCGAGTCAGTTGAAAGTCACGTTGGTGAAAAGCGTACATGGTCGATTGGTTGCACACAAAGCCTGTGTTCGCGGGCTGGGTTTGCGGCGGATGCACAGCAGTGCGTTGATCATCGATACCCCAGAAAATCGCGGTATGATTCGTAAGGTCTCGTATCTGCTGAAAGTTGAGGAGGTCTGATACCATGCGGCTGAATACTCTCAAGTCCACGCCAGGCAGCCGGCCAGATTCTTTGCGGGTTGGACGTGGCATTGGTTCTGGTCTTGGTAAAACAGCAGGGCGGGGTCATAAGGGCCAGCACGCTCGGGCCGGTGGTTATCATAAGGTCGGTTTTGAAGGCGGCCAGATGCCGTTGCAGCGGCGTTTGCCTAAGCGAGGCTTTCGCTCGATGACCGCGAAGGATACTGCCGAAGTAAGGTTGTATGCACTGGCTAAGGTTCAAGCTGAAGTGATCGACCTGGCGGCGCTCCAGGCAGCTAATCTTGTCCCAATCTTTGCCAGTAAAGTTAAAGTCATCCTCTCGGGGAAGCTGGAAAAACCAGTGACCTTGCGTGATTTGGCGCTAACCCAGGGTGCCCGGGCTGCGGTGCTGGCGGCTGGCGGCACGATTCTCGAGTAACCCAAAATGGCCAACGCCCTGCCGGATCTCGGCAAAATGACCGAACTGCGTCAGCGCCTGCTATTCCTGCTGGGGGCGCTGGTCGTATTTCGTATTGGTACGCACATCCCAGTGCCAGGTATCGATTCGCACGCGATGGCGCAATTGTTTGATCAGCAGCGCGGGACTATCCTTGACATGTTTAATATGTTCTCGGGTGGCGCTTTGCAGCGGCTGAGTATTTTTGCGCTTGGAGTGATGCCATACATTTCGGCGTCGATCATTTTGCAACTGATGTCGATGGTTGTGCCGGCGCTGGAGCAATTACGCAAGGAAGGAGGTGCGGCCGGGCGCCATACGCTGACTCGCTATACCCGTTACTTGACTGTATTGCTGGCCTCCTTTCAGGCTATTGGCGTCAGTATTGCGTTGCAGAACCAGACCGTGGGTACGACAACGGTCGTAGTCGCTCCCGGTATTGGCTTTATCGTGACAGCAACGTTAACGTTGGTAACGGGCACCATGTTTTTGATGTGGTTGGGTGAGCAGGTGACCGAGCGCGGTATTGGCAATGGTATTTCCATGTTGATTTTTGCAGGCATCGTTGCAGGGTTGCCGAACGCGGTGGGGGGCACTCTGGAACTGGCTCGCACTGGCGAATTGCACTTGATGATGGTGTTATTCCTGTTGGTATTGGCGGTGGTGGTGACTGGTTTTGTGGTATTTGTCGAGCGTGGCCAGCGGCGAATTACCGTCAATTACGCCAAACGGCAACAAGGACGGCGGGTTTATGCAGCTCAAACCACGCACCTGCCGTTAAAGCTGAATATGTCGGGGGTGATTCCGCCGATCTTTGCCTCCAGCCTGATTCTGTTCCCTGCGACGCTGGGCAGTTGGTTCGGTAATGCACCGAATATGGAATGGTTGCGGGATATCAGTTCGACATTATCTCCAGGGCAACCGCTCTACGTCATGTTCTATGCCGGATTGATCATCTTTTTCTGTTTCTTCTATACGGCATTAGTTTTTAATTCTAAGGAAACGGCTGACAATCTCAAGAAATCGGGAGCATTCATTCCTGGCATCCGGCCGGGTGCACAGACAGCCGCTTATATCGATAAGGTGCTTACTCGATTAACGTTAATGGGAGCTATATATATCACGGGCGTTTGTCTGATGCCCGAGTTCCTAATTCTGTACTGGCGAGTACCGTTCTACTTCGGTGGTACTTCACTCTTGATTATTGTGGTAGTGGTAATGGACTTTATGGCTCAAGTTCAGGCGCATCTCATGTCTCATCAGTATGAGAGCCTGATGAAGAAAAGCAGCTTTAAAGGCCAAAGTCTGTTGCGTTGACTACAAAAATATAGCAATCCTGTTTGCTGTAACTTATCTAGGAACACTAATCAATGATTGGGTGCCGCTAGAGTGTTGCGGCGCTCTGTTCGATTTGGAGAATACCCATGAAAGTACGTGCTTCAGTGAAGAAGATCTGCCGCAATTGTAAGATCATTCGCCGTGACCGGGTTGTCCGGGTTATTTGTAAAGATGCCCGCCACAAGCAGCGGCAAGGATAAAACTCACTCTTTTATTGATTTTGCATCGCTGTCCGGGTTAAATTCCCGTTTCTTTGCGTGGTGAAGACCCGGTGAGGTAGGAGGAGCAGCAAGGCATGGCCCGTATTGCAGGTATTAATATTCCGGTCAACAAGCATGCGATTATCGCGTTGCAGGCCATCTATGGCATCGGTCCGACCCGCGCCAAATTCATCTGTGCGGCAGCCCAGGTTCCACCAGATTGTAAGATTCGAGATTTGGATGAGGCCCAGGTGGATACATTGCGTACTGAAGTTGGGAAGTATGCGGTAGAAGGCGACTTACGGCGTGAGGTGTCGATGAGTATCAAGCGGCTGATGGATTTAGGCTGCTACCGGGGCTTGCGCCATCGGCGCGGCTTGCCGGTGCGTGGCCAGCGCACCCGAACCAATGCCAGGACGCGTAAAGGCCCGCGCCGGGCTATCCGTAAGTAAATTTCGCCTGAATCGTTGGAATACTTGGCATAGGTTGGAGCATGGCAAAACCGGTTACTAGGACGCGTAAGCGCGTCAAAAAAAATGTCGTGGATGGGGTTGCCCATATCCACGCTTCGTTTAACAACACCATCATTACCATCACTGATCGCCAAGGAAATGCGCTGGCGTGGGCTACATCAGGTGGCTCGGGATTTCGCGGTTCCCGCAAGAGTACGCCTTTTGCTGCGCAAGTTGCTGCCGAGCGGGTGGGTAACGTAGTCAAGGAATACGGCGTCAAGAATCTGGAAGTCAATGTCAAGGGTCCTGGGCCAGGTCGGGAGTCTGCGGTACGCGCCCTGAATGCCGCTGGATTCAAGATTATGAGTATTGTGGACGTGACACCGATTCCCCATAATGGCTGTCGCCCGCCAAAGCGCCGGCGCGTCTAGTCCAGGAGTCTTACTGTGGCGAGATATCTCGGTCCCAAATGCAAACTAAGCCGTCGGGAAGGTGTGGATCTGTTTTTAAAGTCTGCTGCCCGGCCGTTGGAATCCAAGTGTAATTTGGAACGCTTGCCGGGTCAGCACGGCGCGCGCCGCTCCCGCCTGTCTGATTACGGATTGCAGTTGCGCGAAAAGCAAAAGCTGCGTCGTATTTATGGAGTGTTAGAGCGGCAGTTCCTGAATTATTATAAGGAAGCTGCTCGTCGTAAAGGTTCTACTGGTGAGAATCTATTGAAGCTGTTGGAGTGCCGGCTAGATAATGTTGTGTATCGGATGGGATTTGGCAGTACCCGTGCCGAAGCCCGGCAACTGGTATCCCACCAAGCGATCGTGGTCAATGAGCAACGGGTCAACATCCCTTCCTATCAAGTTAAACCGGAAGATGTGGTGGCGGTTCGTGAGAAGAGCCGCACTCAAACGCGGATTCAGTATGCACTGCAACTGACTCAAGGTCAGGGGGTTGTAGACTGGATCGAAGTGGATGCCAGCAAGATGCGGGGGGTGTTCAAGCGGGTTCCGGATCGCAGTGATCTCCCGCCGGATATCAATGAATCGCTGGTGGTGGAGTTATACTCCAAGTGATCGAATCCGAGGGGAAACGGATGGTTTTAGGTGTATTTGATTTGCTGAAGCCGACCCGGGTTGAGATTAAGATTCTTGACGACAAGCGGCGATCGGCACAAGTGACCGTGGAACCTCTGGAGCGTGGGTTTGGCTATACGCTAGGCAATGCCCTGCGGCGTATTTTGCTCTCGTCTATACCCGGCGCTGCTATTGTCGAGTGCGAGATCGATGGGGTCCTGCACGAGTATTCGACGATTGAAGGTGTTCAAGAGGATGTGATCGATATCCTGCTCAATCTTAAGGGGGTAGCGGTTACTTTGCAGGAAGGCGTTGAGGAAGCTAACTTGACGTTGACCAAGAAAGGACCAGGGCCGGTGTTGGCAGGCGATATCGAAAAAGGTCATGTGATCGATATTGTCAATCCAGATCAGTTCATTGCACAGCTTACTAAAAATGGTGAGTTGAACATGAGGCTCAAGATTGAGCGTGGTCGTGGTTACCGTCCGGCGACTCAGCAGGAGAGCACCGATAGTGAAACTCGCCCAATCGGCCGGTTACGGCTGGATGCTTCTTTTAGCCCGATCCAAAGAATCAGTTATCGAGTGGAAAGTGCCCGTGTTGAACAGCGTACCAATCTGGATAAACTGATTTTAAATTTGGAAACCAATGGCACAATTGATCCTGAAGAAGCGATTCGCACGGCAGCTAGAATTCTGCTGGATCAGTTATCCGTGTTTGTGGATCTCAAAGGCAAGCGGGATGAACCGTTGCCACAGCCACCGGTAGATATTGATCCGAAGTTATTGCAACCTGTGGATGATCTGGAATTGACTGTCCGTTCAGCCAACTGCTTGAAGGCAGAAAATGTCTATTACATCGGTGACTTGGTGCAGCGTACTGAAGCAGAGCTGCTAAAAACACCGAATCTTGGCAAGAAGTCACTGACGGAAATTAAGGAAGTACTAGCCAAATTCGGGTTGCATCTCGGAATGAAAGTGGAGGATTGGCCACCACCGGGCCTAATGGAGCAGCAACCCGAGGAACGGGCGGCCGCCTCTCGCAAGGCTGGCATCGCGGCTGTTGAGACGGCTGAAGGGGACAAGGCATTGAAACCGCCATTGCCCGTTGATAGTGATGATACGAATCTCGAGTAAGGCATGGTTATCGTGACTTTCCGCCGTCTGCTCAATCTGTCTGACTTGCTTTTCTTCTAAGGAATTATTGTCATGCGCCATCGAAAAATCGGTCGCAAACTGAATCGAACCAGCAGCCATCGAAAAGCCATGCTGCGCAACATGGCCGCTTCATTATTCACCCACGAGCTTATTCGTACCACGTTGCCTAAAGCCAAGGAGCTTCGTCGAGTTGCCGAGCCGCTGATTACTTTGTCGAAGGACGATAGCGTGGCTCATCGGCGATTGGTATTTGACCGGCTACGTGACCGTGATGTGGTGACCAAATTGTTTAATGAACTAGGGCCTCGTTATCAAGCGCGCCCAGGTGGCTATTTGCGCATTCTTAAATGCGGATTCCGTGCAGGGGATAATGCGCCAATGGCCTATGTCGAACTGGTTGATCGGCCTGAAGCAGCAGCTGGGTAATGTCTTCCTCCAGGGCCAATCACCTTAAGCCGGGGTTGCATCCCGGCTTTTTTATGGATGGTTAATTCGATTCTAATGCGCGATGGCTGTACGAAGCTGATGATTAAGGCCTTGAACAACCAATAGATAATAGCGGGCATCAACCAATTCCCAATAGGGGCCGAAGCATTCGCCGAAAATTTTGAACCACCATCCACCGTTTTCAAACCAAACAAACGGTTGGTGGAGTTTGCGGTTAATACGCATGGGTTTAACCTCTCTCACCTGTAGCCTAGGTTTCGCGAGCGGGAGCGCCTAGCGAAATGTTATTTTCATAGTTGATAATAAAGCATAGATTGTTTTTTGTTGCAATGCAAAAAATCACAGTAAAGCTGAATATTCTGTATAAGTTCCAGATAATTTCATGTTTGGAATAATTGTGGAGCCTATCAGGCAACCTGTAGCAGAATTTTGCCAACATGGCGATTCGATTCCATTAAGGCATGGGCATCAGTGACTTCAGATAGAGGAAAAATCCGGTCGATAATTGGGCGCACCTCTCCACTTGCTAGCAGAGGCCAGACCGTTTCGCGTAAAGCCTGAGCGATGGGGGCTTTATCGGCAATTGGCCGGGAGCGTAGAGTTGAGCCGGTAACTGTCAACCGTTTCATCATGACCGGCGCTAGATTTAGCTCCACTTTGGCGCCGCGCAGAAAGGCGATAAAGACCAGCCGGCCTTCAACCGCCAGTGCACTGAGATTGCGTTGCACATAATCGCCGCCTACCATGTCCAGGATTACATCCACACCTCGGTTATTCGTAGTGCTTTTAACGACCTGAACAAAGTCTTCCTCATGATAGTTGATGACTCGCTCGGCACCGAGATCAAGGCAAGGTTGCACTTTGTCGGGGCTGCCAACGGTGGTCAGCACCCGTGATCCCAGCGCCTTGGCCAATTGGATGGCTGTTGTGCCGATACCGCTGGCGCCACCGTGGACTAACAAGATTTCGCCTGGTTTCAATCGCCCTCGGTCGAAGATGTTGCTCCAGACTGTAAAAAAGGTTTCCGGCAGCGCGGCTGCCTGTTGCAGAGTTAAACCGGTTGGGATCGGCAGGCATTGGGGAGCGGGGGCGACACAGTATTCGGCGTAACCACCACCGGTCAATAGGGCGCAGATTTTATCGCCGACCATCCAGTTGTCGACGCCTTCACCCAGTGCGGCAACCGTGCCGGCCACTTCCAGACCTGGGATGTCAGAAGCGCCTGGAGGGGGCGGGTAACCACCTTGGCGTTGCAGGCAGTCAGGCCGATTGACGCCGGCAACCGCGACCTGGATCAATACTTCGCCGGCTGCTGGTTGTGGTATTGGCCGGCTGGCGAGCGCGAGCTTTTCCGGGCCGCCGGGTTCGGTGATTTCAATAACAGTCATACGGTCAGGCAATGGGGACATGATGCAATCTCTGGTGAAGTCTGGAGTAAGGTACTCCGCTTAAGAACACTTGGAATCACCGCAGTTCAGGCAGGTGAGGCAGCCGTCCATAACGATGACAGCCTTGTTTTGGCATTTGCCGCAGAGCGTTGCTTCGGAAGGGAAAGTATTAACCCCTGCTTCTTCAACGGCCTTCATGCCGGTTTCGTATTTGATGCGCTGTTCCTCAATCAATTTACGCTGGTGCTCATCGAGACCATCTTCTTTCAACAGGCCAATGGAGCGCAGGTGAGATTCGATGACATCGCCAATTTCCGCGACCAGCGACGGCATGTATTTGCCACCTTTTTTAAAGTAGCCGCCTTTTGGGTCGAACACCGAACGGAGTTCTTCCACCAGGAATGTGACGTCACCGCCCTTGCGAAAGACCGCTGAGATGATACGGGTCAGGGCAACGATCCATTGGAAATGTTCCATCGCCTTGGAGTTGATGAAAATCTCGAAGGGACGCCGGATTTCGTCTGGGGTGTCTTTGTTGAGCACAATGTCGTTGATCGTGATGTACAGGGCATGATCGGATAGTGGCGTCTTGACCTTGTAGGTCGCACCGGGCAGGACATCCGGCCGTTCCAGGCTTTCGTGCATGTGCTGCACGGCAGCGGGATCGGTCGTTGGAGCTTCATCAGGTCTGACGACGCTGTAGGAAACGATCTTCTTGTCGATTTTGATGGTCATGGCATTTCCTCTCCAATAAAAGTAGCCCCTATATTGCGTAGGGGCTACGTGGAGTCCCCTTATGGGGTTAGTAGAGTCGTAAGTAGATCAATGAAAAAGGTTACAGCAGGGTGCCATAACATCAACAGCGCTATAATTACCTTGATTTCTTTGAGGACTATTGGTGCTTGTGGATTTCGACACAATCGATCCAATAGCCTTAAAGATTTATTGAAAACATTCATGGAGTAATCTCCAATAATTTATGAAGCACCCCTCAGTTGTTTCAGTGCAATCTGATTTTGATTATTGCATACAAGGCTGCTACCTTGACCATTACCGGTTCAGGTCATAGACTTGTCGAAGCCGCAACACTAAAACATGAAAAGTTGTTTGGCTTACTATTCAAGGGACGTGACCCCTTGCAAAAGTAATAATCCTTTGTATCAGACAGACCTGTAACTTATGGGGACTGTTTGAAAAAATCTGGGCATTAACGCCCGAGAAAGATCTTGGGCGTTTTCTAACTCTTCATGGTAACCACCTCCCAGTGATGCCGGCATTCAGTGATAAGCCAGTAATGCGCTTTTGAAACCTCAGAATTTCCCGTAATACCCCTCTTTGAGGGCATCGAACAGATTCGCCGCCGTGTGAGTTTCGCCGTCATACTCGACCTCTTCGTTGCCTTGAACCTCGATTTCCGAACCATCTTCCAGCACGAACCGGTAGCGGGTGTTGGCCAAATCCTGTTCCTTGACTAGCACCCCCTGAAAGGCCGCTGGATTGAAGCGGAAGGTGGTGCAGCCCTTGAGGCCCTGCTCGTAGGCGTAGAGATAGATGTCCTTGAAATCCTCATAAGGGAAATCGGTGGGGACGTTGGCGGTTTTAGAGATGCTGGAATCGACCCACTTTTGCGCAGCGGCCTGGATGTCGACGTGCTGTTTGGGCGTCACGTCATCAGCGTTGATGAAAGTATCCGGCAACTGTTCTTCAGGGGATTGAGCATTGGGAATAGCCCTGGGATTGATCAGGTGTCGGTAGGCCAATAATTCAAAAGAAAATACATCGACTTTTTCCTTGGATTTTTTTCCAGAGCGGATAATGTTCCGTGAATAATGATGAGCAAAGCTGGGCTCAATGCCATTGCTGGCGTTATTGGCCAGCGACAGGGCAATGGTGCCAGTCGGAGCGATTGACGTATGGTGAGTGAACCGGGCGCCGGTTTCGGCCAGCGCTTTCACCAAATCGGGATCGGCTTCCGCAACCCGCTGCATATAGCGACTGTAACGCGCGTGCAGTACCTTGCCCTTGACGCGATCCCCTTCCTGGATGCCATCACGAGTCATTTCCGGGCGCTTGCGTAGCAAATCAGCAGTAACGGTGAATTCTTGTTCAAGGATGGGTGCTGGGCCTTTTTCCTGAGCCAGTTCCAGCGCAACCTGCCAGCCGACCAGCGCCATTTCCCGGGTGACTTTGTCGGTGAAGATCAGCGATTCCGGTGAACCGTATTTCATACCGAGCAGGGTCAGTGTGGAACCGAGACCCAGATAGCCCATGCCATGTCGCCGTTTGCTGAGAATCTCCTGACGCTGTCGTTCCAGTGGCAGGCCGTTGATTTCTACAACATTATCCAGCATCCGGGTAAAAATGGCGACTACCTGATGATAGATGTCCCAATTGAAGCGGGCTTTGAGGGTCAGCGGATTTTGCACAAACTGGGTCAGATTAATTGATCCTAGAAGACAAGAGCCGTAGGGGGGCAGCATTTGTTCGCCGCAAGGATTTGATGCTTGTATATTTTCACAGAACCAGTTGTTATTCATTGCATTGACTTCATCAATCAGAATGAACCCTGGTTCGGCATAATCATAGGTGGATGCCATGATGACATCCCATAAACGCCGGGCGCGGATTTTTCGATAGATTTTGCAGGCGACTTGGCTATTTTGATTAACAATGAATCCTTGCGTGACCGGCCATTCGCGCCAGACAACGAGTGATGCATCACGAAGGTCAATCTGATCCTGATCGGCTTCCTGTGCCATAATTGGAAAAGCCAGCAGCCAGTCCGTATCATTTTTGACAGCTTCCATGAACTCACGAGTGATCAGTAACGACAGATTAAATTGTCGTAGGCGGCCTGCTTCGCGCTTGGCGCGGATAAATTCCATGACATCGGGATGGCCAATATCGAACGTCCCCATTTGCGCGCCGCGCCGCCCGCCTGCTGAGGACACGGTAAAGCACATTTTGTCGTAAATATCCATGAACGACAGAGGTCCGGAGGTATAGGCTCCTGCTCCGGAAACGTAGGCGCCGCGTGGGCGTAGCGTCGAAAAGGAATAACCAATGCCACATCCCGCTTTCAGTGTGAGTCCCGCTTCGTGCACCTTGCGCAGGATATCGTCCATGGAATCCTGGATTGTGCCAGAGACCGTGCAATTAATCGTGGAGGTGGCAGGTTTGTGATCCCAAGCGCCGGCATTAGAAATGATTCGCCCCGCCGGAATAGCGCCGTGGCGCAAGGCCCACAGGAATTTTTCGTACCAATGCTCACGCAATTCAGGTGTCGCCTCTACATCCGCTAAGGCACGGGCAACTCGCTGATAAGTGCTATCAATGGTCTCGTCAATTGGAGATCCATCCTTGGCTTTAAGCCGGTATTTCTTGTCCCATATATCCCAGGAAGCCGGTTGCATCGGCACGTCGGCAGCGGTCGTTGGACGGTCAGCGGGTTGCAAATGCGCGGTTTTCATAGCCGGGAGTCTCTGAAAGAATGGTGATGAGGCGCGGTCAGGTTGGGAATGATCGGCGAATAGAATGAAGAAATACCACGCCTGAACGATACTCAGTAACTAAGATGTTGGGATTTTAGAGGATGTGGGAAAAATTTCCAGACAGCTTTTCCCATATACTGTGGTTTATAGCGAGTTAGCATACAATATAATGTGTTGAAGCCAATCATTAAGACTTTGTTTGCCCTGACAATTGGCTAAGTGCAAAACCCTTGTTGTCAAGGGGTGGAACCGGTGGTATAACCCGCTAAACTCTGAAGAGTGCCGTTAACAACGGATACAAAAAGCTGAGGGAGAAATTCATGAAAATCTCGTATGCTCCTCTTGTCATTCTCTGTCTGGGGCTGGGGGCTTGTGCGTCCCAGATACCTGTTGCAACCACTTATCCCGTTTCGTATCAGAAAAAGATGCAGGCCGCTCATCACTGGGATGTTCTCACCGAAGACGTGGCTAATCGTTTGCATGATTCACTCATTGGTTCTGGTGCGCAACAGGGACGTACGATTTCCCTGTATGTTCAGCAGCCACGATACAACAGTGACTTTAGCGAAGCTTTTCACAACTTGCTGATTACACACCTGCTGGAGCGCGGATTCTCGATTACCGAAAATTCATCCGCTGGCTTGCCGTTGAGCTATGACGTCCAAGTTGTTTCGCATAATGACCGTGGCTTTATCCGGCCGGTGCCAGGTCTGTTCACTGGCTTAGCTAGCAGTGTATTTGTATTGCGCGGCATAGCTCACCAAAGTTCGACGGCTGCATGGCTGTTAGGTGCGGTCGAAACGGATATAGTGACAGGCTACATTACCGATAATCCGGACCATGAAATTATCGTCACCACCTCGGTCATGAATGGTGACCGCTATGTGACCCGGTTACGGGATATCTACTATATCAGCGACAATAATGTCGGACAGTATATTGCCCAAGGGCCAGCGCCGGTCACTACGCGTATTGTGGAGGTAGTCGGACCATGAACTGGAATATGATCCTGCGCGCGTGGGTAGCATTGCTGGCCTTGTCAGGTTTGGCGGGTATTCAAGGGTGTGCCTCTTCAGGTGATGATGCGCCGGTCCGGCCGATCATTCGGGATGCAGACTTGATCGGCCAAAACTACCAGGCGGCGGATGCACTGTTAATGCGGGCGCCTTGGCTTCGGGAACGGCGTGAGCCACTGCTGTCCGCAACGTTCGTGGACATCAACAATCTTGAGACATCATCGGGTCTTGGACGTGTGATTGGCGAGCAACTAGGCTCACGGTTCGCACAACAGGGTTTCACGGTGGTCGAGATCAAGATGCGCAATAACATCTTTGTCCGGGAGGGTGCGGGTGAATTTGCCTTGTCGCGCTCTGTCAAGGAGATCAGCCAGTCGCATAACGCAGCAGCGGTGATTGCGGGCACGTATGCGGTAGGCCGGCAGTCGGTATTCGTCAATGCCCGTTTGATCCGTGCTACCGATAATCTGGTACTGGCATCCTATGATTATGTATTGCCCTTAGGGCCAGATGCTAAGGCGTTAGTCGCCGCTCAATAACGGTTGCTCCCCTGATTTTCCACTGACAGTAACGCCCTTCTTCAGAAGGGCGTTACTATTTTATCCAGGCTGAAAATTCGTTAGTGGGATGTGGTGAAGCCAAGCCGTTCCCAAATCGCCAGGGTCAATCCAGCCTGGTTCATCGTGTAGAAATGCAATCCCGGTGCGCCGCCATCCAGTAGCTTACGGCAGAGTTCGCTGACTACATCTAAACCAAAGGCGCGAATCGCATTGCGATCATCACCAAAACTTTCCAGCTTCTTGCGAATCCATCGGGGAATTTCCGCTCCGCAAGCGTCAGAAAAACGTGCTAATTGGGTGAAATTAGTGATAGGCATGATGCCCGGCACAATAGGAATGCCGATGCGCCTGCGAGCGCACTGATCGATGAAGTGGAAATAGGCATCGGGGTTATAGAAATATTGGGTGATGGCGCTGTTAGCGCCGGCATCCACTTTGCGTTGGAAGTTTTCCAGATCCTGGTTAGGATTAGGCGCTTGGGGGTGGTATTCCGGATAGGCTGCAACTTCGAGGTGAAAGTGGTCGCCAAATTCGCTTCGAATGAAGCTCACCAGCTCATTGGCATAACGAAATTCACCTGGATCGCGCATTCCAGAGGGCATATCTCCGCGAAGGGCAACGATGCGGCGAATGCCTTGCGTCTTGTAGTGGTTCAATAACTCGCGGACGTTGCTCTTGGTCGAGGCAATGCAAGTGAGGTGGGGTGTAGCGGGTACCTCGCTGTGGGCCTGAATGTCTAACACGACTTCTACTGTGCGATCCCGGGTGGAGCCACCTGCGCCGTAGGTAACCGAGAAATAGGCAGGATGCATAGCCATCAGTTGTTGGCGGGCCGTCTGAAGTTTACTCAGGCCCTCGGTGGTGATGGGCGGGAAGAATTCGCAACTGAAGGTCTTGGGCCAGTCTAACTGGGACATATATTGCAATCGGCTTCTTGCGGAATAGAGAGGGGATGAGAGTAAAAAGTTGAGGTTGAGTGAGATTTGGATCATCACTCAACCGCGATACTTCTTCCTAGTAGCGATAATTCTCCGCCTTGTACGGTCCGTCCACCGGTACACCGATATACGCCGCTTGTTCCGGAGTCAGCGTAGTCAGTTTCACCCCAATCCGCTCCAGATGCAGCCTTGCGACCTTCTCATCCAGGTGCTTGGGCAGCACATAAACCTTGTTGTCATAACGGTCGTGGTAATTGAACAGCTCAATCTGCGCGAGTACCTGATTAGTGAAGCTATTGCTCATTACAAATGAAGGATGGCCTGTGGCGCAACCCAGGTTCACCAGTCGCCCTTCTGCTAATAGGATGATCCGCTTACCATCCGGAAAGATGATGTGATCAACCTGTGGCTTGATATTTTCCCAACGGTATTTCTTCAGGCTGGCAACTGCGATTTCAGAGTCAAAATGACCAATATTGCAGACAATCGCTTGATTCTTCATCCGCGCCATGTGGTCGTGGGTGATCACATTGACATTGCCAGTGGTGGTGACAAAGATATCACCCTGATTTGCCACTTCATCTATGGTGACCACCCGGTAACCTTCCATGGCTGCTTGCAGGGCGCAGATTGGATCAATCTCAGTCACCCACACTGTCGCCCCAAGCCCCCGCAACGATTGAGCGCAACCTTTGCCCACGTCGCCATAGCCTAGGACGACTGCGATCTTGCCAGCGATCATTACATCGGTGGCCCGCTTAATACCATCCACCAGGGATTCGCGACAGCCGTATAAATTGTCAAATTTGGATTTGGTGACCGAGTCATTGACGTTAAACGCCGGGAACGGTAACCGGCCTTCCTTCTCCATTTGGTACAGGCGATGAACGCCCGTAGTGGTTTCTTCGGTGACACCCTTGATCTGCGCCAGTATCTTGGAGTAATAGTCTGGCTGGCGCTCCAATCGTTGGCGAATGGCAGCAAATAGTACCTGCTCTTCTTCACAGCTTGGATTGGCAATCAACGAGCGATCTTGCGCTGCCCGGCTGCCTAGCGTGACCAGCAGCGTGGCATCGCCGCCGTCATCAAGGATCATATTGGGTACGCTGCCATTAGGCCATTCCAAAATACGGTGTGTGAATTCCCAGTAGTCAGCCAGCGACTCACCCTTATAAGCGAAGACCGGAATGCCATCAGCGGCAATCGCCGCCGCCGCATGATCCTGCGTAGAAAAGATGTTGCAGGAGGCCCAGCGGATATCGGCACCCAGCGCAGCCAGGGTCTCGATTAGCACCGCTGTTTGGATAGTCATGTGCAAGGAGCCCGCAATGCGGGCGCCTTTGAGCGGTTGTTGTGCCCGGTATTCCTCACGAATCGCCATCAACCCCGGCATTTCGGTTTCGGCAATGGCAATCTCTTTGCGGCCCCAATCAGCCAGCGACAAATCGGCAACTCGAAAGTCAGTAAACGGTTTTTCGCGCATAACGGCGTTCATAACGTTCTCCAATGTGGAATGAACGGGCGCCGTTGGCTTATGAAAGCCATGCCACACCGAGCCTGACGGTCGGATGACCGCTGCAGCGCCCCTCGGCGTGGGGGCGAGAGATTAAGCAGGAAGAAGATCAGGGAGGGTCAGATGAATCATTGATAAAAAGACAGCCATCTCGATCAAATTGTTCCTATAAGTGTCAATTTACTGTGTCCATAACCGGTAAGGTTTACAGTCCTGCCGCGTCACGCAGTGCCTCAGCCCGGTCGGTTCGCTCCCAGGTAAATTCTGGCTCTTCCCGGCCAAAGTGACCGTAGGCGGCTGTCTTGCGGTAGATTGGCTGGATCAAGTTCAACATTTTGACCAGACCATAGGGGCGCAGATCAAAATGGCCCCGGATAATCTCGACCAGCCGGTCTTCATCCAGTTTGCCGGTGCCGAAGGTATTAACACTGATCGAGGTGGGTTCAGCTACGCCAATTGCATAGGACACCTGAATTTCACATTTGTCTGCCAAGCCAGCCGCGACGATGTTCTTGGCGACATAACGGGCGGCGTAGGCAGCGGAACGGTCGACTTTGGAAGGGTCCTTACCGGAAAAAGCGCCGCCGCCGTGGTGGGCGGAACCGCCGTAGGTATCGACGATGATCTTGCGCCCTGTCAAGCCACAGTCGCCAACCGGGCCGCCAATGACAAAACTGCCGGTTGGGTTGATGTGGTATTGGGTATGTTTATCCAGCCACTCACCGGGTAGCACGGGCAGGATGATATTTTCCATCACCGCCTCACGCAGCAGTTTATAGCTGATATCTTCATCGTGTTGAGTCGATAATACGACAGCCTCGATTCCGGCAACCTGATTGCCCTCGTAGCGGAAGGTCACCTGACTCTTAGCATCGGGCCGTAGCCACGGCAATACCCCGCTTTTACGCATCTCCGCTTGGCGTTGTACCAACCGATGGGCGTAGGTAATCGGGGCTGGCATGAGCACATCCGTTTCATTCGTGGCATAGCCGAACATCAAGCCTTGGTCACCAGCACCTTGCTCCTCCGGTTTCTCACGATTCACGCCTTGAGCGATGTTGGCAGATTGCTTACCGATGCAGGACAGCACCGCGCAGGTAGCGCCGTCGAAGCCGACATTGGAGTTGTCATAGCCAATACCAACGACGGTATCGCGCACGATCTGATCAAAATCCACCCACGCTGAGGTGGTAATCTCGCCAGCCAGCACGACAACGCCAGTTTTAATCAGGGTTTCGCAAGCGACTCGAGCTTTAGGGTCCTCAACAATAATGGCATCCAGTACAGCATCGGAAATCTGGTCAGCGATTTTATCAGGATGCCCCTCGGAGACAGATTCGGAGGTAAACAGATAGGTTCGGCTCATAAGATGGCAATCCTCGAACGGCAGTGGCGATGGAGATAGCAAGCGCTGAAGCAATAGCGATCATGTAAATATTATTTAGTCTACTCGGAAGATACGGTATTTGCATCTGTATTTTTTATGCTATTTAGTTATTTTCTTAGTATTTCAACAGCTCAGAAAAGAACCTTAGCATGGTCTTCTATTTTGAACTTGACCGGTGATAGCGCGTCTCTTCGTTCATTGCTTTCATTTCCATAGGTGATGGAGGGCGTAAATGCATGGCACTTCTCAAGATGGCTAACTATCTGAACGCTACTACTTTCAGCGTACTATTGCTGGCTGATGCAGCGTTGCCTGCTTGGGCCGCTGGCGGCCCTCGGTATGAGGAAGTATTCCAGGGGGTTGCCTGTGACGAGCGTGGTGAGATTGCCTACGTTGAGGAACATCGCATGATTTATGAGGATGGCCGTCCGCACCACAATGAAACGCATTATTTGGATGCCAGTGGCCAGGAAATCGCGGTGTTGATCTCCCGCTTTACGACACATCCTTATGTGCCTAATTATTCTTTTCAAGATCGCCGCTTCGGTCGTCAAGATGGCACTTTTGTTGATGGTGCTTGGGTCAAGATCTACAGTCGATCTGATCAGGAAGCACCAGTACAGCAGGACATGCTGCGTCTGGAGGAGGGCATGGTCACCAGTCAGGGTTTGCATATTTACCTGCGCGACCATTTAGCGGAGCTGGCTGAAGGTCATGCAGTTAAGCAGGCGCGCTTCCTGGTTCCTTTGGAAGGCCGTGACTTCATGTTTCATATCCGCCGGCTGGATAAGTTCAGAGAATCCGATACCGTTGCTTTCAGCATTGAGGGGAATAGTGAATTCTGGTGGTTATTTGCGCCGAAATTGGAGGTTCACTATGACCTTGAAACACGCCGGTTACTGTCCTGCCAGGGTGCTTCAAATCTGCTTGATGCCGATCACAAGATACAGAATGTGACTACTACTTACCACTATACTGATGAAGAATCGGCCAGGCCTCTGGTTTGCTCAGCTAGAATAGCTGGCATCGATCGATATATGCCTCTACTTTGATCAAGCGAATATTCAGGAGGACACAGGAGGAAATTGATGACTATTCATATCAGATACTTCGCTAGTCTGCGAGATCGTCTGGGACGCGCTGGAGATGAGCTGCCGTCCATTGCAGAATTGACGGTCGCCAGTGTTTGGGCAACGCTACATCCAGAGATACCGCTGCCACCGGATTTGCTGGCAGCAGTGAATCTGGAATATGCTGAATTGACGCACCTTGTGCGTGACGGTGATGAGGTCGCATTCTTCCCACCGGTCACGGGAGGATAGGCAATTGACTTACTGCCCCAAGCTTTCCAGTAGCTTGCGTGCTTCTTCCTGTTCTGCGAAGGCTGAAACCCCTGCGAGTTTTTCCAGCTCCTGCCGGGCAGCATCCTTACGGCCCAATTTGGCGTAGGCTGCCGCTATGTGATAGCGAACCGTCGGTTGATCTGGCAGCTTATCCGCAGCTTTTTGTAAGAACTCCAAGCCCCGTAGCGCTTCGCCGTGTTGCACCAGAATCCAGCCCAGGGTATCCGCCACTTCCGGATTGTCCGGTGCTTTATCGTAAGCACGTTCCGCATAACGCAGAGCGCGAGCATCCCCTTTTTCGTAGTAGAACCAGGCCAGATTGTTGAGAACCACGGCATTATCGGGCAAGCGCTCAGCGAGTTGTTCGTATTCAGTAATCGTTTCCGTCTTGTGGTTTGATTCCTGTAAATACATTGCGTATTGCAAGCGTGCTCGATTGTCTTTCGGTTCGCTGGTCAGCCACTGCTGCAAAGTTGCCAGAGCTGCATCCCGCTCACCGGTCTGCCACTGAGCATTGGCTAGCCGTGTTGCGGTCTGACTATTGGGAGTTTTGGCATATGCTGTTTGATAAGCTGTTACTGCTGAGGCAAATTCCTTTTGTTGCAGGTGCAAATCACCTTCCAGCACGTAGCCAGTCATCTGGTCTGGGTACAACGCCTGGATCTGACGGACACCATCCAGCGCTTTACCGGTCTCTTGTCTCTGCTGTTGCAATTGCACTCTGGCGACCAGAGCTGGCAGATAATTATTTTGAATCGCCAGTGACTTGTCGAGCGATGCGGCTGCGGCTTTGATATCTTTGGCGGCACCCTGCGCCATCGCTGCTAGATACCAGGGTTCCGGCGATTGCGGTAACAGGGCCGCCAGTTTTTGGAAGCTCACCACCGCTTCAGCCGTCTTACCATTATTAGCCTGGGTCAGTCCCAGCGCCCGCACAACCCGAGGCTCCTCCGGTTTCGCCGCCGCCAGTTTCTGGATCACGGTGAGCGCCTTTTCCTTACTGCCGCGATTTGTGTATTCCTGGGCCAGCGCTAAGCCAGCCTCACTGGAGTTTGGCAGCCGGTTCCAGGCCTGTTCCAATAACCGCAGCGACTCGTCGGTACGCCCTAACAGCGCTGCTAAGCGCAGCAGGGCTGGGAGGTTGTCAGGATCACGCTCCAGAATCTGCCGGTAGCGTAGTTGCGCACCAGCCTGGTTACCGGTCTTGATCTCCAGCGCCGCCAAGTTCATCTGGGCAGGAACATGGTCCGGCTTCAGTTTTAATGCTTGCTCAAAGGCCGTCTGCGCTGCTTGATCATCACCCTGAGCGAGATAAGCTGCGCCGAGCAGATTGAATGCACCCGGCTCATTCGGCCGTTTTTCGGTCAGATCCTTGGCGACGGTAATCGCCTTGTCGAATTCCTTTTGCTGGAGGTACGCCTGCACCAACAGAGTGTCGGCCTGCTGTAAGCCACGATCCAGGGTGACTGCGCCGGTCCCTTCGTCACCTTGCTCCCGTTTTGCAAGCTGCTCATATTCAGCGATAGCTTCCTCCCTCCGCCCCAGCCGTTGCAATTCAGTAGCCAACCGCGTGCGCACTTGAACATCGTCCGGATGGGCTGTGAGCCAGTCCCGCAGTGTCTTCAACGCTGCTTCACTATGGCCAGTCACCTGTTGCGCACCGGCTAACATAAGCACTGTCTGGCTATCTGGGGTCTTGGCATAAGCTGCTTGATAAGCTGCCAGCGCCTTAGTGAAATCCTTCTGCCGCACGTATAGATTTCCTTCGAGGCGGTACCCGACGTTCAGATTGGGAAATTGCTTCTGCAGCGCCTTGGCTCCGGTTAGCGCTTCGGTGAATTTTTGTTGCTGGGCTTGCAATTCGACCCGCGCCACCAGTGAGGGTAAATAATCACCCTGAACGGCCAATGCCTTGTCAATGGCAGCGGCAGCATCCTTGAAATTCTGGGCGCGCGCCTGGGTCAAGGCTACCAGATGCCAGGGTTCCGGTGATTGCGGCTGCAATTCTGCCAGCTTGTGGAATGCCTTGACTGCATCATCGGGGCGGCCATCCGCCAGCAGCGCCAGACCGAGTGCTCGCTGCGCCGCCGGATGCTCAGGATTAGCCGCTTCCAGTCCACGCGCCACGTTGAGGGCTTTCACATTCAGTTCCGCGGCCTGGTACTGGCCGATCAGTGCCAGGCCGGCCTCCAGCGACGCCGGATTTTTGTCCCAGGCCTGCTCCAGCCAGCGTAGCACCTGCTCACGTTGTCCTGCTTGCCCGGCCAGTTCCGCCAACCGGAGCAGAGCACCCAGATTCCCAGGCTCCTTGGTTACCACTTGTTCGTAGAGCGCCTGCGCAGCATTGCGATTACCTGCTTTCACTTCCAGCAGCGCGAGATTCAGTGCGGGAGTGCTGAAATCCGGATTCAGCCGCAGTGCTTGTTCAAATTCATTTCGCGCTTTTTCATTCTCGCCTTTGGCCAAATACGCCGCACCCAGCAGATTGCGGGCAATCGGATCATTTGGTTTCTTCGTCACCAGCTCATTGGCTGCGGCGATGGCCTTGTCAAATTCTTTCTGTTGTAGATAGGCTTGCACTAGCAACAAGTCTGCCTGGAGTACGTCTTGCCCTAGATCAACCAGTCCTTGCAGCTCGCGAACCGCATCGCCAGCTTTACCTTCTCCGAGCCGTGAGAGTGCCAATTGGGTGCGGATATTCGTGGCATCGGGAGCAATTTGGGCAGCTTTCTGCAGGTATTCCGAGCCTTTGGCGTAATCACGGTTTTGCAGATAGGCGCTGCCAAGTAGTGCCAGCAATTGGGCATCATCTGGCGTCTGGGCCAGTGCTGGGGTTAGGGTGCCGATGGCTTGACCGGGTTTTTCAAGTTTGAGTTGAGTGGCGGCCAACAGTAATCGCGCTGGCAGATAGCCCGGTAAACGGCTAACGAATGATGTCAAATATTGATCGGCCTGCTCTAAATTGCCTTGTTCGTAGTTGATCGAGCCAAGCAAGAATTGAGCGCCAGGATGATCCGGGGTAACTTTCACGACTTGCAACAGGGCTTCTTGGGCTGCTGTTAGCTCCTTTTTTTGAAACAGGATGCTGCCACGCAGGTAGTTGGCTTCCGGTAAATTCGGCTGACGTTTGCGAACTGTTTCAACATCGGCCAGCGCTTCGTCTTGCTTGCCTTGGGCGATCAGGATTTGCGCCCGCTCCAATAAGGCAGCAGTGCTTTCTGGTTGCAATTCGAGAATGTGTTGTAGGACTTTTAATGCGGCTGGATCGTCATTTTGCAAACGATGCAAGCGCACTTTGATAAACCAGGGGCGTATATCGTTGGGGTCCTGCGTGCTGGCTTTGCTGGAGAAAGCCTCAGCTTCGCTGTAATTACGGTTGATTAGTGCCAGCTGGCTTATTCCCAGCAAGGCATCAGGATCATCCGGCTGCAGTTTTAGCGCCTGATCCAGATGAATCTTTGCTGTATCGGGCTGACCTAGCGCTAATCCAGCCAGTCCTTGCAACGCTAGCAAGGTGGCCTGGATGGCCGGCGGGTCGCCTGCTTCCGGCGTCAGTTCCAGCACTTTCTGGTTTTGACCCTGCAACAGATAGGCCCGGGCTAGCAGCAGCAACCAGGCAGTTCGCTCAGAACCTAACTCCCGGGCGCGTTGCAACTCCTTCTCTGCTGGTACGCCGTTGCCCGTCTTCACATAAATTTGCCCCAGTAACAACCGTGCATCGCGATTTTCTGGATTCTTTTGTAAAGCGTTTTTCAGCTCAATAACACTGGCTTGCCATTCTTGCTTAGCTTGATAGTCCCGGGCCCGCTGAACGTGTTCGGCATCGGTAGTGCGATCACCGCAACCTGCCAACCCGGTGATGATGCCGGTTCCTAGACAGCAACCGAGCGCCAGCGCGCGCAAGGGCAAAAACGTTGATAAGCGATGACGAGACTTCATAGCGGACTCCAAAAGTGGGGCATTAGGCTGGAGGCAATAGATATATGAGTATGGTGATTATAGGCGAACCCTTGTGCCATCTGACGGCTGGATTGGCGAATTTCAGCTTGATTTAAGGGATGTGCCGTAAAGTATTCCTAAGGTCGTGGCTGGAATGTGCTTTAGCCACGATAACCGGCTGCGGCTGGTATGTTCCAAATTCACTCGGTTGAGGAAATCTTATGAGTATTCATAGACCACTGTTCGCTGCTGTCACTCTCGCCACAATAATCTTCACCATCCCTTCTTTCGCGTCTGAAACCAAAGGTATGACGCCAGCGGCCAGCTCGTCCGTTGCTGCGACAGCCCCCATTACTAAGGCGCAGGCCACGGAGATGGCGCTCAAGGCGCATCCAGGCACAGTCACTAAGGCGTATGAAGATAGCCATAAAGGCAAACAGACTTGGGAGATCAAGATTAACGGCAACGACGGTAAAAAGTGGGAGGTGTACTACGAGATCGCAACAGGGGCATTGGTCGACGAAAAAAGCAAGTAATTACAACGATATTTTCTATATATAACATTACCTCCTCGCTGGCGTTGCTGCCATGGCGGAGGTCCACCGGTGCATCACACTATGACCGGCTACAACGCCGAAATCATCATTTGGGACCCCTGGGTACGCCTGTTTCACTGGAGCCTGGTCCTTGCCTTTACGCTGTCTTATTTCAGCCAAGGCGAATTGTTCGCAGAATTTCTGCAAAACGTGGATGGCGCATTGTTGCAAACTGTCCATGTCTGGTCCGGTTATACGATTGCCGGATTGCTTGCTTTTCGCCTGATCTGGGGGTTCATCGGACCTCGTTATGCCCGATTCAGTGAGTTCGTGCGCGGTCCGGCGGCAGTCCTGACCTACACCAAGAACGTACTAACGCTGCGGGCGCCTCGCTATCTCGGTCACAATCCTGCTGGCGGCGCGATGATCGTCATTTTGTTGCTGAGTTTGCTCCTCACTGTTGCTGCTGGCTTGATGCTCTACGGTGCCGGCAAAGGATTGGGTCCGCTAGCTGGACTGATGCTGAACAGCAGCGATGCTACCATCGATTTCATTGAGGAATTCCATGAATTCTTTGCTAATTTCACATTAATTTTGGTGGTTGGGCATCTGACTGGCGTGATCTGGGAAAGTCTTCTTCACCGCGAAAATCTCACTCACGCCATGATCACCGGGCGCAAGCGTGTTCAAGAAGAGAGATAGCGTTTCATAAATCCCAAAGGAGGTAGTGGCATGATTTCACATTTGCGTTTTGTTTTTTTAGGTCTTTCTAGTTTGATACTGCTGATTCCTTTCACTGGACAGGCTGCGCCGCCACCCGGCCGCCTGTTGGCGTCCCAATGCGCCCAATGCCACGGTACCGACGGGCGAGCGGTCGGCGGCATGGACCGCCTGGCGGGAGAAAGCATGAACGAACTTTGGGAAGAAATGCTGGAAATGAAGTATAGCGGTGATATGGGTGACATCATGCACCGCCAGGCAAAGGGTTACACTGAGGAGCAAATCCGGCTGATTGCTCAGTACTATGCAGGAACAGGCAGTCGTGGCAATGCCACTGGAGGTGAAGGCGGCCTTAGCCATGAAGAAGGCGATACACATGAAGAGCATGACGATTGACCGGTGTTTTCCTTGCCTCTCCATGCCCGGCTGAATTGAACTCGAAGGAGAAATATCATGAATATGCTTTCTCGCCGCCACTTTCTAAAATTGATGGGGGCTACGGCAGCCGTTGCCGCAAGTCCCACCGCCTTGCGTGCGCAAACTGCTTCTGCCACGGGCCGCGTGGTGGTGGTTGGCGGCGGTTTCGCGGGTGCCACTATCGCTAAGTATCTGCGCCACTGGAGTGGTGGCAACGTTGCTGTCACGCTAGTGGATGCTAATCTTGCCCATGTTTCCTGCATTCTCAGCAACCTGGCGTTGAACAGCTCGATGAGTTTGTCGCAAATCACTTTTAACTATGAAGCTCTTAAGCAGAAGTACGGTGTTAACTTTGTGCAGGGCCGGGCAGCTGGTATCGATAACGACAAACAGCAATTGAAGTTGGATAGTGGAATCTTACTGGATTATGAACGGCTTATCCTGGCGCCTGGTATCGATTTCGCCGCAATTCCCGGCCTTGATTCCAGCCTGGTTCCGCATGCTTGGCAAGCGGGTCCGCAAACAACCCTGCTCAAGCAGCAGCTAGCCGCTATGCCCAGCCGTGGAACCTTTGTTCTGACCATTCCTAAAGCCCCTTACCGTTGCCCGCCTGGGCCGTATGAACGGGCCTGTGTGGTAGCCGACTATTTGAAGCGTAAGAAACCAGGTTCCAACGTGATCGTGCTGGATGCGAATCCCAAGATCATGGCCGAAGAGCATACTTTTACCACAGCGTTCAACCAGACCTATGCGGGTATTATTGAATATCACCCCAATGTTCTGTTGGATGAAGTGGAGGTGGTGTCTTCGACGAAGCGGATTGCCAGGACCAGCCAAGGAAATTTTCCGGCCCATGTACTCAACGTGATTCCTCCACAGAAGGCAGGAAAAATTGTCTTCGATGTAGGATTGGTGCCATCGGGACAGAATTGGGCATCCGTTAATCCGCTGACTTATGAATCCACCCTGATACCTGGCTCTAAAATTCATATCATCGGCGATTCGCAGGGGACCAGTCAGCCGAAGTCGGGGCATATCGCTAACGCCGAAGCCAAGGTTTGCGCTGACGCCATTCTGCGCGCCTTCGCTGGTGAAGAGCCTGATCCTGCGCCGGTCACAAACTCAGCCTGTTACAGTCCGATTACCGCCAAAACGGCTTCCTGGTTAACTGCTGTGTTCGCGTACAACCCAAACACAGGCGCGATGGAAGCCGTGCCGGAATCGTTTGGCGAAGCGCCCGCTGCAACTGAGGAAAACTACGAAAAAATGTTCGATTGGGCTGGCAACCTGTTTGGTGACACCTTCGCCTAAATTAACCGGGGACTGTCTGCCAAGATTCTCTTACCTTTGACGCTTCTCCTCCAGGGAGAGGGTATTGCTACAGTCCCCAATGCTATGTTTTTCAAAAAAATCATACTCATCTACCGTCATGGACGGATCGCTGCCATCCTGCTGCTGGCAACCGGTCTGTTTGTAACGGGGTCAGTGATGGCCGGACGTGATCATGACGAAATTCGCCGGTTACATGGCGCTGGGCAAATTCTCTCGCTGGAAACCATCATCGCCAGCCACCGCCATTGGCATCCGGGTGGCCGCTTGCTGGAAGCAGAACTTGAATCCGAACATGGCCGCTATGTTTATGATCTGAAATTCCTGGATGATGACGGTGTCGTGCGTGAATTTGAATATGACGCCCGCACCGGTGAGTTATGGCATCTCGAACACGAAGAAGAGCAGGAATAGCGATGCGCCTGCTATTGGTTGAAGACGATGCCCTGTTGAGTGATCGGTTACGGGTTGAATTAGAACAGGCCGGGTTTGCAGTGGACGTGGCTGCCAATGGCGCCGATGCTGAATTCATGGGGGAATCCGAGCCTTATCATGTCATCGTACTGGATCTTGGACTGCCTGGCCGTCCGGGTCTGGACGTGCTGCGCCGCTGGCGCGCCGGCGGCAATCCGGTGCCAGTGTTGATCCTGACCGCCCGCGATGCGTGGCATGAAAAAGTAGATGGTTTCAAAGCTGGTGCGGATGATTACCTCAGTAAGCCTTTCCACACTGCCGAGTTGATCGCCCGGTTACAGTCCCTGTTGCGGCGCAGTGTCGCCCGGTCGCATGGGCCGTTACGAGTTGCCGGCCTGGAGCTGGACGAGGACGCCCAGACCGCGCGAATTTCCGCCACCGGGGAAACATTTGAGCTGACCGGCACCGAATTCCGCCTGCTGCGCTACTTGATGCGGCACCCCGGTCAGGTGTTGTCCAAAACCCGGTTAGCTGAACAGATCTATGACTTTGAAACCGAACGCGATAGCAATGTGCTTGAGGTCTACATTAACCGGCTGCGCCGTAAATTCGGACGGGAATTGATTACGACCCGTCGTGGCCAAGGTTATGTCTTCGGAACTGGCCCGGCATGACTTCGCTGCAAACCCGATTATCGGCTGGCTTAATCGTAACGCTCGCTGTGCTCATTCTATCGGTGGTTGCTATTGGCGGCTACTCACTGCGCCAGCTGGCCGAGGATTTTGTTGCAGCCCGGCTGGAACACGATCTGCAAACGCTGCTAGCTGCGCTGGAATTTGACGCTGCCGGCCAGCCTCGCCTGCCTGCGGACCGGGTCAGTGCTTCCTTTCATCAACCCTATTCGGGGCACTATTACCAGATTGAAATTCCCGGTGGCGAGCTCTGTTCCCGCTCGCTTTGGGATATGGATCTAAAGTTACCGCCGCTTGCAACGGATCGTTTCACCCGGACCTTTGTCACCGGTCCGCAGAATCAGCAACTATTGCTGGTCGGCCGGGCCTTTCGGGTCGAAGATCGCCCCGTTGCTATCGCCGTCACTGAAGATTTTGCGCCAGTGCGTCAGGGTATCGACCGTTTGTTGCTGGAATTTATCGGAATCGCTCTATTGCTGTTCGGTGTCCTGCTATGGTGTCAGCGGTTGCTTGTGCGCCGCGGCTTAGCGCCGTTAGAGGAAGTGCGTCGCGAACTCCCCCGGCTGGCTCACGGTGAAATTGCGCAACTATCCATCGATACCCCGGATGAAGTGCGGCCACTGGTCATTGAGTTGAACCGGTTGCTGGCATTGCTGGATCAACGCCAGCGGCGGGCGCGACATGCATTGGGTAATTTGGCGCACGCATTGAAAACCCCGCTGACCGCTTTGATCCAACTGACCGGGCAGCGGCCTCCGCCTCTCGATTCCAGCGAATGGGATGATTTACGCCAGCAAATCCGGCAAATCCATGCCTTGACTGAGCGCGAACTCAAACGTGCTCGAATCGCCGGAAGTGGCGCACCGGGCCGGCGCGTGCTGCTGGAGGGGGAAATTACGGATCTGGTTGAAACCTTGCGCCGTATCTACCGCGACCGGGATATACAGTTCGATATCCAGATTCTGCCTGGCAGCGGGTTTTCCGGCGACCGCGATGATCTATTGGAATTATTGGGTAATCTGCTCGACAACGCTTGTCAGTGGGCGGAATGCACTGTGCGGCTGACTGCTGGCGCCAGTGCGCAGGACATATGGCTGAAGGTAGAGGATGATGGGCCTGGCTGCCCTCCGGAACAGCTAGCCTTGCTGCAACAGCGCGGGGCACGGATCGATGAGTCCCGCGCCGGTCATGGCTTGGGATTGGCGATCGCAGGCGATATTGTCGAACAATATCGGGGAGTCCTGAAACTTGGCCGCTCTGAGGTGCTGGGCGGTTTTCTCGCTGAGGTGATGCTGCCTTCCCCCTGATAGCCTTTTTTCTAGGCTAATAACCCAACGGATGACCTATAAGCGTAATACAATGACTGATTGAAATCGGTAAGCGGGTGGCTAATAACCCTCGAAAGTAAACCGTGCTGAGCCAATTACCAGTGTATCGCCGGTTGCCAATGCCAGTACTTCATTGGTCGCCAGACCATGGCAACCGACCTGTATTGAACCCGGCGCCGCCAGATTCTGGATCCAGTACATGCCTTCTCTGAACAGTAATTCGGCATGATGGGGCGCCACATCCGGTGCATTAATCCGTAAACCATCCTGGGGTGCATTACCGATGGGCAACCACTTAGGCACGTAGTAGTGCGCGATCTGCTGATGAGCTGCGTCATCACGCTCAAAGTGGACATACAACAAGGAGCCTGGGTGGCCGACCCCGTTGAGTTCGGCCACCCGGTCTTGCATACGGATCAGATGCAGGTAACGGTTACGGAGATCCGTTCGCAATTCGTTATTGTCGACTTGCTGGTCGCGTTGACGCAATACCTCAACCAGTTCTAGCAGATAGTGGCCGAACCGGTCACGCGGCTCTTGGGTATTCCAGCCCAGTACCTCGCGTTCTCCTTTGCGATCCCAGGCCACAGACAATCGCAGGTGGTATAAGCCGCAGATATCGACCACATCATCCGCTTCCAGCATTTCCCAGTGTCCGCGATCCAGCCGTTGGCCGTTGCGTCCCGTATAGGTATAACCGTGATTGCTGGCCGCCATTAATACCAATTGATCGCCGAGCGCACAGATGACGCAATGCAAGCGGGAAATCCGGCTGTATTTCGGTACTAAACCCAAAGTGAAATCCCCAAATCCGACGCCAGCGGTAGCGCTCTGCCGGCCGAAAATCATAAAGGGACGGGAGACTAATTCAATGCGTGCTGGAGCTTGAGCCGGATCGGCAGCTAGCAGCAAGGCCCGGGTCAGCGGGGTTCCTCGGCTTAGGGTCTGCTCATTGGTTGTGCGTAGGTGATGCGTGTGCTCGGGGTTATCTTCCAGTTCCAGTAAGAGGGTACAGGCCAGGTTGCTATTCCCTGTGGTGCCCGATAGCCACGCTCTAGCATTCGGTTCAGCAACTGGAACATCCGGCCAGAAATGATCGTAGGCGGATTCGACACTTACCCCAGGTTCTGTTTTCAGGCTCTCTGGGCGCCTCGCTGAAAAATCCAGGCGAATCTCCATACGGTTCGCATAAGCAGACCATTCCCCGCGATGGTCACAGAGCTCAAGTTCTAGCCATAGAGTTGCTTGGGTAGGCTCCGTATGGAGCAGGCGGTAATCCAGATAGACGGGGTGTGCATCCCGGCCATCCAATAACCGGACAGACAGCGCTTGTCCATCCTTGGCAAAGGCGAGCTCAGGACTGCGCACATGTAACCGGATTTCCCGGTACAGCCACCAGGTGGGATTGATAAGCAAGGCACAGAGCACGCCATCCCGTTCAGGCAATACTGGAGCAGCAGATACCAGCCCTATCAGAACCGGTTGCCGGGTTTCTTGTAACCGTGCGAACCTTCGTTCGCACTCATCCCGTTGTGCTGAAGCATGATCATGCAACCAACGCAGGTACCGGTTGCAGAAATACTGTAGCGCCTCACGATCCTGGACTGCTTTACGATCTTGCTTCATCCCTAGATCGCTCAGCAGATTCGCAAATTCGCGCAGGGACGGTGAACTACTGGTTGCTTTACGTGGTTCAGCAGCGGTCCCGGCCAGCCTGCTGGCTGGCGGTGGCGGCGTGACCGGTATCTCTTCGATGACTAACTGTGCCGGTGGTAAAGCGTCGCCGGCGGGTAAAGTGACGGGAACTGTTTCATCCGGTGCTGGTTCGGCAGGGCTGCTTGCATCCGTCTTCAGTGTTTCTTCTAGATCGAAGTCGAAACTTAGGCCCAGCTCAGGAAAGTCCAGTTCGAATAATCCTCCTTTTTCAGCGGGTAAAGACGGTGTTGTGTCAGCAGTGTGTGAGAAATTGCCGGCATTCAACGCTGATGAATGGTGGGACGGTTCATTAAGAAAACAACTCCGGGCCGCCTCATCGACCAATGCCGGGGTTATCTCTGCGCCTGCCTCCAGGCTCGCAAAGAGCAGAAGGGTATCGCACAACATGACAATAGCGCGCGGAACGCCTTGACAGTACTGAATCATGCGCTCAGTCACAGTGTCCGATGGCAAGCTGCCATCCCAATGTTCAGCGGTTTCAAACTGATGGCGGATGAACAATTCCGCTTCCTGGCTGCTTAACATACCGAGACGGCAACGTGTCACGATACTGGCTTGAAGCCGGTGTAATTCCGGCTGGCGCAACTTGCCTTCAATGTCGGGTAGTCCTGCCAATACGATTTGCAAGCGATGCATGGGGACCGCAGGCATCTCCACAAAATCGTGCAGGCGGCGCAAAACGTCGAGGCGCAGATGGTGGGCGTCATCGATCAACAGGGCGACAACCTGATTGCGGCGTGCACAAGCGGCCAGCGTGTCCAGCAATAACCGGCTTTGCTGGCCAGCGTCCAGATGGTCAGCCGGTAATTCCAGGCTAGCACATAGATAGTTGAGAATATTAGGAAAATCGAGGCTTGCGTTGGTTAGCAGCACGAAATGGATGTCGCTTGCTTGAGTCATGCAACGACGCAATACCCGCGTCTTGCCGACACCGGCTTCTCCTGTGAACAGAATAACGCCTCGCCGCTCCCGGATGCTTTCCAGGATATCCTCGCAAGCAGCATCAAAGGCGGCGTTATGGTAAAACTGCTTCAGTTCCTTCGATTCGAAGGACTGATGATCAGAGCCGGTATTGGTGGTGTGCATATCCCCTCCCGCCAGTCGCTACCGCAAGTTTACGACGCTTATGTGAATCTCAACAGTCCCCATACGCTGTCTGTAGCAGTCACTGTGGGTTGCTAGACTGTTTTGATGCTGTGCGCTTGCCACATTGGCTAAGCAGTGCTTCTCCAAGCCTTGAAAAAAACGAACTTGATTAGCACGCAGCATGGCTGAGGATTCAAGTATGTCAGTCCCTCTCTCCTCTGCTGGTAGTTTAACCTCTAACGTGCCATCTAAAGAATCATCCGCTTGCGTGGTAATTTCATTGTGGCTGACGTGCACCTTGGCTCTCTGCGAGCTATGCAGGGTTGCTGACAGTCATTCGATCAGTTGTTTTTATCGGTTAACGGTCTATGAGCCTGCGCACGGTGTGCTCTTGGACAGTGGGCGATAATTTTTGTGGAGCATAGACGTGACTATGATCTGATGAATATACCATTCGCAACACGACCGCGCTGCTGTCTGGAGCGGCTCAGGCAAACCGGCATCAAGTACGTCCAATTTACTGGAATAAATGAAATTATTTTGCTGCATGCCATTATAGATGGATTAAAAATCTGTTTAATAAATAAACAAATATCTCTTTTGAGG
>Ga0209607_1000409_pt1 | contig 38780 bp, 48 predicted proteins | sample AD_UKC117_MetaG_FD_184413 | JGI IMG/M metagenome (GOLD analysis project Ga0209607, IMG submission 184413) | Active sludge microbial communities of municipal wastewater-treating anaerobic digesters from Hong Kong - AD_UKC117_MetaG (SPAdes)... | ecosystem: Engineered > Bioreactor > Anaerobic >... | reverse complement strand
TGGATACGACAATGTTATATGTGAAGGGTACACAACAGGATTTACAGCAGGCCGTAGAAACGATTGCTTGGGAGTGATCTTGCTCTCAAAAGTGGGTCTTTTTTACACGTATCCCGAAAGTAGGCCTTATTGGCAAACTCAGCGCCTATGCCCGCAAGAACAAAACCAAGCGAGCCTTATGGGAGTATGACAATATCATCCGTAGTCTGTATTTCCTTAAGTACATCGATTCAATTTCTTTGCAGCGTCATGTTCAGAAAGCGTTGAACCGCGGTGAAAGCTATCATAAATTGCACAAGGCTGTTTCCTTTGCCAATTTCGGCAAACTGCGATTCAAAACTGAGGGTGAACAGCAAATTTGGAACGAATCGGGTCGGCTGATCGCCAACTGCATAATCTTCTATAATGCGATGATCCTATCAAACGTGTTGCTCTATCAGGTGGAAAAAGGGGACGCTGTTGCTGCGGCTGCGCTAGAGAAGGTGTCACCGGTAGCATGGCAACATATCAATTTCTACGGCCGATATGAATTTACCAAATCAGTTCAGGTTATTGATATTGAGGCAATTGTACAGGAATTGGTGCGTAATTCAGGTTCGGACCACTCGACTGAAAGAGCAGCAAATGTATGATTTTGGGGGGATATGCAAAAATACCCAGGTTCGCCTTGAAGAAACCGTTGCGCTAACTGGAGATCGCAATTACCCATTGTGTATCGGTGGCAGGCGAGCTGCTCCTCCGGAAGATTGTGGTGGACCGGCTCATTTCAATCAACTGTGTGCACATTTTTCTCCCTACTATATTTATCAACAACTTCTTGATGGGTACGAAATGTATCAAAGAAGAGATCAGCTCAGTGAGGAGGAGCAATACGAGTTCGAGGAGCGGCAGCAGGAACTAAGCAGATTTAGCTACTGGGCGAAAGTGGATAAATTTGACCGACGAACAGCAAATAAACGACTTAAATTGTATGCAGCAGGTGACGATAACTGGATGGCGTATGAGGAGGTAAGCTGGTGAAGATAAAAGTGCAAGTTGTGATTGAGTATGAAGACGAAACAACCGAAACAGTGGTCGAAGAAATCGGTTGTTTGCAGCGTGCTGCACCGTCAATAGAAACGTTAGGTATTCGCCTGGATGAAGGCAAAGCAATTCTCGCCAATCTGCAAGAAAGCGTCGTTGCACATCAAGTGGCTGAACATATGAAAAAGCACGAATATTGTGGCCACTGTCACCAACCGCATCGACGGAATGGCCATCAAACCATCACCTATCGCACCCTGTTTGGGAAGCTGAAAGTCAAGGGGCGACGATTTTACCGCTGCGTGTGTCAAGAACACAGTTCCCAAACATTTAGCCCGATTGCTGCTTTGTTTTCAGAGCGGACAGCCCCGGAATTCAGCTACATACAAACAAAGTGGGCATCGTTAATGTCGTATGGTTTGACAGTAGACTTACTTGAAGAAGTGCTACCGCTTTCAACTAATGTGGCTGCTGTTTTTCGCCAAACTCAGACAGTCGGACAGCGGCTGGAAGATGCGCTTGGGGCAGAACAATACATGTTCATCGAGGGACCAGCCAGAAAATGGGCACAGCTACCGCCTCCACAGGAGCGTCTTTTTGTGGGGATTGATGGCGGATTTGTACATGGGCGCACAAAAGAAAACCGGAAAGCCGGTTGGTTTGAAGTGATTGTAGGCAAGAGCTTGCTGAATAAACATCCATCGAAACGCTTTGCGTTTGTGCAAACCTACGATGAGAAGCCAAAGCGTCGTTTATTTGAAACGCTGCAATCTCATGGCATGCAGATGAACCAGGACATCACCTTTCTCTCAGATGGTGGGGATGATGTACGTGAGCTGCAATACTATCTCAATCCCCATGCTGAGCATATCCTGGATTGGTTTCATGTCACCATGAAGATCACAGTGTTGAGCCAGATCGCCAAGGGGATGCAGGATGCTGCCTTTGTTAAAAAAGCACTGGCCGCCCTTGAGCGGATTAAATGGCGTTTGTGGCATGGACACGTACAAAATGGACTGGATGCGATTGAGTCCCTACTGCTTGACTGTGAATGTGAAGAAGAAGCAGATCCGAGTCGAGACAAGCTGCATCAAGCATTGGATGAATACGACACTTACATAGGCAATAATCGGGAGTTTATTCCCAACTATGCAGACCGCTATCGCTATGATGAAATCATTTCCACATCCTTTGCCGAATCAGCGATCAACGAAGTGGTCAGTAGACGGATGGTCAAGAAACAGCAGATGCGTTGGACAAAGAAGGGTGCGCATTTACTGCTTCAAGTACGTATCAAAACCCTAAACGATGAATTGCGCAGCAAGTTCGAAGATTGGCATCCCGGCCTGAAAAATGAAGTCCAAAATACAGCTGAGATGCCGCTAGCAGTATGAGGGAATCCGAGATGGTTAGCAGCCAGCACACGGTTTGTAATGGTTTCGTCTGCATTCAATTAAACTGCGTTCAGCTTGAAAACAGGAGTTTTGCAAAACTCAGCCACACTGGACAGTGAGCTTCTTTCAACGCAAAAACTCCAGGTTCCATCTTGATTTCAGTTTAGTTTTGGAGTTTACAAATAGAAAAAATCGAACCTTTATTAGCTCCAATACTATTGATGATTTATCTTAGGTTTTGCTATGCTGAAATACAAACCCTGAGAGTCTAGCCCATAATCATTTAAGTTAACATTATTAAGTAACCTAAAATCTTCTCCTAACTGAAAAACTTGGATTTCACCATTTTCAGTTGCGGTAATTATGCACTCATTAATGTTCCCACTACACCAAGATAAAAATTCTCTCTTTTGTTCCGAAATATCTTCAAATCGAAACGGTTGCTCATCTAAGGCATTCGTCTGAACAACTTCGATATTTTGTAATGGCTGACTTAATAGCCAGTTTTCGGTTGGAGAGAGTAAAAATCTCTGGTCGAATATATCTCCAGGCAACATTTTTAATTGATCACTGATTAGATTCCAATTCCCTTGTCTAAGATCAACTTCATATACCTCATCATGAAAAAATATTTTTAGATGATTCGACTCATTTAACGACCATATTAAAAACGGGTTACTCCCCCAATCTAAAGATCCAAGATTGATCATCTCTTCATCTTCAAGGGTGTTGATATTTCTGATTACAATACCAAACGGTGCCGCTTCATTATGTTCGGTAATTGGGCTTTGCCAATGTGCAAATATATCAGGCTCATTAGGAGACCAAACAAAGCTAGCATAATTTTTCTCTAATTTTATTACTGAATCGTCTATAGTATTGATTAGCCAAGTTTCTTCATTTAGAGAAATCATATCTTCTATTACTAGACGCAACCATTTTCCTTCTGAGGAAAAATCAGCCAATCTAGCAAGCCCATCCTGTGGCTCATCAAAAAAGGTCTTTTCCACTCCTGTAAGATAATTCACCTGATATAATTGCCATGTTAAATTTCCTTCTCCAATACCTTTTATTTCTAATACATACAGTAAGTTAGATTGTTCAGATCCCCAATCAATTAACGAAAGGCGAGTCCCAGGAGTGGTCGCAAATATGAGGTTTTTCTCTTGATTTTGTGTATCAATCATCCAGATTTCATGAACTTCATCATCTTTCCCTTTATTTTTAATTTGAATAGTCGCTACCAATAAGTTTGGATAATTTATTGTAGGAGTTGAAACATCTGGAAGAGGTGTTATCTCAATTACATTGGATAGAGTTTTCTCAAAAGTAGGTGATGGAGAATTTTCAGGTGTAATAAGATTCCCATTATTGGCTAAATCTATACAACTAACTAACAACAAGCAAATAATAAAAACACCAATAACTGACATTTTTTGATAAATGTGAAGTAAATATCCTCTCATCAGAACACTCCGTGTGTATGGGAAAATCGCTTGGTTTTTAGTTAACAAATTTCTCTAAGTGTGTCACGATTAAACCATTAAAAGCAAAATCGTGACACTTCAAGGTTTGCCGATGATACCCGGCCACATGAAACAGGTCATATTTGGGTCGTTCGACTTTGCCAGGGTTTGGAGCCAACTCCCCAGCTGCTCCACGTGCGTTTCTAATCCGCTGGAAGCGAGAAAGCCATAAATTTTTCGACAAAATTAAGGGCTCTGGATGACTCAGCCAATTCTGGCGTCTGTTTGTAGCAAGAATTTAGGGTTTACTTTTGCTTCAAAAACATTAGAATTGTGCCTATGCACAAAAACAAAGATTCGCATGATTGTTTAACGGCCGTTCTGACGGCTCAGGAAGCAGCAACCCTATGGGGACTTTCACGCAATGCCGTCAGTGACGCTTGTCGCCGTGGCGCTTTGCGCGGGCGTAAATCAGAAAAAACCTGGTTGGTCACCCTATCGGATATGCTGGTCTATCAACGCGGCCGTTATTGGCCCGACCTGATTCCAGATGAGATGAGACCCGCTCTTGACCAAGCCATTGCCTTCATGAAAGACACCGAATGATCGTCTCCTACCAGGTATGCTTGCTCCGGTCATGCCTGGAGAGAGCAAATGCGGCAAGAAGAACCCTTCTCCCAATTACATCTGCGATTCACTGACCCCATCCAGTTCGATTACGAAGTGATCCGGCCGGTTGTCTTGTTTGCGCAATCGACAAACAGTCGCAGTCAGGAGACTAAAGTACCGCGGACGACGGTCAGAGAAAAAGCAAAACAGTTTGTCATGGAGGGCATGTTGGGTCTGGTAGACCAACGCTCAACGGCCGTCAGTAACCGAGAGGAGGGATTTCCCGACCCCATAGCCAAATACATTCTTTATCTGACACATCTGTACCCACCTATCCACTACCGCGAAATCGCCCGCATTATCGGTAACAAGTTTGGCTACACAACTGACCACAAAAAGGTACAGCGTTTTCTGAAACATCATCCCATTCCAGTGCAGTTGGAACTAGACATCACCCACTTTCACGATTTTGACGACGCATATGAAGCCCGTTGGACAGTTGTACGGATGTTTTACGAAGGGTGGGAGAAAAAAAGTATCGCTGCGGTTCTCAAATTAGCCCGGTCGCATGTGACAAGGATCATTCAGGCTTTTGCCGAAGATGGATTTGAGAGCTTGGAGGACAAGCGCACCCGGCCAGCCAATCACCCCGAAAACCAGATGACGCTTCCGTTCCTTGACCAGGTATTTAAGGCTCAACTGGCGTATCCTGACGCTGGCCGTTTTCGGATACATAGTATTCTCGAACAGGAAATGGGCGATGAACTGCCCAGCGAACGAACGGTGGGTCGGGCGATGGCCCATAATCGTTTCTGGCGCGGTGCGCCCGATCCGCTCAATCAAGAAGATGAAGCTGCTGACAAAAAACCGGCCGAGTTACCTTATAAACCGGTCTACCATCACCAGTACTGGTTCATTGATATTCGCTATCTGGTGCGGTTTGAAGGTAAATGGGTCTACAGCATTTGCATCATCGAAGGCCTCTCCCGCACGATTCTGGCGGGCATGGCTTCTCGTTACCAGGATGAGTTAGCAATTTTGCAGCTATTGCACGCTGCTTTTGGCGACTACGGCGTTCCCTGGGGTATTGTTTCTGACAACGGCTCTGTTTTCACAGCTGAAGCTTTCATGCGGGTGCTGGAAGGATTAGGCATTGAGCCTTGTCCGATAGAATCCGGGCAGGCGTGGCAGAATCTTATCGAAACACAGTTCAATGTTCAACGTCGTCTGGCTGATGCTCAGTTCGTTCAGGCCGCAACATTTGGCGAAATTGAGGATGCTCATGCCGCATTTGTGCAACTCTTCAACACCACCCGCCACTGGGCGCATCGTAACCGGACGGATGATCGTCTGACCCCGGTTGCGGTGCTAGATGGCCGGCTGGGCCGGGCTATCCAGCCTGAGCAATTACACCGCGTTTTTCGCCATCTACAGTTTTCACGGGTGGTCAACCGGCATGGCAATGTTAGCCTCCAGCGTTTCTACATTTATGCTGAACGAGGGTTATCCCAGAGGCGGGTTACCCTTTGGTTTTACCAGGATCGTCTCCATGTCGAGTATCGGCAAACATTGTTGGCTCGGTATCATTACCGTTTGCAACGTGGCTCGGCAAAGATAAGCAGCATCTCCCGGCCAAAGCTGTACAAGACGGCATTTATTTCTCCTCAGCTTGAGTTACTGGAACTGGATGATGCTCAATGGCAGAAAATTGCCCAGCGTCCCGAATATATCCGGCGACGTACAGCATTGACCGTAGCGACCAGACAACTGGCATTTGATTTACACTTGATGAGTTGGCTGTTTTTCTGGTTCTAACTGGCGGAGTCTAACGCCCCAAATATGACCTGTTTCATGTGGCCGGGTTTCGTGGCATAGTCAAACAACGCCAGAGAACTTTCCTGAGTTAACCAGGCTCGGGCATAAATCTGACGCATCAAGAAGAATGGTTGCACGCTGGCATGGAAGTTTGCAAAGCCATACAGTTGACGAATTTTCCTTTGATGTCTTCGTCTGGAGTATGTGCCATATTCTGGCCAGACAGCCGCATCCACATCCAGTTGTTGAGCCATATATTCGATAACGGCCGTTGGCACCTCCTCCAGCCCTGTCAGAAACGTGCCCAGAAAACGGACCGTACCCAGTTGAACCGCATAGCCCAATTGGGTGTGGGCTTTGTCCAGTTGCTTGATGTAGTCCATGTCACCATCATCCAAATGGAAGTATTTGGCGAGTTGCGCCAGCGTTGGTTCTCCCGCATAATGGCCATATTGAATGACTTGCTCTGGGGTTAAAAAATTAACAGACATGATTTTCTCCTTGTAAAATGAGGGTTGGTAAAAGTGCCTCATATTACTGAGAGAAGGTCTGTTATCACAATAAAAGGTGCAGCAAAACCATCTAGCCACTCTGGAACGTAAATGTAAATATCGGTTGTCAATTTGACCGTTATCGCAGGAAAAACTGTGATGAAGCCACAATCTTCACTGGAATCATGGATAGCTGACTTCCTGACAGACTTGAAAAACGCTAATCGCTCCCCGCATACTTGCCGCGCCTATGCCTCTGATTTGTACAGACTGGCGGCGTTTTATAATGGCATGCCCACAGCCATTTCAGTGGACAATCTGCGTGATTTTCTGGCTACGTTCTCCCATCTGAAACCAGCCACCCGTGCCCGCAAACAAGCTGCCCTCAATAGCTTTTTTCAATGGGCTTTTCGTCAGAATTTGATAGCAGCTAACCCGATGGCCAAGATTGCATCCGTGAAACGAGACACGCCGCAAATCCAGGCCCTGGAACGAACAGATGTGGAGAAAATTTTGGCGGTTATTCCGGCTAACCAGATACGCGACCAGTTACTGTTTAATCTGATTTTTGAAACCGGATTGCGTGTTGGCGAGGCGCTCCAACTCTATGTGGAAGACCTGGATATGACCCTTGATGATGAACATCTCTATGTGTGGGGTAAAGGGAGGCAACGCCGTACCGTTTTGCTGGATGATTCCAGACTGGTTGCCCAGCTACGCCGCTATCTCAAGCAGACCGGCTACAAACATGGCTCCTTGTTTCGCGCCCAGAAAAATAGTCGCGGTGGGCCATTACGATATCAGTCGGCCCAGTATCGTTGGCAGAAGTATTGTGAAGAGGCGGGGATTCATTGTACCTTACACCAGTTGCGCCATACTCATGCGACCGAAATGGTCAATGAAGGTGTCAGTCTGGCAACGATTCGCAAGCGGCTGGGTCACAAGAACATCCAAACGACCCTGCGCTATGCTGAAAAGTCTGATGAAAGCGCGGATGCAGAGTTGCGGGCCTGGCGGCGGCGTAAGGAGCGAATTAGCTGATGAGCAAATTGAACTGGAAAGGGACCATTGTCGGTATACAGCCCCGCATTCGACTAACACGCTCATTTGATGAACGGTACCATACCTATCTGGGCTATTTGTTACGAATTCAAGGTCAAATTGACGATGAACCGGAAGAGTTTCTAATTGGGATTGGTAAAGCGGCTCAGACCAAACATCAGTTCCAGGTTGGCGACAAAATCAGCGGCCGATCTGCACCTGTTGCCAATCCCAAACTGGAGCCGGTCGATTATTACAAAACAGCCGGACTCAAAGTCATTCAGCATTCCGCCGACAGCGAGCACAATTCACCTCCCTGGCATGGAGTTCTGCCTGAGTTAGAGATGTATCGAGAACGCGGGCACCGGCGCCTCAACACTCGCACCTACAAAACCAAATGCCACTCCTGCATCTGGGCATGTCAAATGGCTGTCGAGATCATCGTTGATCATTGGAATCCGCAGCAGAAACGGTATCGGATTGAGGCTTTTTGCTATGGCCCCAAGTCTTGCGCCTTCTACAAGGCTGGTCCAACGCGCAAAGTGCCTGGTCGGAAAGGGATGGTCTGGGAAGAAGAAGATTGGGTTGATGAAGATGCAACATCGCATCGATCATTGGATGAGTAATTCGGTAATTGAATAAGGGCAAGAAATTATGACTGTGACGCATACCAACAGAAAAGGGAAAACCTACTATTTACATCAGGGGACAACCAAAACCGGCAAGCCCAAATATTTTTTCGCACTGCGCAACGAGGGCACGCTGGTAGAGACCATCCCTCCAGGCTATGAAGTCTATGAAAATCCTAATGCCCAGGTTTTTCTAAGGCGCAAGCGAACCCCCATCATTACAGATGAGGAAATGGCTATTGTTGAGACGGGGATGCGGCAGTATTGTCGCCTAAAAGACTTCATCATTGATGTCAAAAAGAACACCATCATCATTTACACGCCGGACCAGGATGTTGATTTTTTAGTTGATTCACTCAGCTTTTTGCCTGGTACAAGAAGTGCAAAGGCCCAAGCGATACGGCAAACAGCCCTGTCTTATTCTCCGATGCTCCAATTTGTACTGATGGATAAGGTAAAGCGCGAATTTGAAGTGCGACGTTATTGTTTTTTGGGATCGATTGATGATTGGATTGGTATCGGCAAGACCGGGGCGCTTCCAGAATTAGTTGAAACTTATGTGCAACATCTGGGCGAAGAATCTTATTTCGAGTTGTATTGAGGCCCACTTTTAGCCCGACGGCGTTTTCAAAATCTTGTTTGAGCGATGGATCAGGTGGTCGTTTTCTGTTCCAATCCTAGTCGTGCGATTCGTTTGCTCGAAACCGGCCGTTGGCCGGGGGATGAGCAGCAAGGTAACAGGTTTGGCTAACCAGAACCTTGACAACTGACTGTTCGAAGTTGGGTGTAATCCCCAACCCCTTGTGAACGGGGAAAGCATCATCCCTCTGCGTGTGACTGGTCATCAATCGTGGAAAGCGGGATGAAAAGCAGGTCAACTCAGAGTCCAACTGAGCCACACTTGCCAGCAGGTATCTATGGGTAGGAACACGAACACATTGAACCATCGTAATCGGAGACAAGCCAACGTGGACTAACAGGCTTGACCAAAACGGTACAGGATAGGGGCCTGGCGGATGACTAGCCGACCAGGGTTCACACCCGCAAAACCCGGTGGATAGTTTGACCCTACGGATACATCAAACGGACAGTCGGAACGAAGTAACCTGCCTTACGCTCTCATCATGAGCAGGCAACCAGCCGTAAGCAATAGGCGGGCAAGATTCTCCAAAAAGCCAATGCCGAAGGTAATGCTTCGGATATGCTGACGTGGAGACGCTTGATTGGAAGGTAAAGATGTCAGTAGGAGTACAGATGTTATGAACACGGCAATGCGACCGATGTATGAATGGCAAGACCTGCCCTGGAAGAAAATCGAACAGGCAGTCTTCAAGCTCCAAAAGCGTATTTACCAAGCTTCTCAACGTGGCGACACGAAAGCAATCCACAAACTCCAAAGGCTCTTGATAAGTTCCTGGTCAGCCAGATGTCTGGCAGTCCGACGGGTGACGCAAGATAACCGAGGCAAGAACACAGCCGGTGTAGATGGCGTCAAATCCCTCACTCCACCAGAACGGTTAAGACTGGCGCAAACGTTGCGACTATCCCAGACAGCTTGTCCGGTACGGCGGGTTTGGATACCCAAACTGGGAAAAGTGGAGAAACGGCCGTTAGGCATTCCCACCATTGCCAACCGTGCTGAACAGGCATTAGCCAAACTGGCCCTTGAACCGGAATGGGAAGCACGCTTTGAACCAAACAGTTACGGTTTCCGACCAGGACGTTCCGCCCACGATGCGATAGAAGCCATCTTCAAAAACATCTGTCTCCAGGCAAAATATGTGCTGGATGCAGACATTGCTGCCTGTTTTGACAAAATATCGCATTCGGCTGTGTTAGCCAAGCTGCAAACCTACCCAGTGATGCAGAGAGCCGTTCGCGCCTGGCTTCAGGCTGGCGTATTGGACGGAGAGACGTTATTTCCTACCACTGAAGGCTCGCCGCAAGGCGGAATCATCTCACCTTTGATTGCGAACATCGCCTTGCATGGATTGGAAACTGCCATTGCTGAGGCACACCCCAAAGCAAAAGTGATTCGGTACGCCGATGACCTGGTCGTTCTACATCCAGAGTTGAAAGTGATAGAGGTGGCAGAACAGACGATCGCGCACTGGTTAGACAGCATGAACCTGGAACTAAAACCGAGTAAGACATCCATCACCCACACCCTGAATCACCTAGAAGGAAAAGTCGGCTTCGATTTCCTGGGCTTCCACATCCGGCAATATCCGGTAGGAAAAACGCACTCAGGCAAGACAAGCGGGCGATACCCGAAATTACTTGGTTACAAAACACTTATCAAACCCAGCGAAAAAGCAATTCAGAGACACTATGAAGCTATCTGTGCCATCATGGACGCTAACCCAACAACGCCGCAAGCTCGGCTCATTGGGCAACTCAATCCTATCATTGTGGGATGGACAAACTACTACGCCACAGTTGTCGCCAAAGATGTTTTTGGAAAACTGTCACATCTGACATCCGTCAAACTTTTTCGTTGGGCAAAACGTCGCCATCCAACCAAACCCAGTAAATGGATCGTTCGCAAATACTGGCGTTTGGAAACAGGTTCCTGGATCTTCGCGCCCAAAGAGGGTGTCCCGCTCAGGCGGCATTACGAAACACCGATTCAACGACACATCAAGGTGAGCGGAAACAAAAGCCCCTACGATGGCGACTGGGTCTATTGGGCAACACGACGCGGAAGACAACCCGGCCTGCCTAAACGAGTGGCGACTCTGCTCAAACGGCAAGCCGGCAAATGCGCTTATTGTGGATTGTATTTCGGTGCAGAGGATAAGTCAGAAGTTGACCACATCATCTCCAAAGCACGTGGTGGACATGATGGGTATAACAACTGGCAACTTCTCCATGCGCATTGTCACCACCAGAAAACTGTTGAAGATGAGAAACTTAAACAGCTAGAGGTACTGATGACAGCAGCCAATCAGGCGAGGAGCCGGATGAGGGGAAACTCTCAAGTCCGGTTCTGAATCAGCGGTGGGGGCTGTGAAGCCCCTACCGACTGTAATAAAGCCCAAGGTGCGGCTTTTCAACACCTTGTTGATGCGGTTGCTGAACAAATGTTGGTCTTTGCTGACCCTGGTTTTGCCAAACAGGGGTGGTCGCCACCTAATTTGAAGATTTGCCCTAGAGGAACATGGAATGACCGTATGATGATTGAATCTGTGTTGTCGATGTTGACGCGAGTTTGTCATTTCAAGAAAGTTAGTCATCGTGTTTGGTCTTATTTCAAGAGTCGTGTTGGCTGGACAATGGCTCTTTTCAACATGTTGGTGCAGTGGAATGGAATTGAACCTGATGAAACCGGTTTTGTTCATCTTTCAATCGCCAATTTCAGCCTCTGATCTACTAGCACCATTGGTTATTAATCAAACGCAAGTCGCCTAGATGATAAGAATTGAAGAATCAGCAAGGTTTCAAAATATGAAAAATAAGGATAGAGTAAGTGTATGAGAAACTCTTGGATTACCTTACAACGCACTAACACAATTCTGTATTGTCGCTACTGGATGGAAACTGTTCACTTCTATAAAAAGCAATTGTGCTTCTCAGTCTCTTTTGAGAATGACTGGTTTGTTGAATTCCAACTAACCAGCACCAGCTTTTTAAGTATCGCCAATTCGGCCCGTGCCACAATTGCCGATGTCCAGGGACAGGGCGTAACATTAACCTGGGAAGTGACGGATTTAGAAGACGCTAAAGAACATCTGGAGATGCAAGGCATAGCCACGACACCGATCCAGCGTAAATGGGGGGCTTTGGCATTCTATTGCACCGATCCCGAAGGGCACCGGCTGGAGTTTTGGACACAAGCGAACGGAAAGCGGAGCAGCCTGGATGAGTAACTTTTCCGTACATTCTATGCTGCAACAAATGCCTTATTTTGCCCACGTAGCAGAATCCACTCTAAGCGAATTAGCGCGGCAGGCAGTACACCGTACATTCGCTGCCAATGAGATGATATTCCTGGAGGGCGAGCCGTCTGCAGGGTTATGGATCGTAGAAAACGGCCGTGTCAAAGCCTATAAACTCTCTCCCGAGGGTCAGGAATACATCCTGCACATTTTGGGTCCTGGTGATACTTTCAACGACATCGCTGCGCTCGACGGCGCTCCCAATCCCGTCAGCACGACGGCCGTAACCGATGTCTCTGCCTGGGTCATTGCCACGGCCGTTTTCTCCCAGGCCCTACGAGCAGATCATGAAATGGCATTGGCCGTCATACAGGGGTTGACAGAACGAATTCGCTTTGCAGCCGGACGTATGGAAGACCTGGCTCTGCATTCCGTCACATCTCGCCTGGCTCACTTTTTGCTGGATCAGAGCGAAAACCAATCCCTGAACCACCCGGCCATCACCCGAACCCTGATTGCCAATCATTTGGCGACGACGCCAGAATCCATCAGCCGTTCCCTTCGTATCCTGGAAAAAGCTGGTGCCATCCGTTTTGACCGCCACCGCATTATCATTACCCAACCAGACATCCTGCGCCAACAGGCCCAACTTTAAGCCAACTTGATTTAGATCAAGGCCAATCCATCAGCCATCGCCTACCCTACTTTTGGATCAGGCAGTTTCTCCCTGTCTGGCCGTTTCGATTAAGAGAGAAAATCTATCAATGAGGCGAAAAGATGAGTACACAGACGAATCAAACATCGGAATTACCCTGGGACAGGCGGCCGGTTACCAGCCGTGACATGGCGATTTTAATAGGAATTCTTATGATGGCCTGCATCGGTAGTGCAGCGCTCATTGCTTTTACCATCCGTGACCAACCAGTGGCAACAGAAGCTGACGAAACAGGACCCGAGAACCTTGTATCTGCTGAGCAACAGGTGACTCAAGGATCGGTGGCGCTTGGGCAAACTATTTTTGAAACACAATGCACGGCCTGCCACTCCATTGGCGCTGGCCCCAAAGTTGGCCCCGATTTACAAGATGTTACCGGGCGGCGTGACGAAGCCTGGCTGACCCGCTGGATCGCGGAACCCGACAAGGTGCTGGCTGAAGGCGATCCGATTGCCACCCAGTTGTTGGCCGAATTCAACAACGTCCCTATGCCCAACTTGCAGCTTTCAACGGCCGATGTTCAAAACGTTATTGCCTACCTGGAAAACCCCGCCAGCGGTGAATCTGTGGCCGCATCAAATTCACCGACCAATGATGAACCAACAACAGGTGCCAATATCGTCCATCAACCGGCCGATATTCCCCAGCCGGTTGGCGACCGGGAGCCGCAAACCGTGCATGTTGATCTGGAAGCTGTAGAAGTAGTAGGTCAATTGGCAGACGGGGCCACATACAGCTACTTTACCTTTAATGGCACAGTGCCCGGCCCGATGCTGCGTGTGCGTGTGGGCGATACTGTGGAGCTAACCTTAAGCAACGCCGGCGACAACCACTTCCCGCACTCCATTGATCTCCATGCTGTCAATGGCCCCGGCGGTGGTCACATTTATACTGAGACAAATCCAGGGGAAGAAAATACGTTCACGTTTAAGGCGCTGGCTCCCGGTATATACGTCTATCATTGCGCCACCCCCAGCGTTCCGCATCACATTACGAACGGCATGTATGGCCTCATCGTGGTCGAGCCGGAAGGTGGGCTGCCAGCCGTAGACCGCGAATATTACGTGATGCAAGGGGAGATTTATACGGCCCAGGCTTTTGGTTCAACGGGGGAATTGACGTTTAGTGCCGATAAGATGAGCCAGGAAACACCAGAATATTATGTGTTCAATGGTGCAGCCGGCGCGCTAACGAAAGAAGAGAATGTGCTTCAGGCAGAGGTTGGGGAAACGGTGCGCATTTTCTTTGGCGTGGGCGGCCCAAATAAGACCTCCTCTTTTCATGTCATCGGCGAAATATTTGACCAGGCATATAACTTTGGCTCCCTGACCAGTCCACCACTGACCAATGTCCAGACGGTAACAGTCCCCCCCGGTGGCGCCTGGATGGTAGAGTTTCAGGTAGATGTGCCCGGCACTTACATTCTGGTGGATCATGCGCTTAGCCGCTCTGAACGCGGTCTGGTGGGTTATTTGGTCGTTGATGGTGAGGAACAGCCGGAGATTTTCCATGAGGGTACGGCCGAACAGTAGCCATTCTTGATTTGGATCAAGGCCAAACGGTAGTCCAAGTGCTAGATTGTCTTTAGATAGAGATTACGCTGTGTACGGTATGGCCGGAGAAACGGCCGTTGCCATCACGACGAAAGGAGAATGCTTATGACCCATATCATCACCCGGCTATGTTTGCGCGATACAGCTTGTGTAGAAGTGTGCCCGGTGGAATGCATGATACTGGGGCAGCCGGAGCCGGAATGGCCCTGGCTGTATATTGACCCCGATACCTGCATTGACTGCGGTGCCTGCGTACCGGAATGTCCCTACGAAGCGATCTTCCCTGAGGAAGAGGTGCCGTTTGCTTATGAGGCACCGCCTGGCGTCTGGATCAATAATTCGAAAGAACTGTTACCAGACGGTCAGCCATTCGAAGGAGAAATTGATGGGAACACTGTCAAGCTGCTGAACGCCAAACAACTTCAAGGCGGCGAGATTCTAGACCTGACGGAAGACATCCAGCCAAACTATGATTTCTTTTCCGAAGGGCCAGGTTACGACGCCCTGGACATGTAGCCGAATTTAGGACTGTCGAATTTACTAAAGTTCGGCAGTCCTTATCTCTCGGGGGCTGCTTTGGTTATAATGGATTCAAAATCCAGGCCGCGCATGGCTTCCAGGGCACATTCCCAGGCGCCATCGTGACACAAGCCATCTGTGCTCGCATCTTCGTAAGCGGTGACTGCGGCTGAAAAGCAGCTATCACGCACGGCCGTTGCCAGCCGCCACAACTGTTCATGAACGGCGTTATTCTCGTGGTTGGCATTGCTGGTCATAAGAAGAGTTCCTTTTACAGGTTATCTGGCAATTTATCGCCATCCTCTGTCAGTTTTTGATCTGATAGTATCTAGCTTCTTTTCGAGAAGCAAACAAGAGTTGTATAAATGTCTATACGTCGTAAAACACCTGTCCAAGTTGACACAGTTGAACCAGCCGCCTGTTCGGTGGATTTACGATTGTCTATCTTGCGCAGGGTTCCGTTTTTTAGCGGTTTAGCTGAGATTGAGATTCGCAAAATAAACGAACAGTTTCGTGAATACGGCTTTCAGCCTGGTGAACCGATTTACTTCAGCGGTGAAACAGCGGCCGGCTTATATGTCGTGGCCAGCGGTCAGGTAAAATTACTGCGCCATTCTCTGGGTGGTCAAGATGTGCTGCTGGATATTCTCAAACCGGGCGATTATTTCGGGAGCCTTTCGACTTTAGTTGATGATGTCTATCCAGACACAGCACAGGCCCATACGGCCGTTTGCGTTCTCAGAATCAGCTCGGACACATTCCGAACTTTGTTGCAGCAATACCCCTCGGTGGCTCTGGCTGTACTGGACATTACGGCCAAACGATTACAGGAAAGTCAGGAAATTATTCATCGTCTCAGCACGGATTCTGTCGAGCAGCGCATCGCCGCTGTCCTCCTCAAACTGGCTCACAAACTGGGAGAAATTTCTGACGAAGGTATTCTCATTCAAATGCCGCTCTCCCGTGAAGACCTGGCCCAGATGACGGGCACGACCACCGAAACGGCCAGTCGTATTATCAGCCAATTGCAAAAAGAAGGCCTGGTTCACACCGGCCGGCAGTGGATGGCGATCACGAACAAACCCGGGCTGGAGAAGATTGCCGGTATCGCTGATACAGCCTGAACCGCCTCAACAACCCACTTCAACAACCTGAAGCCCCTAAAGACGAACCTTTAGGGGCTTCAACTTTTTTAGCCGGTTGCAGTTATTTGAGCCAGATCATGTAACGGCCGTTTCCTTTCCTATATCCTGACAATAAACATATTTTTATTCAAAAGGAGATGAAACGATGAAAACCTTACTCAGAAGTCAAGACCTGTCCTGCCCTTCCTGCGTGGCCAAGATTGAAAATGCGCTGCAGAAGTTAGACGGTGTCACCAACGCCAAAGTTCATTTCAATACCGGTCGTATTGAAATTGAGCACGATCCGGATGCCGCCCCAACAGCCAAACTGGTGCAAACTGTCCGCGAGACTGGCTACGAAGCAGCGGTGGCTGCATTTTAATCATAACGACCAGACAGTTCTGGACAGGGCTGCCTGGTCGTTGGGAGGTTTTGCACATGAAACAGTTACAAACATGGTGGCAGTCACCCAAACAGCGACGCCAACTATTAACAGCCATCTCTGGTCTGCTCATCTTGCTGGCCCTGGTCGGCAAATACCTGCTTAATCAAACAAATTGGCACAATGGTCTGATGGCCGCTGCCGCCCTGACAGCCGGTTCTGACATTGCTCTACGCGCCTGGCACAGTCTGCGCCAGCGCCACATTAGCATCGAACTGCTGGTCACAATCGCCACCGTTGGCGCCCTGGTCATCGGCGAATATTGGGAAGCGGCTGCTGTCACCTTTCTTTTCCTCTTTGGCGCTTATCTGGAAGCGCGTACGTTGGGTCAGACCCGCCGGATATTGCAGGGATTGTTGGAACTGGCTCCCACCACAGCCATTGTGCTGCGTGACGGCCGTCAAACGGAGGTCATGCCTCATGAAGTGCTGCCGGGTGAGATGGTATTGGTAAAACCAGGAACCAAAATACCGGTAGATGGCGAGGTGGTAGACGGCCGTTCTGCCGTGGACGAAAGTGCGATTACCGGCGAATCCATACCGGCGGAAAAGGTGTCGGGAACGGCCGTTTACGCCGGGACAGTGAATCAGGCCGGGTTGCTTAAAGTCAAAGCTATCGGCATCGGCGCCGATACCACCCTGGCCCGCATTATCCGTCGAGTGGAAGAAGCCCAGGAAGAAAAAGCACCCACCCAACGTTTCATTGAGCGCTTTGCCCGCTGGTATACTCCGTTTATCATTCTGCTCAGCGGGGCGGCAATCCTGGTCACCCGTGATCTGGATTTGGCGCTTACCCTGCTCGTCATCGGCTGCCCTGGCGCCCTGGTCATTTCCACGCCCGTCTCAATTGTGGCCGGCATTGGCCGCGCCGCCAAACGAGGTATCCTCATCAAAGGCGGGGAATATCTGGAAAATGCAGGTAAAATCTCTGCCCTGGCGCTGGATAAAACGGGTACTTTAACAGTTGGTCAGCCTGCTGTTACCGATGTCGTCGTCTTGCAAACGGCTGTCGCCGCGGGCGCCAATGGCGGAACAGATGTCATGGAAAGAGACAAGGAGCAGGTGCTTTACTGGGCTGCCATTGCCGAAGCCGGGTCAGAACATCCCCTGGCACAGGCAATTGTGGCCGCAGCGGATTCGGCCGACCCCATTCCGGTCGCAGATGAATTTGAGACCTTTACCGGTCAGGGGGTTCATGCCACCTATTTGGGGCATGAGATTGGTGTGGGTACAACAGACCTGATGGCGGACTTGGGTATTGCAGTCCCGACAACAGCGCAAAGGCATCTGGAAAAACAGCAGACGGAGGGGAAAACGGCCGTACTCGTCGCCCTCGATGGTTTGGTCATTGGTGTGTTGGGCATTGCCGACCAACTCCGCCCGACCGCGCCAGAGATGATGCGCAGACTGCAAGCGGCTGGACTCAAGAAGATCGTCATGCTGACCGGCGATAATGCCCGGACAGCCCAGGCCATTGCCGATGCCGCAGGTATACACGATGTCCATGCCGGACTTCTGCCGGAAGACAAGCTAAATATCATTCGCCAGTTACAAGCCGAGGGGCATGTGGTAGCCATGGTCGGTGATGGTATCAACGACGCGCCAGCCCTGGCTACGGCTGATATCGGCATCGCCATGGGCGCTGCCGGAACTGATGTGGCCATTGAAACGGCCGATATAGCCCTCATGACCGATGATCTGCTCAAGATCCCTGAAGCGTTACAGCTTTCGCGGGCGACGCTGAACAATATACGGCAGAATGTTGTCATTGCCCTGGTGACGGTGGCGCTGCTGCTGACTGGTGTTTTACTGGGCAAAGTTCATATGGCCGGGGGGATGCTGATTCATGAAGCTTCGGTGATGATCGTCATCTTGAACGGGATGCGGTTGCTCAGAACGAGAGAAGAGATTGAACCCGGTTCAAGTCTTCCCCGCTGAACAACTTAAATCATTCGGCTTGGAGTAATGGGACTATGAAAAATCTTGACAAAAAACATCACATTGTCATTGTTGGTGGCGGGTTTGGCGGACTAAATGCGGCCAAAGTCTTAAAAAAGCGTTCGTCAGTGCAAGTAACGCTATTGGATAAGCGAAATTTCCACCTGTTCCAGCCACTGCTTTATCAAGTAGCCACTGGCGGCCTCTCTCCAGGGGATATTACCTATCCGCTGCGGACAGTGTTGGCCGAAGCATCTAACATAGAAGTCCTGATGGGAGAAGTGGTAGATATCTTCCCTGACGAGCGCCGCCTCATACTAAGAGATGGCGAATTGAGATTCGACAGTTTAATTATCGCTGCGGGCGCTGCCAATCATTACTTCGGTCGAGAGGAATGGGCATCAGATGCGCCGGGCCTGAAAACTATCGAGGAAGCGCTTCATATTCGCAGCAAAATTCTCATGGCTTTCGAAGCTGCGGAACGAGAACCTGATCCAGAGGAGCAGCGAGCCTGGTTGTCCTTTGTCATAGTTGGGGGTGGGCCAACCGGCGTTGAGCTCGCGGGCGCCATCGTGGAATTGGCAAAGGGGACCCTTATGGGTGAGTTCCGCCATATTGAACCACAATCGGCCCAAATTGTGCTGCTGGAAGGGACCGAGCGGATTCTAAATACATTTCCAGCGGAACTGTCAATAAAGGCAGAAAATGCGCTGATTGCCAAAGGAGTTGATGTCCACACGAGTACGCTCTTGACAGAGATTGATGATAATCGGATACACCTTCACAACCAGGTGAACGGTGAAGAGACAACATTAAAAGCGCGCACCATTCTTTGGGCGGCGGGTACAAAAGCATCGCCTTTCGGCCGGGTGTTGGCCGAGCGCACGGGTGCAGCGTTAGATCGGATGGGACGGGTGGTTGTCAGCCCAGATCTATCGTTACCTGGTTATCCCAATATATTCGTTATTGGCGATTTAGCTCATTTTGCACACCAAACGAAAGAGCCTTTGCCAGGTGTGGCCCAGGTGGCGATTCAACAAGGCAAATATGCTGCTCAGGCTGTGCTGGCACGTCTAAACGACGAGCAATTAAAACCATTCCATTACAAAGACAAAGGAATTATGGCCGTTATTGGCCGGAATGCGGCCGTTGCCGATCTGGGTTCCCTTCATCTCAATGGGATAATCGCCTGGTTCATCTGGCTGTTTGTCCATATTAATTTCCTGATTGGCTTCGATAACAAGCTGCTGGTACTCATCCAATGGGCCTGGTCTTACTTCACCCGTAAGAGAGGAGCAAGGCTGATCACGGATCAAGAAACTAATCCCTCGACCTGAAATGAACGGTTGTACTAATCGCCCTTGGGGGTAGGAATCATTATAATTCCTGCCATGAAAACTAATCCCCCATTACCTGAGCAATTAATGCAACAAATAAGGGAAATCTCCTTCTTTAGCGAACTGGAAGAACCAACCCAGAGAGAATTAGCGCAATTGTCTCGCTGGCGTGAATATGACGCCGGCGAGGTTGTTGTGCTGGAAGGGGATGCCCATCCCGGTCTGTATTATTTGCAATATGGCTGGCTCAAGGTTGTCAAAACATCCCCGACCGGCCGGGAGTAAATTCTCCATTTCCTGGAACCGGGAGACACCTTCAATTTCATTGTCATCTGTGAGTGATTGATATGAACACGAAACGATCGAAAGCTGCGGCCATTATCGCCTGGATTATTGGGGGAATGGCTGTCTTTGCCGGGGGGCGGGTGCTGCTGGGCACACCGCCAGTTTATTATGTGATTGATTGGCTGCCGATCTATAACTTCGTCGTTGGGCTAATGACTGTGTTGCTAACGGCCGTTCTCATCTGGCAGAACGGCCGTTATTTGTTGTCAGTGAGAATTGTTACTCCCACCGCTGCCCCCTGGCCCAACTGCCTGTTATGATTATGATCGCCAGTAATTGTTGGCCGCGGCGATTGTTTGGAAATTGATGGCAATTACCTGGGATGCGGCCGTTAACGAGTCCGCGTTCTCGGCATAATCAGGGCGCAGCCGGTGCAGCACCTCAACATCGGGCTGAGTGTATTTAACACCGCGCCGGCTCAATGTGATCGCCAGTTCAAATCCTTCCTGAGGTGTCTTTGTCATGAGAGATGGCAGCCATATTTCGTCAGTCATAATGAAATTCTCCTTTTGGGGTTTACTTTTGGGGTTTACTCTGGCAGCAATACCGCTGCTTCAAGCTCGATTGTTTTAGGGAACAGAATGTTGTTTTCTAAATGGATGTGTTTCTTGGTTGCCGCCTCAAATTCCTTTAGTAGCGCATAGAGGGTCTGGAAGGTGGGGCAGGCATCCTCTGGTGGCGTATAACTGTTGCTTTGTGTTGCAATTTTGTGTAATGTATCCCCAGTCTCATCATGTTCCGCTTCCATTGTTGCTATCAGCTCCCGGGCTGAGCCAAAGGGCGGCAAAGAAGGAGTGCTGCCTTCTGCCTGGCCGCGTACCAATCGTTTAATGTAGGGGAACAGCAGCAGTTCTTCTTTCTGCATATGTTGGGCCAGTTCGCCGCGCACCGCAGGCCACAATCCGGCAATGGTGCGGGTTTCAGGATGGGTTTCGCCATGCACATTGGCAACCGTTTCGATAGTCTCGCTCAGTTGAGGCAGCATTCCCTTGGTATAGGTATGGAATTGGTTAACGATATAATCAGCCAAAAAGTCTAAAGACCATTGATCATACCGCTCGCCACTACCCGGTGCTTCAGTAACCTGGGCTACTTCCTGCAAGATGGTGTCGGGGCTAACGCCGTGCTCTGCACAGGCTTCGCCGACCGATTTTTGTCCGCCACAGCAGTAATCAATGCCATATTTCTCGAAAACGGCCGCTAATCGGTAATCGGCCGTCACCCAGGCACCTACAGGTTGTTCTGCTTTCAGATGGGATAAAGTATTTACTGTCATTTCATTGTCCTTCTATTGTTGGTGTTATTGTGCCGGAACGGGGTAAACATAAGCTCATTTAGCGTCCGCGTCTGATACCGACAATGCTGCATTTAGCTTAAGGATCAGCTCATCCAGGTCTTCCACATGGCAGCGTTCCGGGGTCTCTTTGAGACGTATCTGCCTGGTAAAGAGGGTACATTCTCTGGTTGGATTAACCCCATGCTGCTGGAAAAGCTCAATCGCTCCCGGAACCTGGTCTAGCACCTCGAAAACAGTCATCTCGCTGGTAATAGTAGGCTGGATCATGTTTATTCCTCCTGCAAATAAGCTGACAATTCAACTATGCTTTTTGTTTAATCGTGTGCTTGTTTAAAACAGCGTCGTCATATAGTTGACTGGTCGTTATGCCAGACTCGGTTCCAGATAATCCACCAGATCAAATTCATCCACTAACTGCCAGACCCAGTCTGAGACACGCTGCGGTGACTTATCGCTTTCATTATCTTCGTCCAACGCCAGACCTAGAAATCGACCATCCTTTACGCCCTCTGAATGGGTGAACTCATATCCTTCTGTAGATGTAAACCCAACTATTTCTGCACCCGTGTCAGCGAACTTTTCAGCCAAAATACCAATCGCATCACAGTAGCTATCAGGGTAGCCATATTGATCTCCCAGGCCAAAAATAGCCACTTGCTTGCCAGATAAGTCCAACGTAGCTAATTCGTTGTATGCTTTATCCCAATCAGCTTGTAATTGACCGATATCCCAGGTGGGGCAACCAATAATTAAGTGTTTATATTGCTGTAGGGTGGTGATTGGCACATCAGCAATGTTGTGTACGGTGAGCAAGTCGGGGGCGACAAGTTTAAATTCTTCTACAAATAATTTGACAACGATTTCTGTAAAACCAGTATCGCTGCCATAAAATAAACCAATTGGGGTCATAGCGCACCTCCATTAATTTTTGACCATCTGTTTACAGCCTACCAGAGGAGATAACGGCCGTATATGATCTAGATCAAGTAGGGCGTTTTATTGAACGCAAACGGAGGAATACGCCATGACAATATAAAACGAACTCAAGAGCGTCGGCCAACCCAGCCCGGTTCGCGTACATGCTCCTCATGCAATTTACTCTGCCGTGCCCGCAAGATTGCTCCTCGGCTCAGATAGCCTACCAGCTGCTGCGGCGCTTCACGCCTGACAACCGGCAAACGGCCGATGTCATGCGCCAGCAGCTTGTGCAGGGCATCATGCAGCATCTCGTCTGGATACGTAACGACGAGCAGTTGCGTACCCGCCTGGCAGACAGATAGCGATTCCCCAGAGGTTGTTTCCAGCGCCCGTAATAAATCACCGCGTGTAATGATGCCTGATAAACGGCCGTGTTCGTCAACAATAGGAAATGCCTGATGGCGCACATAAGCCGCTTCTCCCTGAGCGATATGGTCGGCCAACTGCTGTACCGTCAGGTCACTTGGCAACGTCATGGGCACAGGATCCATCATCGTACCGACAGACACTTGCTGTAAGACATCAGCTTCATACTCCTGCGGGACACGCAGTCCACGCCGGGCTAACTTCTCGGTCATAATCGTATTGCGCATCAAAACCAGAGCTACGCCATCAGCAATCACACAAACCAGCATCAAGGGCAAAATCGCATGGTAATCTTGCGTAATTTCAAAGGCAAAGATAATGAAGGCAAAGGTAGCACGTGAGGCCGAGCCAAAAACAGCGGCCATCGCCGCCAAAGCAAACGCCCCCGGTGCCAGATTCAAACCAGGCATCATGTTGTTTAAGATAATGGCGAATGCGCCACCCATTGCAGCCCCAGACATAAACATCGGAGCCAGCAAACCACCAGAGGTACCCGAACCGAGTGATACTAACAACGCCAATGTTTTGAAAATCATAAGGGTGAGCAAAATGTTGAGCGGAAGCTGGTTGTTGAGAATTTCCGAAATTGTATCGTAGCCAACGCCCAACACTTGGGGGACAAAATAACCAATGATCCCCAGCCCAAATCCGCCAATAACCGGCAGCCAAAATTCGTTAACCGGCAGCCGCTCAAATAAATCCTCAGTCCAATAAAAAACACGGGTAAAGCCGACAGCAACCAGCCCACATAAAAGACCCAGCAAAATATAAAAGGGAAGGGCGCGGGGAATACCAAAGTCGGAAATGGTGACTTGAAAAAGTGGGCCTTGTCCCAACAAGGGCATCCGAACGGTTGTAGCCACAACGGTGGCAATGACAAGGGGAATAAAAGAACGAGATTTGAATTCAAACAAGAGAAGCTCAATTGCCAAAATGACGGCCGCAATGGGAGTGTTAAAGGTGGCGGCCATACCGGCGGCGGCACCACAAGCCAACAGCACTTTTCTTTCAACGGCCGTTGTCCGAACTATTTGCCCTAAAATTGAGCCTAACGCGCCACCCGTTTGGATGATTGGCCCTTCTGCGCCAAATGGGCCGCCTGTGCCAATAGCAATGGCTGTCGCTATTGGTTTGAAGACGGCCACACGCGGGCTAATCCGGCTGCGATTTTCTAACACAGCCTCCATTGCCTCTGGAATACCATGCCCCTTAATTTTGGGCGTACCGTATTTAGCCATTAAGCTAATGACAAATCCGCCAATAGCCGGAACAACCAACATCCATAAACCAATCGGGTTGCTGTCTAAATCTGTCAGTTCAGTCGAAACCTGTTGGAAAAAGACCAGGTTCCATAACAACCCAATCAGGGTAAACAAGGCAAATGCTACCAATCCAGCCACCACACCAATAATGGCCGCCAGAATAGAGATATGAAACATACGAAAGGAATTTTCTGGACGAGTTCCAAATGTTCTCCAGGAATTTAAGTTCAAACGATCAATCATTTTTTCCTCACTTAACAGTAATTTTTGACAGGCATTATATATCGTATTGCGATATTTTTCTACAAGCGATTTGGCAATAAAGCAAACGCCAGATAGAGTAGGGAAACAAGAAATCAGGATAGGACAATGGCACGACCCATTAGCAAAAAAGAGTATGAAATGTTAGCGACCTTTCGTTATGCACTGCGGCAGTTTCTCCGCTTCAGCGAAACGGCCGCACGCCAGGCTGGCATCACACCGCAGCAACACCAGGCAATCCTGGCAATTGCCGGCTTTCCCGGCCAGGATCAGATAACGGTTAGCGAATTAGCAGAGCGTCTGCAAATTCGTCATCATAGTGCTGTAGGATTGGTAGATCGTCTGGTCGCACAAGACCTGGTGATGAGGGAACCAGGAAAGGCAGACAGGCGTGAGGTTTATGTCTCTCTCACACCTCAGGGGAATGACATATTAGCACAACTTTCGGCCGCCCATCGTCAAGAACTGCGCCGTATTGGGCCGCAGCTGCATTTGCTGTTGGAACAGCTAACAGGCGAGGATGTGCTGTCTTAAGCCATTGTTTGAATACGGTTTTCTGTCACTTTGTTCTCACAAGATGGGGATTATTCTTCCAGCTTATTTTCTTCATCGCACAGTTTACAGTCCAACTTGTGACCAAGAAATCGCTCCCGCCCTGTTTCTGTAAGCACCCATGGCCGGTTGGTAAGCGGTGGATTATGGCGCACGTGCTGCCGATGACTACAGGCCAGAATCGCCCGCCAATCGCCAACCTCATCCTGGTCAAAACCGATAATCGCTTGTTTCACAGCATCCTTAACGCTGGCTGGCTGCTGCGGGTCGAAAACCAGCCAGATGAATGATGAGGCCAATAAATGTACCGAGCCAGGCAATCAAAGCGATGTAAATGAAATAGCGGGGAATGACCATGAGAAAGGGTAATTCTAATGCCTGTGACAGACGAATGGTGCAGGCCGTGTACATCCCCAGGGGGAAGACCATTCCCCAATACTGGGGGTCATATGTCAGTGGATATCGTTTGTAGAGATGACGCCAGGCGCCCAAAATAAACAGCAGTGGAATCCACCAGGTTCCTGCGGACCAGAAAAAAAGCGTAAAACCTTTGAGGAAAGGCAATATGTCTGTAAGAAAAGACCAATGATCGGCATTAAGAATAAGGGTCGAACCAGCCAGCGTGGTGATCGCCACAGCTCCCATATTAATCCAGTAAGGCGGTGTCAGGGCAGCGGTCGTCAGGGCTACAAATGTGAAGCGGTAAAAGATCAGGGTGATAATGCTCAGATAGAGCATACAGCCCAGCAAATACATGCAGAGTGTAAAGAAAAACCCAGCCTCCGGCGGATTTTCCATGGTGGCCAATAATATGGTTCCTAAAATGGCAATGGACTGCGTGGCCACGGTGGCAATGAGCCAGGCACCGTTGATTCCAGTCTCCAGGGTGGGTTTATCACTGCGGGTGATTACGGCCGTAAAAAACGCATACATGATCACAAACCACAAAACAATCCCCAAACCCCATAACCACCAGGGTATTCCCTGGCTGCCAGCAACCACCAGCAGCTGCGTACCCAACACACAAGTCCCGGCAATTAACGTGAAAAAACCAGGGCCACGTGCATGATTTTTCATATCATCCAACAGACGGGGAAAATAAAAAAAGAGCCGCCACAGCGTCAGCAGGCATAAAAGCAGATAAGCGATGACATTGATAACCAACAAAGCATTGGCAATCCACACCATTTGCAGCAAAAAGGCAGCTATAGACACAATGCCCGTTGCCATCACCAGGGCAAAATAACCGGGGAAGAGATTTGCCGCATCAGCAGCCAGCCGCTGCCGATTTAGACCATTACTTTTCAAGGCCATACAGATACCAAAGCAGACCGATATTCAAGCCCAGACAGATTAAACTGGCAATAGCCGCCGGCCACAAGATGGCTCTGTCACCCCCTAGAAACGCATTCATCGTGGCCGTAAATAACCACAATTGCAAAATAATAATAACAACGACGACAAAGAGGATTCCGGTGGCAATGGTCATGCGCTGGGAACGGGCAAAGCGGGATTTGCGTTTCATACCATTCTCTTCTCAATACCAGTGGCTATCACGTTGCCATTTTGTATCTCTAATGTGACGCGGGCTAACGGCCGTTGTGGTGGCCCCGATAACGGCCGTCCTGTCAACATATCAAATACCCCATCGTGGCAAGGGCAGTGCAGTTCGAGATCGTCTACAGCCGGAATGACAGGGCAGGTGAGATGGGTGCATTGCTGTTCATAAGCCACAAACGTTTCTTCGTTAACGCGCACCAACAGGCGCGCCGGACTGCCCTCTGGGTAATGGAAAATGAGCGAACCGCCCACAGGCACATCAGCAACGGCCGTTATCACTTGTGAGGCTGGTGGCGATGTTTGCTGCTGCACAAAGTCAGAAACCAGAAAGGCCACCTGGCCGGTGCTAAAAGCAGCACTGGTAAGCAGTAAAAATTTGATGAACTCGCGCCGTGACAGATATTCATCCTGCGGCCAATCAATGGGAAAATCTTTGCGCCAACGCGGCTGCTCTTCGGGGGAACGGCCGTCTGGCGGCACTGTCAATTGTTCAGACTCTTGATCCGTCATCATTCATATCCTTCATGCTTCAATATCTCTAGTTTCCGCTAACGCGGCATTGACAAAAGACTTTGAGCCCTAACTCAAAGTAGTGAACATTAAAAAATCGGTCGTAAAACCGTGTCAAATTGATATGAATGATTAAGGGGGTGCTTTTTGCCGCCGATGCGCCGCCACTCCCTTGGGTAAATGGGCGGTAACTGACGCCTTTTTGCAAAGTTGGGGGTCAGATAGGGCATCTCTAGGAAATAATGTGCCGGATAAGACCCGCCGCAAGCGGCCCGATGTTTTTTTGGGCGTCTATCCCAGAAACCGGTGGGCATCGGGGGCAAGACAGCCGCCAGATAGGTCAAGACGTTGGCCAGCAACAGCGCCAATTCCGGCAGCCGGCAGCAGGATTCTGGCGCAAAGACGAATTGGCGGTGTAAGCCCAACATTTGCTTGGCCACCAACGGGATTTGCTCCACTGGCCAGCGGTCCAGGTAGAGACAGAAGATGGTCAACGGTGTCGCTTGGTGCAGATTGGTACCCAAAACCAACGGCTTGTCATACAAGGGGTCGCAGAAAACCCAAACGATGAAGGTCTCTGGCGCTTCACCGGGTTTGTAATCCGACGGAATCAAATCGACCCAGCCCTGAACCACAATGTCCCGTCCCTGAAACTGAAACGTCTCGGTTTTGTCTGGTGGCGTGGCTGCGAGCGCCCGCTGCCGATGAGTTCGGGGCAATGGTCGGACTTTCTCGCCCCATTTGGGTCGGCAACCACGTCCTTTGTAGGGCGGGAGGTAATCACGGCGTCCCGTGCTGTTGAGCGCCATCCGAATCACGTATTGCGGCATCCCAATGGCCTGCATGTCACTGATTTCCACACCGGCGTCCACAATAGCCACCTCGTTCGGCTCCAGATGATATCGGACCCAACGTAGGGTATCGGCTTTGAGCTGGGCCTCGCTGCGGCCGGCTTTACGGGTGCGAATAATGCGCCGTAGGAGCGGAATTCGTTGTCCATCAACCTGGCCGACTTGACACACCACACCCAGCCCAATGCCACACAAAGCACGGCCAGCCAGGCTATGGAATAGCTTGCCCGACCAGCCTTTGAGTTTGAAGCGCCAAAAGGCGGTCCAATCGACGGCAACCGGCCGATATCCTTCATATTCATGGCTTTGCCAGTGCCCGTCGGCCAGAACATAGTGGCGCCAGTGGGCAAGACAGTCATTGATGCCCCAGACACCATGTCGAAAGGCGTTCCAAATCCGCCGGCTTTCTTCTGGCGTGAAGCCATTGGCCTTCAATGCGGGGAAGATGGCGCCACGGCTTTGCAAAAAAGAGCCGTTTAGAATCGTCCACATCAATTGTAAAAGGGCGAGATTCGTACCCATCGGTACGGTTTGTACGATAATTTGTAAAACGTGTATAGTGTGCGTGATGGCGATTGACATGACCCCTTCCTTGTAGATTTGAGCACCTACAATTATGGGCGTGTCAGTTGCCATCGTCACCTATCACTTAGCGGAAACGAAAGAATATACATATTTGCCAATAAAGCATCTTCCACAGGAGCCATCGTTTGTGGCTCAGGGGCCTGATAAAGGGAGGCGGCCACATCTATCAAATTGATTGGTGTTTCGCGGGGCACCATCATGTTAACTTTGGTTGTTACCGTTTGATTACCAAATTGAAAGCTGTTGAGAGGATGAGAACGGGGTCGCAGCCGCTCAATTTCTTCTCGCGTACCATAAAACAATGCCTGGCTGGGACAAACGGAGGCACACATTGGCTTTAGCCCCACTGAGGTGCGATCATGGAGACCAGGACAAAGTGGGGGCTAACAGACCGGTCGATTTCCAAGTTGCCCATCAACTAAAGCCCCAGTATTTGCCATCCCCGGATACCATTCGCAGAATTTATCCCTCAGATCGTCATTCAGCGTTTGCGTTCTCACCTGCAAAAGCGTGTGGGCCCCTTTCTGTGTCCAGCGCATCTGCTGTTTCTTGACCATGCGCCGACTAATGACCTCATTGACAGTAGATTCCACAAACGCCGTTGAAATGGGTTCTCCATAACGGTGGCGTTCGCCATAATTGGGGATAAACGGCCGATTGTTTTCAATGTATGTGTGCAATTCTGACAGCGACTTGGTGAAACGGGCATACCGGTCTGGGTTGGGCGTCTCTTCTGGTTCAATCCAGGACACATCCTCGTATAACCAGGAGATCTTCTGCAAGGCATGAAACGTATTTCCGTGCCAGAGATACCACTTAATCTTCTCCAGCTGGGTTTCGGCATCCTTGAGGTCCTCCAGCGAGGTAAAGGACTTAGCCATTTGTTTAAGTGTGGTTATTCGCATCGTAATGTGAAACCAGTCCAGAATATATTCGGCATAGGGCACGAGTTGATCCTGCAAGTTTCGTACCGTATCACCCCCATCAGACAAAAAGGTGATCGACTGCCGCATTGATAACCCTTGCAGTTTCAAGGCTTCGATCAAATGGCGCTGGGGCCGCTCTTCATATTGATGTACAAACGCAAATCGCTTGGTATCGCCATCATCAGGAATACTTTTCCCGACAATGGCTTCAAACCAACCGGCTTTTCGGTTATCGCCATCACGAGCATGGATGTAGCCGCCATCTATCCCCACCGTTAGAGGCGATGCCGGTTCAGGCATCTGGTCCCACAGCATTGGTATGCCATAGAAATAGGGTTCCGGCTCATCAGGCATATCGCTTTCCAAGCGTTCGGCCGTTTCCTGGGTGTGACGGCGGATTGTCATCGTGTTGGCTGTGAGTGGCAACGCCTCTTCCAACAACTTAACGGTAAGACCATAAGAAGCCAGCGAGGCCCATTTGCTCTGAAGGTATTTCAATTCTGGTGTTGTTCGTTCTGGGAGGTGATGGGCCAGAGGCGTGACGCTTTTGGTTGCTTGTGGTTGGCATGAACAGGTATACAGACGAGGATTGGGTAAGTTCAATTTGCCGAAAATCGTGCGCATCACCAACCGTTTTGTATCTTTCCGGCCACGTTGTTTGTGACAATGGGGACATCTTTTACTTTCCTTGTTAAAGGCTTGCACCTGGTGATCCACCATCTGCTGTTGAATTCCCGCCAAAAGCTCTTTGCCTTCGGCCAGACTCATCCCCAATGTGGCTGGTGACAGTGACTCTCGAGACAAACAGCCCACTTCTTCAACAATCTGGGTGGTTTCTCCATCTTCATGCTCGACGATTATCTGGACACGAAATTTCATCAGACCTTGTCCTCCTCTGGTATTGTAAACAGCTCTTTGAGTTTCTGGTTTGCCTGACGTCGGTCAAAGCGATCAATATTAAACCAGTAATTCAGCCGTTTAAATTCTTCCCGATAATCCCACCAGGTCTCTTCCAAATCAGGGTCACTCATGATCGTTTGCAGGCGTTCCAGGATAAAGAACGGTGAGTAATGCTGCTTGAGTTCCATAAAACGCCAGGCCCCACCACAATCTTCTATTGGAGCAGTTCGTTTGCCGGCAGAACAGTAAGGGTAGAAACGTTGGGGGTCGAGGGGCAGTTTGGCTTCAATTCTGATCTTCAATTGCCAATCGTCGAAGTAATTGTATTCGTAAACAAATGTCTCGTTGAGACGAAATTGAAAATGGTTCAGAGTGACCTTGTAGGGATTATCCATGAATCCCATTGTGCCGATACGCCCGATGCCATAGCGCTTGCCGCGGATCAGGAAGTGATGCAAATGAACATCGTACCAGTCCATCAGTATCTGCATGATTTCATGTAAATCAGCAATCGTTGTATCATCGCGCACCAGGATGCGCCGCCAAACCATTGGGCTGATACTTTTCACGTAAATCCTGAGTTGATAAACGGAGGCTGAATCGATCTGGCTCATGAGGGAATCCTATTCATTACTACAGAAACATATGTTAAAATCAAGGTGTCGTTGATATAAAATACACCAAGAACTATAGCAACGCCAGACTGAAAAAAGCACAAAATCTATGTTTTCTTGGTTATGAGGCGAAATGGGGCAGAAAATCGTTGGCTACATACGCATTAGCACTGACAAGCAGGATTTGGATAAACAGCGTCATCTCCTGCTGGAATATGCACGAAAAGAACGTTTGATCATTGACGAATTCATTGAAGCCGAGGTCTCATCACGTCAGGATACGGGAGCGAGGCGCATTGATGAATTGCAGACCAAACTCCAAAATGGAGATACGCTGCTTGTTGCAGAACTGAGCCGCTTGGGTCGTGAGATGCTCCAGGTGCTCAATATTATCAATGACCTCAGCAAAAAAGGGGTAAAACTCACATTTGTCCGTCAACCAGAGTTATCCACAACGGGATCGCATGGCAAACTACTGTTGGCCATTTACAGCTATTTCGCTGAAGCAGAGCGGGAGTTCATCTCGATGCGGGTGAAGCAGGGGCTGGCGGCCGCCAGAGCAAAAGGAGTGAAACTGGGCCGGCCAAAGGGCAGCCGCAACAAGAGGCGGGTGCTTGATCCTTATCGCGACGAGATTTTGAAATATTTGCAAAAAGGGATCGACCTGGCCAGTGTCCGCAAGCTGATTAATCCTGAACTGGAACGGCCGATTTCATACAACTCATACAAGTATTTTGTCGAGCATGACCCTGAGTTAGTAACTGCGTGGCGAGAATAGCGGTTTGAAGGAGTAGCGATGAAAACCCCGGTTTTTCAATTCAAAATCACCATGTTAGGGATTCGGCCGCTCATCTGGCGGCGCTTTCGTGTTCATAACGATATTTCTTTTCGGCAGCTTCATAACATTGTGCAAATCGTCATGGGCTGGGAAAACTACCATCTCTTTTCCTTTTCCTTGGGATGGAATCGCTTTGTTCAGTCTGAGATGGCGCTAGAGGATAAATCGGCTTCGCATCGATTGAATGAATTTATTCAACGCGAAAACACGATCATGGGTTACGAGTACGATTTTGGAGATTGCTGGCAACATGAACTTGTACTGGAGAAGATTCTAACTGCGTCTCGTAAGCCGGTGCCGCTCTGTACGCATGGTCGTCGTGCCTGCCCGCCAGAAGATTGTGGTGGAGTTTGGGGATATATGGAGTTGGTCAAGGCCATGAAAGCCCGGCGCGGACGTCGTTATCGGGAATACAAAGAATGGTTGGGGGGATATTTCAACCCAGACGAATTTGACATTGAGGATATCAACAGGCTGTTAGCCGATCCGGAGATGTGGGATTAGGCTTTGTATGGGCAATACAATTTGCCCCCACTTTGTCCTGGTCTCCTAAACTTCCGCCCCAGGATGCCGATAGCGTCGCAAAAATTGTCAGGATAGTCATACTGATCCCCCAGGCCAAAGATGTTGGAGTGTGCTTTATAGCTGGCGCTCCGTTTGTCCATGAAGCAATCGTTTTTGATAGCGCAGTCTGGAATGGGTTGGCTGTATATGATCTGGATCAAGTTCCACTCCAGGCGGTGTTCGCTTTGCCTGGTATCTAATCCACTTGATCTAAATCAAGGCCAGCCGGTTGCCCATCGTTTATCCTGAGATCATGGAACGAAACAGCTACGGCTTGAAGGAAATGAATCATGGTTGAAGAAATATGGCTTCCCCAAATTGACAAGGAGCTTTGCACTGGTTGTGGAGATTGCATTGTTACCTGCCCTACAGATGCTCTGGAACTGGTAGGCGGCACGGCCGTTATTGCCGATCCATCCGCCTGCAACTACTGCGCCGACTGCGAAACCATCTGCCCCGTTGATGCCATCGCCTTGCCCTACCAGATTGTCCTGGAGTCTGACTTATGACCACATTGATGCAAACATTTATTATCACCGAAGAGATGGTCTTGGCGGCTATCAAAGCGGTCATTGACCCGGAACTGGGTATCAATATCGTTGACCTGGGTCTCATTTACAGTGTGGATATTGAGGAAGACGGCCGTATTACCATCACCATGACGCTCACCACACCTGGCTGTCCCCTTCACGCCAGCTTTGCCCAGGAAATAGAGCGTGTGCTGTGGCAATCCATTCCCGACTTAACCAGCGTGTATGTGGAGCTGGTTTGGGATCCCCCCTGGAACCCGATCATGATTTCCGCTGAGGGTCGTACCGCGTTAGGTATTGACTAATTTGGAGAGAATAAAATGGATACGACAAAAGATGCTGTTTTTCGCGCTTTGCGATCCGTAAATTACCCTGGTTTTTCCCGTGACATTGTCTCTTTTGGCCTGGTACACGGCGTTCTCATGGAAGGCACAACGGCCCGCATTGGCCTGGTCACCGCCCATCTGCCCCTGGAAATACAGCAGGAAATAGCGGAAGAGGCGACTCGCGCCGCGCTTATGGTTCCTGGCGTAGAAGACGTGCTGCTGCAAATTGGCAAACCGCCACAATCACAGAAGGTACGCAGCGGTGTGCCTACTCCAGAAGAAATCCCCGGTATTTTACATGTGGTTGCAGTTGCTTCAGGAAAAGGCGGTGTGGGCAAAAGCACCGTCGCCGTCAATCTGGCGGCCATGCTGGCGCAGTCAGGGCTGCGTATCGGTTTGTTGGATGCGGATATTCATGGCCCCAATGTGCCGCGTATGCTGCGCTTAAAGCAGTTACCCCCGGCCGAAAATGGCAAAATCCAACCAGCTGAGGCGTATGGTATTAAAGTGATGTCGCTGGCATTTGCCGGAGACGATGCACCCGCCATCTGGCGCGGACCGATGATTGATAAAGCGATCCAACAGTTTCTACATGATGTGGCCTGGGGTACGCTGGATGTATTGGTGGTGGATCTACCACCCGGTACGGGTGATGCCCAACTCTCATTAACCCAACGTATCCCGGTCGATGGGGCGATTATCGTTTCTACACCGCAATTGGTGGCGTTGGATGATGCCCGTAAGGGAATTGCCATGTTTCAAAAAGTAGGTGTACCGGTACTGGGGTTGGTTGAGAATATGAGTTATTTCTGCTGCCCGGATTGTGGCAGCAACCATCATATTTTTGGTCACGGCGGGGCGACCGCCCTGGCTTCAGAATTAAATCTGCCGCTGCTGGCTGAGATTCCCCTGGAACCGCTTGTCCGTGAAGATGGCGACAGCGGCTTACCGGCAGGGCTGGATCCAAATTCAAACGCACGCCATGCTTTTCATGGTTTAGCAGAGACGATTAGTGAACGACTCGGTATCTTCCGGGCCATAGAAGAGGTGATGAGATGAGCACTTTTCAATCTTCAATCCCTGTCACTGCTTCAACGAGTCTGCTAGATAAGTATGTACTGCCTAAAGTGGCACTGACAGTAATCACCATCGCCTCATTTATCGGTACCTGGCTGACTATGAGCACTCACGGTGTCGGCACCTGGTTTCAAGTGGTTACGCGCTGGCTGCACCTGATCAGCTTTGCTGCTCTGGCGGGGGGATTTATGTGGAAAGGGCTGTTTACGCATCCGGCGCAAAAACAGGCACAGCAGCCCTATTTCACCCAGTTTACGGCCGCTTCCTTTGCCCGTTTTCGGCGATTAACGCAGATCGTGCTGCCGATTTTTGTGTTAACTGCCGTTTACGACCTGTTCCGTTTTGCCAGTTGGGGTGTGGGTTGGTTGGTGGCAGCAGAAGTTTGCCTTCTGGCCATCATTGTGCTGACTATCGGTATTGACGCATACGGCCGTCGCCCGGAAGATCCGTTTGCCCAACGCAGCCTGGCCCGGTTCATCCTCTTGCTGCTGCTGCTGGATGCTGCGGTACAGGCTGGCTTTGACGTGATGTTAGCACAGGGTGGGGGGCTGCAACCGTGGTTCGTACGCTGGCTGCACCTGGCCGCCTTTGGTCTCTGGTTTGGTGGAGCCGTATGGAACATCTTCATCACCGTTCCGGCGGCGCGAGGCATTGTTTCCCTGCCCGTGGTTGTCGCTGCCAGCCAGCAGTTGGAACGGTTTAGGATAGCGGTACGGGTCATCTTGCCAACGCTGATCGTCACCGGTTTTATCCAGGCCTATCGCTATGTTGGTTTCAATCTCCATGCGCTGACGGCCTCGACCTTTGGCTGGCTAATCCTGACAAAATTATTGTTAATCGGCGTCCTCATCATAGTCTTTCTGACATGCCCCATGTGGCGGGCTTGCTCCCCCATTTCAGGCATGTGTAAGCTTGATGATTTGTACGTCAAGGAGCATAAATAATGACTGTTGAGACCATGACCCCAGCCACACAAATATTGGATAATCGCGGCAGCAATTGTGCCGCCGGCTTTATCAAACTATTGGAAATGATGGATATGCTTTCTGTGGGGGAAACGCTACGCATTTTAAGCACAGACCCGGCCTCACAGCGTGAACTGCGTGAATGGACAGACCGGTCCGGGCATACGTTAGTGGCAGCGAACAAGAGCGGCCCGATATGGCATCGTGAATACCACTATTTGATTCGCAAGGAGGCGTCATGAACCAGATAGAAGCGATTACCTTGGCTATGTCAGCAGCAGCAGCGGCCCAATTCCGACCGAATGGTTTCGCCCAAATACGACCGGATGTTCAGGCTTATCTGGCATTGAAACGAGTGTTGGCAGATAAGTATCCGGCCGTGAGCCGAGACATACTCGATGTCGGGCCAGCTTCGGCCGAACGTCAGACTGTCCTTAAAGCGCAGTTACAGCAGGCCGAGGTTGAAAAAGACACGGCTATCCTGCGCCAGGCGAGGCAGCTGTTAGCGTTTCTTTTACAACATGATTCCAAATCGGCAACGGCCGTTTTTGCAACCGTGGCTGATTTACAAAACGCATTAAAAATTCTTACAAAACATTTGGAGATAGTAGAACATGAACAACGAAACAATTTTAGACATCCGCACCATTCCCCCCATGCAGCGACACCCGCTTATCTTTGACCAGTTTGAAGCCCTGGCTAGCGATGAAAGCTTCATATTAGTCAATGACCATGACCCGAAGCCCCTTTACTACCAGTTTCAGGCCGAACGAACAGATCAATTCACCTGGGACTATTTAGAGCAAGGGCCACAAGCGTGGCGGGTACGCATTGGGCGGCGCTAAACCCGCAGCCAGGATGATTCACCTGAAACGCGCTTATGACGCGGTTGAACTGGCCGACGGACGGTGTTTTCTGGTGGATCGTCTTTGGCCCCGAGGCATCAAAAAAGAAGCATTGGCTCTGGATGGCTGGCTGAAAGAAGTGGCTCCCAGCGATGAACTGCGCCGCTGGTTCGATCATGATCCGCAGAAGTGGTCACAGTTCCAGCAGCGTTACCGGGATGAACTGAAGGCGAATCCGCAAAGTTGGCAGCCGCTGCTGATCGCCGCGAACGAGAGTGACATCACGCTTGTTTACAGCGCCCATGACAGGGAACACAACAATGCAGTTGTCCTCAAAGCTTTCCTTGAGGAGCAGATTACCCAATGACACGACCTGTCCCCCCACAAACACGCCGCCGTTACTGGCAGCGGGCGCCGCTGATGTTTTTGGCAGCGCTCGCGCTGCTGGCCGGGCTGTGGGCCGGACTGCTGCGCCTGGGCTGGCAGCTGCCGCCGCTTTCGCTGCGTCTGCCAGCCCAGCATGGCCCGCTGATGGTATCCGGCTTCTTGGGTACGCTGATCAGCCTGGAGCGAGCGGTGGCCTTGAGTCAGAATCAAAACGGCCGTCGTATCTACTACCTGGCGCCGCTGCTGGCCGGATTGGGCGCGGTGGCCCTTTTTTTTGACCTGCCAACGGCCGTTCCACGCGGTTTGAGTACATTAGGGGCATTGGGGCTGGTACTTATCTTCGTCGTGATTTACCGTTTGCAGCCAACCACAGACCATTTGGTTATGGGAATTGGGGCGCTGCTGTGGCTGGTGGGCAATGGACTGTGGCTGGCCGGACGGCCTGTCTATCAGGTAGTTCCCTGGTGGGCCGGTTTTCTGGTGTTGACCATTGCCGGTGAGCGCCTGGAACTGGCGCGGGTGCTGCTGCATAAGAAATCTACGCGGCAGGCGTTTGTGGGCGTAACGGCCGTTTTCCTGGCGGGACTCCTGCTTTCTCTGTTCACCTTTGATGCTGGCGTGCGCCTGGCCGGATTCGGGTTGACCGCTCTCGGTTTGTGGCTGCTGCGCTTCGACATCGCCCGGCGCACAATCCGGCAAAAAGGATTGACCCGTTACATTGCCGCCTGTCTGCTGCCCGGGTATGTCTGGCTGATTGTTAGTGGTTTGTTGTGGCTCATCTATGGCGGCCAGACTATGGCCGGGCCGATTTATGATGCCCTGCTGCACACTATCTTTCTCGGTTTTGTCTTCTCCATGATTTTTGGTCATGCACCGGTCATTGTTCCGGCGGTACTGGGCGTATCAGTGCCATACACGCCGTTCTTTTACGTCCATCTGGTGCTTTTGCATCTTTCGTTGGTGATGCGCGTGGCGGGTGATTTGCTGCTGTGGCTGCCGCTGAGGCGTTGGGGCGGTCTGCTGAATGAGGTGGCGGTGCTGCTGTTTTTGCTGGTAACGGCCGTGGCCGTCCTCCGTGGCAAGAAGAATGAAAAAACAAGGAAATAACCTATGCCACCTCTCACCCGTTGGTACATAAAATCAGCCCTGGCCTATCTCATGGCAGCCTTATTGTTGGCCGTTGTTTTGGCGCTGCCCAGCGATCTGCCGACTTTCATCCGCTTCATGAATCCCGCTTATTTTCATCTCTTCCTCGTCGGCTGGGTGACGCAGATGATTTTTGGGGTTATCTACTGGATGTTTCCTATCATTACCCGTGCCAGACCAAGAGGCAACGAGCGGGTTGGTTGGATCAGTTACATCTTATTAAATGTGGGCTTGCTGTTACGTCTCATCGGCGAACCCCTGGTCAGTACCCGCCCAGAAACAGGGGCGGGCTGGCTTTTGGCCATTTCCGCCCTGCTACAATGGTTGGCGGCCGTCCTTTTCGTCATTTTGGCCTGGCCACGGGTAAAAGAGAAATATCGCGGAGAGTAATATGCCTCATCTCAGCCAATGGATCATCCGCACCGCCTTTATCTATCTTCTATTGGGCTTCACCTTTGGGGCGTTGCTATTAACCCATAAAGGCATACCGCTGCATCCAGCCTTGTGGGGCTGGCTGCCGGCTCACATTGAATTTTTGCTTATAGGTTGGATTGTACAACTCACGATGGGTGTGGCCTTCTGGATTTTACCCCGTTATTGGAAACACCCGCGCCGGCCGAATGAAATTTACGCTCAAATTGCTTTTGTTCTCCTCAATCTGGGCATCTGGTTGGTTGTAGCTGAAACGACTTTCCGCGCTGGGAGCTGGGTTTTGTTGGCCGGGCGCGTCGTTGAAGTTGGTGCGGTTGTATTCTTCGGCCTCCATGCCTGGAAACGGATTGTTTCCAGAGAAGGCGCATAATTTCCAAACCAGCAACCTTCAGAAATCTCATTTGCCGTAAATTCAGCCGAAATTCAATCTTGATGGGACCATAAATCTACTATCGAATTGCCTCAAAATAAATGTTACCCAATAAGAAGACGTTGAATCAAAAAAAGTGTTACTTTCGCAACCATGATGGAAGCGAAAATGAGTCAACACAGTAAACGGGAATTAGTAGGGGTTTATTACAGTCGGTAGGGGCTTCACAGCCCCCACCGCTGATTCAGAACCGGACTTGAGAGTTTCCCCTCATCCGGCTCCTCGCCTGATTGGCTGCTGTCATCAGTACCTCTAGCTGT